>WNFK01041747.1_pt1 | contig 13643 bp, 11 predicted proteins | sample 5400281 | NCBI WGS metagenome assembly WNFK01 (sample SAMN13153350, study PRJNA577476) | soil metagenome | isolation source: 20 cm soil on Douglas fir-dominated hillslope | place: USA:California | collected 2013-09-17
CCCGACTACACGGTTCGCGACCCCGTGGTGGCGGACGGCTACATGTATCTGTTCAATGTCAATTCGTCCTACGGCGTCTTCGGCGTGACCGGCATCGGCGCCCTGCGAAAGCTGGAGCACGAGATCTGGGCCATTGGCCAGCTGAGAGGGGTCACGAAGAGCGAGGCCTTCCTCAAATCCCTCAAGGATCAGGCGGGGAAGCCAATAGTCTTCGCCAAGGACGTCATCACGAAGCCAGGCGAGACGCTGAGCGGCATTCCCAAGGGTGTGGGTCGTCTCTTCAGCAATGCCACGACCGCCATCACCAACAAGAAGGATCCCAGCCAGGAGAGCTCCACGAAGGAGGTCCTGCTCGTGGGGTCCTTCAAGCGAGACTACGCCAGCCGCTTCGAGGTGGATCCGTACTCGAGCAATCCGGTCCTGCAGGCCGAGCTGGACAAGATCGGCAAGGCGGCGGCCTTCGGCTCATGGACGGCCTCGGCAGCCATGATCCCGATCGGGGGCGTGGCCAGCTCGGTGATCACCGCGACGAGCCTGTCCAAGTCCTTCAACAATATCCTCGCGAACGAGCCGCCCTCACGGATCCGTGTCATCAACGAGGAAAAGCTGAAGCAAATGGGCATATCGGACGACCTCGCCAAGCGCTATCTCGATCACCCCGTCTTCACCCCGCGCCAGGACCTGATCCTGGTGGACTCGCTGCACCGCCTCGGGACGGCGACGGGCCGGGATGCGTACCTGAACGCGGCCATGGCGGCCGCCGACGAGGTCGAGGCCAACTTCTTCGTGAACATGGCCCAGATCCTCCGCGGGTACTACGAGAAGCAGGGCCCGATCACAGGCATCACCATGGTGGGACCGCTCACGCTGGCGCAGACCAAGTCCGGCGCGGTCGTCATTCCGTTCGCCCTGGACTACGGGGTGTGGACGGCGAATGCCGACAAGCTCAGCCAGGGGCTGAAGACCAGCTACCGCGCCCCGGGCTTCAACGGAAACTTCGAACTCTGGGTCACGGGGACCTTGTCGCCTGCGGGGAAGCGGGAGCTCGAAGCCCGAGGCTTCACGGTCGAGGAGCAGGTCGGCAAGCGCATCGACATCGTCGACTGAGAGCACCCGCGACTGGTGCGCTTGGATTTTGCATTGGGGGTCGCGCAGGGCTAGAGTGCCTCCATGCGTCAGCTCGGGGTCGTCGTGGGGGCGTTCGTCTGGCTGCTCCTTGCATGGGCTGGAACCGCAACCGCTGCGGATAACGACCGGCCCCGGGAGGTGCTCCTGCTCTATGCCGAGTCGCGGCTGGCGCCCGGGCTCGTGGCCGCCGACGCGGCTTTCCGCTCCACGGTCTCGTCGGACTTTGGCGCGCCGGTGGACTTCCGTACAGAGTTCCTCGATCTGCCGCCCACGCGAGACGAGGCATACGGGCGCCGCCTGCAGGATCTGCTCCGGCTCAAATACAAAGATGTTCACCTTGACCTGGTCGTAGTGTTGGCGGCGAGGGCGCTTCGGAGTGCGCTCGAGTACCGTGCCGACCTGGGTCCCAGCGTTCCCATCGTCTTCATGGGGGTGGACTCGCCTGGCGACCTCGAGCTCCCGGGGGACGTCACCGGCGTTCAGATGAGCCTCGACGCGATGGACACCCTCGGGGCCGCGTTGCGACTGGAACCGGAGACCCGCCGCGTGGTCGTGGTCGGGGGCACCTCCGCGCTCGACAAGCGCTGGATTGCTGCGATCCAGGCGGCGTTTGCCGGGGCGCCGGCTCATCTCGAGTTCACATACGTGACGGATCTGCCGTTGGAAGCGGTGGCATCGAAATTGGCCGCCCTGCCCAATGGGACCATCGTGTTTTTTGTCGCATTCCAGCGCGACACCACCGGTCGAAACCTCACGTCGGTAGAAGCCCTGGAGAGACTGGCCGAGACGTCGCGGGTGCCCATCTATGGGCTGGGCGCCACCTTCATGGGGCACGGTATAGTCGGCGGTCGTCTCATCGACTGGGAGAAGCAGGGCACCAGGGCCGGGGAGCTCGCGCTACGGTTGCTCCGGGGCGAGAAGCTGGGACCATCCGATATCGTCACGCAGAACACGAATACCTACACGTTTGACTGGCGCCAGCTCAGGCGCTGGGGGCTCAAGGCGAGTCGGCTGCCGCCGGAGAGCGTGATCCGATTCCGGGAGCCGTCGGCGTGGGAGCGGTACCGGTGGCCGATCGTCGGCACGCTGGCTCTTATCCTCTTCCAGGGGCTGCTGATCGCCGGCTTGGTGGTCCAGCGGGCGCGGCGGAAGCGGGCGGAGGCCGAGACGGCCGCTCAGCGAGGGCAGCTCGTCCACGCCCAGCGGGTGACGGCCGTGGGAGAGCTGACGACCACGCTGGCGCACGAGATCAACCAACCCCTCGGGGCGATCGTGAGCAATGCCGAGGCGGCGCGCCGGCTCGTGGACCTCGCGGAGCCGAAGCGGACGGACCTGCTGGAAACGCTGGGGGATATCATCGATGACGGGCAGCGCGCGTCGGAGGTGATCAGGCGGTTGCGCGCCATGCTGCGGAGGGGGACGGCCGAGCAGAAGCCGTGCGACATCAACGGGCTCATCGTCGAAGTGATCAACTTCCTTGAAGCGGACTTGGTGCGGGCAGGGGTCTCGACGGACCTGCGGCTGCGAGAGGGTCTGCCTCTGGTGCGCGGGGATGCCATCCAGCTCCAGCAGGTGATCCTGAATCTCGCGTTGAACGCGGAGGACGCGATGGCCAACGGCGCCGGTGAGCCGAAGCGGCTGACCGTCGAAACGGTGGAGCGGAGGCCGGGCACGGTGGAGGTCTGCGTCCGGGACACCGGCGTCGGGGTCAAGGAGGGCGACCTCGAGGGCATGTTCAAGCCGTTTGTCACCACCAAGACGTCAGGGCTCGGCATCGGCCTGTCGATCAGCCGGTCGATCGTCGAGGCGCACCGGGGTACGATTCGAGCCGAGCGCAACCCGGATCGTGGCCTGAGTGTCCGCGTCGAGCTTCCGTGCGGGGCCGGCCCATGACCGACGGTCCCATCGTCTACGTCGTCGACGACGTTCTGGAGCACCCGATGGCCGATCGGCCTTCGTGCCTCGTTCTCGACGTGCAGATGCCGGGTCCGAGTGGGATGGATCTCCAGGCAGCCCTCCAGGAGGCCCGGCGGGACATCCCGATCGTCTTCATGACGGGCCACGGCGACGTGTCCACGAGTGTCCGCGCCATGAAGGGCGGTGCCGTGGATTTCCTGGAGAAGCCCTTCCGCGCTCCGGAGCTTCTCGCCTGTGTGCAGCGCGGCCTGGCCCGCAGCGAGCAGAGCAGCGCAGAGCGTGCCGAGCGCGCGGCGATCGAGCGGCGCTTCGCCACCCTGACTTCGCGTGAGCGGGGCGTGCTGTGGCTCGTGGTCACCGGCCTGCTCAACAAGCAGATCGCCGGCGAGCTCGGCATCGCGGAGAAGACGGTCAAGATTCACCGCGGCCAGGTCATGCAGAAGATGGAGGCGGGCTCCGTGGCCGAGCTTGTCCCGATGGCCCAAAAGCTCCGCGCTTCTCGCTCCAAGCCCTGATCGGGTAGCGCGCGCTCACCAGCGGTGCCCGAGTCCCCGACCCTGACCCCCTCGAACTACGGAAGTTGGCCTAGGACCAAAGCCCTATGGCAGTTTTCGACCGGGTGGCCAAGACTGTGCCGCGCCTGATATCGTGGCGGACGTTTGTGGGGGCGGCCCACCGTGGTGGAGGCCCAGTTCTTTGTGGAGGCCAAAAAAAATGGATCCCGTGATAGACGTCACCGAGCAAAAGCGGCTGAACGACGCGCGCGAGGCACACATCCCCTGGAAAAAATGGGGACCGTACCTGAGCGAGCGACAGTGGGGGACGGTCCGCGAAGACTACAGCGCTGACGGCAACGCCTGGGACTATTTCACCCACGACCATGCTCGCTCACGGGCCTACCGATGGGGCGAGGACGGTCTGGGGGGTCTCTCTGACGACAAGCAGATCCTGTGCTTTGCCCTCGCGTTGTGGAATGAGCGAGACCCTATCCTGAAAGAGCGCCTGTTCGGACTCACCAACAGTGAGGCGAACCATGGCGAGGACGTCAAGGAGTACTACTTCTACCTCGACAGCACGCCGACCCACTCGTACATGAAGTATCTCTACAAGTACCCGCGGGAGAATCCCTACCGAGATCTGGTCGAAACGAACCGGGGACGATCGAGAGAAGAGTTCGAGTACGAGCTGCTCGATACCGGCGTGTTCGATGACGATCGGTATTTTGACGTCTTCATGGAGTACGCGAAAGAAGGCCCGGAAGACATCCTCGTTCGCGTTACCGTGCATAATCGTGGGCCGGAAATGGCCCGACTTCGGGTCTTGCCGACATTATGGTTCCGCAACACCTGGTCTTGGGGCGACGACGACCGCAAGCCCTCTCTGCGCGAGGTCCGGTCGGGCGTCATGCACGCCACGCATCAGGAGCTTGGCGAATACTACCTGCATTTCGATGGAGCGCGTTCCACCAGTACGTCATCTCGGGCCGTGGCGAGGCGGTCAACCCGGCCAAGGTCGGGACCAAAGCGGCGGCGCACTATGTCCTCGACGTGCCCGGCGGCGGAAGCAAGACGGTCCGCCTTCGTCTGTCGGCCGCCCGGATGGACAAGGCCTTTGACGGCTTCGAGGAAACATTCAAAAGCCGGGTCGCCGACGCTGACGAATTCTACGATCGGATCTCGCCGGCCTCGCTGAACGAAGATCAGCGCCGGGTCCACCGCCAGGCGCTGGCGGGCATGCTGTGGAGCAAGCAGTACTACTACTTCGATGTGGATCGATGGCTTCAGGAGCACAAGAGCCATCCGCTCATGGAGTCCGCGGGCCCCCCCGTCCGGAACATGGAATGGTTTCACATGCTGAACGCCGACGTGATCTCCATGCCGGACAAGTGGGAGTACCCCTGGTATGCCGCCTGGGACCTGGCCTTCCACGCGATCTCTCTGGCCCTGGTGGACTTCGATTTCGCCAAAGAGCAGCTGCTTTTGATGCTGCGTGGTCTCTATGCCCATCCCAATGGACAGATTCCCGCCTACGAGTGGAACTTCAGCGACGTGAATCCCCCGGTGCACGCGTGGGCCACCCTCTACCTCTTCAAAATGGAGCGAACCCTGGGACGGGCGGACCTTCGGTTCCTGGAACGGGCGTTTCAGGGGTTGAGGCTGAACTTCAACTGGTGGGTCAACCGCAAGGATCCCGAGGGACGCAACGTGTTTGCCGGGGGATTTCTGGGTCTCGACAACATCGGCGTATTCGACCGCAGCGCGCAGCTCCCTACGGGCGGATCGCTGGAGCAGGCGGACGGGACCGCCTGGATGGCATTCTACTGCCAGTGCATGCTGGAGATAGCCCTCATCCTGTCCGAAGACGACCCCATGTACGAAGAGATCGCCTACAAGTTCGTCGAGCATTTCGTGTGGATCTCCTACGCGATGGACCGCATTGGCGAGCATAAGGACGAGATGTGGGACGAGCAGGATGGGTTCTTCTACGATCTGCTGCGACTACCGGAGGGCCAGGCCATGCGTTTGAAGGTGCGGTCGCTGGTGGGACTCCTGCCGCTGTGTGCGTCCACGGTGTTCGAGGGGGATGCGGTCAGGCAGTATCCGAAGCTGATGGAGATGACCGCCCTGTTCCGCAAGCGCCATCCCGAGATCGTTTCCCATGTGGCCCCGACGGACCAGGGATTCACCGGCTACAAAGGGCGACGTCTGCTGTCGATCCTTAACAAGCGGAAGTTGGAGCGAGTGCTCGCCTACATGCTCGACGAGAACGAGTTTCTCGGGCCCCACGGCATTCGCTCGCTGTCGCGGCATCACCTCGACCATCCATTCGTGTTTCATGTCGGGCGTGAGGAATACAAGGTCCAGTACCTGCCCGGTGAATCAAATACCGGAATGTTCGGGGGCAATTCCAACTGGCGAGGCCCCGTCTGGATGCCCGTCAATGTGCTGCTTATCCGCGCGCTCTTGAACCTGTATATCTTCTACGGCGATGAATTCAAGGTTCAGTGTCCGACCGGCTCGGGACGGTACCTGACGCTGTTCGAAGTTGCCCGTGAAATCTCCGGCCGACTGGCCGGTACGTTCCTGCGCGACGCCAACGGGCGGCGACCGATCTACGGGGAGACCGCCAAGTTCCAGGACGATCCGCACTGGCGCGATCTGATCCTCTTCCATGAATACTTCCACGGAGACAACGGGGCGGGGCTCGGCGCCAGCCACCAGACGGGGTGGACCGGTTCGATCGCGGTGCTTCTCGACGTGTTCGGGCGTATCGAGGCCAAAGACTTGGAGCTGGGAATCGGGCGAGTACTCACCCGGACGGTGAGGCAGCAGGTGGGCGGGGAAAAGACGGGCGGAAATTGAGAAGGAGAGCGCCTATGACAACTCCCCGACCTAGGACCAAGGCCCTATAGCTGTTTCCCACCGGGAGACCCCAGACTCGGGGTACGCGGTGATGACGGCCCCGAGACTGACCCTCATGGCGACACGAGGTACCGTGCCCGACACGTTGACGATCGGTGTGGTGGAGGACGACCCCTCATTCCTGCGGGCGCTCCGCCGCCTGCTGAGCGGAGCGGGATTCAGCGTAGCCACGTTTGCCTCCGCCGAGGAGTTCCTGGCCTCGGAGTCCGCGGGAGGGACGGCCTGCCTTGTCCTGGACGTTCACCTCGGCGGAATGAGCGGTTTCGACCTTCAACAGCAACTGGCCTCCAGCGGCCGAAGGATTCCGACGATCTTCATCACCGCCCACGACGATTCGGTCACGCGCGAGCGCGCGCAGTCGGGCGTGGCCTACCTCCGGAAGCCGTTCCGCGAAGACGCGCTGGTCGCCGCCATCCACAAGGCGCTCGATCTCCGTGGAGCCTAGGCCCTAGGTCCTATAGCAGCGCGTTCGCTTCGTCGCTAATCTTGGCGACGGCATGAAAGACCTCGCAAAGAAGATGCTTGGGCAATCAAGCCTGCTCCTGGCCGTCTTGTTGCTGGCCTCCGCGTGCGCGACGCCGGTCGGCGTCACCCAGGTGAGCACGCAGTCGATGTACCGCTCGCTGACCGAGAGCGTGCTCTCGGGTGACCGTCCGAGCCAGTACTCCGAGCAATTGCTGACCCGCCTCGGGCTCGTGGAGCGCTTCGACACGGACCCGGAGATAGTGCTGGCGGCGCTCCGCGGTCCAGGGGAAGGACTGAGCCGCGAGTATCTCTTCGTCCTGTCCGAGCTGTCCTTCTATCACGCGGTGAAGAGCAACAAGACCGAGTACTTCCTCGCCTCCGCCGTGTACGCGTGGGCCTTCGTGGTGGGCCGGACGGACGAGGCGCGCCTCGACCCCATCGACCCGCGCCTGCGGCTGGCCACGAACCTCTACAATCTGGGCCTCGCCCAGGGGCTCGAGGTCGGCGACGAGCCGACGACGGTCATGCTCGAACCGGGCCCGCGGCCGCTGCCCTTCGGCCAGATCGGGATCGACGTGGACGAGCAGATGCTCCTCTGGTCCGGCTATCGCATGACGCGCTTCGTCTCTCTCGGCGAGTTCAAGGTACGCGGGTTCCTCAACCGCTACCGTCAGGCCGGCGTCGGCGCGCCGCTCGCCGCGGAGCTCACCCCGATCGGCGCGGGGCCCGAGGCCGAGGAGGCGCGCAAGCGTATCCCCCCGCGGCTCAAGGTGCCGGTGACGGCCGTGCTTCGGATCGACGACGTATCGACGGGCATCGCCACGGGACACCTCAAGGGGCGGATCGAGGTGTACGCGGCCGATGCGGGGACGACGGTGAAGAGCGGAGACCGCGATGTGCCCCTCGAGCTCGAGCCCACGGCGGCCCTTGCGTACCAGCTCGAGGGCGCCCCCGTCTGGGACACCGAGATCGGCGCGTTCATCTCGGCCTTCAAGTCGCCATTCCCCGAAGGGCTGCTGATGATGCACCCCTATCGGCCCGGACGTGTGCCGGTCGTGCTCGTCCACGGTACCGCCTCGAGTCCGGCCCGGTGGGCGGACATCATCAACGAGCTCCAGAACGATCCGAAGCTCCGGGGGCGCATCCAGTTCTGGCTCTTCACCTACAACACGAGCAACCCCGTACTGCTCTCGGCGAGCGACCTCCGGCAGAGCCTCCAGCGCATCCGCAAGGAGCTCGATCCCGAGGGGCGCGATCCGGCCCTCGACCGGCTCGTGGTGATCGGCCACAGCCAGGGCGGGCTCCTGACACGGCTCATGGTCACCGACAGCGGCACCCGCTTCTGGGATGCCGTCACCGACACGCCCTTCGACAAGGTCAACGTGAGCCCCGAGACGCGCGCGCTGATCCAGCGCTCGATGTTCTTCGAGCCCCAGCCGTACGTGAAGCGGGTGATCTTCATCGCCACGCCCCACCAGGGCAGCTTCCGCGTGTCCTCGTTGGTGCTCAGCATGGTGCGAAGGCTCGTCACGCTTCCCCTCACGCTGGTGACCGGCATGGCCGAGCTTGCCGCCAAGAACACGGGCCTGCCGAAAGAAGCGGCGCCCACGGCCGTGGACAACATGCGACCCGGGAACCGCTTCGTCCGAACGCTGTCGGCGAGCCCGATCGCGCCCGGGGTCACGGTGCACTCGATCATCCCCGTCACGAACGAAGGTCCGCCCCAGGGACAGAACGACACGGTCGTGAGATACGAGAGTGCTCACCTCGAGGGGGTCGCCTCGGAGAAGGTTGTCCGCTCCACCCATTCGACCCAGAGCACCCCGGCGACCATCCTCGAGATCAGGCGAATCCTCTACGAGCATCTCGGGATCGCGTGCGGCCTCGAGTGCGAGGTGCCGGACCGGGTGGACGCGGCGATGGCGAGCGCTCCCAAGCCGGAGCCGCCCGCCGCCAGCGTGAATGCGGTTCAGTCACCCTGAGCGAGCCCATGACGTGCAGCGAACCCTTTGCCAAGGAGAAACGCGTATGACGCGAAGCCGACACGGATGGACGAGGGCGGGGGTAGTGGCGGGAGTGCTGCTACTCGGCTCGGCCACGGCCTGGGGGCAGTCGTTCGTTTACCCGCAGAAGGGCCAGACCCCACAGCGGCAGGCCCAGGATCAGGCCGAGTGCCAGGCCTGGGCCACGCAGCAAACGGGCGTGAACCCGGGCATGCCGGCGCCCGGGCCGGCTCCTGCGCCCGCGCCCACGAGCAGCCCGATGCGCGGCGCGGCGCGTGGTGCCGCCGTTGGCGCGGTGGGCGGGGCCATCGGGGGCGATGCGGGCAAGGGGGCGGCCATCGGCGCCGCCAGCGGCGCCATGATCGGGGGCATGCGCCGGCGCGACCAGGTCCAGCAGCAGCAGGCGCAGCAGGCCCAGACGCAGCAGATGCAAGCATCGCAAATGGATACGTTCAGTCGCGCGCAGGCCACGTGCCTCCAGGCGCGCGGTTACTCGGTCAACTAGCCATGGGGAGACAGACGATGATCAGGCTTCAGACGGCGGTTCTGTGTGTGGTGGTGGCGTGTCTGGGCATCGCCTCGCCGGCGGCCGCCGCGGGCAAGTATGACGGCTCGGCGCCGATGATCTGCGCCGTCACGGCCATGTCGGAGTGCACGGCCGATGGCAAGTGTGAGCGGAGTGCCCCGCAGGAGGGCAACACTCTGCCGACCTTCATCCGCGTGGACCTTGGGGCGAAGACCTTGAGCACGACCGATGGCAGCGGGCGGAAGACCGAGATCAAGGCGTCTAGCGCCGTGGACGGCCAGCTCATGCTTCAGGGCATCGAGAACGGCAAGGCGTGGAACATGGTGGTCAAGTCGGACACGGGGCGGTGGGGCGGCTCGGTCGTGGAGGACGACGGCTCGTTCGCGCTCTTCGGCGCGTGCACGCTGCCCTAGCCCGACGAAATGCCCGCGCGCGTCTGGATCCCGCTGCTGGCGGTCCTCGGCTTATCCGGCTGCGCGAGCTTTGGCCCGACGAGTGTGGATCGCGACCGTTTCGACTACGTGCAGGCCATCGCGACCTCGTGGAAGCAGCAGACGCTGTTCAACATCGTGAAGCTGCGCTATGCGGACACCCCGGTGTTCCTGGACGTCGCGCAGGTCATCGGTAGCTACCAGCTCCAGGCCGGGATCTCCGTGGGAGGGGGCGTCAACTTCGGCGGCCCCCCTCTGCCCAATTCACTGAGCCTGAGTGCGGCCGGCACGTATACCGACAGGCCCACCGTGGTGTACACGCCGCTGACGGGCAGCCACTTCATCAAAGTCCTCATGACGCCGATTCCGCCACCCGCCTTGTTCCTGCTCATCGAATCGGGCTGGCCGGCCGACATGCTGCTCCAGATCGGGGCGCAGACGGTCAACGGGATCTCGAACAAGAAGGGCGGAGCGCGCGGGCGCGGCGCCGATCCGGAGTTCGGCCAGCTCCTCGCGGCCATCCAGCGCGTCCAGGCCTCCGGCGCCGTCGGGCTGCGGACCGAAGTGTCCAAGGAGACCAAGCAGGAGGCCACGGTTTTGTCGCTGGGCCGGAAGGATATCGCCCCCGAGACGCTGGCCGATCAGGCCCTGGTCAGGAAGCTGCTCGGCCTGCGGCCCGGTCTGCGTGAGTTCAAGGTCGTCTACGGCGCGCTGACGGAGAGCGATGACGTGATCGCTATTCAGACGCGCTCGGGGTTCCAGATCATGGTCGAGCTGGCTGCCGAGATCCAGGTGCCGGCGGATCACGTGACGGAACGGCGCACGTACCCGTCCCAGCCGGAGCCGGCCGCCGGGCCGGACGTGCTCCCTTCGCTGGTTCGCATCCACTCGGGAACATCGGCGCCTGCGGACGCATTCGCCGCCGTCAAGTATCGCGACTACTCGTACTGGATCGACGACCGGGACTACAGGACCAAGGGGATCTTCACGTTTCTCATGATCATCATGACGCTGTCGGAGAAAGACGACAAGATCCCGGCGCCCGTGGTCACGATTCCTGCGAATTGAAGGGCCCGGAGTAGATCGATGACGACCGAACGTCTTTCCGGCCGGTTGGTCTAGGGAAGACCGTGCGGCGCCAGGAAGAAACGCCTTGGGATGGTGTCCAGGATTCGCTATCATCGGGCCGTCGTTCATGAAGAAGATCCGCGCTCTGATACTCGCCGTCGCCGTGTTGCCGGTGTTCGCGCCGGCGGCTCAGGCCCAGAGCCCGGGCCAGCCCCAGAGCCAGAGTCTCGACGATCTCTTCACCCGGGTCAGCCCGACCGTCGTCGTCGTGCGGGCCAAGGGGCGAGACGTTGCCGCCGGCGGAATCACGCACTTCAAGGAGACGGGCTCCGGGGTGCTGATCTCCACCGATGGCCAGGTGATGACGGCGGCCCACGTCGTCAACGGAATGGACGAGATCACGGTCGAGGGCATCGGAGGCGAAGTCGTGCGCGCGTCGATCATCTCGGCCAATGCGGCCGCCGACGTCTCGCTCCTGCAGCTCGAGCGCGTGACCAAGGCCATGCAGGTGGCGCGGATGGGGAATTCCGACACGATGCGGATCGGGCAGCAGGTCATGATCGTCGGCGCCCCCTACGGGCTCGCGTACTCGATGAGCGTGGGATGGCTCAGCGCACGCTGGCCGCCCAACACCATCTTCCCGGACATGCCCTTGGCGGAGTTCCTCCAGACCACGGCCACCATCAACACGGGGAACTCTGGGGGCCCGGTCTTCAACATGGCGGGTGAGGTCATCGGCAACGTCAGCCAGAACATCTCCAAGTCCGGCGGCAGCGACGGCCTGGGCTTCGTCGTGACGATCAACAGCGCGCAGAAGCTCCTGCTCCCCCGGAAGGTCTTCTGGGGCGCTTTCCAGGGCATGCTGCTGACCGGTCGTCTCGCCACGGTCTTCGACGTGCCCGCGCCCGCCGGCTTCCTCGTCAAGACGGTCGCCCAGGGCTCGACGGCGTGGAACATGGGCGTGCAGGGGAGCGACGGGATCCTCACCATCGGCGGGAAGGAGATCCCGGTGGGGGGCGACATCATTCTATCGGTCAACGACATTCCGGTGGTGTCCGAGGAGAGCATCGAGAAGATCCGCAACCAGTTGGCCGGCCTGGCGCCGGGGGCCACGATCAAGATGAGCGTGCTCCGCGCGGGCAAGGTCCTCGAGCTCACGGGCAAGAGCCAGTAAACATCTTCTACCGCGCGGCCAGCGCCCGGTTCTCCAGCCGACTCAGTAGCCGTACCACCGGCCCGCGAAGGCGCGCGGGTCTTCCGGATCTCGGATAGTCTCGACGCTCGCCATGGTGCCTGGACTTTGTCCTCGCGGGCCCCTAGGATGCGCCCGTGAAGGCCGATTTCCCTGGGAGGTCGCCGCGCGTGGCGGCGCAGGAGATTTCGAGGCCGCCCTCCTCCGAGGCGATCAAGGGGGTCGAGCGCGCGTGGCATATCGGATGACCCCGGCGCGCAGGCTCGTCGCCACCATCCTCTGCGTCGTGGTGGGGTGCCTCGCCCTCTGGCCCGTGTCCGCGGCAGGACAGGCCCCGGGGCACCCGGGCCTGAGCCCATTCTCACTCGAGGGGCTCGAGCGGGAGGCCGAGTCCTGGTTCGAGCAGCCATATCTCACGGGCACGTGGGGCGGGCTCAGGACGAAGCTCCGCGACATGGGCATCACCCCGAGCCTGACCTTCTTCACCGACGTGCAGGGCAACCCGGTGGGCGGTGAGACCCACGGCTTCCGCGAGAGCAACAACTGGGGTCTCGACGTCACCATGGACATGGACAAGCTCGCGGGCCTGGCGGGCTCGCAGTTCCACGTCTCGTTCGCCCTGCGCTCCGGCACGAGCCTCACGGACGAGGACATCGGCAACGTCTTCAACGTGGCGCAGACGTGCTGCCAGCACACCTATTGGCTGGTGAACGTGGACTGGCAGCAGCGCCTTCTCGGGAACGTCCTCGAGATTCGCGGCGGGCGCATTGCCGCCGGGGACGATTTCATGACATCACCCCTCTATGGCTATTTCCTCCAGAGCGCCATCGATGGCAACACCGGTGGCATCTTCTTCAACGTGCCCATGACCGTCTACCCGACCGCGACCTGGGGCATCCGGGCGCGGGTCACGCCCACCCCCCAGATCTACGTGATGGCAGGCGTCTACAATGGCGATCCGACCTTGGTGCAGAACAGCAAGCACGGCGTCGACTGGACCATGCGCGGCCCCCTGTTCGCCATGGGCGAGGTGGGTTTCCTGCTCAATCAGGAGCCTGGAGCGACGGGGCTGCCGGGTAGCTACAAGGTCGGCGGTTACTATGCCGCCGGAGGCTACCCCGACCTCTACTTCGATGGCCAGGGCGGCGCCGCCTCCGTCTCCGGCCTGTCTCCTCTGAAGCACCAGGGCAACGGAGGCTTCTACTTTCTCCTCGACCAGATGGTGTACCGGCCGGGCGAGCCGGAAGCCGGCGCGGCCTGATTCCCTTCGTGTCGCTGCTTTTCGCTCCGGACACGAGCATCAACACCATGCCGTTCTTCGTCAACGGCGGTCTCGTGTACCGCGGCCCCTTCGCGTCGCGCCCGCATGACCGAGCGGCCTTTGGTGTGGTGTACGGGGCGTTCAGCAACGAGCTGGCGCGTTCCCAGCGCGCGGCGCGCCGTGCCGGCAGCCCCGTCGGCATCCAGAGCTACGAATTGGTCCTCGAGCTC
>WNFK01209165.1_pt2 | contig 13643 bp, 8 predicted proteins | sample 5400281 | NCBI WGS metagenome assembly WNFK01 (sample SAMN13153350, study PRJNA577476) | soil metagenome | isolation source: 20 cm soil on Douglas fir-dominated hillslope | place: USA:California | collected 2013-09-17
TGCCGACGCGCGCCGGCGGCCAGACCTACGCCGGCTCGGCTTCCATGGAGACCGACCAGCCCTTCGGCGACGCGATCAGCGTCGGCTTCAACCGGTTCGAAGCCAACGTCGGCGGGCCGGTCCCGAAGGTCACGAACCTCACGTTCTTCCTGTCGGGGATCCTGCAGGGGCGGCTGACCGACTTCCGCGGCACGGACCAGGACAAGAACGCGACGTACGTGACGGGCGGGGTCGATACGGTCGTCAACTCGCCGACCGGGCTGGTCTCGATCCCGACGTTCTTGCAGTACAGCGGTCAGTGCCCGACCGGTTCCGATGCGAATCCGGTCCGCAACGCGATCCTCCACAACTACGGGGCCGAGTGCCACGGCCGCCAGTTCCCGATGGACTGGACCACGGACGCGACCTTCTCCGGCAAGCTGCAGTACACATACGGCCAGGGTTCGCGGGTGGGCTTGTCGGCGTTCGCCAGCGGGTCGCAGGGCCGCAACCGGCCCGGCACGGCCATTGGCGACCCGGCGAGCTTCACCGGGTTCCACAACACGAGCCGCTACATCGTGCTCGACGCCAGCCACACGTTCATTCGCGGGGCCGAGCGCGCGCTGTCGTTGAACCTCAACTTCTCGCGGCAGCAGGACCGGGGAATCGCCGGTGCCCTCGACCCGGCGTATGAGGCCGGTTCGCGCGACCCGGGGCTCGGCCTCGAGCTTGGGACCGTCGACTTTGCGTTCGGCGGGTTCCCGTTCCCGATCGGCGATCAAATCATTCGGAACATTCGGACCAACAACGGCCTGCGGGTTCCGTACCTGAACAACAGCGCCTTCGAGAACCGCCAGCCCTACCGCATGAACCCCTACGGGATGCTGGCGGGTGGGTGGCGCACGGCCGGCGCCAACGTCACGGCCACGCTGTACCAGGAGACGCGGTACACGGGGCGTGGCTTCCTCGACTTCCAGGCCAACCGCTTCAACCGGTTCCAGCTCGGCGGCGACTTCGTGAAGACGAACCTCTCCTACTGGCAATCGGGCGTGATACGCCAGTCGTTCATGGACGCCTACGTGGTCGACCCGATCAAGTACGGCCTCTTCGTCTCTGACCGGCTCGACCTGGGCGACGTGGTGCTCGAGCTCGGCGGGCGGTTCGACTACTACAACAGCAACGCCTTGTTCGCCAAGACCCCCCCGACCCGGCGGTCTATGCGGCCTTCCTGGCCGACACGAACATCTGGGCGAAGAGCGTCGGTCACCACACGATCAGCCCGCGGCTGCGGGTCTCGTTCCCGGTGACGGAGAATACGGGCTTCCGGCTGTCGTACTCGCACCAGGTCCAGACCCCGGAATTCACGACGCTGCTGACGGGGGTCAACAACGATCTCGACTTCACGAACACCAACGACGTGTTCGGTCGTGACCTCCAGTTCGGGAAGAGCATTCTGTTCGAGTTCGGGGTGCGTCACGCCTTCAGTCAGGACATGGTGCTCGACGTCTCGGCCTACAACAAGGACAAGGTGTCCGACTACGCCGCCCGCATCGTACCGTACGCGGACCCCGCCAACTGCCGGGGGGGCGCGTGTGACACGACGAACCTGAACGTCCTCACCAACTCGGACTTCGGTAACGTGCGCGGTGTGGACATGAAGCTCGACCGCCGGGTCGGCAACTACCTGACCGCCTCGGTGGGCTACACGTTCCAGTTGGCCAAGGGCACGGGATCGGATCCGTTCTCCTATCTGCGGACCACGTCGCGCCAGATCCAACAGGTGACCGGCTCGCGCGTGCCGCCGCCGCAGGCGATCCTGCCGACCGATGACAACCGGACGCACAACATCGTCGGGTCGGTGTCGTTGACCTTGCCTAACGACTGGCGCAAGGGCACCACCCTCGGCAACGTGCTGCGCGATGTCAGCGTGTTCGCCACGTTCCGCGCGGTGAGCGGCCTGCCGTACACGCGGCAGTCGAACAACGGCTCCGGGGCGCTGGCGCCGCGCCAAAACTTCGGCCTCACGGCGAGCTCGCTCGAGCCGCCCAACGCCTCGACGTTGCCGTGGGTCAAGAACATCGATCTGCGCCTCAACAAGGCCTTCAAGTTCGGCGGCACCGACTGGACGCTGTACGCGGACATGCGTAACCTGCTCAACTTCAGGAACATCACGTCGTTGTTCGTGGAGACAGGCGACATCGTGAACGCGGAGCACCGCACCCAGACGCTCTCGACCGAGTTCCAGAACCTGCGCACCGAGGCGAACACCAACGGCGCGCTGCTGGCGGGTGACGCGATCGATCTGTCGGGCTGCTCCACGTGGGCAGGGAACGCGGGACCCGTGAACTGCGTGATGCTGCGCCGCACGGAAGCCCGGTTTGGCGACGGCGACGGCGTCTACAGCCTGGCGGAGCAGACGCGGGCACTGAACGCGTATTACGACTCGTTCTTCGGTCCGCAGAACCTGTACGGCGCTCCGCGGAACATCCGCGTGGGCTTCGAGGTGAACTTCTAAGCAACCGGTGACCGGCGGCGTCCCGATCGGGGCGCCGCCGCTCCGTCTATTTCACTCGAGGAATGATTATGCGTTCAACCTGGTTTAGTCGCGCGGCTAGGGGCTTGGTGGCCCTGGCGCTCCTCTCGGCCACCGCCGTCAGCATTGCGGCGGCGAAGCCCGGTCCGGAGCGGCCGATTCGACGGCGGGCCCTCAACCTGTTCGCGGTCACGAACGCCGTCCTGAACGTGAACCGCGTCTTCTGCGGCATCAACAACCTGGGCGAGCTGTGCGTCGACCCGACCAACTCGCCGGTCATCGGCGGCGGCTTCTGGCCGAAGGGCACGCCCGACCAGTACATCTTCAACTCCGGTCTGCAGCTGGCGGGGGTGATCCCCTCCACGGCGGGCTTCTCGTGGGCGGGCGATACCGTGGGCGCGTTCTTCTTCGACGCCCGCGGCACGCAAGTCCAAGGCGACGCCGTCACGCTGGTGTACAACTCGCTCGACCCCTCCGATGCGTCCGCGTGGCCCAACGGCGCCGTCGTGCGCGACCCCGCGATCTACCACCCCGTCCTGCTTGACCGCAACAGCATCTCGCAGGAGGACCTCTGGACGCGGGCGTGGGACGGCAACCCGGCGTTCCTCTCCGGCCGCACCCACCCCATGGGGATCCTGGTCGAGGAGCGCGGGCTGGCCTGGAACTTCCCGACCGGCAACGAAGACATCATCTACTTCGTGTTCACGTTCTACAATGTCACGGCGCGTAACTGCGCGGTGTATGCCGGCTTGCTGACCGCGATTAAGGACGAGATCTGCGCGGTCGGGCAGGACTTCCAGAACCGCAACGAGGCCGTTTTCAACCTGAACATTCCCGACAACGGCTACCCCATCGGCAACCTCTACTCGGCGTTCTCGATGGACCCGGACGTCGGTGATGCCAGCTTCGATTACTCGACCGCCATCCTGCCTTTCAACATGGGTGTCGCGTACAAGAACGACTTCCTCGAGCCGAACTGGGCGTTCCCGGCCGACATCTTCGGAACGCCGTTCGCACCGTCGCCGGGGTTCGTCGGCGTCAAGTACCTGCGGTCCCCGAAGTCGGGTGGTGTGGAAGTCGGCCTGACGATGTTCTCGAACACCAAGAACTCCACGACGGGATTCCCCGATCCCGTGGGCGTGAAGCAGCTGTTCCGCTATCTGTCGGGGACGACGAGTGCGGCGGCGGGGGACAACCCCTGCACGGCGGACCCGGTCGCGCAGCATATGTGCTTCCTCGATCAGCAGGCTGCCGACACGCGGTTCTTCCAGTCGTCGGGGCCCTTCACGCTCAATCCGGGAGAGGCGCAGACGATCGTCGTGGCCTACGTCCACGCCGCGCCGGTTGCTTCGGTGGTGGTCCCGCTCATCGGCGGAGACAATGCACCGGGCGTCCCGGCCCCGGGCGACACGATCAAGTCCGACCCGAGCCGCATCCGCTGGCTCGAGCGGGCCGCGGGTTGGGTGAGCCAGGGTGACTCGAACGCCGACAACATCATCGAGCAGAACGAGGTCGTAACGCTCAAGCGCTCGCTGCTCGACAAGGCCCTGGTCGCGCAGGCGGTGTACAACAACAAGTTCCTGCTCCCCTTCGCGCCAGAGCCGCCGACATTCTTCCTCGTGCCCGGCGACAACAAGGTGACGATCGCGTGGCAGCCGAGTGAAACCGAAGTGCGGAAGCCCGGAGGCGGCGATCCGTTCTACGGAATCGCGAGCGCTCCGCTCGATACGGTGGGTAACCCGAATCCGCTCTATGATCCGAACTTCCAGCGGTACGACGTCGAGGGCTATCGGATCTACCGCGGTCGCACGTCCGGCCAGCTGGAGTTGGTCGCGCAGTTCGATTATGCGGGCACGGAGCTCATCGACTACACCGGTAACTTCGCGTACGTGCCTGACGTGGATGGCGACGGCATAAGCGAGTGTGCGGTGGAGCTCGGCATCTTCGATGACTGCCCAGATGCCGTGCACGACACGCTCGCGAATGGGCAACCGGACATGACGACCGGTGAGGCACACAATCTCGTCGGCGAGGTTATTCAGGTGCCGGCCGGCGGGCGCGTGGCCTTGGCGAACGGCGCGGTGCTGATCATCAAGTCGGACACACTCACCACAGGCAACGCCAGCGGATTCCCACCGCTCGCAAACACGGGTGTGGGTTTCGCCTATGTCGACGCGACGGTGCGGAACTCCTTCACCTATCACTACGCGGTGACGGCGTTCGACGCCAATTCGTTCATCTCCGGTCCGTCGTCTCTCGAATCCCCCCGGGTCACGAAGCAGGTGACGCCGCGGAGGGCGCCGCAGACGAGCGCGGCCGTGCTCTCCACGGCGATCTTGGGGACCGATGGTGTGCAGCTCAATCCGGACGCCCCGTACCCAACGATCGATGCCGCGACGGGCACGTTCAACGGCAACATGCCGCCGGCCAACGCAGGGGCGCTGGCGCTCGTGGCAGGCGCGGAACTGCTGCCGGCTGGGGACATCATCTTGCGCATCGATTCGGCGAACGCCGGCGAAGGCCTCACGCCGACGCCTCCGAATCTCTATATGACGATCATCGCGGGTGGCGACACCGTGGTGAAGGTGGTGCCGATGCCGACGCCCGACGTGACTGGGACTGCGGCGAATACCTGGGACTTCGGCATCGCGGGCGAAGCGCTCGTGCCCATCGATTCCGCCCGGGCGCGTGCGTTCGCCGTGAGATTCACCAAGGACACCCGGCTGCCGATCGCGTTCAGCGGCGTGCAGCTGGCGAACTGCCGCACGTCGGCGAGTATCGCGACCTGCGTGGGCCGGTTCGGGTCGTTCGGCAACAACCAGGGCAACCGGTTCCTGTCACACTCGCGCTGGTTCAGCGGGAATAGCGAGCCGGCGGATCCGACCGTCACGAGTTTCCCCGATTCGCAACATAACGCGGGCGCCTTGCCCGGCGTCAGCAAGATCTGGGCGCCGTCCGCGTACCGGGAACCCGATGCGGGCGGCGGTGCGGCGGGCGCAAACGCGATCAACGTGCGTTTCCGCAATTACTCCTATTCTCAAACGACGATCTATCCGGCGGACTTCGTCCTGACGTGGAACGCGGACTCGAGCCTCGCGGTCTTCGACTCCACGCACCACACGACGTTGCCGTACTCGCCGGGCGGTGGGACCGGATGGGGTTTCATCAACGCATCCGCGTTCACGGCCGCCGGGGTCACGCCAGCGAACTTGCGGCAGGGCGGCGATGCCGTTCCGACCGTGCTGGCGAACTTGACCTACAACCATTTGTACGCCACCCGGGCGACGTGCGACCAGCGCGGCATTCCCTGTATCACGCTGGGTGGCAAGGCGCAGTACCAGGCCCTCGACCTGAACCACGACGGCGCTGCGGATGCGAGCGGAGGCATCGGGATCATGGTCAACGGTGAGGGCTTCTTCATGGCTCTCCCCGGCGGCATCCCTGCGGCCAACACCAAGTGGCGGCTGCGCCAGGTCGTGGGCCGCATCGCGGCGGCGACCTGCACGGACACGTTGGGCGGGACATTGGCCGACGACACGCTCAAGACGTTTGCCATGCGGGACTGCGACGGCTACACGTTCGCAGGCCCCGCGCTGCGGCCGTCGCTGGCCCCGGGCCTGACCTACAAGGTCTCGGTCCAGAGTCAGTTTACGATCGATTCCGTGACCGGCGGCAGCCTGGCGTCGGTGCACACGGTCCCCGATCCGTACTACGTGACGAACGCGCTCGAGCTCACGCCGAACACGAAGATCCTGAAGTTCGTGAACCTGCCCCCGCGGGCGATCGTGCGGATCTACTCGGTCAGCGGCGTGCTGGTGAACGTGCTGACGTTGCACGACCCGACCGGTGGTGGTGAGCTGACCTGGAACTTGCGGAACCGCAACAACCAGTTCGTCGCCTCCGGCGTGTACTTCTATCACGTCGAGGCACCGGACGGACGCACCAAGATCGGCCGGTTCACCGTCGTCAACTTCGCGCAGTAAGGGAGGACGCCATGAAGCTTACGATCACTCGCGGACTTCTCGCGATCGCGCTCACGGCGGCGTTCACCGCTCCCGCAGCTGCGCAGGTCGTCGACCGGTCCGACAATACGGCCTACGGCACCACCGCCGCGGAGTTCCTGCTCCTCGGCGCCGGGGCCCGCGGCGCGGCGCTGGGCGGCTCGTACGCCGCCCTCGCCACCGACGTCACGGCGCTGTACTACAACCCGGCGGGGCTCGCGCAGCTCGCCCGGCCGGCCGCCATGGTGTCGACGCTCAACTACATCGCCGGCACGAAGTACACCTGGGCCGGCGTCGCTTTCCCGATGGGCGGCGGCTCGAGCGCCCTCGGGATCAGCGTGGGCTCGTTCGGATTCTCCAATCAACCGGTCTACACCGTCGAGAATCCGGACGGGGACGGCCGTGTCTACTCGGTGAGCGAATCATTCGTCGCCGGGACCTACGGGAAGAACTTCTCCGACCGCTTCTCGGCCGGGATCACCATGAAGTTCTTGAGCGACAAGCTGGGCTCGACGTCGGCCAGCGCGTTCGCCGTGGACCTCGGCACGAACTTCCACGCCATGATCGGCCAGCGGCCGATCCGCGCGGCGTTCATCATCCAGAACCTCGGCTCGGCGCTGCAGCACACGGGCCCGGGCATCGAGATCGGCGTGGTGCCGTTGCCGCCCCTCGGGACGGTGCCGGTGCCGCGCGAGCCGCAACCCGCCGCGTTCCGGACCAAGGAGTTCGGGCTGCCGGTGATGTTCCGCGTCAGTGTGGCGCTCGACTTGGTCACGCAGGGCGCGAACCGGGTGACGCTGCTGTCGGAGTTCACCCAGCCGAACAACACCAAGCCCGGCGCCGGCGCTGGGCTCGAGTGGTCCGCCCAGAACCTGGGCAACTCGGGCTTCTCGCTCGCGGCGCGCGGCAGCTACACGATTCAACCCGACAACCAGTTCGACGTCGGCAACGGGGCCGGGTTCCAGTCGCAGGAAAAGAGCGGCAGCTTCACCAGTGATGGAGCCGCTCTCGGCGGCGGGATTGCGTATGGCAAGGGGAACCTCAAGATCGGCTTCGACTATGCCTGGCGGAGCCTGGGGATCCTGGGCTCGACGAACTTCTTCAGCTTCTCGCTGGGGTGGTAACGACGGTTTGAGCAGTCGTCGGGTGCCGAAGACGATGCTGGTCAGCCTGGCACTCATGGCCGTTCCGGCCGTGAGTGCCAGGCCGCAGAGCCTGGAACTCGCCGCGGTGCGGTACTATCGCACCAGCGGCGCGCAGACCCTGGTGGATGCGTTTTGCCAGGTGCCCTTCTCGCTTCTCGATCCCATCACGCAGGGTACGGGCGGCATCGCCGCCTATCGGTTCTCGGTGACGGTGCACGACACCGCCGGGACCGAGCTCCTAGCGCAATCATGGCAACAGACGGTGCCGGCGCGAGTGCTCGCCGTGGCTCGCGGTTCGGCCGTCGAGCATTTCACCTTCGCGGCGAGGCCTGGGAAGTACATGATCGACGTGGCCGTGACGGACTCGGCCACGGGGCGCGTGAGCCGGCAGCGCGCGGACGTCCAGGCATACGGCAGCGCGCCGGGCGGTTCGGACTTGCTGCTCGCCACCGGCATGCGGCCTGCTGAGGGCGCCGACGCGGCGCCGGCCCCGGGCGAGATCAAGAAGGGCGCCGTGCTGCTGCAAGCGTCCGGGCGGCCCGTCCTGACGCCGCAGCAGGCGCGGCTGGGCTACTACCTGGAGCTGTACCCACAGCGCGCGGAGACGGCGACGGTGGTGGTGCGCGTCGTTACCGCACAGGGTGCGCAGGTGATCGCCACGCCCGCCGAGCGCATTCCATTCGCCGCCGGAGGCGGCGTGACCCGAGGGATGGTCGACCTCGCCGGACTCCCCCCGGGCGATTATCGCCTGGAGGTCGTCGCAGCCGGAGCCGATTCGGTCGTCCGCACGGCGGCGTTCCGCATGGCGGGATTCGAGACCGAAGCGGCGATCGCCGATGCGACTCCCGCGCAGGACGTGTTCGCGGGGATGAGTGAGGCTCGGCTCGACACCCTGTACCTGCCGCTCGTGTATCTGATGACGGCGGACGAGCAGGGGAGCTATCCGTCGCTCACGCTCGAAGGGAAGCGACGCTGGCTCCGGGTGTTCTGGGGCAAGCGAGACCCGACGGAAGGGACGCCGCGCAACGAAGCGCGCGAAGACTTCTACGCGCGGATCGCCGAAGCAAACCGTCGCTTTCGCGAGGGCGGCTCGGCGCAGATCCCGGGGTGGCGGACGGACCGAGGCCGGATCTTCATCAAGTACGGCCCACCCGACGAGGTCCTGAGCCGCCCGCAGGCCGGCGATTCGCGGCCCTACGAAGTGTGGAAGTTCAGTCGCGGACGAGCCTTGAAGTATGTGTTCCTCGATCAGACGTTGTTTGGGAATTACGCCCTCATCTGGACGAGCGATCGACGCGAGGCCAGCCGTCCGAACTGGCAAGAACTGTTGGGACCGGAAGCGGTCATCGAGGTTGAGCGGTTCTGATCGTCGTACCGGTTGCGATTACGAGCCCCGCCCACACCGCCGCCCCTACTGCCACGTGCGCGGCCTGAAGTCCGGGCGGCAGACCCAACAGCACCGTCGCCGCGCCCAACGCCACCTGAACGAGAACGAGCACACCCACGCCCCACATCCCACGCCCCCCGGCCCGGAACGCCCGCACAGCCACATAGGCCGTCAGCGCGTAGGCGAGGAGGCGGTGGATCCAGTGGATGGCGGCGAGAGCGCCCGCGGACGGCCAGATCGCTCCGTTGCAGAGGGGGAATCCGGTGCACGCCGCCGCGGCGCCAAGATTCGCGGTGAGGGCGCCGAACAGCACGGTGACGAACGCGAGCACCAGTAGCGGCAGGTGTAGGGGCGCAGCATGCTGCGCCCCGACCGAATCGCGCGCCGCGACGAGCAATGTCGCCAGCAACACCATTGCCGTGCCGAGGTGCAGGATCACGGTCCAGGGTGGCAGCGCGAGCTTGACCGTGATTGCGCCGAGCGCGACTTGCACGACGAGCAGGATCAGCGCCGCGACAGGGGCGCGTGGAACGCGGCTGACCCCGGGCGGCAGCCCGGGGATCTCGGAACTTGATCTGCGGCTCAACCACCACGCATATCCCGCCAATCCCACCACCAGCACCGAGACCAGCGCCGCCACCAACCGGTGGCTCCATTCGATCACGGTGCCGATGTCGTCGAGCGGTGGGAACAGGTGCCCGTTGCAAAGGGGCCAGTGATCGCCGCACCCCATTCCGGAGCCGGTGATGCGCACGACGGCGCCCAGGACGATCAGGAGGTACGTCGCGGCTGCGGCCGTCCACGCCAGCAACGTGTAGCGTCGCGTCATAGGCGCGGAAATGTATATTCCCGAACCTCATGAGTGCACCTCTGGTGGATCGCTGGGGCGAGCGACTCACGCGCCGTCTCGGCCTGTGGAGCGCGGTCGCCGTCCTCGTCGGCTCGACGATCGGCAGCGGCATCTTCCGCACGCCGGCGAGCGTCGCGCAGCGCGTGGACGACGTCCCGCTGTTTCTCCTTGCGTGGGTGCTCGGTGCCGCCGTGGTGCTGTGCGGCGCGCTCACGTACTCGGAGCTCGCCGCGGCCTTCCCGCGCTCGGGTGGTGTGTACGTCTTCGTGCGCGAGTCGTTCGGTCCGCTGCCCGCGTTCCTGTTCACCTGGGCGGAGCTGTGGGTCATCCGGCCGGGGGCGTTCGGCGCAATCGGGATCACCGCCTCGGCGTACACACTGCGAACGCTTGGCTACGATCCCGCGACGGAGGTGCTAGGGAGCATTCGCGCCGAGCAGCTGCTCGGAGCGAGCTACATCCTCCTGGTCGGCGCCGTCAATTACATGGGAATCCACCGGGGAGCCATCCTTCAGAACCTCTCGACGGCCTTCAAAGTCGGCGCGCTCGCCCTCCTCGTGATCGTCGGGTTCGCGTTCGGGACGGCGGGGACCACACCGGAAGGGGGCATGTTCGCCCAGCGCGCGTCGGTTGGTCTGTCGCCCTTCCTGATCGCGATGGTCGCGATCCTGTGGGCGTACGACGGGTGGGCCGACCTCGCATTCGTGGGCGGTGAGGTGAAGGACCCGCAGCGCAACCTGCCGAGGGCGCTGCTCATCGGGACCGCGACGATCGTCGTCCTCTACCTCGCGGCGAACCTCGTCTATCTGTACCTGATCCCAATTGAGACGATGAAAGGTGCGGAGCTCGTGGCCGCAGACGTGGCGCGCCTGGTGATCGGGCGCGCCGGTGTGGTGGTCGTTTCGGCGGCGATCGCGGTGAGCACCTTCGGAACCCTCAACGGCTCGATGATGACGGCCCCGCGCATCTTCTTTGCCGCCGCGGAGGACGGATTGATTCCCAAGGCCATCGCCCGCGTGGATCCGCGCACCCAGGCGCCGACCGCGGCCGTGCTCCTCATGATGGTGATGGGCATCATCTTCATCCTCATCCGCCGCTTCAACGATCTGGCGAACCAGTTCATCATCGGGATCTGGCCGTTCTACGCCCTGGCGGTCGCGGGTGTGTTCGTGTTGCGGCGCAAGCGCCCGGACCTCGAGCGGCCGTACCGCACCTGGGGCTTCCCCGTGGTCCCGTTGTTGTTCTTGGCCGGTGCGGTGTTACTGCTCGGTAACTATCTCGTATCGGAGACGCGGGATTTCGCGCGGGACATCGGCATCATCCTCTCAGGTGTGCCGTTTTACGCGCTGTGGCGCTGGTGGCAGAGAAGGCGCGCGAACCGCCCGGTTGCTTGACGCCCCCCTGACCGGCGGTCACATTTACGTCGCCCTTGCAGCACCCTCGCAACACCAGATGAGAACTCTGCGCGGAGACTCAAGATGAGAGCATCGTTCGTGCGATTCGGCGCGCGCTGGGGCGCCGCGGCGTTGGTATTGGCGTTCCTCGCTCCCGTTCGGCCGGCGGCGGCCCAGGGCGTCACGTCCGGCGCCGTCATCGGCACCGTCACAGACGACGCCGGAGCGGGCGTCACCGGCGCGACCCTCACGCTGACGAACAGCTCCACGGGCCAGCGCTATACGGGCCAGGGCCGCGCCGACGGCCGGTTCATGTTCGAAAACGTGCAGGTGGGGGGGCCGTACATCCTCGAGGCGCGGGCACTCGGCTTCTCGCCGGGCCGCTCCGACGGGTTCACGGTCCGGCTCGGCGAGCGCCGCGCGGTCGACCTAAAACTGCAACGCGCCGCGGTCGAGCTGGCGGGTGTGACGATCACGGGGGACGCCAACCCCGTGATGTCGGCGTCGCGCACCGGCGCGCAATCGTTCGTGTCCGAGAGCGCCCTGGCGCGCCTGCCCAGCCTCAGCCGCAACTTCACCGACTTCATTCAGACCGTACCGCAGGTGGTGAGCGCCAACGTGCCCGGCGCGACCGTGGGCGGCCAGAACAATCGCTTCAACAACGTCCAGGTCGACGGCGGCGTGAACAACGACGTCTTCGGGCTGGCGGCCTCCGGGACGCCGGGCGGCCAAGCGAACGCGCACCCGATCTCCGTCGAGGCAGTCAAGGAGTATCAGGTCCTCATCGCGCCCTTCGACGTGCGCCAGGGCTCCTTCGCGGGCGGTCTGATCAACGCGGTGACGAAATCCGGGACCAACGTGTATCACGGCTCGATCTTTGGATTCCTCCAGAACGAAGGCTTGGTCGGTCATCGGTTGGACACCCTCACCAACACCGCCTTCTATCAGCGGCAGTACGGCGCGACGGTGAGCGGACCCATCATCCGCGACCGGCTCCAGTTCTTGCTCGTGACGGATCAGCAGGCGCGCGCCGCGCCGTTCAGCGGTACGTCGATCGGGAGCGACACGACGGGCGGCAAGGACTCGCTCAACATCGGCATTCGGCGCGCGACGGCTGAGCGGGTGGAGAACACGCTCATCAACAATACGGCCTATGGATTCAACCCAGGATCGTTCCTCGCGCCGTCGCTCGCGAACCCCGACAAGAACTACTTCGGCAAGCTCACCGCGCAGCTCGCAACGAACAATCAGCTCGAGCTGTCATACAACTACGTCAAGGCGAGCAGCGATCAGTTCACGCGCAACCCGACGCAGACGGGGTTCCGCGACGGGTATCAGCTGTCGCAGAGCGGCTACGTCCAAGCGAACATCACGAACACGATGCGCGCCAAGCTGGCCACGCAGCTCTCGGGCGGGATGTCGAACGAGCTGCTCGTCAGCTCGAACCGGATCCGGGATCACCGCGAGTTGCCGACACGCGTGCCCCTCATCTTCGTCGCGGGTGATCGCACCGGCACGAACATCGCCGCCGGGGCGGAGCGCTTCTCGCACGACAACCTGCTCAACCAGGACATCTTCGAGGTCACCGACAACTTCACGGTGCCCGTCGGGGCCCAACACGTCCTGACGATCGGGACCCACAACGAGTTCTTCCACTTCGTCAATCACTTCTTCCCGGCTTCGCTCGGCGTCTGGAGCTTTGCCAGCGCCGGCGCGTTGGACAGTGTGCGGCCCGGCCGCTACGAGATCGCCCTGCCGCTCCGGCCCGGCGGCCCCAACACCGACTTCCACGTGAAGCAGTGGGGCGGCTACGCCCAGGATCGCTGGTCGCCTACCCCGCGCCTCACGGTGACCCTCGGCCTGCGCGTGGACATCCCGGTGATGGACAAGCCGAGACAGAATACGGCGGCGGCGCTGGTGGATACGCTGAACGTCAATACGGGCGCGTTCCCGAGCGGCAATACGATGTGGTCGCCGCGGGTGGGGTTCAACTACGACTTGAGCGGTGACGGCGAGACCCGGCTGCGCGGCGGCGTCGGGGTGTTCAGCGGCCGCCCGCCCTACGTCTGGATCTCCAACGCGTTCGGGAACACCGGCCTCGAGCAAGCGACGCTCGTTTGCGACAACGGCCCTGGCGGCTTCGCCGGGACCAACGCCAACGGGGCCTCGACCCTCGACTCGGTCCCCGGCTTCAGAATCAACCCCGACTCGCAACCCACCTCCTGCCGCGGCGGTCTCGGCGCCGCGGCGTCGGCCTCGTCGGTCGTGTTCTTCGATCCGACGTTCAAGTTCCCCCAGAACCTGAAAGTCGCGCTCGGGCTCGATCACCAGCTGCCGGCGGGCATCGTGGGGACGTT
>WNFK01171936.1_pt2 | contig 13641 bp, 11 predicted proteins | sample 5400281 | NCBI WGS metagenome assembly WNFK01 (sample SAMN13153350, study PRJNA577476) | soil metagenome | isolation source: 20 cm soil on Douglas fir-dominated hillslope | place: USA:California | collected 2013-09-17
GAGCCACAAGCCGGGCGTGAAATGGCGTGAGACCGATCAGCGCAGCTCCGACGACAGCATTGTGGTCGACGATCGGGGGCAGGCGCAGCCGAAGAACTATCGAACCGCGCAGCGGTCGTCGCGAACGCGGCCCTGAGACAGCACCATGGCTGACCCAAGGCTGAGGCGAACGGCCGTCATTCGTGGTAAGACTTGCCCATTGGGAGGATGGGCATATGACACGATCTCTAAAGGGCGTGCGCAGGGGCTTGGGCTTTTTGCTAGCGGCGGTTGTGGCGATTTGTGCCGGCGCCGTGCCCGTAGCCGCGCAGAGTGGTCAGGCCGCAACGCTCGCGGTGCTGCCCCTTGAGAACAATTCGGGCGATGCCGCGCAGGATTTCTTTGCTGGTGGCATGACGGACGAGATTGCCGTAATGCTTGCTGGCGTGCGCGACCTTGGTGTCGTGGCGCGCTCATCCTCGTTTCAGCTCAAGCCCTCCGATCGCAACGGCCAGGCCGCCGGGAAAGCGCTCAATGCAGGCCATATCGTGCAGGGCACCGCACGCATGGCGGCCGACCGGGTGCAGTTGAGCCTCCGGTTGGTGCGGGCCAGCGATGGCGTGCAGCTGTGGTCGGAAGACTTCGATGCGAGGCTGAGCGAGATCTTCGATCTCGAAGAGGAGATCGCGCGCAAAATCGCGAACGCCCTGCAGCTGCCAGTCGGGCCGGACGAAAGGCTCGTGCGCAGCCGCACGCACGATGGGACCGCCTATCTCGATTTTCTGCGCGCCAAGGCGGCGGCGCGGCCGCGCGGGGCTGCGGCACTCGCGAGCGCCGTTGCGATCCTCGACAAGGTGGTGGAGCGCGAGCCCGAGTTCGCACCGGCCGCGGCGCTGCTTGCTTATGCCTATGCCCTGACGCCGCTGTTTGCGCCGTCGTTGCGCGCCGGCATGCCCGAGGAGGAGCGCAAGATCGTCGAGCGTACCGTTCCGCGCAGCGACGCGTTGGCCCGCCGCGCGACGACGCTCGATCCGAAGAATGCCGAGGCCTTCGTCGCGCTCGGCTATGCCAACATGGTGCAGCGGCGGATGCTTGCCGCCGAGGATGCCTTCAAGCAGGCGATCGCGCTCAATCCCAACCAGGCCGATGGGCTGCATGGCTACAGCCAGCTCCTGGCCGCGCTCGGGCGCATCCAGGACTCGCTTGTCATGCGCGAGCATCTGCAGGCGGGTGAGCAGTTCATCATCAACTACACGGCAGACACGGCTGAGATCTACTGGCTCGCCGGCGATACCGAAAAAGCCATCGCCATGCTGCAGCCGTTCCGGCCGGGACGGACGCTTGAGCTTGCGATCGTGCTTGCGGCGGCTGGGCGCTACCAAGGGGCAGCCAAGATCCTCGAATCCGCGCCCGCCAAGGCCGCTTCGCCGGAGAGCCTGCCGCGCATCGGCAACATGAGCTTCGCCTATCGGCATGTGGGGGCACCGGAGCGTGTGCTGGAGTTTTACGAGGACGAGGTGCGGGGCAACTACTTCCAGCCGATCTCCGCCACCTGGTTCTGGCACTCCACCTATGAAGCCGTGCGCAGGACGGCGCGCTTCAAGACCGTCATGCGCGATTTTGGCTTTGTCGACTATTGGCGCGCCCGCGGCTGGCCGGCGCAGTGCCGTGCCGCCGGGTCGGACGATTTCACTTGCGATTGAGGACGGCCAGCGGAAGCTCGCTGGCCGCGAAGCGGCGTCAGCCGCACACGTATACGGTCCTCAGAGTTCCGGGGACCCGTCGTTCCTGGCATCGTGGCGCCGGCCGTCTTCCCCTATTGTTCAGGGTCACGTCTACGCCTGTGGCGCAGACTTGCTTAAGCTTGCCATCGACCCACGCGGTGGTGCATCCGGCCGACGCTGGCGTGGTTGCCATGAGCGTCAGGGAAGCCAAGGCGGCGGCGGCAAGAATGAGCTTTTTCATGATCGATACTCCATCCTGAGGCCCGAGTTCATCAATGTGCGGTGGCCCCGTCACCGTGACTGCACAATGGCCTCGTACGGGGAGATTCGATGTGATCGCGATCACCATTGCGTGGTTTCGGCTTGCCGACGTCCACCGCCGAGACGAGTTGACTTGCCCCTCCCGCAAGCATTTGGCCGTGCTATAGACCCCGCGACGGAGGGTTCTGGTGCGCGGCCGATGGGTTCCGCTTTCGCTGCCTCGGCGCATGATGGCCGACGCGATGCATTTCGCGTTGGGAGTGCCGAGTGTCGTGGTGCAGCGCAGGCTCGCCCTCGCGCCGCTGGTCGAGGTGCGCAAGGCCGCCGGCCGGAGCGTGCCGTGGTCGGCGATCGTCACCAAGGCCTATGCGATCACGGCCAATGAGTTCCCCGAGCTGCGGCGGGTCTATCTCAAGCTGCCGGTGCCGCATTTCTATGAGTATCCCGCGAGCATCGCGAGCATCACGATCGAACGAGAGCACGAGGGTGAACGCTATCTGGTCGGCTGCCAGATCAAGGATCCGGCTGCGCTCCCGCTGCCGGAGATTGGTCGTCGCATCAGGCACGTGCGCGAGGCGCCGCTCGCCGAGCTGCGCCATTTCCGACGCGCACTTGCGGTGGCGCGGCTGCCATGGCCGCTGCGCCGGCTGTTGTGGTGGCTCGCATTGAACATCGGTCGCCAGCGCGCCAACCAGTTCGGAACGTTCGGCATGTCGGCGATTCCGGAGGCGGGCGTCGAGGTGCTACAGCCCCGCACGGTGTGGACGAGCTTCATCGCCTATGGCTATGGCTCGCTGAACGATGACGGGAAGCTGACCGTGACGATCACGTGGGATCATCGGGCGTTTGAGGCCGCGACCGCTGGCCGGATCCTCGCCCGGCTCGAAGCGGTGCTCAATGGCGCGATCGCCGATGAGCTGAGGGCGTTGAAGCCCCAAAGTAATCCGTCATGAGCAATCCGTCCTGCCCGGTGACCGGCGAGCCGGCGGTCCGGCTCGTCCAGTGGATCAAGTCGAGGTTCCTGATCGATCTGTGGCGCCATGGCCTGCGCGTCGACGCGCGCTCGAGCTTTGGCGAGGTGACGCGATTTGGCCTGTGGGAATCGCCGACCGGGCTCCATTTCTTCGACCCCATGCTCGAAGGCGACCATGCTTTCTACACCGCGTTCTACGCTCATGCGATCGAGCGCAAGCTGTGGGCGCGCGATTGCATCCGGGAGGAGTTCAGGCTCGCGGCGCGCAGCATCGCGCCGGGCGCACGCGTGCTCGATGTCGGCTGCGGCTTTGCAGAGTTCCGCCGTGTCATTCCGCATGCGATCTACACCGGCCTTGATCCGCATTTCGCAGGCGAGAGCAGCGACGTGGACGTGCGCAACGAGACGCTGCGCGCGCATCTCGTCGAGAACCGTGGCGCCTATGATGCGGTCTGCGCCTTCCAGGTGATCGAGCATCTGCGCAAGCCGGCTGCGATGTTCGCCGACATGGTCGAGGCTGCGAAGCCCGGTGGATTGCTGATCATTGGCGTTCCCCACGTGCCGTCGGCGTTCACGCGCTTTCCCAACAATCCGGTCAATGCGCCACCGCATCATCTCAGCTGGTGGACGCGGGCCGCGCTCTCAGCGCTTGCCGAGCGGCACAGTGCGATGGTCGTCAGCATCGAGCCTGTGCCTTGGGGAGATTGCGATTCGCTCCTCTACTGGATGGAGCGCTGCTCGCCGGTGCGCTGCCGCGACATCTACTATCGCAACCGGCCGTGGTGGCATGCCTCGGTGCTGATCGGTCTCTTGGGCGGGCGGATCATGCATGCACTGAGGGGAACGCCGCGGACCACCGACGAAGGCGCCGGCCTGCTGATGGTGGCGCGCCGGTAGAGCATGATCCCGAAAAGTGGACACCGGTTTTCGGAAAAGATCATGCTCACAAGAAATTTGATCAGAACTCGCTCTGCTCTAGTGCCCCGTTTCCGAAGTTCGTGGTACACCTCAACACGCTCAGACACGAACTTCGGAAACAAAGGGCCACTAGCAACTCTATGATTCTAGCGCCGCTTTTCGATTTGAAGTTCCTAACAGAGTTTGCTGCAAGTGGTGTAGGAACTTCAAATCGGCGGCACTAGCCTTTGTTTTGCATCGATCCGGTAGGTGCGGCCGGCCCAGCGAATGGTGCGGCCAAATAGCGTGGACCAGATCACAGCCGCGTGCAGCGCCAGCCAGGCGGGTGTCGCCCAGCGATCGAGCCACTTGAGCCGCGGCTGGTTTTCGATGCCCCAGAGATTGCGTGGGATGCGCTCGCGCAGCCGCGCGCGCGTGTAATCGAGCGCATAGGCAACCACGATGGTGCCGATGGCGAGCTTGTTGCCCATCAGCGCCAGCGGGAGCGCGGTCGCCCAGCCGACGAGCGGGATCGTGGTCGCGGCGGCTGCCACGATCCAGAGCTGCGGCGCGTGCGTACGCGTGAACAGATACTGGCGTCTGCCGAACACAATGGCATCCTTCCAGCTATAGGAGGCGAGCGCCGGAACCAGCGCATCGCGCGGGCTGCGCACCTTGCCGCCGAGCGCGCGCACTGCGGGCGAGATTGTCAGATCGTCGGAGACGGCGCGGTCCCACAGCGTCGGAAGCGTTAGCGTCCCGATCGTGTGCCGGCGCAGCGCCATCGAGCCGCCCCAGGCGTTGGCCCACTTCGAGTCGCGCGGGGTCGAGGCGATTGAGGCATTGACGATGCAAACGAACGCGGTCGACCATCGTTCGTCGGTCGGGATCAACCAGCGGTAGCCTGACGTCATGCCGATGTGCTGGCTGTCAAGGTCGCGCAGGAGGCGCGCCAGCCAGTCGGCCGCTGGCGCGATGTCGGAATCGGCGAAGATCACGATTGCGTCGGTCGGCTCGAGGCGGCTGAGCGCGGCAAGCATGTTGTGGATCTTCTGACCGCGTCGGGTGGCCTCTCCGGCGACTACAACCTCGACAGGCGGTCCACCTGTGAGTTTCTGAAGGCGCGCGTACGCCGGGTCCTGCGTGCTCTCGACCGCAAAGATCACGCGGGCGGGACGATGCGTCTGTGCACAGATTCCTCGCCACAGCTCGGGCAGGTGCGCTGGTATTCCGCGTACCGGAACAATCAGGACGGTCGGCTCGATCTCGCCGACGCTGGCCGGTGGACGTTCGCGCTGCGCGATATATACGCCAAAGCAGGCGACTCCGGAGACGATGAGCCATGCCGCGAGCGGAATAATGAGGGGGTCGCCAAACATTGGGGAGGGAGCCTTGACACGCGGCGTTGTCATAGCGCGTCCGCTGCACGCAGGCTACCGAGAAGGGCCTGCTAGTGCCGCCGATTTGAGGTTCCTACACCACCTGCAGCAAACTCTGTTAGGAACCTCAAATCGAAAAGCGGCACTAGATTCATAAAGTTGCTAGTGGTCCCAAGATTCCGAAGTTCGTACCGCAATATGCCGCGAGCATTGACGAACTTCGGAATCGGACCACTAGCCTAGGCCGTGACCTTCACATAGCTTCCCGGCGCGTCTTCGAGCGGGTTGAGCTTGCCGCCGCCCGGTCTTCGCGCCGAGACCTCGGTCGGGTCATGGTCCCTGAGCCATTGCAGCCAATGCGGCCACCACGAGCCCGGACGTTCCTCGGCCTTGGCGAGCCACGTCTCGACATTGCTGGCCGCCGGGCCATCGGTCCAATGGCTGTATTTGATCTGATACGGCGGGTTGACCACGCCGGCGATATGGCCGGAACCGGCAACCACGAACTTGACCGGGCCGCCGAAGAACTTGCAGCCGAAGAACACCGACTTCGCTGGCGCGATGTGGTCCTCTCGTGTGGCCAGGCTGTAGAGCGGAACGGTGACATTCCCGAGATCGATCGTCTCGCCGGCGAGAGTCATCTCGCCTTTCGCCAGCTTGTTGTCCAGGTAACAGTTTCGCAGATAGAACGAATGACTCGCCATCGGTATGCGGGTTGGGTCGGAATTCCAGTGCAACAGGTCGAACGACCGCGGTGCGTCGCCCTTCAGATAATTGTTGATCACGTAGGGCCAGATCAGATCGTTCGACCGCAGCAGGTTGAAGGTCTCCGCCATCACATGGGCTTTGAGAAAGCCGGTCTTCGACATCTGGCGCTCAAGGGACTCGATCTGCTCTTCATCGATGAAGGCCGTGATGTTGCCCGCATAGGTGAAGTCGACCTGAGTGGCGAGCAATGTGGCCGAGGACGCCCGCTCGTCGCCCTTCGCCGCCATGTAGGCCAGCATGGCCGCCAGCAGCGTGCCGCCGGCGCAATAGCCGACGGTGTGAACCTTCTCCTCGCGGGTCGCCGTGGCGATGACTTTGAGTGCTTCAAGCGGGCCTTCCCGCATGTAATCGTCGAAGCCTTTGGCGGCGAGCTTCGCATCCGGATTGACCCAGGAGATGACAAACACGGTCAGCCCCTGGTCGACACACCATTTGACGAAGGATTTCTCCGGAGTGAGATCGAGGATGTAGTACTTGTTGATCCAGGGTGGAACGATGAGGATCGGACGCTTGAGCACCGCGCGGGTGGTTGCAAGATTGCGGCCCACCTCGAACGTCGTGCGATCCGTCTGCCGGATCTTGAGGCGCCCGCGACCCGTATCAAGGTCCTCGGCGAGCATGCGCATGCCGCTCACGAGATTCCCGGCGTTCGAAGACAGCGTCTTGCGCAAGACCTCCGGATTGGTCAGCACGAAGTTCGTGGGCGAAAGCGCATCAGTGAGCTGACGCAGATAGAACTCGGCCTTCTGCCGCGTGTGCGCGTCGACCCCTTTGGTGTCCTGGACAACGCGATTGGCCCAATCCGAGGTCAACAGATAGGTCTGCTTCAGGAAGTCGAAATAGGCGTTCGATCTCCATTCCGGGTCTGCAAAGCGTCGATCCTTCGGGTCCGATTTGACCACCGGCTCGACCTGTACGCCGAACATGCGCTTGGTGGCCGAGACGCAGAGGTCAACATAGGCTTTGCCGAGGTTCGCCTGCGCCTCGATCGCGCGTTGCGGATGGGCCAGCCAATATTCGGCAATATGGCCGAGCGTCCTGGCGATGCCGACGGCATCACTCACGTCGCTAGCGAGCCGGCCCTCCTCGCGAGGCCTCAAACAGGCGGCCATGGCCTTGCCGCCCTGCTCAATGAGGCGGACAAAGTTCCTGGACAGTAGCTCGACGTCGATCGAAACGGTTGGGGCCGCCTCTTCCGGCGCCCTGTCGGATGTTGCCGCTGCATGTTGCGGGGTCGCCATCTCGGCGATCGGTGCGAGCCTGATCGGTGCATCGCTCGCGTTCGCTGCGCGGCGACCGCGCGACTTCGCGGGTCTCGTTCTGGTGCGCCGTTCGCAGATGTTGTCGATTGCGGCCACCAGAGCGAGATGGCCTTTCCTTGAATCGCCATCCCGCTCCGGCTTGTTGTTTTGCGCAGGATCGTTTGCGACGATCGGTTCGCAGGTCTGATCGAGCCCGAGGCGTGCCTCTTCGGGGTCACGCGTCAGCGTGCCATCCAGGGGCAGTTTGAACGCGGTCGGGCCGTGATCATCGACCCGCCCGCATTGCACCCATCGCTCGAGCTCGGGGGAGGACGAATGTCGGCGCTCTGGCGCCGCGCGTGGCGTGGTCGTGCCGATCGGCTCGACGGATACGAGGGTTTGCAGCGGCAGGCCGCCTTTCATCGGCATCCGCAATTGCACGGTCTTCCTGCCGGCGCGGATCATCGCCTCTCCTTCACGACAAGGATCTGCTTGGCGAGATGGCCCATCTCGCGTGCTGCCTCGCTGTTTGGCGCAGCCTCGATCACGGCGAGCCCCCGTGCGGCGCTCTCAGCATAAATGACGCGTTGGTTGAGGGCGGTCGCAAGTACGGGCAAGTCCTTAAACTGCGCCAGTGCAGTCGCAGCCTCGCGCCCGATCGCGGTGTTTGCGATCTTGCGATTGATGATGAATGCGCCTTTGAGACGTTCCTTGAACTGCTGGGCTTCCCGGATCAGCTGGACCGTCTCGGCCGCCGCCCAGATATCGTAAGGTGAGGGTTGGACTGGGATCAAGATCAGGTCGCTCGCCAGGATTGCGGCACGGCCGAGGTCATTCACGCCAGGTGCGCCGTCGATCATCACAACATCGTATCGCCTGGCTATCTCCGGAAGCTCCCGATGGAGCGTGGGCCGCGCCATGGCTACCACCGCGAACAGATGATCTCGCTCGCGCATGCTCGACCACGACAAGGCGCTCGCCTGCGGGTCGGCGTCGACCAGCAGCACGCGGCCGCCGGCCGCGGCAAGCGTCGCTGCGACGTTGATGGCGACTGTGGTTTTACCAACGCCGCCCTTCCGATTGAGCACGCCGATGATCATTGTCTTCAATGCAAATTGCGGTCCGACCAGTTTTGATCGGGAGGACTCTCGTCACAGGCGACCGCATCAGCGGCCGAGATCAGCTATCGGGAGAAGCGAGCGCCGTGCCGCCGCCGAGCACCGATCGCTCGTGCGTGAAAGGCCTCGCCAGCTCTTGTGCCACAGCAGGTCATTCTCGCATGAGCCGAACCCCGGTCCCCGGCTCACGCGATCGGCAATGCATCAGCCAACGCAAAATTCCCCCAACTCGGGCGCATACCTGATTCGCTTGCCCGCTGCACGAGAGAAAACGGTGAATCTCTCCAATATCCAACGCCAAGCGCGGCAACCGCCTCACCGCGGCCGGAAGATCTCGTTAAACACCGTATTCCACTTCTTCTGATCGTCGGCCGAGAACACCGCCGGCAGCACCTTCTTCTGGTGCAGCACCTGCATCACGCCTGGCGGATTGGTCTCGACATCGAGCCGCGTCGGCAGCCGGCCGAACTGGGTGAGGAACTGCTGCGCTTGCTTGCTCAGCACGAAGTTCGTGGCGAGCAGCGCGGTCTTGGGATGCGGCGCCTGCGAGTTGACGCCGACCGAGCCAAAGATGAGTGCGACCGGATCGAGCGCCCAGTAATCGGTCGGCGCGCCCGCAAGCTTCACGTTGAGCGTGAGGTTCGTATAGTTGCTCAAGGCAACTGCGTACTCGCCGGCGCCGACCGAGCGCGCCAGCAGAAGGTGCCCTTCTGTGAGTATCGGCTTAAGCGTCGTGGCCAGATCCTGCGCGAGCTTTCGCCCGCGCTGCTCGCCATAGTGCTCGAAGATCGCGCTTAGCCATTCGGTGTCGCCCTTGTCGATCGCGACCCTGCCGACCCATTCTTTGCGCGTGACGAAATCCTCGTAGGTCTTGGGCAGGTCCTCTTTCTTGACCAGGTTGGTGTTGTAGGCGGGCGTATTGTAGTTGGCATAGACGCCATACCAGCGCTTGTTGGGGCCGCGCGCCTGTGAGATTACATTCTGAGCCTCGCTTGGCTCGAACTGCAGCAGCACCTCGTCGGGCAGCCGGTTCACCGGCGTGGTGACGACGAGGTCCCAGGTGCGCTGGCGAGCACGATGCTCGATCAGGATCTTAGAGAACAGCGCCGTGTCCGACGCGCGCACATAGGTGACTTTGATGCCGGTGGCATCCTCGAACATCTTGTAATAGGGCAGGGCCTCCTGCTCGTTCATCGAGCCATAGACCGTCATCGCACCCCCTTCGGCCTTGGCGGCGGCGACGAGATCGGCTGGCGCCCATGATGGGGCCTGCGCAGCCGCGGGTACAGCGATGCAGAGACCAACAAGGGCCGAAAAGGCGGTCAGCGATGTCCACCGGTGCAGCACGGGGCGTCTCCCTTCGGCGTTGCTTACGCGATTGTGGAGAGAATAGTTGATTGCGATGCCGCGGGCGAGCCGCCCATAGCGCGTCAAAGACGCGCGTAAACGCGCTTATGGCTTCGGCCAGACACGAGCTACGTGTCCCGGGCGAGCGCAGCGAGACCCGGGACCAAGGGCATGACGCTGCAGCAGTCTTGCATCGCAATGCGCGGTCAGGCCGGCCAACTCCGCAGCGCAATGTCGGCGACCTTGCGCAGATCCTCTCGGCTCGCACCACCGGCCGCCTGCACTGACAGGCCTTCGAGCACTGTCATGATATAACGCGCGTAGTCAGCCGGATCGAGCTCCGGCGAAATCTCGCCCTCGGCGATCGCGCGCTCGAACCGCTCCCGCAGCATCGCTTCGCCGGTGGCACGGCGAGTGACGATCTCATCGCGGATCTTGTTCGCAGCCTCGCTGCACGCCATCGCGCCGCGCACCATCAGACAGCCGCGCGGATTGGCTTCATCGGTGACGAAATCGACGCTCGCGCGCAGCAGATGCTCGACCGTCGCGCGCGCGGTTGGTGCGGCGCGGGCGACCTCCCAGAAGCCGGCATAGCGCTCGATGTAGCGGTCGACGACCTTGCGGAACAAACCTTCCTTGTTGCCGAATGCGGCGTAGAGGCTCGGTGGGTTGATGCCCATGGCGTCGGTGAGGTCCGCGATAGAGGCGCCCTCATAGCCATTGCGCCAAAACACCAGCAGCGCCCTGTCGAGAGCGTTGTCGAAGTCGAACTCGCGCGGGCGTCCGATCGCCACGGTCCGGGGTCTTTCAAATTTTTTATCGACCACTATATAATTCACTTGACAGCTCCCGTCCAGGCCCTTAGTTGCGTATCGATCGATACATAAGTGGCGACGGAGCAAAATTCAAATGAAAAAACTGTCACTTCGTAGCGGCCTCCTGGGTGGGGGCGCGTTGGTTGCATCTACCTTGGGCTTGGCGGTGCTGGTTGCGGTGCCGAGCAGCGAGACCCGATCGAACACCCCCGCCCAGGCGCAGCCGGCGGCGGTTCCGGTTTCAGTCGCGGTCGTAGAGCAGCGTGACGTGGCGCTGTGGGACGAGTTCTCTGGCCGGCTCGAGGCGGTCGAGCGCGTGGAAGTGCGCTCGCGGGTTGCCGGTGCCATCAAGGCCGTCCATTTCCGCGAAGGCGCGTTGGTGCAGGAAGGCGATCAGCTCATCACCATCGATCCCGAGCCTTACGCGGCCGAAGTCGACCGCGCCAAGGCGCAGGTGCTTGCCGCCGAGGCACGGCTGACGCTTGCACTGAAGGAGCAGGATCGCGCCCGGCGGCTGCAGCAGGCGAACTCCGGCGCGATTTCTGAAAGCAATGTCGACCAGCGGGTCGGCGCCTATCGCGAGGCCGAAGGCAACCTGCGGGCCGCGCAAGCGGCGCTGCAGGCCGCACAGCTCAACCTCGACTACACGGAGGTGCGTGCGCCGGTCGCCGGACGCGTCGGCAAGCTCGAGATCACCGTCGGCAATCTGATCGCGGCGGGACCCGGCGCTCCGGTGCTCACGACGCTGGTCTCGGTCGACCCGGTCTATGCGAGCTTCAACGCCGACGAGGAAGTTGTCGCGCGCGCGCTCAAGGCGCTTGGATCCAACGCTCATATGCAGGTCAACCGCATTCCGGTGCAGATGGTCACCGCCACTAGCAATGGCACCGCCCTCGAAGGCCATCTGCAACTCATCGACAACCAGGTTGATGCCAAGAGCGGAACGGTGCGGGTGCGGGCGGTGTTCGGCAATGCCGAAGGCAGTCTCATTCCGGGCCAGTTCGCGCGCCTGCGCATGGGCCAGCCGAAGACCGAGCCGGCCCTGATGGTCAATGAGCGCGCGATCGGCACCGACCAGAACAAGAAATACGTCATGGTGGTCGGCGCCGACAACAAGGCCGCCTACCGCGAGGTGACACTCGGCGTCTTCGTCGACGGCTTGCGCCGGGTGACGAATGGTCTCACTGCCGGCGAGCGAATCGTAGTGAACGGATTGCAGCGTGTGCGCCCAGGCGCGCTGCTTGCGCCGAAGCTCGTCTCCATGACTGGCAGCGATCAGGCGCAAGCGCCGGCGGCGAGCAACGTCGCCGCACGCTGACAACGTAAATCTCGGAACTCTGCAACGCCGACGGGGGCGTGAGATGAATATTTCCAGATTCTTCATCGACCGGCCGATCTTTGCCGGCGTGCTGTCGGTGCTGATCTTCGTCGCCGGCCTCTTGGCGCTGCGCCAGATGCCGATCTCGGAATATCCGGAGGTCGTGCCGCCGTCGGTGGTGGTGCGCGCGCAATATCCGGGCGCCAACCCGAAAGCGATCGCCGAGACCGTGGCAGCGCCGATCGAGGAGCAGATCAACGGCGTCGAAGGCATGCTCTACATGTCGAGCCAAGCCACGACCGACGGCCTCATGACGCTGACGGTCGTGTTCAAGCTCGGCACCGATCCGGACAAGGCCACGCAGCTGGTGCAGAACCGGGTTGCGCAGGCGGAGCCGCGGCTGCCCGAAGACGTTCGGCGCCTCGGCGTCACCACGGTCAAGAGCTCGCCGGACCTCACCATGGTGGTCCACCTGCTCTCGCCGAATGACCGTTACGACATGACGTATCTGCGCAACTACGCGGTGCTGAACGTCAAAGATCGGCTGGCGCGCATCGATGGGGTGGGCCAAGTGCTGCTGTTTGGCTCCGGCGACTACTCCATGCGCGTGTGGCTCGACCCGCAGAAGGTCGCGGAGCGCGGCCTTTCGGCGAGCGACGTGGTGAGCGAGATCCGGGCGCAGAACGTGCAGGCGGCGGCCGGCATCGTGGGCGCCTCGCCCGGCCTGCAGGGCCTCGACCTCCAGCTCTCGATCAACGCCCAGGGGCGGCTCCAGAGCGAGGAAGAGTTTGCCGACATCGTGGTCAAGACCGGCGCAAACGGCGAGATCACGCGCCTGCGCGACATCGCCCGCATCGAGCTCGGCGCATCGGAATACGGGCTGCGCTCGCTGCTTGACAACCAGTCGGCCGTCGCCATCCCGCTCTTCCAGGCGCCCGGCTCGAATGCGCTCGCGATCTCGGACAATGTCTGCAAAGTGATGGCTGAGCTCAAGAAGAACATGCCAGAGGGCGTCGACTATCAGATCGTCTACGACCCGACGCAGTTCGTGCGAGCCTCGATCGAGGCGGTCGTTCACACGCTCCTGGAAGCTGTGGCATTGGTCGTGCTGGTGGTGATCCTGTTCCTGCAGACCTGGCGGGCGTCGATCATCCCGCTGCTGGCGGTGCCGGTCTCGATCATCGGATCGGCATCGTGGTCGACGACGCCATCGTGGTGGTGGAGAACGTGGAGCGCAACATCGAGGCGGGCTTGTCGCCGCGCCTGGCGACGCACCGGGCGATGCGCGAAGTATCGGGCCCGATCATCGCGATCGCGCTGGTCCTCGTGGCGGTGTTCGTTCCGCTCGCCTTCATCAGTGGCCTGACGGGCCAGTTCTACAAGCAGTTCGCGCTGACGATCTCGATCTCGACGGTCATCTCGGCGATCAACTCGCTGACGCTCTCGCCGGCGCTCGCGGCCGCACTCCTCAAGTCGCATGACGCGCCGAAGGACTTTCTCACGCGCGTGCTCGACCGCTCGCTGGGCTGGCTGTTCCGCGGCTTCAATCGCGGCTTCGGGCGTAGCTCGAAAGCTTACAGCACCGGCGTCAAGGCCGTGACCTCGCGCAAGGCCGCCGTGATGGGGGTCTACCTCGTCCTGATTGGCCTAGCCTACGCCCTGTTCAAGATCGTGCCCGGTGGCTTCGTGCCGGGCCAGGACAAGCAATATCTCGTGAGCTTCGCCCAATTGCCCGACGGCGCCACGCTCGACCGCACCGAGGACGTCATCCGCCGCATGAGCGACATCGCGCTCAAGCATCCGGGCGTCGAGAGCGCGGTG
>WNFK01231042.1_pt1 | contig 13638 bp, 17 predicted proteins | sample 5400281 | NCBI WGS metagenome assembly WNFK01 (sample SAMN13153350, study PRJNA577476) | soil metagenome | isolation source: 20 cm soil on Douglas fir-dominated hillslope | place: USA:California | collected 2013-09-17
ATGGCAGATGTCTGTGTCGCCTGCTCGGAATTCCACGACGAGATCGCCCAGCGCATTCGGGCGCAGCTTAAGCGGTAGGAGTCACCGCCGAGCGCGCCCCACCGCAGGGCCCGCGCCAGCGAACTCATTGGGGCCTCGAATTTTCGAGAGAAGGTTAGAGGTCTCTCGGACATCCATCTGGTCCAGCAGGGTGCTGAGCTCTCGTATCTCCTTCGTCACGATCCCGAGTTCCGATGCGTACGCCGCGAGCATTTGATCGACGCGGGAAAGCAGGTACGGCTGAAGAAGGACATTAGGCGCTTCGTAGAGTGCCTCAACGCCGGCGTTGCGGGGTATCAATTCTCGTTCCATGTCATTTCGGCCGCGCCCAGAGCGGTCGTTCAATCTGCGCTCGAGGGCATCGTTCCCGCCTCCCATATTTACGGCGCGGAGTGTGAGTTTGATGCTCTCTCCGGCGAGATCTGCGCCATCACGAGGGTCCCAGCTGGTTATGGGAAGGTCGCGATCCTGGAGGAACTCGCGAGCGAGCTACAGGTGAGCCCGGACCGGACGATCTATGTGGGAGATGGTAGCTCCGATCTCCACGTCATGCTGCACGTCAACAGCGGCGATGGCGTTACGATCGCGGTTTCTGAGGCCAAGCACATCACCCGGGTCGCACGACGGACCGTCATCAGTGACAATGCCCTAAGCGTCCTCGTGCCCATCCTCGAGGAGGTGGTGGGCTGGGACGCTGCGCGGATTCGCCAACTCTTCGCCTCCCACGGGCTGGTCTTGCAGGAGTGGGACAAGGCGCGAACGGACTGGGTGACCGTGCGTGCATATCCCCTAGTGGGCGCCGATGTCGCGCGGTGAAAACAGCGCCGCGTTCTGAAGTCGGCGGGAATGGACACCGTGGAGAGGGTCGGATGGGACGCGAGAACCTGAGGGAGACACGATGACGACCGCGGCATTCCAGAAAGGTGATCGGATCGAGTTCAAGGAGTTCCCTGAGGCCGCAGAGGGTAAGATTGTTGCGTTGTGGAAGCGCGGCTTCTATAAGGTCGCGTGGGAGAGCGGGCTCACATACCAGGGCAAAACCACCATCGTGAGCGGGAACGTCATTCGAAAGAAAGCGTGCTGAGCCCACGTCGCATCCGACCCCGTGACTCTTGATTCCGAGTGTTTGATCCCGGATCTGTCGGAGCAAAGCGCTTATGGTCTGATATCGGTGGTTTCGGGCTCCCGCGACGGTCCCGTTGAGCCTTGCTCTCGTCACCACAGTGGCGCACCTTCCCGGCGCAAATCTATCACCGCACCCGGTCGTGCGAGAGCCGGGAAGGTGCGCTAACTGTTAGATTGCGGCATGGGACTACGCTGGCCGCACGTAGCTCCGCTACTATCTTGGGTGGATGGCCTACGTCTGTGATCCCGTCAGCTCGCCCAGGCGACTCGCCAGCATGACTCGACCGGCCGCTCTCTCCGTCATCGCCGGCCTGCTGTTCGGCGGCTGTGCCTCGACCGCCTGCGGCACCGGCCGGACCGGCGGATGGTTCTCGGGGTGGGGCACCGGCGGGGCCAATGCGTTCACGGTCGGTCTGCACCGGACCTGGCGGGAGTGCGCAGACAGCACGCCGGGGGCCTCTCAGCGCCCCCCGAACTCCGGCCCGGCCCCGTCCGCGGAGTCGGCGTCAGAGCTGCCGATGGCGCCCTCGGGTGCGCCCCGGTGAGGGCGACCAGGACGCGTTTGTGATTTAGGTCCGGCCCGCGTCCAGTTGGCGCGGTGCCTGGAGACCCTTGAAAGATCACATCAGCACGAAGACATGGAACCCCAGGCCGATCCAGTTGCGCGCGGCCAGGAAGACGAGCCCGTCGAGGGCACACACGGCGAAGCCTACGGCGAACGCCCAGAGCTGCCGCTGGAGCGCGAGATAGCCAAGGAGCATGAAACCACCGATCAGGACCAGGACCAGGTCCAGGAGGATTGCCGGCGTCCACCCGCGGCCAGTACGCACAGCCAGGCCAGTGGCCATTTGGGTAGCGCCGAGTCCGATGATGAAACGCCAATGCTGATCGGCGAGCGTGATCACGCATTGATGAGGGAGATGCCCGCCACCCAGTAGAACCAGCCGGCGCCAAGCCGGCGCCGCCGCTCGAGCTACCGCGAGCATCGGGGCGGGTCCCACTGGCGCCTTACTGGACTATGCTCTCGATATTCTCCGACTCCGCTCGCGCGGCGAGGTGACTGGCGTTTGTCCAACAAGGCGGCCGGCCGTGACGTTGTGTAAGGGAGCGTGGGTCGTAGAGAGCCGTTGACAGGACTGATTCGAGAAGTCAGCGACACGGGAGGACACGCAATGGTCGGACTTCACGACGGCTTGGGAGTGAATCTGGAGTCGCTCACGGTCTGGCAGATTGTCGCGCGGGCCGTGATCATCTACCTTGCCGGCGTGCTGCTCGTTCGGATCGGCGACCGCCGCTTCCTGGGCAAGAGCGCCGCCTTTGACGTGATCTTCGGCGTTATCCTCGGGTCAGTTCTCGGCCGGGCGGTTGCTCCCTCGCTATCGGTGTTCGGGGCTCTGATCGCCGGAATGGTTCTCGTGGGCCTCCACTGGGGTTTCGCCGTGATCGCGTTCCATCTGGACTGGTTCGGCCGGTTGATCAAAGGCGATGCCCATACTCTGGTGGAAGACGGGGCCATTTCCTGGGACACCATGCGCCGTCATCACATCTCCGAGAAGGACTTGCTCAGTGCGCTTCGGATCAACGCCAAGATGACCGACCCGCGCCATGTCGGCCTTGCGTGTCTGGAGCGCAGCGGAGATGTGAGTGTGATTCCACCCAATCGTAGCCTTCGGGTCCTCGACATCCACGTCGAGGCTGGCGTCCAGACGATAAGAATCGAGTTGACGTAATGCTGGCGACTTCGATCTGCAGCGTCCGTGCTGTACGCCAAGTTCGCGGAGATCCAGAGTCGGCCGCTGTGTTCACGGCCCTTGTAGCGCACTCTCAGCGCGAGGGAATCTTCTAACCGCTCTATTGGCACGCATGGAGGGCCACTCATGACGGCGACCCGTCATGCCCGGCTCATCTCAGGGCCTCAGTCTGGATCGCAGTAGCCGCCATCCCACGAGGCCGGCGATGCCGAGGATGACCGCGATCAGCACCGCGCGCTCTACGGACCGAATCTCCGCGACGTAGCGGGCCAGCCCGTAGCCGAGGGCATACCCGAGGCCGACGCCGTACGGCACAAATACCACCGCCCCGAGGATGTTGGCCACGAAGAATGACCGAAACTCCAACCCCGCGGCTCCAGCCAGGGGGCCTGCCATGAACCGCAGGCCGGGGAAGAAGCGGCCGAGGAATACGGCGAGGGCACCGTGGCGCAACATGAAACGTCGCATTGATTCCATGCGTTCGGCGTTCACCGCCGCCCACCGGGCAACGCGTGCCACGGCCGCGGGGCCATACCGTCGTCCCAGCCAGTAGCCGATGTTGTCGCCCGCTACGGCACTGATCACGCCGACCGCGAGCACGATGGTGAGCCGAAAGTAGCCCTGCCAGACGAGATAGCCCGCGACAATGAGGGTTGTCTCCTCTGGCACCGGCAGTCCGACATTGCCCAACACGACCACGACGAAGATGGCCGGGTAGCCCCAATAGGCGATGAGTTGGCCGAGATCCGACATACTGCACCAATGTCGCACATTGGGAAGCGGACACGTCGACGGAGACTTTCGTGGCCGGGCCCCCGATCGAACGGACGCCGCGCATTGCCTGAGTCGCGACAGACCTTGGTAGGCTCGGGCCGAATCCAGTGCCGTCATCGCTTGAGCCCCTGGCCATGCGACTCATGGGTTTATCGTAGTCGAACCCTCTTGCGTAGAATCGCGGACGGCTCGCCACGTGCTTGGCGAGATCAGCGTGAAACGCAGGGCCACGACGTCAATGGGAGCTTGACCTTGTCGCCGCCCAGACCGACTGCTTCCAGGGGCGTCGTCGCAGCCCGAGTTCCTCGGTCACTCGATCACCTGATCCGAGGCGCCCGGCCCCGCAGCTAGAAGCCTGCCAGGATCGCCAGAATACCGATGATGACCCCAACTTCCTGTACCCATCCGAAGCCCGGATAGCGCGTGAGACCCAAGGGATCGGCGAGGAGCGAGACAGCGGCAACGAGTGCGCCAACGCCGATCAGGGCCGGTGCGGACGTCCTGGTCACCGCAACAAGCCCTCTATTCGATCACCTGATCCGCCGCTGCAGGAGCGAGGGCGGGATCGTCAAGCCGAGGGACTTCGCGGCTTTAAGGTTGATGACCAGTTCGAACTTTGTGGGCTGCTCGATGGGCAGGTCACCGGGCTTGGCATCCTTACGGATGCGATCGACGTAGCTCGCCGCTCGGCGGACAACCACGCGGAGCGCCATCGTAGTTGGGGAAACCAGGGGTGAAGGCGAGGTAGGTCTAAGTTCATTGGTGCCGTGGGAGGCCTAGATTAGAATGGCTCCGAGCCAAGTAAGCGACAGGTCACGGAATGCTCTGACGCCCCGCAATTAACCGGGGGAAGGAGGATGAGCATGGAAGGACACGTGAGCGGTCCTAGTAGTGAGGACATCGCGAGACTGGCCTACCAGATCTGGGAAGAACGCGGGCGGCCTGTCGGATCCGCAGAGGTTGACTGGTATGAGGCCGAGCGCCAGTTACAGACGCGGAGCGGTGAGATGCCTCCTCCGCCGACGGGCCCAGCGCTTGCACCTCGCCGGACACGCACGGGAGACCGGACGAAGCGCCGTCGTTCAGTGTAGAACGTCCTGGCTGCTACCGTTTCGAGGGTCCGTGTGCGGGCTGAGGCTGCCGACTTCCTGCCGTTTCTCGTCGAGCATCTCCTCCAGTTTCGTGCGCTTCACGCCCCAAGCCATATGCGCCTCCGCGGGGCAAGGTTGACGGCATCTCTTCAGGGCACGTCTCGGCCTCGGGTGATCGGCCGGAGAGGGGGCGTCACTCCACCCCGACGAGCCGGAGTTCATCGGCGCGGTGACAGGCAACGAAATGGGCGGGAGAGGTTTCTCGCCAGCCCGGCGACTGCGTCCGGCATACGTCGACCGCGTACGAACAACGGGGGTGGAAGTAGCAGCCACTGGGCGGAGAGGCAGGGTTCGCCACTTCTCCTTCAAGTACGACGTCCCGTGAGCGTACCCGAGGATCCGGTTCTGGAACAGCGGACAGGAGGGCCGCGGTGTACGGGTGCTTGGGGGCGGCAAAGAGCTCGGCGATCGTACCCAGCTCCACCATGCGCCCCACGTACATCACGGCCACGCGTTTGCTTATGTGTCTCACGACACTCAGGTCGTGAGCTACGAAGAGATAGGTCAGTCGAAACTCGGCCTGCAGGTCGATCAAGAGATTCAGGATCTGCGCTTGTACCGAGACGTCCAGTGCCGAGACGGGCTCGTCGGCCACCACCAGGCGAGGGTGAAGGGCCAGCGCCCTCGCGATGCCGATCCGCTGCCGTTCGCCCCCGCTGAAGGCATGGGGGAACCGCCGCATGTACTCGGGGCGAAGCCCGACGCGACGCAGGAGGTCCGCCACGCGTTCTTCACGCTCCCGTCGATTCCTCATGCCGTGCACCAGCAACGGCTCCCCCACGAGATCGAGCAGCGTCATGCGCGGGTTGAGCGAGGTGAATGGATCCTGGAAGATCATCTGCATCTCCCGCCGCAGCGCCCGCAGCTCCGACGGGCGGAGCTGCCCCATCTCGATCACGGCACCGTCGGCGACCCGCATGAAGATCTCGCCCGCCGTCGGCTCGATGGCGCGAAGGATGCAGCGCGCGGTGGTGGTCTTCCCGCAGCCGCTCTCTCCGACGAGTCCTAGCGTTTCCCCTTCATCGATGTGGAAGTCGACACCGTCCACCGCCCGAACGTGGCCCACCGTCCGCTTCCAGAAGCCCTTCCGGATCGGAAAGAGCTTCTGCAGCCCGGCGACCCGCAGCAGGGCCTGTGCGCTCATCGTTACTCGTAGAGGAAACAGCTGACGGCGTGCCGATCGCTGACTAGCCGCAGGTTCGGCTCCTGCCGGTCACACCTCCCCGCCATGAAGTCCTCACAGCGCGGATGGAAGGGGCATCCCGAGGGTCGATCATAGGGGTGCGGCACGGAGCCGGCGATGGGGGTCAGCCGCTCACGCGCGCTCGATCGAATGCGGGGAATGGAGCGCAGGAGGGCCTTGGTATACGGATGGCGCGGGGCGTGGAAGATCTCGTCCACCGGCGCCTGCTCGACCACGCGGCCCAGGTACATCACCGCCACGTCCCTTGCCATCTCAGCGACCACGCCCAGATCATGGGTGATGAGCATGATCGCCATCCCGTCATCCTGCTGGAGCTGGCGCATGAGCCGGAGAATCTGCCGCTGGGTCGTCACGTCGAGTGCGGTCGTCGGCTCGTCCGCGATCAGCAGGGTCGGGTTGCACGAGAGCGCCATCGCGATCATGGCCCGCTGGCGCAGGCCTCCGCTCAGCTGACTGGCGAGCTGGCTCACCCGCTCTTCGGGCGATGACACGCCGACCCGCTGCAACATCTCGATCGTCTTCTCGCGTGCCTGCCTCCGATCAAGCCGCTGGTGCAGGACGATCGCCTCGCTGATCTGGTCTCCGATGGTGTGGACCGGGCTGAACGAGGACATCGGCTCCTGGAAGATGAGCGCGATCTCCGCCCCACGGATCGCCCGGATGTCCTCGCCATCCGGCGCGAGCTTGGCCAGGTCGACCACGCGGTCGGCCTCCGGCCGGCCCGCGACGGCTCGACGACGAAATCGGATCTCGCCCTCCACGATCCGGCCCGGCCGATCGACGATCCCCAGGATCGAGCGGGCCGTCACGCTCTTACCGCAGCCGCTCTCACCAACTATGCCCAGCGTGCCTCCCGGAAGCAGGTCGAAGGTCACTCCATCCACTGCCTTCACCGTGCCCTCGTCCTGGGGAAAGTAGGTCTTCAGGTCTCGCACCGAAAGAAGCGGCGGGCCCACGCTAGCGCCCATAGGGATCGGCGGCATCGCGCAGTCCGTCGCCGAGAAAGTTGAAAGCCATAACCACGACGATCACGGGCACGGCCGGGAGCATCAGCCAGGGGGAGATGGCCACTGTCTGGACGTTCTGGGCCTGTTGCAACAGGACTCCCCAGCTGATGGCGGGCGGGCGCAAGCCCAGGCCGAGGAAGCTGAGGGAAGTCTCGCTCACGATCATCGCGGGCAGGGCCAGCGTGGTGGCCGCGATGATATGGCTCATGAACGAGGGCACCATGTGCACGAAGATGGTCCGCATCTGGGTACACCCGACCAACCGGGCGGAGACGACGAAGTCTTCCTCGCGCATGGCGAGGAAACGACCTCGAACGACGCGCGCCAGATCCGTCCACGCCAGGAGCGAGATGATGATCGTGATGGCGAAATAGACTTGCAGAATGGACCAATCCCGGGGGAGGGCTGCGGCCAGCCCCATCCACAAGGGAATGGTCGGAATCGAGCGGAGAATCTCGATGACCCGCTGGACAAGAGTATCGGCGAGCCCGCCGTAGAACCCCGAGAACCCGCCCAGGACGACGCCCAGCACGAGGCTCGCCGTCACCCCGAGCAACCCGATGGTGAGCGAGATGCGCGTGCCGTACATCAGCCGCGACCATAGGTCCCGCCCCTGCACGTCCGTGCCCAGCAGAAAGATCGTTCTGGAGGCGTCGAGGCCCCCGTCGACGCCGATGAGATGACGCGTGGCCGGCACCACGCCGAGGAATCGATACTCGAAGCCGTCGGCGAAGAACCGAAGCGGGATCTTCTGGCTGGGATCGGCTCGATAGACACGGCGGTAAGTCTGTGGGTCGCGGACACCCTTGACGCCGTAGACGTGGGGGCGGAAGCGCCAGCCGTCGAACCAGTGGATCGCCTGCGGCGGCATCAGCGAGCGCTGCGCCTCGGAGGCATTCGGGTCGGCATAGGCGAGAAAGTCCGCCCCCAGGACGACCAGGTAGAAGCCAACAACGACGACCCCGCTGGCCACGGCCACGCGATGCTTGCGGAACCGCCACCACGTCAGCTGCCACTGCGAGGCCACGAAGATACGCTGACTGTCCGCAGCGGCGGAGATCGGTCCCTGAACAGGAGCGCTCGTGGGATCGAGGCCGAGGTCGGGGTCGGCCATCAGGTGTCTTCGAGCCGGATGCGCGGGTCGATCAACACGAGGAGAATGTCCGACACAAGCGTCCCGATCACCGTCATCACTCCCAGCAGCAGCACGATCGTTCCCGCCAGGAACATGTCCTGCGAGATGAGGGCCTTCAGCAGGAGTGGCCCGACAGTGGGCAATCCGAGCACGATGGACACGATGATGCTCCCCGACACGATGTACGGCAGGGTGTAGCCGACCGTGCTCGCGAACGGGTTGAGGGCCACCCGTACCGGGTATTTCAGGATGACCCGGATCCAGGAGAGGCCCTTGGCCCGTGCCGTCACCACGTAGGGCTTGCGCAGCTCATCCAGCAGGTTCGCCCGCATGATGCGGATCTGCTGCGCCGTTCCCGCCAAGCCCAGGATCAACGCGGGGATGGGGAGATGCTTGAGGAGGTCCCACACTCGAGCCCCGCTCCACGGGGCATCTTGGAGCTCCGGAGAGAACAGACCGCCGATGTGAGCGTTGAAGAGCGTGAATCCAAGGTAGAGCAGCACCAGAGCGAGGAGGAAGTTGGGCACGGCGAGGCCGATGAAGCCCACAAACGTCGCGAGGTAGTCGCCGAGAGAGTACTGCCGCACCGCGGAATAGATGCCGATGGGCAGGGCGAGCACCCAGGTGAGGAGGAGGGCGGCCACCGAGACCACCACCGTCAGCCACAGGCGGTCTCCGATCACCTCGGCGACGGGCCGCCTCCATTCCATGGACGTGCCGAAGTTGCCCTGCGCGATCAGCTTGACCCACTTGTAGTACTGGACGTAGATGGGCTGGCCGAGGCCGTACTGGATCCTCAGATTCTGCGCTTCCTCGTCAGTGACCACGCTGCCCATGGTGGCCATCTGGGCGATGTACGAAGTGACGTAGTCACCCGGCGGGAGCTGAATGATGATAAAGGACAGGACGGAGATCGCCCAGACGGTGAAGACGGCGAGGAGGACGCGTCGTCCGATGTACCCGAGCAACGGCGCGCCCTCCGCAGCCTACCTCTTCCAGTAGAAGGTCACCGGCCGGGAAATGGTCGGGGTCTTGCCGTCCGGGCTGTTGTATTGCCGTGAAGGGACGTTCCCCATGTTCGTCTTGACCACGCGCACCCCCATCGAGGCCGGTCCCATGCCGATCACGCCGATGATATACACTTCCTCGGCGGCGATCTTCCAGACCTCCTTGCCTAGGGCGATCCGTTCCTTCTCGGGCACCCCGTACGCGCGCCTGAACTTCTCCATGAGCTCCTTCATGCGCGCGGGAGGCTCTTTCCCCTGGGTGCCCGCGGACTGAAACCATTTCGCGTAGAGCGGTCCCGAGGTCGCCACGACGGCGATTGTGTCGAAGGGGAACACGTGGGTCGGGAACGTGAACATGTGCTCGCTGCCGTCGTTGTTCCAGGCCGCGAGCTGCTGCTCGTTGGCGACGGTCCGCTGAATCGCCAGGCTCCGATCCACCTCCTGCACGACGAGATCGATTCCGATCTTCTTCCACTGCTCCCGGATCATCTCCGAGATCTGCGTGAACTGGACGAACTGGCCGCCGAGCGTCATGATCTCGATGCGGAGGCGGCCCTTGCCGTCCGCGCGCAGCCGGTAGCCCTCGGCGTCTTTCTTGGCGAGGCCAACCTTGTCCAGCATCTCGTTGGCCTTCTTGACGTCCAGGGTCGCCCAGAGCTTGCGGTACTGGGGCCCGGGATTGTATTTGTTGCTGTCGGCGGGCACCACGGAACTCTGCCGTGTTCATCCACTTCGCGATCTCGGGGTCGGCCTCGTAGCTCAGGTTGAACTTGATGATCATGTCCCCGCCGTAGTCCCCGGGGTCGAGGTAGACCTTGTAACCGCCCTTCTGCTGGTTCTCGAGGAAGACGGGCAGCTTGCCGAGATCGAGGTGCCGCTGCTGCCAGTCGTACTCACCCGCGATCGCCCGCAGGTTGAGGACTTCCAGATTCTCGGCGAGCGTCAGCACCACCCGGTCGATGTAGGGCAGCTGGTTGCCCGCCGTGTCCACGAAGACGCTGTAGGGATTGCGCTCGAGCGTCCACGTGGGCTTGTTGATGGGCGTCACAGTTTTCCACGGCGTGATGACCGGCAGCTCCGGGTTGAGCGACCAGTCGCTCTTGTAGAAGAACATCCGGACCCAGCTGTCGAACTTCTCGTCTTTGACCTTCTTGTCGAGCTCCGCCTGCGAGGTGTACTTCGGATGGAACTGCTTGAGGTAGTGCGCGGGGGCATACCCACCCAGCCCGAACGCCCCTCGCCAGGCCTGCCCGGCGAGGTCCGTGGAGCCGGCCAGCACGTCGGGCAGCATGAAGTACGGCTCGGCGAACTTGAGCTTGACCGTGTAGGTGTCGACCTTCTGGACCTCGCCCTGCTTGCCGTTGATCGCCATCGCCGCCGAGGGCGTGGGCACGAGGTCCTTGTTCCGATAGATGTCCTCGAACCAGAACACGAAGTCATCCGCGGTGAACGGCTTGCCGTCGCTCCAGTTCATCCCCCGGCGCAGATGCAGGACGAGCGTCTTGCCGCCATCCTGCATCTCATAGGCCTTGGCGATGTTGGGGGTGACCCGGTCGCCCGTGTAGTCCCAGAACAACAGGTGGTCGGGGCCAGAGCAGCAGCGATACCCGTTCCAGAAGTCGGCCGGCCCCGTGAAGCCGCCGCGCCACGTCCCGCCGTACTTGCCGATCTCGTGCAACGGCTTGATGACAAGCGGGTCCTGCCCGATGCGGTCCGCCACCGGCGGCAGCTTGCCCGCCTTGACCATCTCCGCCAGCTGGGGGGCCTCACTGAACTTCTTGGGGAACTTCGCAGGGTCGGTGATGACGTCTGGCCCTTCCAGCTTGCCGATCAAAGTGCTCTTGGAAGCGTCCGCAGCGAGAGCAGCTGCTGCGACCACGCATATGAGCGCCCCCACCAAGAGGGTGACCATGAGTCGGGACCGGAGCATGCCTGTCTGCGGCCTATGCCAAAGGTTGGCCATAATGCGTCCCCCTTTATCATGTTTGCTCCGACCGAAGTGTTCGTGTTCCGACCTGGACATTCCCCGGCTCACCGTGCCCCTCGCGGACAAACCGTCTCGCGGCGTGCGGCGATCCTGCCAGCCTTTAAGTGAAGAGTCAAATGCGAGCCTGGGCCCCGCGTTGGCCCCTCAGCTAGTTCAATCCGAGTACTTTGAAACCCGATCGGCGAGGTCCGCGAGATTCTCACGCAATCGTTCGAGCGCGAAGGCGAGTCCGAAGATCTGGTCGGCGGCCAGCGTGTGCAAGCCCCTGGCGCCGCGCCTCAGCCATCGCGCCGGCGTAGTCGTCGAGCGCCTGCGCGACGCGATCGAGCGATGGTGCCGACGTGCGCGCCGCGAGGGCACCTCGCGCCGTGCGCAGGAAGGTCGCGATCTCGGCCGACGCGCGCGTCGCGGGCTTTACCAGCCGGCTCCGCACCGGTTCCGACAGCAGCTCGGCCGTCGCTCGATCGACCATGGTGAGGTTATGGCGCAGCCGTCGTAGGTTACGTACGAGCGGCCCCGGGTCGGGCGCACCCGTCAGGTGGTTGGCGCGCTCGCGCGCCGCCTCCTCGGCCACAGCCTCGACGCACCATTCTTCTCAAGCACCGCCGTTCCTATTCCGGTGAGGCACTCATTCCGAGAACGTTGAGATCTAGGAACACGAAGCGCTTGACGACCGTCTTTAGTCCAATTCGTGAGGTCTCAGTCTGTTATGGCTCACCGAGTTAAGGGCAGGAATGTTGTTGACAGCGAGTCTGCCGGCTCCTACGCTTCGGCTGTTTTCTAAGTTCTAAACTGCCCGGCTCTAGGGGAGACAGAGCGGTCCCTGGCTCGGGTTCCTGGACGGCGTTCCGACGTCCTTGTTGACCATTCAGATGGGTGCGGAAGCGTTTGTGTTCTGCAGGGTTCCCTAGAATGACGGGGGAGGTGTCCCATGCTGCAAAACCGTGTGCTGCTGGCCTTCGCGTTCGTGCTCAGTCTCGTCCTTCAGGCTCACGCGCAAGCGCTTCCGCGCGCCAGCGCACCGGAGAACGTCGGCCTTTCGTCCGAGCGGCTTGGACGCCTGTCCACGGCGATCCAGGCCGGTGTTGACCGGAGCGAGATCCCGGGCGCGGTGATCATCGTCGCCCGCAAGGGGAAGGTCGCCTACCTTGAGAGCTTCGGGTTCAGGGATCGCGAGGCCGGCTCCCGAATGCCTCAGAACGCGATCCAAGGGCAAGGTCAGCCTCGCCGATCCCGTCGCGCAGTACCTGCCCGAGCTCAAGGACGTGAAGGTCGGTATCGAGAAGAAGGACGATTCCGGCGGGATGCAGCTCGTGCTCGAGACTCCGCAGCGCGCCATGACAATACACGACCTGCTCCGACACACGTCGGGATTCACCTACGGGTTCTTCGGCAAGTCGCTCGTGAAGGACCAGTACAACGCGGCGAAAGTGACAGACGCCGGGCAGACCAGCGCGGAGTTCATCACCAAGCTCGCCAGCATTCCGCTTCAATACCATCCCGGCACCACGTGGGAGTACAGTGTGTCAACCGACGTGCTCGGGCGGATCATCGAGGTTGTGTCCGGGGCGCCCCTTGACCAGTTCCTCGCCGAGCGCGTGCTCGCGCCACTGAAGATGACCGATACTGGCTTCTGGGTCGAGCAGCGCGAGAAGCACAGCCGGATCGCCGAGCCGCAGGTGGACCCGGCAACCGGCAAGCGACCAGCCGTGCCGGACAGGACGCAGAAGCCGAACTGGCTCTCCGGCGGCGGAGGCATGGTGTCCACGGCGCCCGACTACGCGCGTTTCTGCCAGTTCCTGCTCAACGGAGGCAAGCTCGACGGCGCGCGTCTGTTGTCCCGCAAGACGGTCGAGTACATGGCTTCTGACCACTTGCCCCTAGGCATCCGGGTGAACGGCTTTTCGGTATCAGTGATCGATGCCAGACCCGAGAACGGCCAGGGCTTCGGGCTCGGCTTCACGGTGCGGACCAGCGCGGGTCGCACCTCCGTTCCCGGAAGTGTGGGCGACTTCGGATGGACCGGCATCTACGGCACCCAGTTCTGGGTGGATCCGAAGGAGCAGATGTTCGCGGTGATGATGCTGCAGACTGCCACTCTTGCGACGCGGGCCAAGTACTGGACGGTTATGCGCGACCTCGTGTATCAGGCGATCGTGGACTGAGCGTCGCCGGACACGATCACATTCGGCAATCGTATATCCGCTAGGCCTCGCAGCGCCGTGAAGCCAGGGCTATGGCTTGCTCCCTGGATCGATCAGATCGTAGTGGACTTTGGTCCACTATCGAACCGGGGAGCCCCCCGTTACACTTTACCCACACATTTTTCTCAGCACCGGGAGGTGCCTTATGCAAGGGATTCGCGCGTCGCTCAAACCAGGAATCTGGGGCGCTGTGATCGGTAGCATTCTTACCATGATCGTGGGTTTCAGTTGGGGAGGCTGGACGACGAGCAGCA
>WNFK01029980.1_pt1 | contig 13637 bp, 15 predicted proteins | sample 5400281 | NCBI WGS metagenome assembly WNFK01 (sample SAMN13153350, study PRJNA577476) | soil metagenome | isolation source: 20 cm soil on Douglas fir-dominated hillslope | place: USA:California | collected 2013-09-17
ACTGGACGGCGCACCGGCCAGGCCAGCACTACGACCTGCGCCTTACCGCCGCCGATGGGTACAGCGTGCAGCGCAGCTACTCGATCGCGTCGGGACCCGAGCGCGAAGGCGAGATCGAGGTCACCGTCGAACGCGTCACGGACGGTGAGGTGTCGCCGTTCCTTCACGACGTCGCGGTAATCGGTGATCGGATCGAAGTGCGCGGGCCCATCGGCGGATATTTCGTGTGGCAAGCGGGGCTCGGCGGACCGCTCCTTTTGATCGCTGGTGGATCGGGCATCGTTCCACTGATGGCGATGCTCCGCCACCGCGCCGCGACGCCGCCGCGTCCGGCTACCCGCCTCCTGTACAGCTCGCGCACGCCCGAGGACATCATCTACGCCGACGAGTTACGCGATCTTGCGGCGCGCGGCGACGGACTCGAGGTCATCCACACGCTCACGCGCTCCCAGCCGACCGGCTGGACGGGTTACGCACGACGCATCGATGACCAGATGCTGACCGAGGTCCGCCGTCCGCTCGGCGACGCGCCGCTCGTTTTCATCTGCGGGCCGACTCCGCTCGTTGAAGGCGCGGCGAATGGGCTGGTGCGCATCGGGGTCCCCGCGCAGCGGATCCGCACCGAGCGGTTCGGGCCCTCGGGCAAGTAGGAGGTTGTGATGGACGAAGAGGCCACGGACGACCGGACTCTTGATGGGAATGCCGTTGCCGGGATGCTCGAACAGGTCTTCGGGGCGGACATGACGGCGGCCGATTGCCAGTGCGCGGGTTGTGGTCGCCAGGGTGAGATCGGCACGTTGCTCGCGTACACGAACGCACCGGGTGTGGTGCTGCGCTGCCCCGCGTGTAGCACGGTGATGCTGCGCATGGTCGAGACGCCGCGCGGGACGCTCATCGAGGCGAAGGGCTTGGCGTATTTCAGACTGACGCGCTGACGATAGGCGGGACGCTGCGCTAGTCGAGCCTGTTCGCGTCCCAGGCGACGCTATCCCACGCGACACTGTCCCAGGCCACGCTATCCCACGCGACGCTGTCCCAGGCCACGCTGTCCCACGCGACACTGTCCCAGGCGACGCTGTCCCAATCGAAGTTGTCCCACGCAACGCTGTCCCAGGCCACGCTGTCCCACGTCAGCGTCTGCCACGGGATGCCGCCCAACGCCAGATCCCTCCAGCGGAGAGGCGTCCCGTACAACACCGGGAACAGCGAGCGCGCGAATCCGTTCGCCGGCCGGAGCGCTCTGTTGGCGCTCGGAAGGTTCGCGGGCGGCTGCGGCGTCGAGTTCGGAGCACCACCCGGGGCGATACCGCCGGGAATCACGCCGGGAACGATGCCGCCCGGAAGAAGCCGCCGGATCCGGGAGGGTCGCGCTGATGTCCTGGCCGTATGACTGCGTCGTCCCCGTCAGGAGCGCCTTCACTTGATCCGGCGTGAGGTCTGGTCTCCGCTCGAGAAGCAGCGCCACGGCACCCGACACGATGGGCGTCGCCATCGACGTTCCGGTGAGACGAAGGTACGTCGCTCCGTTCTGCGCGATGACCAGATGGTCCGGGAACAGCGTTTCGAGCGCGCTCCCGGGTGCGCGCAGGGAAACGATCCGACGACCGGGCGCGACGAGATCCGGCTTGGCATTCCCACCGGCCGTGCCCCACGCGGAGAACGGCGCGAGCGTGTCGTCACCGACGCCGACCGTTCCGGCGTCGTCGGTGGCGCCGACCGTGATGACGTATGGGTCGGCGCCCGGCGATACCACCGTATCGCGCTGCGGTCCGGTGTTGCCGGACGCGGCCACGACGACGAGTCCGCGCTGCCACGCGATCTCGACCGCCGCTGAGAGCGGGTCGGTACGATACGACGCGGTCACCGGCGCGCCAAGAGACAGATTGATCACGCGGATCTGGTACGCGGCCTGGTGCGCGACGACCCACTCGATCCCCCTCACCACAGACGAGATGCGACCACTCCCGTGGCTGTCGAGCACGCGAACATCGATCACGCTTGCCTCCGGCGCGATACCGACGAACTCGCCGGCGGAACGCGTGCCGTTTCCCGCGACGATGCCGGCGACGTGTGTCCCATGACCACCGGGGTCTCTGGTGAGTCGGTCATCGGCGAAGTTGACCGACGCGACAATGCGATTCCGTGGCTGGACGAGGTCCGCGTCGGTCGCGATGCCGGAGTCCAGGACCGCAACCGTCACGCCTCTGCCCGTCGCGCCCTGCAGCCACGCCTGATCGGCGTTCACGACACGCGGATACGCGGCCGAGCTCTGTCCCTGCGAGCTCTGACCCTGGCCGGTGACGCCGCCCGATGGTGACGGTGTCGGCGATGGCGTTGGCGTCGGTGACTGCGTTGGCGTCGGTGCCGGTGTTGGCGTCGGTGACGGCGTCGGCGTTGGTGCCGGTGTCGTCGTCGGCGTCTGTGTCGGCGTCGCGGTGGGCTCCGGTGTTGGGCTGGATGTTGGTGTCGGAGTCGGACTGGCTGTCGGAGTCGGACTGGGTGTCGGACTCGGCGTCGGTGTCGGTGTTGGTGTTGGGGTAGGTGTTGCGGTCGGCGACGGCGTCGGTGGCGGCGGCAGGGTCGGCAGCGGTGGGATCTCCGCCGGCGCGCCGAGCGGCACGACGGTCGCGTCGTGATGGATGTACGCGACCGTGGGCAGCAGGCTGAGCGCGTCGACGCCGCTCGCGTTCGCGAAGCCGGCGGCGCTGTCGATCAGCGACAGACCGGCGACGGCCGTGCCGTACTGGCGCAGCAGGTCGAGCGCATGGTTCGCGCGATCGACGTTCGGCGCGCCGACGAACGGAGCGTCCGGATGCTGCATCTCGACGATGACCGGGAGAACGGCGAGCGGGTCGGCCTGGAACCGCGCACGCAGCGCGGGATCGATCTTGTCCTGCGGGACCGTTTCAGCTGAGGCCGGAGTCCCGAGGACCGTGAGCGAAGTGACGAGGAAGATCACGCAGCTGATCGCGATCAGCTGACGGAACCTCATGATCTGCGGCCCGCCTTGGCCTGATCGGCACCCGGCTCAAGGGGGACCGTGAAGCAGAACGTGCTGCCATGGCCATGGCCCAGCGACTCCGCCCACATGCGTCCGCCGTGAGCAGTGACGAGGCCGTTGCTGAGGTACAGACCCAGCCCGGCTCCCCTCACTGTCCGAGCCGACTCGGCGCGGTAGCCGCGGCCGAACAGCTGGTCAAGCTCTTCACCATCGAGACCGATGCCCTCGTCCTGAACGCGGACCGTCGCCGTCGTTTTGTCGGCGGTGACCGACACCGCGATCGTGGAACCTTCGGGGGAGTACTTCACGGCGTTGGAGATCAGGTTCGTCACCACTTGCTGGATCCGCCGCTCGTCCCACTCGCCCACGATCCCGTCGGCGGCGCACACGGTGATCTCATGGCGCGCCGTCGATCGCAACCCTTCCGCGACCTCGCGGACGAGAAGGCCGAGATCCGTTGACCAGCGGGAGATCGACAGCACACCTGCCTCGAGGCAGCGGATGTCGAACAGTGCCGTGAGAAGCTCCGCGAGACGGTCCGCATGCTTCGCGATCAATGACGCCGCCGCTTTGAATGCCTTGCGATCGTGCTCACCGGAGGAGAGGCGGCGCTGGAGAAGCTCCGCGTGTCCTCGGATGACCGTGATCGGCGTGTGCATGTCGTGCCACGCCATGGCGAAGATGTCCTCCCGGAGACGTTCGAGGTCGCGCTGTGCGGTGATGTCGCGGAACACGATCACGCCACCGGTCAGCTCGGCCGTCGGAGAACGAAGCACAGACCCGCCCAGGCTGAGGACGCGTCGTTGGCCCTGGCAGAGCTCGACATCCATCTCGGCGATGCCAGTGCCCGAACGGATCGCTTCGATGACCGGGATGAGTGCCTCGGCGATCTCACGCGCGGAGTCCGGCCACCGCTCGATGCGCTGTCGCTCGAGCGGTTGGCCCACGACGAGGCTTGCGCCGTCGAGGCTAAGGAGCTCCCGAGCCGCGCGGTTGAGCCGCACGATGGAGCCGCGCGCATCGACGATGACGAGAGCGTCGTTCATGCTCGCGAGGACGGCCTCGAGCTGCAGCGCGTGTCGCTCGTTCTCGATGGCCATCTGGTCGGTCGCCCGAAGCCGTTTGATCGTCGCGCCCGCTTGCGCTGCTATCGCGCACAGGCTGAGGAGATCGTCCTCGTCGTACGCCTCCGGCAGATAGCTCTGCGCGGAGAGCACGCCGATCACGCGATTGCCCAGGAGGATCGGGACGACCACGCCCGATCTCGGCGAGACCAGCTCCCCCGCCTCTGTCCCATAGAGGAGCCGGATCGGCGGACCTTCCGCAGCCCACTTGACGATGCGTGGCGCTCCGGTCCGAATGACCTCGCTCGTGAAACCTTTCCCGAGCGGGAACGAACCACCACCATGCTCATCGCCGCGGTCCATTTGACGGACGACGTGTACGGTCTGGCTGACGTCGTCGTACGTGGCGAAGAGGAAGACCGTCGCATCCATGACGCGCGCGGTCTCGTCGTAGAGCGCGCGGAACAGCTCTACGAGGTCGCGCGCATCCGAAGCGAGCGCCCCGAGCCGACTCGCAAGCTCGAGTCGCGCGCGTAGTTGATCGTCATGCAGGGTCGCCGACTGCAGCAAAGCCCACAGCCCCCAGAGTCACATCGCGTCGATCTTCGCGCAGAGATTAGCGACGCGGCATTGACGCGACATTGATGGGAGATTGAGGTCGGTCGCTCGGTCAAGAGGGGCTCGCGCTTGCGAGCCCCTCTTGTCCCGCCTAGTAGCCGGAGCCGTACACGGCGCGCGATACCTTCGCGAGCACCTGCTGCTGGTAGTAGACGGGGCCGCCTTCATCGGCGGTCACGCTCGACGGGTAATGCGTCGAGACGAACAGCCCGTAGATGCTTCCGCCCGACACGGCGAGCCCGAAGTAATCGCCGATGAACGCGCGCTGGAGGCAGGGATCGCTGTGGGCGGCGCACGCCATCTGACCGATGCCGTCCACGTGCTGGGCCGGATTCATCGGATCCCCCGTGTGCTGCGTGAAGCGCGTGTTCGCGAGGACCGGCTGTGTCCCTGCGCCGGTGTCCTTATAGGCCTGAAGCGTCACGTCGATGCAGAAGTTCGTGCGGCCGACGTCTGCCGCGAGCACGCTCGGATCGCTCGGACACGCGGCGCGGCGATCGTAGAAGGCGATCGCGACGGCGCCGTTGGGTCCCGCCGCGATCGACGGCTGGAACTGATCGGTGTAACCGAGCGCGCCCGACTCGGCGTTGTCATTGACCCTCACGGGCGCGGTCCACGTGCCGCCACCGTTCGTTGACTGCACGAACTTCACATCGAACTGGCCGTTGGAGTCCCAGTCCTCATACGTCATGTAGAGATGCCCGGCGAGGTTCGGGCTCGCGGCGAAGCTCTCGACGATCCCATCGCGGAAGGTCGTGTTCGGGAGATCGGACGTCGGGATCAGACCAACGCCGGTGACCGCGCGCGAGAACGTGAAGGTCTGCGCGTCGTCCGTCGACTTGGCGATCCAAAGGGTCACCTGCCCGCTCTTCTTGTCCTTCTCAGTCGATGCGAACGCGACGTATAGATCGCCGTTCGCGTCGATCGAGGGTTGGACATAGAAGTTCTGCCGACCGCTGACCGAAGGTGTGGTGAACGAGTTGTACCGCGAGAACGTCACGCCACGGTCGGTCGACACGGCCAACCGAAGATCGACCGAGCCGCCGCTCGGCGCTCCGTCGAACACTGACCACATCGCGTACACGTGATCCTGGTACGGGTTGCCGGCGATGTGGTTCACCGCGATCCACTGCTTGTCCTCGACGTGCCCGTACTGAAGGCTCGATGAATTCGGTGAGTGCTCGAGCGGCTGACCGCCGTTCGCGGTGACCCAGTGCCGACCCATGTCGTCGCTGTACGAGGCCATGACCGATGCGTTCGGGTGCATGTTCTGCCAGTAGGCGTTGAATGGCAGCGTCGTCTGATATGCACGACCCTTCGTGTCGAAGTCGACATTCGGGTCCGTGTTCATCGTCCACGACGGCGGCATGTCCTGAGTGCCGACCGTCGTGCAGTCATAGCCCTGCACCTGGTTGTTCGCGACCGGCGTGCCGTTCAGGATCGTGTACGAACCGAGGTGGAAGTCGTAATAGGTGCTCCACTTCGAGATGAAGAACTTCGACGTGCCGACCAGGTCCTCGGTGCCCGGCTTCACGGCGATCCACGATTCGGAGTGGTTGGAGTTGAGCGGCTGGGGCCCACAGGTGCCGGGGACGTACGCCGGGTTCGCGGGATATCCACCGCCCATCACCGGACTGCTGGCAACGACGTTCGTGAACGTGACTGAGCTCGACCAGAGCAGACCAGCCGCGGCGCCCGCGGATGACGCCTGCAGGACGAGAGTGATCGCCAGGATGACAGCGCCGACACGTGCATTCACGGAGGATCGGGACATGGCTGACCTCCCCATATTCGCGAGCTTCCGCCCCCGCCCGCCGACACGGGATGCTAGTCCCGAATCTCTAGAGCGCGCCTATCGCCAGAAGGAGGCCATCCTTCTTGATCGCGGGGCTCGTAACGATGAAGAGGACAACGCCCCTTACTGGGGCCCTGATCGTCGCGAGCGGCTCGCCGACCAGATCAACGAGCTCGCCGACCACGTCCCCGGCGGCGACCTGCTGGTCGACGCGGACGCGCGTGTGAAAGACGCCTTCGTACGGCGAGCGCAGCCAGTCGAAGCTGTTCACCACACGCGGCGGCGCGACCGGTTCGGGCGCGCCATCGAGCGCGCCGATCGCGCGCAGGATGTTGGTCACGCCGTGAACATGACGCACGACGTCCTCTTCGATGAGCAACCCGCGTCCGCCCGACTCGGCGAGCATCGATGCGACCCCGTTGAGCGCCGCCAGCGCGTAAAGCGAGCCCGGCCGCTCGCCGGTGGGCGCGCTCTTGACCGCCCAGCGTGCTCCGTATGCATCGGCCATCTTCTTGATGCGCTCGTCCAGAGCCGCCTCGCCCGTTTCGCGGTAGATGACGAACGGCGTGAGGTCCTCGATGAGATCACCGGCGTGCAGATCGATCGCGTACTCGCAGCGAGTCACGATCTCCGTCAGCAGCCGGTGAGCGAAGCGCTCACCCCACTTTCCCTTTGGGTCGCCGGGGAACAGCCGATTGAGGTTGTCGCCGTCCTCGGGGTTCACATAGACGCTGCGCTCGTAGAAGCCGGGACGGTTCAACAGCGGGATCACGATCAGGATGCCGCGAACGTGCTCCGGCGAGATGGTCCGGCCCAAGCGCGTGGCGGCCTCGATCCCCGTGTACTCGGCGGCATGGATGCCCGCCGTGATGAGCACCGTCGGGCCGGAGAGCTTCCCCGTGATCGCGAAGCAGGGCCACTCGTATTTCCCGAGACCTTCGTCGTCGGCGAACGTGAAATGTCCGGCGGTGCGCTGGCCGGCGCTCGGGATCGCGATCGGGCCGAGCGAGGTCGACTGCGTATGCGTCACGACGCAAGTCTGTCAAAGGTCCAATAAGGATGCGACCGCCGCAGCCATCGAGCGCCGCAACGCTCTAGTCGGGGATCTTGAGCTCCAGCCCGGGATGGATCATGTCGGGGTTGTCTCCGACAGCTTCTTTGTTCGCGGCGTACAGCTCTGGCCAACGCTTCGCGTCACCCATCTCGGACTCCGCGATGTCGGAGAGCGTGTCGCCGGCCTTGACCGTGTACGTCTTCGTCGCCGTGTCCTGGCCGCCGCGCTCACCGCGGCGTTGCTCCATGACGCGCTCGGTCTGGGTCTGTTCTGTCGTGTCCTGATCCATGGTGGAACCGCCTTCGCTTCGTGGCATGTGACACCTCCGTCACCGATGCGCACCCGCATACGGCGGGCCAGAACGGCTAAAGGTCGAGTTGTGGGTAATAGTTCTCGACGCCCTCGCGTTTGACCTCTTCGACCCAGCTCGTGCCGTACACCGCCTCGCGATCGGCGCCGGCGAGGCTCCACGCGTCACGACGGTAGGTCCAGTTCGTGGGTTGAAGCCGGTGCGCTTCCCGAAAGTGTTCGATCGCCGCCGCCTGGGCGCCGCGACCGTACAGCGCCTGGCCGAGCGCGAAGTGCGCGGCCGCCGTCGCTTCTTCGATCGGCCGCGGTCGACTGCGACGGATCACTTCATCTGGCGGGAGCGCGTAGCGACTGTCGCTTCCTCTTTCGACCCAATCGCGAAGCGCGGCGACATAGCGCTCCGACTCGACATGCAGTGCCTTGACCAGCTCGATCCCCTCACGCTGCGCGACCGTCGCGTCCGGCGGCACTGCGCGATCGAGGTAGGCGGGCCTGCGCGGATGCGCGGGCTCGGGCGGTCGCACGATCATGCCCGCTTCGTCGATCCACGTCCCGCTCGGAACGTTCACCACCCCAAAGAGAGCATCGACGACGTGCGCCACATCGATGAGCGAGGGGTGCTCTGGCACCGCTTTCGCGATCCACGGACCGGCGGTCTCGATGCCACGCGCATCGAGCGCGACGGTGACGATCTCAAGGCCCCGCGGTCGTAGCTCCGTCCTCAGCTCCTGCCACACGGGCAGGTCAAGACGGCAGCCTCACCACGATGCCCACGCAACGAGAAGGACCTTCGTTCCGCGTAGCGACGACAAACGGAACGATCCACCGCGGAACTCGGGTAGTTCGAGGTCCGGCGCGATCGCGCTGCGGAGCGCGCGGCCACCCGATTCAGCGCCGAGGGCCCACAGGCCATGCGCAGCATCGTGAACGAGGGGCATCGCGAGACACTCCGCGGCAGCGGCGAGATCGAACGTCGCGGCGCCGGCGGAGCGGAACGGGACGCAGCGCTCGCCTCGGCACAGGCCCTCGGGCTTCACCTGCCAACCGGCGACGCGCTCGAATTCCTCGACCGAAACACGGGAGCTCGTGAAGATCACTGCGCGTTACGGTAACTCGGTGAGAAACCTCGTCGTCGCGTTGATCGTCGCGAGCGCGTGCGCGCCGGCGGCGACGACGCCGACACCCTCGGCGACGGTCACGGCGGTCCCCACGCCATCGCTCACCTCGTCACCAACGGCTTCACCCACCTTCTCACTGACGCCATCACCGACGCCGGGCGTCCTTCCGCTGTTCGACGCGCACCTCCACTACAGCGCGCCGGCATGGTCGGTGTATCCGCCTTTGACGGTCGCCAAGATCCTCGACTCGGCCGGGGTACGCTCCGGCCTGGTGTCGAGCGCGCCCGACGAGGGCACGTTCAAGCTGAAGGCGGTCCTGGGCGATCGCGTGATACCGATGCTCGGCCCCTATCGCAACGTGGCCGACGTGTTCTCATGGGCGCGCGATCCGTCGATCGTCCCCTACGTCGAATCGATCTACCGGCCTGGGGTGTACCGCGGATTCGGCGAGTTCCACCTTCTCGCGGGACAGATCGGCCTGCCGGCCGTGCGCGGCGTCCTCGCGCTCGCGCAGCGAGAGAAGCTCTTCCTGCAACCGCACGCCGACGCGCGCGCGGTCGCGGAGCTGCTGAACTACATGCCCGATGCGACCGTGCTCTGGGCGCACGCTGGCGTCGATGCGACGCCCGCGCAGGTCGGCGCGCTGCTCGACGCGTGGCCGAAGCTATGGGTCGAGCTCTCGCTGCGGGCCGATATCGCGCCGAACGGCACGCTCGACCCGCGGTGGCGTGATCTTCTGACCAGGCACGGCGGCCGCTTCATGATCGGCACCGACACGTGGACCGCGGGTGGCACGTTCACGGGCAACGAGCGCTGGGACACGTATCCGGAGATCGTGAAGGGGATCCGCGAATGGCTGGCGCAGCTCCCGACCGATGTTGCGGAGGCGATCGCGTACCGGAACGCGGAGCGATTCCTCGCGCAGCTGCCGCGCTAGACGTAGCGCGATAGCAGGAGCCCGACCCCGAGCGCGACGACCGCGAGCCAGAAGACCCGCAGCCCGCCTTCGGCCGCCGCGATGAGCCCCTGGGCATCGAGCAGCTCGCGCGATCCGTCGCGATAGCGGACCTCACCGGCAACGGACACGGCTCGTCGCCTGATCGCGCGCACGCGCGTGGACAGGATGCGCTGCGCGAGGCTGAGCAGCGCCGCTGCGCCGGCGACCGCGATGGCGGGGATCATCGGCGCGCCGGTCGCGTAGGCGGCGGTGAGCACCGGGAACGCGCCCCAGGCGAGCGCGAACCCAATGTCTGAATGGACGAGCGGCGCCTCGAACGCATATAGAAGGACAAGCGCGACACCGGCCGCGACGAAAAGCCCGAACAGGGGCCCGAGCATTGCAACAGCGGCGATGCCGAGAGCGGCGGCACCCGCGAGACCGAGCGCTCCCAGCACGACGAGGACGCGCGCGGGGATCCGCGTTGCCAGGGGACGGCCGCGGAGCTCATCGAACGAGTGTGCCGCGACGCCGACGGCGAGCCCGAACGCGAGCAGCGCGCCAAGAACGATCCGCGGATCCGGCGCGGGAGAGAGCGCGGCGCCGAGCAGCACATACGACAGATGCCACGCGGTGTACGGCGGCGGCCCCGAGCTGCGAGTCGCTCGGAGTGGGCGTGGGCGGTTTCGTCGCGCTCATGACGATCCCGCCGCCGAGACTCATGTGCCGCGAGCGGACGTCGGCGAGGCCGGCGGCGCGCCAGTACCTCTCGACCTCGGACTGCGGATGCGCGCGATAGAAGCGCTCGATGCTCGGACCGAGGAATGCGTTCACGTCGCGCCACTTGCGCGAGAACAGCAGCCCCGCGACGGGCATGACGACGCGCGTATACAACCGCCACAGGCCGAATGACAGCGGCGACGATGGGACTCCGAACTCGAGTGCGGCGAGACGTCCGCCGGGCTTCAGCACGCGCGACAACTCGCGTACGGTCGTCGCGGGATCGTCGACGTAGCGCAGGAGATACGTGAATGTGACGTGGTCGAACGTCGCGTCGTCGAAAGGGAGCCGCTCCGCCCTTGCATTCACGAGTCCGCTGATCAGGCCGTTCCGGCGCGAGGCCTCGGCAAGCATGTCCGCGCTGCGATCGAGACCGACGACTCGGCACCCGTAGCGCGTGGCGAGCTCGACGGCGACGAGCCCCGTGCCGGTCGCGACATCGAGCACGACGTCGTCGGGATCGGCAGCGACCGCGGCGACCAGCGCGCGTCGCCAGCGCGGATCCTGACCGAACGAGAACAGCGCGCCGGCGCGGTCGTACGACCGTGCGATGCCGGTGAAGATGCGCGGCGCGTCAGTGGACGGCGGACGGGGCACGGCGCGTCGAGTATGCGCGGGACGCGCGCTAGACCGGCATCACCACACGACCGGTCCGACCGGTGCGCGACCGGTACAGCTCCAGCGCCAACAAGACGTGCGCCGTGAACTCCATGCTGTGAACGGAGCGCATCGGCGAGGACGTCGAGCTCCTCGATCGACACGTCGAAGTCCTCGCGTAGCGATGCGTGCGACGCGTCGACGATCGCACCACAGCGCGCGAGATCGCCAGCCCTGAGCGCAGCGACGAACGCGCGGACGCGCTCGTTCTCGCTGACGACGTGCCGGACACGCCGCGCGAGAGTCGCGTTCTGCGGCGCGAGACGCTCGACGTCGCCGAGCGTCGCGTCGCGGAGCGAGACGATGCCGAGACGCCGCGCGGCCTCGTCGCACTGCGCGCGTCGCTCGTTGTACGCGCCCTGCTTCGCGTTGTCGTGCGCGATCCCGGAATCGACGACCACGATCTCGAGGCTGCCGGGGATCGGGATGCGCTCGATGTCCGACTTGCGCATGTCGATGAGCAGCGCCTCACCGACCCGCGCGAGGCCCGCAGCCAGCTGGTCCATCGTGCCGACCCGAGCGCCCACGACATCGCGTTCGGCCTTGTGCGCCGCATAGGCGAGCGCCATGTCATCGAGCGTGAGGTGGAAGGCGTCGCGCAGCGCGCGGAGCAGGGCGACCTCGAGCGCCGCGCTCGACGACAGCCCCGCGCCCGGCGGCACGCGCGACGCGATCCCGGCGTCAAAGCCACGGATCGCGTGGCCGGCTTTCGTGAGCACCCAGGTAACGCCGCGGACGTAGTCTCCCCAGTCTCCGCAGTGGCGCTCCTCGCCGAGCTGGTACGCGATGGGCATGTACCCCTCGCTCTCGACGCGGACGACGCGGTCTTCGCGCGGGGACAGCTCGACGACCGTGCGCTGTGGGGTCGCGGTGGGGAGGACCAGGCCCTCGTTGTAGTCGGTGTGCTCGCCGATCAGGTTCACGCGGCCAGGGGCATCGGCTCGGTACACGTCGCTCCTATTAACACCGCGGGCGCAACTCCTGTTCTGGTCCACGGATACTTGGCTCGTGATCCGATACCGCCGCGCGGTCCTTTCAGCCGTCGAGCGCCTCTCTGGAGGCCGGTTGCCGGACGTCCGGCGGTCGCTCTGGCGCCGGCAGATGTACGTCTATGTGACGCCCGGAGACGTCCTGGTCGAGCGCGCGCTGCGCGGGTTTCCCGAGGACGTGCGGGCGCTGGGCAGACGTTGCCGGATCATCCGGACGAACGCCCGATACGGCGGCGGGTTCTATCCCGACCGCAATGAGATCGAGCTGGCGGCGGGAGTCGAGACCTATGAGGGACTGGGCCAGGTCGAGCTCTCCGCTTGCCACGAGCCGTACCTCCGCCGCGCGGTCCGCGACAGCCAAGGACACCTCGCGGAGTTCCCACGTTACCGCGACTGGGTCACCGGCTCATTCCTGCGCCAGGGCGATCACGCGAATCCGGCCGAATACTTCGCCGACATTCCGACAAACTTTCGGGACACCGCGGAGCTGCCACCGGCGATCCGCGCGCACTTCGCGCCCCTGATCGACGGTTCGGCGCTGACCGTCGACTTCACGAGCGAGCCCGACTGGCCGATGGGCGTCGATTACTTCTCGCTCGCCACGTTCCAGCGCTGGCTCGCGGGAAACGAGTGAGGCGCTGACCAGCGTCGAGGGCGCGATCCTGGTGTGGCTCGCGATCGGCATCGGGATCGCGGCCGGCGTGTTCATCGTCGCGCGATCGGCGATCCAGATCGCGAGCGTCGCCTACCGCGTGATCGAGAAGGAAATGGACGCGAGGACCGCGACCCAGCAGACCACGCTCCTGAGCCTCGCGATCCTCGCGGCGCTCATCGTCACGTCGGTCGTCGCCGGGTACGCGATCCTCGTGATGTTCGCGACGCTGCTCCAGGGCAGCGGCCTGATCAACGGGAGCTAGATGGTCGGCGTCTCGGGGATCGGACGCTTTTCCACGCCCGGCTTCTGACGCGGGACGTCGGTCGGCCCTTCCGGACGCTCCGGCTGTTCGCCGCCTCTCTTACCCACATCACCCGGGATGGGCTCGCCCGGACGCGGAGGAAGTCCCGGTTCCTGCACTAGGGCTTGTCCTCGCCGACGTCGACGCCCTCGCGCTTCTTGCCGGTGTCGTAGTCGCCGCCCTTCTTGCCCAAATCGTCCTGACTCTCGCCGCCCTGCTTGCCCGTCTCGGGCCAGTCCTGCTTCTTCTTGGGCTCCTCGCCGGGCTTGGGATCCTGTTTCTCCTGCATCGAAAGAGTCCTCCTGCGATTGAGTCGTCCTTTTTCGGACGCGATAAGAGGACAAGCAGTTGATATGCCA
>WNFK01199548.1_pt1 | contig 13632 bp, 6 predicted proteins | sample 5400281 | NCBI WGS metagenome assembly WNFK01 (sample SAMN13153350, study PRJNA577476) | soil metagenome | isolation source: 20 cm soil on Douglas fir-dominated hillslope | place: USA:California | collected 2013-09-17
CATCACCGCCACGTCGGTGGCGATCCCCGCCGACCACGGATGCGCGACGGTGCGATAGCCGTGGGCGGCCACGGCGGCAGCGAGATCGTCGTGGGTGTGCACGTTTGCGTGCCCGTGATCGCTCACGATCCACAGATGCGTGTCGTTCCACCAGCCGCCTCGTTCCGCGTCCTCGCGCAGGCGCGCCACCGTCTCGTCGACGATGACGAGCGCGTCGCGCACCATCTGGGCTTCGTGACCGCGCGCGTGCGACGCCTTGTCCACCCCGGTGAGCGCGGCGAACAGGTAGTCCGGCCGTTCGTCGCGCATCCGGCGCACGATCGCGTCGGCGATCTCGCGATCGAGGTCGAGCCAGCGCTCGGCGCGTCCGCGGAAGTGCGTCACGGCGGCGCGCAGCGCCGAGCGAATCGTCAGGCCGCCCACGCGTCCGGCGGGTGCGAGCCCGCGCGTCACGACGCTGAGCGCGGCGATGCTGCGGGGCACGAGCTCGAAGATCGTCGGCGCGGCGGGATCGAGATCGCCGTCGATCCGCCCCATCTCGTAGCCGACGTAGCTGCGCGCATGATCCGGCCAACCGCACGCCGTACGCGCGCGGTCGTACCAGCGCAGTCCCGGGATGCCGATCGGCCCGGGGAAGCGTCCGATCAGGAAGGGCGTGTAGGCCGGGCCGGTGACCGACGGGAAAACCGACGTCACCTCGTAGAGCCCTCCCTCGTCGCGCATCCGCTCGAGCGCCGGCAGTCCGTCCAGCTCGCCAGCCAATGCGTCGGGACGCGCGCCGTCGGCGACGAGAACTATTACGGGCACGCAAGCTCGAGGAGCGACATGCGTGAAGTGAAATCACGCGCGGCGGCATGGGCAAGCGCAGACGAACCGATGGCTCAGGCCGAGTCCGACGCTAGGGTATGGCGGCTCATCGTTGGAGCCGCCAGAGCGCGAACTCCACGGCCAGGTCGGAGGTGCTCCAGAGCTGCACGTCGGACCCGGTGCCGTAGCGGACGGGCACGACCCGGCCATCGCGCACCTCGTAGCTCCAGAGCTCACTGCGGAAGCCCGAGGCCAGCACCGCGGCGCGCACCCGCTGCAGGCTCTCGCGCAGCTCCGCCTCGTGCGGGGCGAGCAGCGAATCGCCGGGCATTCCCGCGATCCGGTTGGCCACGCCGAGCAGATAGAGATTGACCTCGCGTCCCCACACAACGCGCGGGCCGTGGTACGCATCGCGGTCGAACGCGCGCCACACGGGGGCCGTCGCGTACGCATCGTTGGCCGTGGCGGGCCCCACGCCATCGACGAGCAGTCCTTCCGGATAGGGTCGCACGAACAGCCGGATGTCGCGCAGTACTGCGTCCACAGCGGCAGAGTCCGCGGCGGCGGGCCGGCCTTCGCTCTCGCCGAGGAAGAGGCGCGTCGCGGGATCGGTGTTGGCGACGCCGATCGGCCGCCCCTCGGCGTCGAGCGAGACGGCAAGGAAGGTGAGGGAATCACGACCCGGTGCGCTCCCATCGAGGGCGCGCTGCCAGTAGTCGCGCTCGGATGTCGGCATGGCGGCGAGGCGCGCCGTCACGCGCTGGCGCGCCTCCTGGGGATCGAGCTGCACGACGAAGTGTCGGGATGCGCCGCGCCACGTGTCGATCGCGGCGCGCAGCGCTGTCGAGTCGCGCGCGTACCGCGTGAGCGGCGTGCCGCGCACGCCGCGCACGGACGCCGAGAGCTCGTGCACGTTCATGCCAAGTGTGCGGAGCGACGCGAAGATGCGGTCCATCGCCTCCAGGGCGTGCGGCGCCCAGATGGCGTTGACGTCCATCGCGTAGCGCCCACCGGCGTAGCCGGCGCCGCTGTCGCGCCAGCTCGCCGATGACCAGCCAGTGTCGCGCGGCGGAAAGGAGACGAGGTTGGCGGCGATGGGGTCCGCTGCGTACGGCGCCGTGAGCCGCGCCACGAGCGCGAGCTCGCGCAGCAGACGGTGCAGGCGGGGCTCCCCATCGCTTGCATCGGCGAGAAAGGCGCGCTTGCGCGCCGCCGGCACGGTGGGGTCGGCGAGCCAGCGCGACGCGAGGATCGGCAGCTGGAACTCGTCGTCGATCATGTGATAGTTCTCGCGCACGCGGCGCATGTCGCGCAGTACCGCGGTCGCCCGTGTCAACTGGCTGTCGGCGGCGGTGCGCCGCTCCTCGTCGACGGCGCGCTGCCACTCCTCCACGAGCGCGGCATATTCGCTCGCCGCCTCGCGCACCGCCTGCCCGCCGAGCGCCTCCTCGTGGCTCACCTGGCCGAGCGGCGAGAGCTTGCGCAGCGCGCTGGCGACGACGAACTCCGACATCTCGTCGCGCCACACGGGGCGCATCATGAGCGCCGTGAGCAGCATGTCGCGGCCGAAGTACGTCGCGTAGTTCGGCAGCCCCGCCATGAGCTTCTCACGCGACGCGAGGAGCTCGAAGCCGCGCACCTGGCGCTCCAGCAGGCGGGCGCGCAGCTGGGCGGAGTCGCCGCGCGCCGCGCGCGCCGAATCGAGGAAGGCGAGAAACGCCGGGCTGAAGATCTCCCGGCGCGCCAGCGGCGTGAGTGCCCGGCCGGTGGTGCCGACGCGAATGATGAAGGGAACGCGCGTGCCGGACCGGGCCCGCAGAGAGAGCGAGTCGCCGGCGCGTACCGCGTCCACGAGGCGCGGATCGGCCCCCACCTCGACGACCATCGTGTCCCGCCCGTCGAGCGACGGCTGGACGACGCGCGCCACCCAGCTCGTGCGGCTGCTCGACGTCGTGATGGTCGGACGGAGCCGCGCCCGCAACGCGTCCATGTCGCGCGCGCCGAGGAGCGCGAGATGCCGCCGGCGCTCGGCTGGCGGGAGGCGATCGAGCGCGGCGAGGAGCCGGTCCAGCTCGGGGAGCGTGAACGCGCCGGCCGCGAACGGGGCGCGATGCCGTTTCTCATATTGAAAGTCGCGCTCGACCCGCATCGAGCCGAGCAGGAACCAACCGAGCTGCACGGTGGGCGCGTCGGCTGCGAGGCGGTACTCGATGGTACGACGCCGGCCGGCGACCCCCACCCCCGCGCGGTCGCCGTCCCAGCGCAGCGGCGTGGGGCGCCCGTCGCCGTCGCGCGCCGAGAAGCCCACGCTGGCGTTCTCGGCGTCGGCCAGCAGGGTGACGACGCGCCCCTCGCGACCGTCGAGGTAGACCTGGACGGTGTTGGACCGGGCGTCCCGGTAGAAGCGCGTCTGGTAGCCCTGGTAGGCGGCGGTGTCGTCGAGGCCGGGCTCGGGGAAGGCGAGGATCGGGAGCGTCTGCCGGGTGGGAGCGGCGAGCTGGGCCAGTATCGCGAGGGTGAGAAAGTTCATGGTCCAGATTGGCTAGCAGGTCAGGGTGACGTCAAGGAACGAGGCAGGGTGCTTCTTGACAGCGCGAATGACGGAGGATAACTCTGGCCCCGCTCGCGCTCGTCGTTTAGCGCGACATGCGTCATGCCTGCAGGTAAGTGTTCCCTCCCCGAGAGCTTCGAGATCGGCCGACTCTGGCCGGCCGGTGAGCGCTGGTTGTCCCACCCGCATCCCCTGCGCGACGCCCACGGCGCGCGGCACGATCACACACTCCGTCCCCCCCTGGAGGGTTGTCGTATGGCGATGGTCCGCTGTTCCTTTGGCGCGTTTGCAATCAGCATGTTGTGCGCGGCGTCGCTCGGCGCCCAGTCCACCGGTACCATCACGGGACGCATCGTCGATTCGGCATCGCGCCAGCCGCTGTCGGCCGTGAGCCTTCGTCTCGTCGGGACGCAGCGCGGCACGATGACCCGAGAGGACGGAAGCTACACCCTCCCGGCGGTGCCGGCCGGCGCGCAGCGCGTGCGCGCCAGCCGCATCGGCTTCGGTCCGCAGGTGCGCGATGTGGTCGTGTCCGTTGGTGGATCGGTGGCCGCGGACTTCGTGCTGACGGCGCAGGCCGCGGTGCTCGGAGAGATGGTCGTCACCGGCTACGGTGCCCAGCGCCGGGAGTCGATCACCGGCTCCGTCTCGACGGTCGAGGCCGACCAGGCGAACGTCGGCGTGATCACCAACGCGAACCAGATGCTCCAGGGGCGGGTCGCCGGCCTCCAGATGACGACGAACAACGGCGAGCCGGGCGGCGGCGCGCAGATCCGCATCCGCGGCGGCACCTCGATCAGCGCGAGCAACGATCCACTGTACGTGGTGGACGGCATTCCGCTCCAGAACGAGAACACGGCCCCCAGCGCCTACGGGCTCGAGATCAACATGGCATTGCCGCGTAGCCCGCTCAACACGATCAACCCGAATGACATCGAGTCGATCACCGTGCTGAAGGATGCATCGGCGACGGCGATCTACGGCAGTCGCGGCGCGAACGGCGTCATTCTGATCCAGACGCGGCGCGGTCTGAGCGGCCGTCCGAACATCGATTACGACGTCTACGTGGCGGCCGCGACTCCGTCGCACAAGCTCGATTTCCTCAACGGCGATCAGTACCGCTCCTTCGTGCAGGAACAGGTCACCGGCCTCAAGCTGCCGGCGTCGCAGTTGGCAGGTCTCGGCACGGCGAACACGGACTGGGAGGCGGGCGGCGCCAACGCCACGACGTATCGTGCCTCGCTGAACTACTTCGATCAGAAGGGCGTGGTGATCAACAATGGCCTGAAGCGCTATCAGGGCCGGCTCAATGCGCAGCACCAGGCGTTCGACGGCAAGCTCGGACTGGGCCTCACGCTGACGGCGTCGCGGGTCAACAACACCTATATCCAGATGGAGAACACCGGCGGGTTCTCGGGCGGCGTGTTCACCAACATGGCGATCTTCAACCCGACGCAGCCGATCACGACGGCGAGCGGGGCGTATTACGAGATCGGCACCGGCGCCCAGGGGACACGCAACCCGGTCGCCCTCGCCACACAGGTCACCGACTTCGCCCCGGAGAATCGGGTGCTCGGCAACGTCAGCGCCTCGCTCGAGCTGATCCCGAGCCTCACGACGCAGACGACGGTCGGCGTGGACTACACCGACGTGGTGCGTGACACGTACTTCCCGATCGTCAACCCGATCGGCGCGCAGTTCAGCGGCGCGGCGCGGCAAGCGCAGCGGAGCCTCCAGAACCTCAACTTCCAGCAGCTGCTCACCTTCACGCCGAAGATCGGCAGCAGCCAGGAGCTCGACATCGTCGGCGGCTACGAGTACAGCACGTTCAACAACCACGGCTTCGAGGTCATCTCGCAGGGCTTCGTCACCGACGTCTTCCAGGCCTACAACCTGGGCGCGGGCACCCCGGCCAACTCGCCGCCGCCGACTTCGTACATCCAGGAGAGCAAGCTCGTCTCGTTCTTCTCGCGCGCGAACTACGGCTACGCGGACAAGTACTTCCTCACCGGCGTGGTTCGTCGCGACGGCTCGTCGCGCCTCGCTGAAGGGAACAAGTGGTCGATCTTCCCGGCCCTTTCGGCCTCGTGGCGCCTGAGCAACGAGGATTTCATGAAGGGCCGCACGCCGTTCTCGAGCCTCGCGCTTCGCGCCGGATGGGGCAAGCAGGGCAACCAGGCGATCCAGCCCTATGGCACGCAGCTTCTCCTCAAGACCGACAACGGCTCCAAGTATCCATTCGGCGGTACCGTCCTGACGGGCCTCGCGGCCGTGCAGGTGGCGAACCCGGACCTCAAGTGGGAGACGTCCGAGCAGGCGAACGTCGGCATCGACTGGGGCGTGAAGAGCGACCGGTTCACCGGTATCATCGACTTCTACAACAAGACGACGAAGGACCTGCTGTTGCGGGTTCCCGTGCCGCAGCCCGCGGTCGTGGCGTCCCGCCTCGAGAACATCGGCACGGTGAAGAATCGTGGCGTGGAGGCGACGATCGAAGGACGGCTGTGGGACACGCAGTCCAGGTCGTTGTCGTCCGGACTCGTGATGTCGGTGGAGCGCAGCGAGGTGCAGGAGATCGGCGCCGATCGCAAGTTCCTGATCACCGGTAACGTCTCCGGCCAGGGTCAGTCGGGCCGCTTCTCGCAGCGGCTCATTCCGGGACAGCCGCTCGGTACCTTCTGGGGGCCCAACTTCCTGCGGGTGGAGCAGACGGCTGGGCTGAACAAGGGCAAGCAGGTGTTCTCCTGCGTGGCCACGAGCGCCGGCTGCGTGAACGGGGAGACCCTCTCCCCCACCGGCGCCGACGAGATGATCATCGGCAACGCGAACCCGAGCTTCAGCATGGGTTTCCACAGCAACCTGACGATGAACAAGTTCGACGCGAGCTGGAACTGGCGCGGCGAGTTCGGGCGCGACGTGTTCAACAACACGGCGCTCGTGTACTCCACGAAGGGCAACGCGAAGCAGGGGCGTAATTTCCTCGTCTCGGCGCTCGACGATCCCACCGGCATCGACGAGCCGTCCATCTACTCGTCGCGCTGGATCGAGAACGGGTCGTTCGTACGGCTTCAGAACGTCACGCTCGGCTACACCTTCACGCTGCCGCAGCTCAGCGGGCGTCCCACCCGCGTGTACGTCTCGGGCGACAACCTGCTGCTGTTCACGCCGTACTCGGGCTACGATCCTGAAGTCTTCACCGACGCCAACCAGGACGGCATCGGGACCCGTGGCATCGACTACCTGACCTATCCGCGCGCCCGCACGTTCACCACGGGCGTCCGGCTCTCCTTCTAGGCGCACCCGGCCAACTCGACCTTCTGCCTACTCCACACAGGTATCGACAGCATATGACGACGTTCCTGAAGAAGTCGCTTCGCCGGGTCACGCTAGGCGCGCTCGTGTTGGTGCCGGCGCTGACGCTGATCCAGGCGTGTACCAACCTCACCGAGGTCCCGAAAGACGCGCTCACGCCGGACAACGCGTTCAAGACCGATCTGGAGATCGTGGCCGGCGTGGCCTCGGTCTACGCCAACATGCGCGGCACGCTTTGGGGCTATTACAACCTCAGCGAGATCACGACGGACGAGCTCATCGTCCCGACGCGCGGCAATGACTGGTACGACAACGGCCGCTGGCTCGAGATCCACCGACAGCAGTGGACGGCGAACAGTGGCTCGGCGCTCGACGACATGAACGGGACGTGGAACACCCTGTTCGCCGGGGTGGCCAAGGCGAACCTGATGATCGCCGTCATGAACAAGTCGACGTCGGCGAGCAAGGACCAGACGATCGCCGAGCTGCGTGTGCTGCGGGCCTGGCACTACTACATGCTGATGGACTTCTTCGGCGGAGTTCCGCTCGTCGTCACCGACTCGCTGGGGGCGCATCCGAGCGTGACGCGCGACTCGATCTTCCGCTTCGTCGAGTCGGAGCTCAAGGCCGCGAGCGCGGTGCTGCCGCCGACGTGGCCCGCATCATTCCGCGGTCGCGTGACCAAGGGGGCGGCGGACGCGATCCTGGCCAGCCTGTACCTGAACGCGCAGGTGTTCTCGGGCACCGTCACGGCCGCGGGGCTCACGAAGGGAGCCCCGCGCTGGACCGATGCCAACGCCGCGGCGGACCGCGTGATCAACTCCGGCCAGTACTCGCTCGCCGCCGACTGGAAGAAGAACTTCAGCACCGACAACCACGACTCGCCGGAGCACATCTTCTGGATCGCCGAGTCGCAGGCGCCGAGCCTCGGCATGAGCCTCGCCATGCGCGGGCTGCACTACAACATGCTGTCGCCCGAGCCGTGGAACGGCTTCGCCACGCTCGCCGACACGTACAACGCGTTCGACCCGAACGACGATCGGCGCAGCATCTTCCTCGTCGGGCAGCAATTCAGCTACAACAGCGGCGCGGCGGTCAAGGACCGGCAGGGCAACGCGCTCATCTTCACGGTCGGCATCGCGGATGTCACCAAGGCCGCCGAGAACGAGGGCGCCCGGCTCATGAAGTTCCCGCCACTCGCGGGTGCTTCCAACGGCGACTCGCACCCGAACAACTATCCGTTCTTCCGGCTGGCCGAGATGTACCTCATCAAGGCCGAAGCGCTGAACGAGCTCGGGCAGACGCCGGCGGCGATCGCGCAGCTGAACATCATCCGCAGCCGCCATCTGCCGGCCGGAAGCCTCATCAACACCGGTATCACTCAGGCGGCAGCGCGCCAGGCCATCCTGAACGAGCGCCTGTTCGAGCTCGCCGGCGAGGCCAGGCGGCGCCAGGACCTGATCCGCGCCGGGACGTTCACTGCCCAACGCACGATCTGCACGACGGCGATCGCGATCTGCACGAAGGCGGCGAGGGAGCCGTACCGGATCCTGTTCCCGATCCCGGAGACCCAGCGGCAGGCGAACCCGCAGCTGGCGCAGAATCCCGGCTACTGACCGGCGTACGTAACAGCTCGTTGCACCATAGCCTGCTCTCCGGAGCAGGCTATGGTGTAGTAGGGATCTCCGTTCCTCCGCTCGTGTGCACGGCACCGCGCCGGACATCGCTGCCGCCGTGCCGCTCCAGCCTCTCCGTCGCTCCCGCCTCGTTGTAATGATGCGTTCTCCTGTCGTCCCCTCTCGGCGCCTGCTGCCGGCGCTGTGGCTCGTCGTCGGCGTGGTCGCCGGCTGTACGAGGACCTCCGACACGGCGGACGTGGTGCAGGCGGGCGAGGCGCCGCCGGCGCGGAGCGAGCTGTTCACGAAGCTGCCGTCGAACGTCACCGGCGTGCGGTTCGAGAACAAGCTGTCGGAGACCTCCGAGCTCAACGTCTTCACCTACCGCAACTACTACAACGGCGGCGGCGTCGGCATCGGCGATCTCACGGGCGACGGGTTGCCCGAGGTGGTGCTCACGGCCAACCAGAGCGGGCCCCGCCTTTACCTGAACGAGGGGAAGTTCCACTTCCGCGACGTGACCAAGGCGTCAGGGATCACGAGCGCCGACGGTTCGTGGACCACCGGCATCGCCATCGCGGACGTGAACGGCGACGGGCGACTGGACATCTACATCTGCCGGGCCGGCAAGGTGGAGCCCGACCAGCGCGGCAACGAGCTGTGGATCAACCAGGGCCTCGACAGGAACGGCGTGCCGACGTTCAAGGAGATGGCGAAGGAATACGGCGTTGCCGACGAGGGCTACTCGATCCAGGCGGCGTTCCTCGACTACGACCGCGACGGCGACCTCGATCTGTTCGTCATCAACAACTCGCCGAAGCCCGCGGCCAGCTTCGGACTGCGCAACACCCGGAACGCGCGCGACCAGTACGGCGGCGCGAAGCTGTTCCGGAACGACGGCGGTCATTTCACCGACGTGAGCGAAGCCGCCGGCATCCACAGCCCGGAGATCGCCTTCGGCCTCGGCCTCGCCGTCGCCGACGTGAACGGCGACGGCTGGCCGGACATCTACACGGCTCGACACGCAGATGCCCGTGCTCAGCGCGTTCTCGATGGGACTGGACGTGGCCGACGTGGACAACGACGGATGGCCGGACGTCTACACGACCGACATGCTCCCCGAGGACGAGTATCGGCTGAAGACGACGACGCAGTTCGAGGGCTGGGACACGTACCAGACGAAGGTCCGGAACGGCCTGCATCACCAGTCGATGCGCAACATGCTGCAGTGGAACAATCGCGACGGCACGTTCAGCGACGTCGGCCAGATGGCCGGCGTGGCGCGGACCGACTGGAGCTGGAGCGCGCTGATCACCGATCTGGACCTCGATGGCAACAAGGACATCTTCGTCACCAATGGCCTCACGAAGGACATCACGTCGCAGGACTACGTGGCGTTCCTGGCCAACGAGGAGACGATGAAGTCCGTGACCAACGGCGGGCGGTCGAAGGTGGACTTCCGGCAGCTCACGAAGGCCATGACGTCGACGCCGATCGCGAACTATGCCTTCCACAACACCGGACGACTGCACTTCTCGAACGACGCGGCGGCGTGGGGACTGGCGACGCCCAGCTTCTCGAGCGGCGCGGCGTACGGGGACCTGGATGGCGACGGTGCGCTCGACCTCGTGGTGAACAACGTCAACCAGGAAGCGTTCGTCTATCGCAACAACGCGCGCGCCCTGCGGCCGGAGAATCACTTCGTCCGCGTGAAGCTCGTGGGGGACGGAGCCAATCGCTTCGGCGTCGGGGCGCGAGTCACCGTGCACGCCGGCGGCGCCCTGTTCATGCAGGAAGAGTCGCCGACGCGCGGCTTCCAGTCGAGCGTGGACTACGTGCTCGACTTCGGCCTGGGGCGCGCCGCGACCATCGACTCCCTGCGTGTGGATTGGCCGGATGGACGCGTGAGCGTGCTGGGCGCGACCCCGGCCAACCAGCTCGTCACCGTGGGGCATGCCTCATCGGTGCCGGCGGCGCCGCCCGCCGCCGTGGCGGCCGCCACGCCGCTCCGGGACGTCACGGCGCAGACGCCGCTCGACGTCCAGCACAAGGAGAACGCGTTCGTCGACTTCGACCGGGAGCGGCTGATCCCGAAGCTCGTGTCGACGGAAGGTCCGATGATGGCCGTGGCCGACGTGAATGGTGACGGCCTGGACGACGTCTTCATCGGCGGCGCGAAGGAGCAGGCGGGCAGGCTGCTCATTCAACAGCGCGACGGACGCTTCGCGGCGAACGACGACGTGGTGTTCGCGCCGGATGCGATCTCCGAGGACCTGGGTGCCGTGTTCTTCGACGCGAACGGCGACGGCCATCCCGACCTGTACGTCGTGAGTGGTGGCAACGAGTTCTCGGAAGAGGCACCGGCGCTCCAGGACCGTCTGTATCTCAACGACGGCCGGGGTCGTTTCCGGAAGGCGACGAACAATCTGCCGGCTGATGGGGCGAGCGGCTCGCGTGTCGTCGCAGGCGACTACGACGGCGACGGTGCGATCGATCTGTTCGTGGGGGGGCGGGTCGTACCCGGCCACTACGGCATCGATCCGAAGAGCATGCTGCTCCACAACGACGGCCGTGGACACTTCACCGACGTCACGGCGAAGCTTGCCCCGGAGCTGGAGCACGTTGGGATGGTGACCGACGCCGTGTGGCGCGACGTCGACCGAGATGGCCGGTTGGATCTCGTGGTGGTGGGCGAGTGGATGCCGATCACGATCTTCCGGAACGTCGGCGGCGGGAAGCTCAAGCGACTGAAGGTGCCCGGGCTCGAGAAGAGCAACGGGTGGTGGAACCGCATCGTCGCCGGCGACTTCGACGGCGATGGGCGCGTGGACTTCGTCGTTGGCAATCTGGGGCTGAACGGGCGGCTGCACGCATCGGAGAAGGTGCCGACGACGATGTACGTCAAGGACTTCGACGGCAACGGCTTCGCCGAGCAGATCATCTCCTGCTACAATCAGGGAGTGAGCTATCCGCTGCCGTTGCGCGACGACCTGATCAAGGCGATCCCGTCGCTCAAGGCGCGCTACCTCAACTACAAGAGCTACGCGACGCAGACGGTGGCCGACATCTTCTCGCAGCAGGACCTGGCCGACGCGGTGCTCAAGACAGCGTACACCTTCGCGACCTCGCTCGCCCACAACAACGGCGACGGCACGTTCACGCTCGTGCCGCTGCCGGACGAGGCGCAGCTGGCCCCGGTGTACGGGATTCTGGCCACCGATCTCGATCTCGACGGCCGCACCGACCTGCTGCTCGCCGGCAACTTCGATGGATTCAAGCCCGAGATCGGCCGCATGAGCGCCAGCTACGGGCTGCTGCTGCGTGGCGGCCCGAAAGGCTCATTCACCCCCGTGCGGGCGGGCGAGAGCGGGTTCATCGTGCCGGGACAGACCCGCGACATCCAGCGCGTCCGAACCGCCCAGGGGGAATTGATCGTGGTGGCTCGCAACAACGACCGGCCGCTGGTGTTCCGTGCGGCGCGCCTGGCCGGCTACGCCGCCAGGAGGTAGTTCACATGAAGAAGCGCCTTCCCCTGTTCGCCGTCGGCGCGCTCGCCGTCATCGCCGGCTGCGCCATCGTGGCGCGCGACACGCGCCCGCGTCAGCCGGACGCCGAGCTCCTGCACGCCGCGATGCGTCAGCTCAGCGGCGTGATGGTGTACGACATCTTCAGCCCGCCGCAGGCGAGCCGCGTGTACACGTACGCGACCGTGGCGGCGTACGAAGCGCTGCGGCCCGGCCAACCGGGCTATCGGAGCTTTGCCGGCCAGTTGGCGGGGCTCTCGCCGCTGCCGACGCCCGATCCGAAGCTGGAGTACTCGCTCCCGCTCGCCGGCGTCCACGCCTTCATGACGGTCGGCCGTCAGCTCACCTTCTCGCGGGCGCGTATGGACTCGCTCCGCTCGGCGATGGACGAGCGTCTGCGCGGCGAGATGCCGGCGCCCGTGTACGAGCGGTCGATCGCATTCGGGGACACGGTGGCGAAGCACGTGCTGGCCTGGGCGTCGAAGGACCACTTCCTCCAGACGCGCGGCTATCCGAAGTACACGGTGACCGCGTCGCCCGGTCGCTGGATCCCCACGCCCCCCGCGTACATGGATGCGGTGGAGGCCAACTGGGCGGTGCTGCGCCCGTTCGTGATGGACTCGTCCAGCCAGTTCCGCCCCGTGCCGCCACCGGCGTACGACACGGCGCAGGGCAGCCCGTTCATGGGCATGGTGCGGGAGGTGTTGGAGACGAGCAAGCACCTGACCGACGAGCAGAAGGCCATTGCGGCGTTCTGGGACTGCAACCCCTACGTCATGCACGTGCAAGGGCACGCGATGTTCGCCACGAAGAAGATCACGCCGGGCGGGCACTGGATGGGGATCGTGGCGATCGCCTCGCGGAACGCCGACGCGGACCTCATTCAGTCGTCCGAGGCGTACGCCCGCACCGCCATCGCGATGGCCGACGCGTTCATCGGGACGTGGGACGAGAAGTACCGGAGCAACCTGGCGCGCCCCGAGACGATGATCAACGCGTATCTCGACGAGCGGTGGGAGCCGGTGCTCCAGACGCCGCCCTTCCCGGAGTATCCGAGCGGCCACAGCACGGTCTCGACGGCCGCGGCGACGGTGCTCGCGCAGCTGTACGGCAGCCCGTTTGCCTTCGTGGACTCGTCGGAGGTGGAATTCGGCCTGCCGGCGCGGTCGTTCCCGTCGTTCGAGGCGGCGGCGGCCGAGGCGGCGATCAGCCGGCTCTACGCCGGGATCCACTTCCGGCCGGCGATCGACGAGGGAGCGAAGATGGGCCGACAGATCGGCGCGCTCGTCGTCCCTCGCGTGGTGACCAACGATCCGGCCGCGCGCTCCGTGGCGATGCGCCAGCCGGAACGCGCGACGCCGGCCCCTCGCTGACTACCGCTTCTGCTTGGTTTTGACGATGATCACGCCATTCGCCCCGCGCACGCCGTACATCGTGAGGTCGGCCGCCTCCTTGAGCACTTTGATCGACTCGATGTCGTACGGGTTGATGCCCGTGAGGGCACCATTCGGTCCCGGCAAGAAGGGGCTGCCATCGACTATGTAAAGGGGCTCGTTGTTGCCCATGAGCGATGTGCCGCCTCGAATGCGCACGGCGATCCCGCCGTCAGAGCTGCGCCCCACCCACACACCGGGCGAGCGGTTCATGAGCAGCTTCTCGATCGGATCGCCCCCGGACTGCTGAATCTGGTCGGCGGTCACGGTCGCGGCGCCCGCCGGGGCGGGCGTCGTCCGGGCCTCCTTCTTGGCGCAGGCGGCGAACACGACGAGAGCGAGCGGCGCGCAGCGGAGCGCGCGAACGGTGAATGTCGACATCGGAGACC
>WNFK01194016.1_pt1 | contig 13627 bp, 12 predicted proteins | sample 5400281 | NCBI WGS metagenome assembly WNFK01 (sample SAMN13153350, study PRJNA577476) | soil metagenome | isolation source: 20 cm soil on Douglas fir-dominated hillslope | place: USA:California | collected 2013-09-17
GAAGAGGTGGAGCGTCTCCACCAGCGCCACCCCGTGGAGGCCGTAGAGGAAGTTGACCGGCTTCAGCATGTCGAAGACGTCCATCAGCAGCACGTTCACCGTGCCCGCGCGGCCCAGGATGAAGGTGAAGCCCAGCACGCCGACGAGCGGCGGGGAGATGATCGGGATCATGGTGAGATAGCTGAAGAGGTTGCGGCCCGCGAAGTCGTAGCGCACCAGCAGGTAGGCCACCGTGATGCCCAGCACCGAGGCGGAGAACACGGTCACCACGCCCAGGATCATCGAGTTCACCAGCGACCGGAGGTAGAAGCGGTCGGTGAAGAACTCCCCGAAGTTCGCCAGCGTCCACCGTCCCGCCTCGTCGGTGACCGCGTCGTAGAAGATGCGCCCGAGCGGATAGATCAGGAAAAGGACCAGGAACGCCCAGATGAGCCCGACGCCGACCGCGGGGCCGACGCGCAGCCTAGACATCGTCGGAGACGGCGAGGGTCACCGAGGGCGGGAAGCTGAGCGTCACCAGCCGGCCCACCGGGAACGGGTCGTGGTGCCACGGATCGCGGATATCCGCCTTGAGCACGAGCCCGGACTCGGTATGGACGTCATAGCGGAGCGTATTGCCGAGATAGGAGACCAGGCTCACCCGCCCGTCCACCCGGTTCCCCTCGCCCGAAGCCGGCGCCCCCAGCGCCACGTTCTCCGGCCGCACCGCGAGCACGCAGCGCCCGGATACCGCGCCGCTGGCAACCGCCCGCAGCGGCCCCAGCGCGGTGCTCACGACCAGGTCGCCGCCCCGCCCGCCGGCGCCCTGCACCTCTCCGGGCACCAGGTTGTTGGTGCCCACGAAGTCGGCCACGAAGCGGGTCCGCGGCCGCTCGTAGAGCTCCTTGGGCGGCCCCACCTGCAGCACGTGGCCGTCCCGCATCACGGCGACGCGGTCGGAGAGCGACAGGGCCTCTTCCTGGTCGTGGGTCACGTAGATGGTGGTGATGCGGAGCTCCTGCTGCAGCCGCCGGATCTCCGCGCGCACCTGGATGCGGATCTTGGCGTCGAGGTTCGACAGCGGCTCGTCCAGCAGCAGGATGTCCGGGTTGAGCACGAGCGCCCGCGCCAGCGCCACCCGCTGCTGCTGGCCGCCGGAGAGCTGGCCCGGGTAGCGCGCCTCGAAGCCGGTCAGGTTGACCTTGCGCAACCCTTCCCCGAGTCGCGCCTGCACCTCGGGAGGGGACAGCTTCCGGAGGCGGAGCCCGTACGAGATATTGTCGGCCACCGTCATGTGCGGCCAGAGCGCGTAGTTCTGGAACACCATGCCGATACGGCGCTCGTAGGGCGGCAGCCCATTGACCACCCGATCGCCGAAGCGGATGGTCCCCGCGTCCGGCTGATAGAAGCCGGCCAGGAGCCGGAGCAGGCTGGTCTTGCCGCAGCCGGAGGGGCCGAGCAGCGTGAAGAGCTCGCCGTCCGCCACGGTGAGATCCACGCGATCCACCGCGGTCACCGCGCCGAAACGCTTGGTGACGCCCTGGATCTCGATGATCATGCCGGGCGGCGCCGCGCCGCCGCTACTTCTTCAGCTCGTCCCACCTGGCCTCGATCTCGGAGCGGAACCGGGTCTTGAGCGCCTCCGACCGCTTGGCCGCCACCGTCTCGTCGTAGACGTTGGCCACGTCGGCCTCGAAGTACGAGCGCACCCCGCCGGTGAACTCGACCGCGAGCTCCGCGGTCGAGCCCGGCGCGCCCTGCACCTTGTACTTCGGGGTGACCGGGAAGAGCCCGCGCTCCATGAATACCTTCTGGCCGCGCTCGGTCAGGAGGAACTCGATGAAGGCGCGCGCCGCCTTCGGATTGCGCGCCCCCGCGAGGATCGCCATGGGCTCGGGGGTGACGAAGGCGTTCCTCGGCGCCACGAACTTGATGTCGAAGCCGGCCAGCTTCTCCTCGAAGGCCATGTAGGACGGCACCGCGAAGCCGGCCGCGAACTCGCCCTTGGCCACCACGGTGGGCACGTCCCGGCTCCGCGCGGTGAAGTGGCCGGTGTTGGCCGCGAGCTTCCGCAGCCAGTCCCAGCCCTTGTCCTCGCCGTGGAGCGAGAGCATCACCTCATAGGTGGCGTTGGAGGACGACGAGCGGGTCGGCGCGCACTGCGCCACCTCGCCCTTCAGCTTCGGGTTCAGCAGGTCGTCCCAGTCCTTCGGCGCGCCCACGCCCAGGCGCTGCACGCGCTTGGGGTTGTACACGAGCCCGTAGGGCTCGAGCGCGGTCCCCACCCAGAAGCCGTCCTTGTCCTTCAGCGGGATCGGCTTGGGCTTGCCGATGGACGCGGGAATGCTGTCCCACGCCTCCTTCGAGATCTCGACCTTCTGCAGCAGCTTCTGCTCGGCCAGCTTCTCGAAGAGCGCGGATTCCCCGCCCCAGAAGATGTCCACGTCGGGCCGGCCCTTCCACTCGGTGATGCGCCCGTAGGCCACCGGCGTGCCCGCGGGGATCGCGTTCACCTTGACCGTGACGTTCCACTTCTCCTTGGCGTAGTCCGCGAAGGCCTTCAGGGCCGCGTCGTGGATGAACTTCGAGACCGGCGTGATCAGGGTCAGCTCGCTCTCGATGGGCGCCTGCGCGCGGGCCGGGGCCGGGAACGCCCCCACCGCCAGCAGCGCGGTGACGGCCAGGGTGATCACCGATCGAAGCAACATCGGGGATCGAGACAACATGGGGGATCGAAGCAACATGGGCGATCGCCGCATCATGCATTCCTCCTCTCGGGTTCGATCCAGCCCCGCGACCGCTCGACCGCCCGACGCCAGCCGCCGTAGGCCGCCTCGCGCGCGCCGTCGGCCATCGCGGGGGTGAACTTCCGTTCGAGCTTCCAGCGGGTGGCCAGCTCCCCGCTCTTCCAGAGCCCCACCCCCACCCCGGCCAGGTAGGCCGCGCCGAGCCCGGTGGTCTCGGTCACCGATGGCCGCAGCACCTCCACCCCCAGCATGTCGGCCTGGAACTGGCAGAGAAAATCGTTCGCGGCCGCCCCGCCGTCCACGCGGAGCGTGGTGAGCGGCACGCCGGCCTCGCGCTTCATGGTGTCGAGCACGTCGCGGCTCTGGTAGGCGATGGCCTCGAGCGCCGCGCGGGCCAGGTGGGCGCCGGTGGTGCCCCGCGTGATGCCGACCACGGTCCCGCGCGCGTAGGGATCCCAGTACGGCGCACCCAGCCCCACGAAGGCGGGCACGAGATAGACGCCGCCGGTGTCCGGGACCGACGCGGCCAGGGCCTGGGTCTCGGCGGCCTGCTTGATGATACCGAGGCCGTCGCGCAGCCACTGCACGGCCGCGCCCGCGATGAACACCGCGCCCTCGAGCGCGTAGGCCGTGCTCCCCTCCACCGTCCACGCCACCGTGGTCAGCAGGCCCTCGCCGGAGGCGACCGCGCGCTCGCCCGTGTTCAGCAGCGCGAAGCAGCCGGTGCCGTAGGTGTTCTTCGCCATGCCGGGCTCGACGCAGGCCTGGCCGAAGAGCGCGGCCTGCTGATCCCCCGCGATCCCCGCCACCGGAATACCCGGCGGCAGCCCAGCGCCTTTCGCGGTCTCCCCGAACACGCCCGCCGACGCCTTCACGGTGGGCAGCAGCGCCATCGGCACGCCCAGGATGCGGCACAGGCCCTCGTCCCACGCCCGGCGGTGAATGTCGTAGCAGAGCGTGCGCGAGGCATTCGACGGGTCGGTGGCGTGCACCGCACCGCCGGTGAGCTGCCAGAGCAGCCACGCGTCCACGGTTCCGAAGCACAGCTCCCCACGCTCCGCGCGCGGGCGCAGCGCCTTGTCGTGGTCGAGCAGCCAGCGGATCTTGGTCCCCGAGAAGTACGCGTCCACCACCAGCCCGGTCTTCCGCCGGATCTCGGGCTCGGCCCCGTCGGCCTTCAGCCGCTCGCAGAACGCGGCGGTCCGCCGGCACTGCCAGACGATGGCGTTGCCGACCGGGCGGCCGGAGGCGCGCTCCCAGAGGATGGTGGTCTCGCGCTGGTTGGTGATGCCGACCGCCGCGATCTCGGCCGGCGTGATCCCGGAGGCGGCCACCGCCTGGCCGACCGCCTGCACGGTGGTGGCCCAGATCTGCGCGGGATCGTGCTCCACCCAGCCCGGCTGCGGGTAGTGCTGGGGCAGCTCCGCGTAGCCGCGCGCCCGCACACCACCGTCCGGATCGATCACGAGCGCGGTGGACCCGGTCGTCCCCTGGTCGAGCGCGAGGACGAAGCGACGCGCGCTCACCGGCCGAGGAGCTCCTTGGCCACGTCCGGGCGGTCGGTGATGACCACACCCACACCCTGGTCGATGAAGCGCCCGATCGCCTCGCGCTCGTTCACCGTCCACACCCCGAGGGTGAGGCCGGCCAGCCGCGCCTGCCTCGCCACATCGGCGTTGACGCGGGCCTGGTCGAGCCCGACGAAGCCCACCCCGGCCTGGCGCAGCGCCTCGAGCTCCGCGGTGACGTCGGCGGCACGCAGCATCCGCGCCGAGTAGAGCGCGGCCACCCGCGCGTCGGGGCGGAGCTGGCGCAGCCGGCGCCACGTCGCGGCCTCGAAGGCCATCACCACCGTGAACGGCGTGAACCGGTGCCGGTCGAGCACCGCGAACACCTTCTCCTCGATCTCCGGGTAGCGCCGGCGCCGCTCGTCGGTCTTGATCTCGAGCAGGAGCTGCCGCTTCCCCGCCGCGGCGAGCGCCACCACCTGGTCGAGCGTGGGGATGCCCTCCTCGAGCACCGCTCCGTGCCGGTCCTTGAGCCGCACCGCGCCCAGCTCGGCGAGCGTCCGTTCGCGCACCGGGCCGGCGCCGGTGGTGGTGCGCTCGAGGGTGGCGTCGTGGATCACCACCACCTCGCCGTCGCGGGTGAGATGCACGTCCAGCTCGAGGAAGTCGGCGCCGAGGGCGAGCGCGTTGCGGAAGGCGAGCAGGCTGTTCTCCGCCCAGAGCAGCGCGCCGCCCCGGTGCGCGGCGAAGAGCGGGGCGATCATGCCCTGGGCGGCCGCGGTGACGGAGCCCACCACCGCGCTCACCGCCACCAGGCCCAGCGCGAGCAGCAGCGGGCCCCTCACTTCTCGGTCTCCACCAGGCCCTTCACGAACCACCGCTGCATGAGGAGGATGACCGCCACCGGCGGCAGCATGGCGAGCACCGCGGTGGACATGATCAGGTTCCAGTCGGTCTGGGCGTCCCCGGTGCCGATCATCTTGGTGATGCCGATGACGATGGTGTCCATGCCGCTGCTCGTGGTGATGAGGAGCGGCCACAGGTACTGGTTCCAGCCGTAGAGGAAGAGGATGACGAACAGGGCCGCGATGTTGGTCCGGGACAGCGGCAGCAGGATGTGGCGGAAGAAGCGCAGCGGCCCGGCCCCGTCGATCTTGGCCGCCTCCACCAGCTCGTCCGGGATGGTCATGAAGAACTGGCGGAAGAGCAGGGTCGCGGTGGCGGACGCGATCAGGGGAATGGTGAGCCCGCCGAAGGTGTTGATCAGGTGCAGGTCGGAGACCACCTTGAAGGTCGGGATGATCCGCACCTCCACCGGCAGCATCAGGGTGATGAAGATCATCCAGAAGAAGAACATGCGGAGCGGGAACCTGAAGAACACCACCGCGTAGGCGGAGATCAGCGAGACCGCGATCTTGCCCACCGCGATCACGATCGCCATCACGAAGCTGTTGACCATCATCTTCGCCACCGGCGACGCCTTGACCCGCTGCCCGCTCCCCTGCGACCACGCCTGCGTGTAGTTCTCCACGCCGTGCGAGCCCGGGTAGAGCGGCAGGTCGCCCCGCCCGATCGTCGCCGCGTCGTGGGTCGAGCCGATCAGCGCGGTGTAGATGGGGAAGGCGAAGACGAGCACCCCGGCGAACAGGAGCGCGTGGGGAAGCCACGAGGCGCGCGACCCGCGGTGACCGCGATGACGAAGACCATCAGGATGACCGACTGGGCCGCCGATCCACCCAGGTCCAGGTTGACCACCCCGTCCACGTAGACCTTGTAGATGAGGGTCTCGGTGGCCTTCCCGGGCCCGCCGCCGGTCAGCGCGTGGATGACCCCGAACGTGTCGAAGAAGACGTACACGATGTTGACCACCAGGAGAAAGAAGGTCGTCGGAGAGAGCAGCGGGAAGATGATGCTCCAGAAGCGCCGGGTCGGACCCGCCCCGTCGATCGCCGCGGCCTCGATCACCGGCTTCTGGATGGCCTGCAGCCCGGCCAGGAAGAAGAGGAAGTTGTAGCTCACCTGCTTCCAGCTCGCGGCGAGCACCACCAGGAACATCGCCTGCACCCCGTTGAGCTTGTAGTCCCAGACGACGCCCCACCGGCGCACCGCCTGCCCCAGCACCCCGATGGACGGGTGGAAGATGAAGAGCCAGAGCACCGCGGCCACCGCGGGGGCCACCGCGTAGGGCCAGATCAGCAGGGTCTTGTAGGCGGTGGCCCCACGGATCCGCTTGTCGGCCATCACCGCGAGCAGCAGCGCGGGGGCCATGGACAGCACGGTCACCGCGATCGTGAAGACGAGCGTGCGCGCGGCCGCCCCCCGGTACAGCGGATCGGTGAGGACGACCCGGTAGTTATCGAACCAGACGAAGTTCTGGCGCAGGCCGAAAGCGTCCTGCAGGTGGAACGACTGGTAGACCGCCTGCCCGGCCGGCCAGAAGAAGAAGACGATCGTGACCAGCAGCTGCGGCGCCACGAGCAGGTACGGCAGGACCTTGCCGTCGAAGACGACGCGGCGCTGCATGGCCGGTCGGCGGCCGCGACTCCGCTCCGGCTAGGAGCGGTTCGCCCGCTCGAAGTTGCGCAGGACGGTGTTGCCCCGCTGCACCGCGTTGTCGAGCGCCTGCTGCGCCGACTGCTGGCCCTGGAACGCCTTCTCCAGCTCTTCCTGGATGATGTTCCGGATCTCCGGCATGTTGCCGAGCCGCAGGCCCTTCGAGTTCTCGGTGGGCGTGGTCCGGGTCATCTGGAGGAATGGGATGTCGGTGCCGGGATTCTGCTGGTAGAAACCGGAGGCCTTCACCCGCTCGTAACCCGCGAAGGTGACCGGGAGGAAGCCGGTGTCGGTGTGCCACTTGGCCACCACCTCGGGGCGGCTGATGAAGCGGAAGAACTCGGCCACCGCCTTGTACTCCTCGGGCTTGCGGGTCGGCGAGGTCATCACCCAGAAAGCGGCGCCCCCGATGATGGAGTTCTTGGGCGCGTCGGGCGTGCCCGGGTAGTAGGGCAGCATGGCCGCGCCCCACTCGAACTTGGCCTCGCGCGCGATGCGCGCGCGCAGCCCGGACGAGGCGTGGATGATCGCGCACTCCCCGGAGGGGAAGAGCGCGTCGGCCGCCGCGTCGCGCCCGCCGTACTTGAAGCTGCCCTCCTTCTGCATGTCCATCAGGGTCTGCACGTGGCGCACGTGCAGCGGGCTGTTGATCTTGAGCTCGGTGTCGAGGCCGCCGAGGCCGTTGGCCTTGGTGGCGAGCGGCACGTTGTGGATCGCGCTGAACTGCTCGAACTGCGCCCACGTCGGCCACGCGGTGGTGAAGCCGCACGGGCTCGCGTTGGCGGCCCGGATCTTCTGGGCGGCGGCCCGCAGATCCGTCCAGGTCTGGGGCGGCTTGCTCGGATCGAGCCCCGCCTTCTTGAAGGCGTCCTTGTTGTAGAACATGATCGTGGTCGAGCTGTTGAACGGCATCGCCATCATCCGGCCGTCGGGCAGGCATCGCCCCCCGCGCCGACATCATGGTCGCGGTGCCCACTTCGAACATCTGCACGATGTGCGGCGCGTTGCCCGCCCGGAACGCGGCGACCGCCGCCACCATGGTCTCGGGATACGAGCCCTTGAAGGTGGCGTTGACCTGGTACTGGGTCCGCGACTCGTTGAAGTCGGTGACGATCTTCTCGAGGATCCCGCCGAGCGGCATGGCGAGCCCGTGCCAGAACTCCACCGTCACCCGGGGTGACTGGGCCCGCGCGGGCTGAACGTGGTGTCCGAGCGTTGCCGACCCGACCAGCACGAGCGCCAGCGCGATCCACCCCCAGGACTTCACCGTCTTTGGCATGCACGACCTCCAGCGTTGTTCTGAGCCGTAAGATCTGAGGCTATCGATCAGGCATCTCGGCCGGGTTGCGGCCGAATCACGTTTCCGTATCGGCCCGCGACGCAACGGCCCGCGAGCGCACGGAATATAGCACTGTTGGGCCGGCTACGGCCGCTTCTCGTAGACCGCGGTGTTCCCGGTCCGGGCCGAGCGCGCGTAGAGCTGCGCCTTGTCGGTCCCGTAGGTGAGCGTGATCAGGATGGACTGGTTGCCGATCTTGTAGTTGAGCTGGACCTCTTGCCCGGCGACAGAGTACTGGCCGCCCAGGCGCCGGCCGTCCGACGTGATCGTGGTCATGCGCCCGTCCGGGGCGAACTCGAGCCAGTCCTTCTTGTCCCCGTCCGGCGAGCGCATCAGCTCCCAGCGCCCGAGCAGCCACGCGTCGTCGGCCGCGCGCGCGGGCGCGACGGGCCCGAGGCCCAGCACCACCGTGAGGAGCAACGCGAGAGCGCGGGCGAGACGCGCCATCACCGGTGCCGGAACCGCCGGCTCTGCTCCACGTGCTGGGAGTAGGCCTCGAGCTCGGCGTCGAGCCGGCGCGGCGTCCAGCCCGCCAGCTCGGCCATGCGCGCGGCGATGGGCTCCGCGCAGTCGAGACCCTGGCAGCGGCTCTGGCCGATGCCGGTGCGGCGCAACAGCACGTCCTGCAGCGACACCGCCAGCTCCTCGCGCACCGCGTGGTGGAGCTGGGCCACGATCTCGGGATTGCTCGGGCAGAGGCGCTCGAAGCCGTCGGGCAGCTTGCGCCCCAGCTCGAGCACGCGCGGAAACGCCCGGCCGTAGGTCTCCACCAAGGTCTTGAGCGTCGCACGGGAGAGCCCGGTCGACGCCATTTCTTCGGAGACGTCCATCCACGCGCGCACCTCGATCCGGCCGGCCTCCTCGTCGGTGCCGTCGAGCGCGGCGCGCGCGGTCCGCGAGGCTTCCCGGCGGCCCAGCACCCGCATCACCCGGTCCCCCACGTCCTCGGCCAGGCTGCGGAAGCACGTCAGCTTGGTGCCGGTGACCGAGAGGAAGCGCCCCTCCGGCCCCTCCGGGATCACCCGGTGCTCGCGCGAGACCGCGGAGGCGGAGCGGCCCGGCTCGAAGGAGAGCGGCCGCACCCCCGCGTAGGTGTAGACCACGTTCTCGAAGGCCACGCGCGGGTCCGGCAGCACCTTGGCGACCTCGTCGAGCAGGTAGGTCACCTCCTCGCGGGTGGCCCACAGGCGGTCGGGATCGCCGTCGAAGTCGGTGTCGGTGGTCCCCACCAGCGAGAAGCCGTGCCACGGGATGACGAAGATCATCCGCTCGTCGTGGGTCGGCAGGTAGACCGCGCGGTCGGTCATCCGCGGCAGCAGGCAGTGGATGCCCTTGGTGGTCCGCAGCAGGCGCGGGGTCCGATCGGCCACGCCCGCGAGGACGCGCAGGCGGTCCACCCACGGCCCCGCGCAGTTCACGATGGTGCGCGCCTTGACCGCCTGCACCTGGCCCGAGAGGAGGTCGCGCACCTGCACCCCGTCGAGCCCGCGGGCGCCCGGAATGAACGCCTCGACCTGGCAGTAGTTGAGGACGCGGGCCCCGTGGCGCGCCGCCGAGAGCACATTCTCGAGGCAGAGGCGCTCCGGAAAGAGCAGGAGGTCGTCGAAGTAGTAGCCCGCCCCCCGCAGATCCTCGGCCTGCACGTTCGGCTCCATCGCGAGCGCGGCCTCCGGCCGCAGCACGCGATAGCGCTCGCTGTTCTTCCCGGGGGTGAGCAGGTCGTAGAGCCACATGCCCAGGCGCACCTTGATGAGACCGCGCGAGGCGCCGCGGTACACCGGCACCAGGAACGGCAGCGGGCGAACCAGGTGCGGGGCGAGGCGCTCGAGCGTCTTCTTCTCGCGCAGCGACTCGCGGACCAGCTTGAAGTCGCCCAGCTCGAGGTAGCGAAGGCCGCCGTGGATGAGCTTGGAGGACTTCGACGAGGTGCCGGAGGCGAAGTCGCCCTTCTCGAACAGCGCGACCGAGGCGCCGCGCAGGGCCAGATCGCGCGCCACTCCCGCCCCCGCCATGCCGCCGCCGATCACCACGGCGTCCAGCGCGGCGCCGTCAAGCCCTTCCAGTCGAGTCGCGGGCGCGCTCTGTTTCACTCCACCAAGTCCCGAATGGATCGTACCACGTGGTCCGGAGCCACCGCGGCGATTCGGGGGTCGTCCGCGCGCGTGACGCCGCTCAGCACGAGCACGGTGCCGAGCCCGAGCCGCCGGCCCATCACGATGTCGGTGTCGATGCGGTCGCCGACCATCACCGCCTCGCCCGCGGGGACCCCGAGGGCGGCGAGCGCGACCTCCAGGATGATCGGCGACGGCTTGCCCACGATCGTTTCCACCCTCCGATCGGTCACCGCCTCCACCGCCGCGATCATGCCCGCGCAGTCCGGGATCTCGCCGCCCTCCACCGGGCACGTGCGATCGGGATTGGTGGCGATGAGCCGCGCGCCCTGCTTCACCGCCTGCAGCGCGGTGTTGAGCTTGGCGTAGTCGAAGGTGCGATCGAAGGCGATCACCACCCAGCGCACGCGCTCGTCGTCCCGCACCTCGAAGCCGTGGGCGCGCATCTCGTCCCGCATCGGCGGCTCCCCGATCACGAAGACCGGCGCGCCGGGGTCGCGGTCGCGCAGGTGGCGCGCGAGCACCAGCGAGGAGTTGATGACGTCGTCGGGCGCGGCGGGCACACCCAGGCGCGTGAGCTTGGCCGCGTACTCGGTGCGGGTCTGGAGCGGCTTGTTGGTGAGGAACGCGATGCGCCGGCCGGCCGCGCGCAGGGCCGCGAGGCACTCGGCCGCGCCCGGGATCAGGCGGTCGCCCAGGTAGACGGTGCCGTCGAGGTCGAAGAGCCAGCCGCGATAGGGCAGCTTGGGGCGCATCCCCTCACCCGGCCCTCTCCCCTGAGGGGAGAGAGATCAACGGAGAAGCGGGATGACGGCGGCCTGGGCCAGGTCGAACAGAGGGCCGGGGGCGACGCCGAGCTGCACCACGCCCCAGAGGGCCACCACCAGGGCCAGCGCGCCGGAGAGCGAGGGGGCCATCACGGTGGGCGCGCCCTCGGGCTCCCGCATGTACATGAACACGATCAGGCGCAGGTAGTAGTAGGCGGCGACCGCGGAGTTCAGCACGCCGATCACGGCCAGCCACACGTAGCCGGACTTCACCGCGGCGCCGAAGAGGTAGAACTTGCCCACGAAGCCGGCGGTGGGCGGGATGCCGATCAGGGAGAGCAGGAACACCGACAGGGCCACCGCCAGCATCGGATGCCGCGTGGCAAGCCCGCCGTAGTCCGCGAGCTGCACCGCCTCGCGGCCGTTGCGCTCGAGCAGCAGCACCGCCCCGAAGGCCCCCGCGGTGGTGAAGGTGTACACGAGCAGGTAGAAGAGCACGGCGCCGTTGCCCAGCGAGCCCCCCGCCACCACCCCCACCAGCATGTAGCCCACGTGCGCGATCGAGGAGTAGGCGAGCATGCGCTTGAGGTTCTGCTGGGCCAGCGCCACCACGTTGCCCACCGTCATGGTGAGCGCGGCCATGCCCCACATCAGCATCGGCCAGTCGAGCGGCGCTCCCCGCAGGGAGGTCAACAGCACGCGCAGCAGCGCGGCGAAGGCGGCCGCCTTGGAGCCGGTGGCGATCAGCGCGGTGATCGAGGTCGGCGCGCCCTCGTAGGCGTCGGGCGCCCACATGTGGAACGGCACCGAGGAGATCTTGAAGCCGAAGCCCACCAGCAGGAGGCCGAAGCCGATCGCGAGCATCGGGTCGCGCCCCGCCCCCGCGGCCACCGCGTTGGCGATGCGGTCGAGGTTGGTCGTCCCGGTGGCCCCGAAGATGAGCGCGATGCCGTAGAGGAAGAAGCCGGAGGCGAACGCGCCCATGAGGAAGTACTTCAGGGAGGCCTCGCCCGCCTCGAGGCGGTGGCGGAAGAAGCCGGTGAGCACGTAGAGCGCGATGGACATCGTCTCGAGCCCGAGGAAGACGATGATCAGGTCGCCCGCGGAGGCCATCAGCATCATGCCGAGCGAGGAGAGCAGGACCAAGATGTAGAACTCGCCCGCCTCCTGGCCCTCGCGGCGGATGTAGTCCATCGAGAGCAGGATGACGAGGCCGGTGGCGTAGCCGATCACCACGTTGAAGAAGAGCGCGAAGGGATCGAGCACCACCATGCCCCGGAACCCGCGCAGCTCGCCGCCTCCGATCGAGAACGTCATCCAGTAGGTCATGATCAGGGCGAGCACCACCCCGAGCGCGCTCACGAAGCCCAGGTGGTCCTTGCGCTCCCGCGGGGGGAGCAGGTCGAGCAGGATCACGAGCACCGCGGTCGCGGCGAGCACCAGCATCGGCAGGAGCGGCCGCAGGTCCACCACCGGCAGCACGAGCGCCGGGTTCACCGCGTCACCATCGCGGCCGCGGTCGCCTGGGCCTTGCTCTGCACCTGGGCGATCAGGGCCTGCACACTCGGCTCGGTCATCGCGGTGAAGGTGGTCGGGTACACCCCGATCCAGAAGATGAAGAGGAGCACCGGCAGCAGCACCGCCCACTCCCGCAGATTCAGATCGGTCAGCCGGCGGTTCGCCTCGTGGGTGACTTCCCCGAAGCACACGCGCTGGTACATCCACAGGAGATAGACCGCGGCGAAGATGATGCCGGAGGTGGCGAGCACCGCGGCGAGCCGGTCCACCTGGAAGGCGCCCACCAGGATGAGGAACTCGCCCACGAAGCCGTTGAGCCCCGGCAGCCCCACCGAGGACAGGCAGACCACCAGGAAGACCACGCTGAAGGCGGGGATCACCTTCCACAGCCCGCCGAAGTCGGCGATGAGCCGGGTGTGACGGCGCTCGTAGATCATCCCGACCATGAGGAAGAGCGCGCCGGTGCTGAGCCCGTGGCTCACCATCTGGATGAGGCCGCCCACCATCCCCTGCGCGGTGAGGGTGAAGAGCCCGAGCACCACGAAGCCCAGGTGGCTCACGCTGGAGTAGGCCACCAGCTTCTTGATGTCGGGCTGCACGGTGGAGACCCACGCCCCGTAGATGATGCCGATGACCGAGAGCACGAACATCCACGGGGCGTAGTGCAGGCTCGCGGCCGGGAAGAGGGGCAGGCAGAAGCGCAGGAAGCCGTAGGTGCCCATCTTCAGGAGCACGCCGGCCAGGATCACGCTGCCCGCGGTAGGCGCCTCCACGTGGGCGTCCGGCAACCACGTGTGGAACGGGAACATCGGCACCTTGATCGCGAAGGCGAGCGCGAAGGCGAAGAACATCAGGTCCTGCGCGCGCCCGCTGGGCAGCACGTACCGCGCGAGCACCGGCAGGTCGAAGGTGTAGACGTTGGTGGCGGCCCCGTGCTGGAAGTAGAGGGCGAGGATGGCCACCAGCATCAGGAGCGAGCCGGCCAGCGTATAGAGGATGAACTTGACCGCCGCGTAGATCCGGTTGTGGCCGCCCCAGACCCCGATGATGAGGTACATCGGGATCAGCATCGCCTCCCAGAAGACGTAGAAGAGGAAGAGGTCGA
>WNFK01220377.1_pt1 | contig 13625 bp, 10 predicted proteins | sample 5400281 | NCBI WGS metagenome assembly WNFK01 (sample SAMN13153350, study PRJNA577476) | soil metagenome | isolation source: 20 cm soil on Douglas fir-dominated hillslope | place: USA:California | collected 2013-09-17
CTGATATCAACCATTACGATGTACTACTTCAAGCGTCAGCGATGAGCAGGTGCCCAGCCTAGCGCCGCTCCTCGGGCGCCCACTTACGCGCTGTCGCGCCTCGTGGGAGAATTGGCGCGCAGTGGCGCCCAGTTGCGATCTATTACCAGGTGAAGGATCGGTGCGGAAACGGCCGCCCGAACTGAAGGCGACTGCGGATATTCCTGCGAGCAAGTCCCGGAATTGCCGCGCGGAATCACGGGAAGCTGGCGCTCGCGATTCCCGAAATCCCAAAGATGGGTTCAGGGGGTCGCGGGTCCCCGCCGCACTCGAGATGCTGCCTCAAATCCACCTGAACATTGTCGGTTCCACTTTGCCGTTACTTTGCCGGTCCAAAGTTGCCAGTGTGTCCCAATGCCATCCTCTCGTGCTCAGAATTGCCAAAAAAACATCGGCCCCGCATAGCGAGGCCGAGTTTGGAGACCGGTGCTCTACCAATTGAGCTACGGACCTAAGAACTCGTCGCCTGAGACGCCGTGCGGCTGAGAGGCCGAGGCGGGACCAAATCTAACCGGATAACGATGAACCATGTAGACCGCAGCGAAGGACCTGCTTCAATCCTCATCAGCAGCGGAGGTCGTTGTCGGTCGTCAGCGCGCAGACGCGTGTGGATCCGCCCTGGCTGCCGAGCGCCAGCGAAATGAACGAGTGAGAGAAGTCTACGCGTCCCGGCGTGGCCTGGTGGCCTCCCCAACAGTACATCTCGCCGGTAGTGGTGAGACCACACGCGTAGTTGGACGCGGCCTGCACATCAGCGAATGACAATCCGCCGGCCACCTTCACCGGCACGGTGCTGTTGTCGAACGCACCGTTGCCAAGCTGGCCGTAGTAGCCGTAGCCCCAGCAGTAGCCATCGCCGGTGGTGCTGACGCCGCACGTGAAGACGTCACCGGTCGAGACAGACTTGAAGACGATCCCTCCCTGCACCGCGACTGGAACGCGGCTGCAGACCCATGGCGTCGGGTACCCGCATAGATCGGTCGGCGAATCGGTGCCGAGTTGCCCAGTGCCATTCGAACCCCAGCAATACGCCGCGCCGCCGGTCGTGACGCCGCAGCTGTGCTCCCAAGGGCTCGGACTGATCTGCGCGAATGTCAGGCCGCCGGCGACGAGAATGGGCTGGTTGCTGCAGCGATTGAGTGCGTTGAGGTAACAGGTATTCGTCAGCGTGTCGCGCCCAAGCTGTCCGATCCCATTGTCGCCCCAACAGTATGCGTTACCGCTCGTGTCGACCGCGCAGGTGTGACTCCGGCCGGTGCGAATGCTCGTAAACACGTGTCCCCCCGCGACCGCAACCGGAAGCGTTTGGCGGAGCTCGTTCGCATAATCGGGCGAGCCATCGCCCAGCTCACCGCTCGGGTCCGGCCCCCAGCAAAACGCGTGGCCACCTGGATCGAGCGCGCACGTATGTGTACCGGTGCTGGGGAGTTGCAGGCCGAGACCCGCGCCGATCAAGACGGGATGCCGGCGGTAGGTTCTGGTTCCGTCCCCGATCGTGCCTTGCGAGTTCTCGCCCCAGCAGTACGTGTCACCGGCGAGACTCACAGCGCATTGGCCGCCGCCGGCGCTGACGCCGCTGAAACCCAGCACGGTCAGTGGCAGGCTGTCGCGCACCGCATCGACCTGAGCGATCACGAAGGTGGTGCCGTGATGCCGGGCCCGGATGGCGTAATACGCGCCGGAACCGCCGGAGGTATCCGCGATCGTCGTGTCGGCGACATGGACGATTGGGAATCGATTCGTCGAATTGTTGTACCGATCCCACGTGTATGCGCTCGCCCAAACGGTGTCGCCGCTAACACCCATCACAGGCAACGCAGTAGGAGTCATCGCGATGCGGACAGGGTTGCCGGGACGGGCGATCGCGACGATGAGCCTGGGCGAGAATCCCGCGATGAAGACGGCGGTCGATTCGATTTCCGCGACGGTGCCCAATGTCCAGGAGGTGCTCGCCCGACCCTGGGCGTCGGTCCTGGTATTGGGCGGAGCGTACGTGCTGCCGCGGCTAATCGCGCGCCACGAGACCGCCGCTCCGGTGTCAGGCGTGCCGTCTGGATTGACAACGCGAATGATTAGCGGCTGTGCGAGCGTCGCGCCCACCGTATCCTGCTGCCCGCCCCCGCTGACGAGTGAGACCTGTTGCGATGCTGGGATCGCCGCCGTCGCCGAGAACGCCACGGTGAGCCCCTGCCCGGCCTGCGCGAGCACCCCCTGGGGGCCGACGCCGGCGCCCAGTTGCCACACCACCAGCACAAGGCCGGCGCTATCGGTTTCCGTGGGAACGGCGCGCGCGAACAATGTGCCATTGCCCGCCAGCACGGTCCAATTCACCGTCTGGCCCCATAAGGGATGACCCGCCCCGTCCAGCACCTGGACCGTGAGCGGCTCGGGCAAGGCCTGACCCGCGGGGCCCGTCTGGCGGTTGCCGGTCACGATGTTGAGCGAAGCGGGGGGGCCAAACCGCGGCACGGCCGTGGGCGACTCGCCACAGCTCATGCTGGCAGCCACGCCCAGGATTCCCAACGCGGCGAAACGGCGATTTCGAGAATCGTGCATGCGAATGCCGGCCCTCTATATTTCGACAGCCGCCGCGGAATAGACAAGGTGAGGATGTCACAACCATGACACGTCCCAACACTGCAGCACTCGCGCCGCTCGCCGCTCTGCTCGCGCTCATGGTTGTACGCTGCAAAGGCGACTCGGATCCCACCGGATGGATTCCACGCAACGGGTCGGTCACGGGGACCGTCGCAGTAAGCTCCGCGCTGCCAGCCGCGCCGCTGAGTGCCGCGCTGGACGCCACCGTCCCGGCCGTCCCGCTCGCCGTACCGTTGCCGACAGGGCTCGACGCGTTCCGCGCGCGCCGGCTCGCCGCGACGCCCCCTGGGGTGGGTCGGCGGCCCCGTCCGTCCATGGCCTCGAGCGAGCTGATCGTCACATTCCGGCCCGCCGCACTCGGCGCGCCGCCGGTGGGATCAGCGGCACTCCGGGCGGCGCGATCCGCCGCCCCCGTGGCGCGCGCGATCCGGAGCCATTTGGCTCTCGTGCTCTCCAGCGATGCCGCGGTGCTGGGCGTGTCTCCGGCGATTCTCGCCGCGCGCGTACGCGTCGCGGACCCAGCGCGCCGAGCTGCGATGGCCGCGGAGCTGGGCCGCGATCCCGACGTCGCGAGCGTGACGACGAATCAGCTGCTGTGGCTGGACCAGACGCCCTACTATCGAGCCGCGGGCGCGGCGACCGCCGCCGCCGCCGCCGCCGCCGGCGTCACGCCGAACAACCCGCTGTATGTGTTCCAAAGCTGGCATTACGGGTTGATCGATCTGCCGCGCGCCTGGAGCGTGAGCACCGGAAGCGCCAGCGTCCTGGTCGCGGTCGTGGATGATGGCATACGATTCGACCATCCGGGGATCGCGCCGAATCTCGCGAATGACGGCTATGACTTCGTCAGCGACGCGGACACCTTGCCGCTCTGTGCCGGCGGCACAATCACCAACGCCGACGATGGCGAAGGTTACGATCCCGATCCGACGATCCCCGCATCGTACTTCCCCGATTCCACCGGGACCTGTTTTGTCGCCGCTGACATAGGCAACCACGGACTGCACGTCGCCGGCACGATCGGAGCCGCGGGGAACACCGGCATCGGCGTGACCGGCGTGAATTGGCACGTGCGCATCAGGCCGGTGCGCGTGCTGGGTGTCGGTGGGTTCGGCTCGAGCTACGACGTCGCACAGGGTGTGCTCTACGCCGCCGGGCTCCCCGCCGACAACGGCGCGGGCGGCACCGTCCAGGCGAGCACCGGTGCCCGGATCATCAATCTCAGCCTCGGCAGCGCGGGCGACGACACGACGCTGCGGCGCGCCGTCGCCAGCGCGACGCAGGCGGGCGCGCTGGTCGTAGCCGCTGCCGGCAACGCGAACACTTCGCAGCTGTTCTATCCAGCCGCCTATCCGCAAGTCCTCGCGGTCGCCGCTGTCGGCCCCGATGGCGCTCCGGCGCCTTATTCGAATTACGGCTCCTATGTCGGCATTCGCGCGCCGGGCGGGAACTTCGCGCTGGGCGACGTCACCGATGGCGTGATGTCGGCGATCTGGGACTTCGGCACAAGCTCGCCCGCCTATGCGTGGGCCACCGGCACCTCGATGGCCGCGCCGCATGTAGCGGGCGTCGCGGCCCTCGTGCTGTCACAGTCGCCCGGCCTCGATGCGGCGCAGCTGCGGGCGCGGCTCATCAGTTACGTTGTGGGTCCGGCAACGTCATACGGCGCCGGTCTCGTGAATGCCTACAACAGCCTCACGGCGACGAACGGTCCACCGAGCACGCTGCACGCGCGACTCTATGCGAACAACTGGGCACCTGCGCAAACGGTCGAAGCCGGGCCGGACGGCTCGTTCACGATCCCCGACGTGCAAGACGGCACCTATCACGTGTACGCCGGAACGGACCTCGGCGCGGACCAGGCGCTTGGCAGTCCGGGCACGATGTGGGGCGCCTACGGTGGACTGATTCATCCGACGACGATCGCCGTACTCGGCCGCGTGAAAACGCCCGTGTCATTCACCATCGGCTTCCCGACGGTCCAGGCGAATCGCTCCCTGCAATCGGCCGCGCAACTCGTGGTCGGCGGTTACATGCAGGGCAAGATTGTCAATCCGGATTCGACTGATGTCTACAGGGTTGGCATCCCACAGGTCGGGACCTACACGTTCGAGACGTCAGGGTGGGTGGGCGCGTGCGGCGTCGCGCTCGAGGAGGCGACCGCCATCGGATTGTTCGACACCGCGGGCAATCTGCTGACGTTCACGGGCTACATCGACCCGCCGCACTACAACTACTGTTCGCGTCTGACCCTGAATCTCAATCCGGGCACGTATTACGTCGGAGTGGCCGGTGCGATCGGAAACCGGTATCGACTCCAGGGCCGCTCCGGACGCTGAGCCGGGTCATGGCGTCGTCCCCCGTTTGCCGAACCGAGCGCCGAGAGTCACGGGGAAGAAGGAAACCCGCGGATAGCCTTTGGCCGCGGCGATCATCACGTAGCGCAGCTCGAGAAAGATCGGCCCGCTCGTAACTTCGCTGCCCAGCTGCCACCCGAGCTTTGTGGCGCTGGTGTTGGTCGACGCGCCGCCCACGCGGACGCTGACGCTGGAATGCCACACTCCGATGCCACCGAACAGGGACGGCGCGAAGCGCGACCCGCGCGCGAGCGGGTACACGACGTTCGCGTCCGCGCCGAGCAACGTCATGTGCTCATCGGCCGGCTGGCCGAACGCGGTCGTGAGATCGGCCTTGAGCCGGTCGTTGGCATCGTGCCGCGCTACGCCCGCGTCGATGCGCAGCCGCAGGCGCTGCAGCCGCAGCGGCGCCCGTAGCGTCACGTGGCCGGTGAACAGCCAGCCTCCAGCAAAACCCTCACCCGTCGTGTCTGAGCGAAAAGCTCCTGTGGGGATGCTGGCACCAACACCGAAGCCGAACTGCGGGCGCGCGCCCTGCGCGGCGACGGGCGTCGCACCGAGGGCACAGATGCAGACTGGAAGGCACCACCAGGAGTTGTTCACGTGTCCTTTAGGGGTGGCTGACGGGGATTGAACCCGCAACCTCCGGAGCCACAGTCCGGCGCTCTAACCAATTGAGCTACAGCCACCGTGCCAGACGCCAAGACGCTAAGGCGCCAAGACGCCAAGGTAGACGAAACTAATCGGCTACATAGATGAATGAAAGCTCGCCTCAATCCTGATCGCCGACGGGCCAAAAACTTGCCGCCAGCTCCGCTGTCCTCGGATCGGTGGGCACGGGCTTCCCTGCGAACGCCGCGATCTCCACGATCCCCCGGACCGCATTCACGAGAAAGAGACTGCGGCCGGCGATTGCCGCCACGCTCACCTGCTGCTCCGTGACATCCGCCAGCTCCAGCACGCGCCGGCGTCCCACCCCGGGGAGGATCCCGAGTGCAGCGGCCGGCGTGCACAGAGTCCCATTGTCCCACCAGAACAGATTCCACGCCGTGCCTTCGGCGACGAAGCCTTCTCCGGTGACGAGCAGCGCGTCAGCGGCGCCCCCCTCCCCCCCGCGCCGCGCCGCCGCGAGCGCACGCTCGAACTGCGCGCGCGCGGTCGTTTTGTGTGGGTAGGGCCGATAGGTCTCGTGTGACACGACGACGCCGATCGCCCGTTCTCGATTCACATCGCGAGTCGAGATCTCGACCTGGCCGGGAGCGCCCAGCTCGAGGCGCACGACCCGGTCAGCGCTGCCCGCCGCGAGGCGCACCCGGTCGGCGAGGTCATCAGGAGGTTCCGGCTCACCCAGCGCGGCGAGCGAGGCCCGCAGTCGCGCGAGGTGGCGGCCGAGCCAGGGAACCCGACCCTCCCTGACCCGAATGGTTTCGATCAGACCGATTTGGTCCGGCATCAGGCCGAATACTACATTTGGGCCGACCATTTCGGAGGAAGTCCTTTGGGTAGCCGCGCGGTCGTATCCATTGTTGTCGGTCTCTTCGTTGCCGGTGCCTGCACGCACACCGTGAGAACCGTCATCCTCGACCCCCCTCCCCCTCCCAATCGGGATGTGCGGGGGCCCGAGGTGAATCGCGGCCCGAGCACCGCCGCGACGCTCGGCGTCCCGCCCGGTCATTTGCCCAAGCCGGGCGAGTGCCGGATCTGGATTCCCGGGACACCTCCGGGTCGCCAGCCGAAACCCAAGTCCAGGCCGTGCGCCGGTATCGCACCCCTCGCGCCCGCCGGCAGCTGGATCATCTACCGGCCGAGTGACGACAAGAAGGTCGTCCATGTGCGCGAAGTCGATTCGCGCCGCGCCGGCGCCGTAATCAGAATCCGGGTCTTCGATATCGAATCCAGTCTGCTGCTGCGGGAGGAGAATCCATGAGGCGGGCATTCGTCGCGACGGCACTCGTCCTTGCGGCCTGCGGACCGAAGCGTCCGCCGCCGTCGTTTGCCCCCGATCCCGGTCTCGTAGAACAGATACGCGAGATCCGCATGTCGACCAGTACCAGCGCCTGTCCGGGGGAAGGGTTCGGCGCGGTCTACACCGCGGTGTTGAACGATGGGTCGCTCGTGCCGTTCGAGACCCGCTACGACAAGGACAGTCCCCCGCGGTTGCACGTCGTGTTCTTGACCCGCTGGAGCAACGAGGCGACGCCGCTCGAAGGCGGCGGCTGGGCCGCCTCGCGCGATCCGCTCGCGACGGCGATCACCGGCTTCCGGCTCACGGTCTCACTCAAAGCGAAGCCCAATATCACGACGTCGACCGTCGTCACACCCGAGTACAGCTGCCTGCAGCATACGTTTGGCTTCCGCGGCGCCGGAGCCGGGGCGAGCGGAACGCAGGTCACGGTGCGGCTCGGCATCCTGCGCTCGCCGTTTTACGATCGGCTACTGGTCGCAGGGATAGAGGTCGAGGATGCACCGCCCGACTACGTGCTGGCGGATGCGCGCGCCGTGCCGCCATCGGATTGGCTCGTCATCGAAGCACGCGGCTCGCGTGGTTCGCGCGGGGCCGAGGGCGCCGCAGGTATTGCGGGCACCAACGGGCAACCGGGGTGTCCGGGCGGCGCGGGCGGTCCCGGAGGCGCGGGTGGCAGTGGCAGCGCCGGAGGGCCGGGGGGACGGGGCGGGCAGATCACCATCATCGCGCCTGCTGAGGAGCCGTTCCTGGCCGGGCTGGTGGATGCCCAGACTCCGGGAGGCGAAGGCGGCGACGGCGGGACTGGAGGCAAAGGCGGTGCGGGAGGAAAAGGCGGCGCCGCTCAGCCGGCCAACGACCCACGCTGTGTTGTGGGCCAAGCCGGTGCCGCAGGCCCGCCGGGTGCGAAAGGTCAGGACGGCCGCGAAGGATTGCCGGGGAGCCGCCCGCAGATCGTCACGGTGCCGACGCGCGACGTCTGGGGGCAGCGGATTCCGCCGTCGTTGGCGGAGCTGATCAACTTTCGGCCAACAGGCCGACGGTAGGTAAAGCGACGGTAGATAAGGCGACGGTAGGTGAAGCGACGGTACCGTCGCCTTTTCTACCGTCGCCTTTTCCGCCGTCGCTTCTTCTACCGTCGCCTTTTCTACCGTCGTCTCTTCCAGTACAAGTATCCCGGCAATCCTAACAGAATTATCCCTGCACCAATGGCCGAGTCCTTCGGCGTTTCGACGATCGTGTTGGCGACGAGCCAAATGGCGAACGCGATGAACACGATCGGTGTGACGGGATAGCCCCACGTGCGGTACGGCCGCTCGAGCTGCGGCGCCTTGCGGCGTAACCGGATGACCGCGCCCGCCGACAGGGCGTAGAACACGAACTGCGCGAACACGACATACGTGGCCAGCTGATCGTAGAGCGGACGCGGCGAGCAGATTCCAAAGACGCACCTCGGCACCAACGTCAAAACGCAGGCGATCACGCCCTGGGTGACCAGGGCAACAATCGGCGTGCCGTAGCGCGGATGCACCAACCCCTGCGCGCGGAAAAACAGCGCTTGCCGCGCCATCGCGTAGGGAATGCGTGCCGCGGTCAGGATAATCCCGTTGTTCGCTCCCAACGTCGAAATCAGAATCGCGGCGACCACCAGCGTGGCGCCGAGCGAGCCCATGGTCACTTTCGCCGCGTCGGAGGCGACGAGTGCCGACCCGGCCATGCTGCTTGCCCCTAGCACATAGACGAACGCCACGCTCGCCAGGACGAACAGCACCATCACCATGACGGTGGAGAGAATGATCGAGCGCGGCAGGTTGCGGCCGGGATTCACGATCTCGCTGCCGACATAGGTCGTCTCGATCCAGCCGTCGTACGCCCACAACACGGCCACCATCGCGACGCCAAATGCGCCTATCCAGTGGCCCCCCCCGACTGGCTCGGACGGCCACAGCGGCTGGAAATGCGACACCGATCCGCCGGGAATAACGAACGAGGTCACAACCAAGAGCGTGAGTGCGCCGATCTTCAGCGTCGTCAGCACGTTCTGCGTGGTGGCGCCGAGCCGCACGCCGCGGCAGTTGAGGACCGTCAGGCCAATGATCGACCCAATCGCGATGACGCGGATCGCGGACTCGGACAACGGCGTGAAGAACCCGATGTACTTCGCGAATCCCACGGCGATCGCGGTGATCGACGCCGTGTTGATGACGGAGAAGTTCGACCAGCCGTACAGAAAGGCCCACACCGTACCATAGGCTTCGCGCAGGTACGCATACTGGCCGCCCGCCTCGGGGTAGGCGGCCGCCAGCTCGGCGACTGAAAGCGCCCCCAGCAGCGACACGATCCCGCCGATCACCCACACGAGCGTCATGACCGCCGTGCCCTGCACCGCGGCGGCGACGGTGGCGGGGACGATGAAGATCGCGGACGCGATCATCGTCCCCGCGTTGATCATGACGGCATCGAAGAGGCCGAGCTCGCGCTTGAGGTCGGTGCTTGCAACTGCAGTCGGCGGTGTTGTCGTCATGGGTTAACGGAGCACGGAGCATGGAGCACGGAGCATTATGCTCCCTGCTCCGTGCTCCGTCAAAGCGCAGCGTCGGTATAGAGATCCAGACGCCAACCGGTCGGAGACCGGACAGCTCGTGTCAGGTCGAGCCGCACCAGCCCATCCAGGAAGCTCGCGCCGACGCCGATCCCCGCGAGCGATCTCGCAAGGGAGAGCGCCTCGCGCGGACCGGCGCGCCCCACATCGGTGAACACGACGACGCGCGCCCCGGGCCAGCGGTTCGCCAGCTCGAGCCGGGCGCGCCAGAAGGCGTCGCCATTCGCGGCGTTGCCGCCGTAGCCACGCAGCGTCGCGGGCCCGCCAAGATAGAAATTGCTTTGCTGGGGAACGCGCCCGTCTGCCATGCCGCCGGCCAGCTCCACCGCGCCGGCGAGGCTAGACCCGAGCGGCGCGCTGACGCGCAGCGTGCTGCTCATGCGTCCAAACCGGTACGTCCCCACCCCGCCGTCGAGCGTCACATCGGCGGTCCATTGCGGCAACGCCGGATCGATCCCGCGCTGCGTGCGCAGCGTAATCGCGGCACCGAACTGATTGGCCGAGTCGGCGGTGATATTGGGACGAAACACGTGATCGGCGTGGATGGCGTGGGGCAGCGAGAAGACGGTGCGCTTGAGCGCGCGCCGCTGCCGCTCGGCGTACAGGCGGATCGTATAGCGCTGCGGCAGCGTCACCGGCGGGGCTACGGTGAGCTCCGCGCCTGCCGCACGGAAGTAGTCACCGTCATCCCGTCCGAGCAGCAATGCGCCGAGCGAATTGCCGATCGACAGCGGGCGCGCCGTCGGATCGACGCCGGCCAGGCGGCGGTAGCCCGCGAGGCGGAAGCGGGCCGTCCCCGTCTCGCGCACGATCCCTGCCTCGAGATCCGGCTCACCATCCGAGGTGGCGATGCGCGCAGATCCGTCGAGGTTCAAGCGGCCGAGGTCGAGGTCGCCGCGAGCTCCGAGCGACATTCCTTCGACGCGGTTATAGCGGGCCAGGCCCCAGCGCGGCGGCCGCGCATGCAGCTGCCAGGGCGCCTGAGGCAAGTCACCGAGACCCTCGGTCAACTGCTGCATTTCACCCGCGGTGATCAGCGTATCGTTCGCGGCGCCGAACGGCGGCGGCAGCGCGCTGCTCGCGATCAGCGCGGCGGTATCTATGGGGATGTGCACCGTAAAGACAGCGCAGTGGCCGTGCGAACACTTGCAGGAAATCCGCTCGTGGTCCTCTCGCGCGTGACAGGCCGCGCGCGCGATCGAATCGTCGGCCTCCGTCGCCGCGGGCGGCCGGGCAGTGCGCGGGGCGGCGGTATCGCCGCTGACTTCGTATTCATCGTATACGCGCTCATAGCGCACCGGCATCTGCAGGAATGAACCGGCGGTCGCGACGGCATCCATCGCGACGAGCCGCGGCAACCACCAGTGCCCGGTCCACAACCCGTAGTCGATCGTGAGAAATCGCACCTCGACACGAATCGGTTTCACGAAGCCCGGGATGTCCTTGTCGTCGGCTTCGCCGAGATCCTGCTCGAGATCGAACGCCCTGGCCGGGCGGATCAACGCGCGCACGACGCCGTGAGAACCCTCGTCGATCCAGAACGAGCCCGACATCAGGCGGAAGTCGAGCCGGCGCGGAATGACCTTCAGCTCGCGGAGTCGGATGGTCCGGCCGTCGGGGAACACGACGACGCTCGAATCGCCGGAGGCGAACCGGTAGTCGGCCTCGCTGCCGGGTGCAAGCGGGTGCCGGAACTCCACGTCGCGATGTCTGGTCGAATCCTGCGTGCTGTCGCGTCGCGCCCTGTTTTCTCCGCCGCCAAACCCGATCGTCATCCGATCGTCCGCCGGGTCGAAGGCATAATCTCCCGCGTCGCCCTTCAAGTCCTCGGGAAGCGAGGGGCTAGGGACCACGGCGGGCAGAGATTGGCGGGCACCGATGACATCGATCTGCGACACGCCATCGCGCCGCCAATCGACGCGTAATGCGATCTCGCGCCGGAACAGCATGCGGTCGCGCCTGAGCGCCCGAATTCCCACGCCGATGCGCTCTCGTACTCGGGTGCGGTAGGCGGTGATGGACCGGTCGATCGTCTCGCGGCGCGCGCGGGCCGCCGCGACCAGCCGGCGTGCGCCCGCGTCGAGATACGCGGAGCTATCGCCGGCCTGGGGATGGGCCTGAACGGCGAGGACGGCGGCAACGAGGATTGTGAAGCTCACGTAGGGCTCTCTACGGAACCTGGTGAAGGATAAGATTCAGGATGCTTTCTACCTATTGGCAGGCGAGCCGGGCCCCCCGTTACAGCCTGCTCTTCGCTTTACCCCTCTTGATCATCTATCAGGTCCTTGCGGCGCTGGCTCCCGTCGGACCCGGTGGCATGAGCGTCCGCAATGGCGCCGACGTGATCCTCCAGTCCGTCTTCATCTGGCTCGCCGGCGCCTGGGGGCCGCGCCTGTTCATGCTCTGCCTGATCGGCGTTGGGGCCTGGCTCATCGCCAAAGACGTGCGTAAAACCCGCAGCGCCGTGAAACCAGCGGTGCTGGGCGGCATGTTGCTCGAATCGGTCTGCCTCGCCCTCATCTTCGGAGTCGTCGTCGGTGGCCTCACCGCCGCGCTGCTCGGTACACCGCCACCGCCCATGCTGATCGGTGACCTGGAACAACAGCTCGGCCGCTGGACCATGCTGATGCTGTCGATCGGCGCCGGCATCTATGAGGAGCTCCTCTTCCGTGTCGTGCTCGTGGGATCCATCGCCTGGGCTGCGGCGAAGCTGCTGGGCTGGCGACCGCTCGTCGCCGGGACCGCCGCCACGATCCTCGGCGCCCTGATCTTCTCTGCCTTCCACTATATCGGCCCCTATGGCGACCGCTTTGACGTCTATTCGTTCGTGTTTCGCACGATTGCCGGCCTCTTTTTCAGCGGTCTGTATCTGTGGCGCGGATTTGGGATAACGGCTTGGACGCACGCGCTTTACGACGTATCCCTGTTGCTCCGATAACTGAACGTCGTACGTCGTTGTTTCTGCTCGTGTTACGGCGCACCACGCACCACGCACCACGCACGTCTTATCTTAGTGCCCCATGAAATCCCATCACGTACAGCTCATCGCGTTGTCCTGCCTCCTGGCGCTCGCGGCCTGCAGTAAGAAGCGCACTCGCCGGGCCGAGATCGTTGAATGCAGCTCCATCTCGCTCGATGCGAAAGGCACGACGCAGTGCCTCGTGCAACTCTATCACTGGAAGCCGGCCGAGGCGCAGCAGGTCGCGGCCACCCGGGCGATCGAGCTGGATTCTCTCAAGCGTGGGACCGAGCAGCTCAACAACTGCCTGCTGGTGGCGGGTTGGCCGCTCCGGCGCGTGAACTCGACGACTGATTCCGTCTGGAGCTCGGAGATGCCCAAGCATCGCAAAGAGCTGCAGACGTGCATGGCCAAGCGCGATTTCAATCTCTCGTCGTGCTTGACGCTCTACTACAAATGGGATTCCGATCGGGCGCTCGCGACCGCCGACTCGGTCACCCGAGCTCGGCTCGGACGCTAGGGCTGAGCGAGAATTCGGAAGACCGCTCCTTCGCCCTGATCCGAAGCGATGTATAGCGACCCGTCCGGCCCGACTGCCAGGCCCGTCGGCCGGTACTTGGCGCCCAGCGGCGTGACGGTGGCTCCCGCAAATCCGTCGGCGAAGACCTCCGCCGGACCAGTCGCGACGCCCCGCGCGATCGGCACGAACATCACTTTGTAGCCCGCCTGCGGCAGCGGCGCGCGGTTCCACGATCCGTGGAAGGCGATGAACAAGCCGCCGCGATACTTCAGCGGGAAGTGGCGGCTGTTGTAGAACGCCAGGCCATCGGGCGCCCAGTGGCCGGGGAATGCCACCACGGGGCGCGGCGCTGTATCGCAGCGTCCCTGCGTCTTGCCGTCGCCGCCGTACTCGGGCTGCAGCACGTTCTGGCGCCGCCGCCAATCGAAGTAGCAATACGGCCAGCCGTAGTCACCGCCCGCCTCCAGCCGGAACACCACTTCCGCCGGTAGCTCCGCGCTCAACGCATCGGTGTACAGCTTGGGCCAGTTCGCGGCGAGCTGATCGCGGCCGTGCTGCGAGGCAAACAGCGATCCGGTCCCGGGATC
>WNFK01211164.1_pt1 | contig 13622 bp, 17 predicted proteins | sample 5400281 | NCBI WGS metagenome assembly WNFK01 (sample SAMN13153350, study PRJNA577476) | soil metagenome | isolation source: 20 cm soil on Douglas fir-dominated hillslope | place: USA:California | collected 2013-09-17
CGGAGTTGAAAGGAAAGTTCGATGGCATCTCCGTCCGTGTACCGACGCCCAATGTTTCGCTGGTGGATGTCGTCATGGATCTGGAAAAGGAAACGACTGGGGAGGAAGTCAATCGTGCGTTCAAGGAAGCGGCCGAAGGCGAGCTGAAAGGGATCCTTTCGTTCTGCGAGGAGCCACTAGTTTCAATAGACTTCAGACGGAATTCAAATTCTTCCATTGTCGACGCGGAGTACACGAAGGTGATCGGCGGAAGGATGTTGAAAGTGCTTTCGTGGTACGACAACGAGTGGGGGTACTCGTGTCGGGTGCGGGACCTGATCAAGTACATAGCGCGGAAAGGGCTCTGATAAGGTTTTGGTCTTTGGCTTTTGGCCTTTGGCCTTTGGTCTTCGAGCTTGCCTATCTCTGAAACTACGACCGTTCAGCACCCTCTAGGACAAAAGACCAAAGGCCCAAGACCAAAGGCCCAGACCAAAGACCCGACTCCAAACCATTTCAATGCCCAAGCTCTCCATCAAAGATTTATCCCTTTCCAGTAGCCGCCTTTTCATCCGCGTCGATTTCAACGTCCCTCTTAAGGACGGCAAGGTTGTCGACGACACGCGAATTCGTGCGTCCTTGCCAACCATCCGATACGCCATTGAACAGGGAGCACGAGTGATCCTGGCGTCGCATCTCGGACGGCCCAAGGGAGAACGTGTCGAAAAATACAGTCTTCGCCCGGTCGCAAAACACCTCTCTCAACTACTGGGAAAGCCGGTTGCGTTTGCTGAGGATTGCGTCGGGGAGGCGGCGGAGACAAAAGTTGCTTCGCTTACGGATGGCGATGTGCTCTTGCTGGAGAATCTTCGCTTTCATAGCGAAGAAGAGAAGAATGATGACGATTTTGCCAAACAGCTCGCACGGCTTTGCGACCTTTATGTTAATGATGCATTCGGCGCCGCCCACCGAGCTCATGCTTCAACCGTTGGTATAACCCATCACGTTCCGAAAGCAGCTGCTGGCCTCCTGATGGAGAAGGAGCTGGATTATCTCGGTCGTGTCATAAACAATCCGGGGCATCCTTTCGTGGCTATTCTTGGTGGCGCCAAAGTTTCCGACAAGATTCCGGTTATTAAGGCACTGATCGATCGTGGAGTTGATAAGATTCTGATTGGTGGCGCGATGGCGTACACGTTCTTGAAGGCTGAGGGGTTTACTGTTGGCAAGTCGCTCGTTGAAGACAACATGTTGCAGACGGCGCTCGAGATCAAGAGAGCCGCCGAAGAGAAGGGAATTGGGTTCTTCCTTCCGACCGATCATCAAGTAGTCGATAGCTATGAGCCGATCAAAGGACAGCACATAGTCGCAAAGACGATCCCGATCGAGTTTACAAACATAGGTTTGGTGGGAATGGACATTGGGGTGGAAACCGTCTCCCATTTCTCGGCCGCTCTTAGCGACGCTCGCACAATTATCTGGAATGGTCCGATGGGTGTCTTCGAGGAGCCACCATTTGATCAGGGTACGATTGGCATCGCCTTGGCCGTGGCCGAGGCTGCGGATCGTGGTGCAGTTGTAATCGTCGGCGGTGGAGACTCTGTATCCGCCGTAACCCGAGCGGGTGTCGCCGATCGAATTACACATATCTCGACCGGCGGTGGCGCCACTTTGGAATTCCTTGCTGGAGAAAAATTGCCGGGGGTGGAGGCGTTGACTGATTCTTAGTCAGTCTCTTCCCCTTGGGACAGACAGCACCAACAACTGACTACTGACCACTGACTACTGACCACTGACTACTGACCACTGACTACTGACTACTGACAACTGACCACTGACACTTATGCGCAAACCCGTAATCGCCGGAAACTGGAAGATGTACAAGACGCTGAGTGAAGCCGTTGACACCGCGCTCGCTCTGAAGCCTCTGGTCGCAAATGCTAACCATTGCGAGGTGGTTGTGGCACCGGTATTCACGGCGATCAAGACGGTGGCCGATCGGCTTGAAGGTTCAAACGTTCATGTGGCCGGCCAAGACTGCTCGACCGAGGGCGCGGAAGGTGCCCACACCGGCGAGGTGGCTGCCTTTATGCTACGTGACGTCGGCGCCAGGTATGTGATCGTTGGACATTCCGAACGGCGGCAGTTTTATGCCGAGACAGATTCGATGGTTAATAAGAAGACTTTAGCCGCTCTTGCCAGTGGTTTGACGGTGATCATGTGTGTAGGTGAGATTCTTGCGGAACGGGAGCAGGGAATCGCGGAGGATGTTGTTGCCGATCAGCTGAACGGCGGACTCAGTGGGTTGACAGCCTCTGACCTCGACCGTATCATCATCGCCTATGAGCCCGTTTGGGCCATCGGCACGGGACGTACAGCGACGCCGGAGCAAGCGCAGGAAATGCACGCGTTTATCCGGCGCGTTTTCGCGGAAAGGGCGGTTCAGTCAAGCCCGACAATATTGCAGGTTTGATGTCGCAACCAGACATTGATGGCGCGTTGGTTGGTGGCGCTAGTCTCAATGCCGAGAGCTTTGCTCAGATAGTTAATTACAAGAAGTAAATCGTGAATCGTTAATCGTAAATCGTTCCCGATTCTCGATTCCCGATTCACGATTCACGAGGAGTTCCTGATTTGGTCACATATATTTTATACGGACTTTTCATCCTAAGTTGCGTTGTCCTTATAGTTACTATTCTGTTGCAGCCGGGCAAAGCTGATGCAGGAGCACTCTTTTCCAGCAGTCTTTCAAGCACAGCATTCGGACCAAGAGGCACTGCGAGTCTGTTGGCAAAGATCACGATTGGAGCTGCGATCGCTTTTATGTTGATTGCGTTGACGCTGTCGCTGCAATCGTTGTCGGGTTCGCGTTCCGTATTGCAATCGACACCTGAGAGCGCGCCGACTGCAACGCCGACGCCGGCGCCGCAGGCTTCGCCCTCAGCGACAACCGTACCAGCGGCCTCGCCTGCAGCTAGCAAGTAGGCAATGCTCCGGATGAGATCGTGGACGACGTGGTTGTTGGCGGCGCAGGCCGCGTCGTTAGTGCAACAGTTTGATTCGTTTACCGGGGGCTTCGATCAACCGGTAGATCCATCTTCGGATGTAGTACTTTCCTTGAAATCGATTCCGGCTATAATGGCCGCGACCCTTTTTGCCGAAGTGGCGGAACTGGCAGACGCGCACGTTTGAGGGGCGTGTGAGGTAACTCGTGGGGGTTCGAGTCCCCCCTTCGGCACCATACTTCTTCAGTATTCCCAAGCAAATCCACTCACTTTTCACTTTAGTGTCCACTTAGTGCCCACAGCGGTCGACTGTGCGAAATACCGAACTGGTCACCGCTCATCAGCCACTGTTTTCCTCTCACACTTGACGTTGTTGTTGGGGTATTACTCTCTCCCGATGATCGATTTGCCACGAAGGGCGCAAGCAACTTAGGATCCGTTTGGAGATCGCAAAACTATGATTGAAGCAAACGAGCTCGACTATTGGGTGCGCAGTCACGAAATTAAAGCGCAGGGAGTTATAGCTGAACTTGTCGGCAGACTTGTTGCAGCAGCGATTCCTAATCCGAACGATCGACGCTTTCCCCAAGGCGATATCATTAATCAGCCGGGTGAAGACGGCTACTTGGACAGCGACATTGAGTTCTCGCCGTTTATTCGGTGCGAAGAGTTCGCCCAGGACCAGGAGCAGGCCGATCGGGCGCTGCGGCATTTCTGCTTCGAAGGAGATTTGAAGTGGGTGAGTTTGCTCATGTGGGCGGGCGCAGATCCTCGTTCAGCTGGACCTATGTTCGATGACGATGAGGATGATCCCGCTGGTTACATAACGGCCGCTCCACGCTGCGACATACTCAAAGGATTTTCAAATCCTAAAGTGGGCGTGCGCGTCTGGTGGAATATCTGTTGGAACTAGGAGCAAAACCAAATGACAAACCCAACGGCGGATCATCAGCTCTTGACGACTGTCTCAGAGGCTTCCGATATGAAGCCCCGATTAACTTTTACCAAACAGACTACGGAAGAAGGTCCAAGGCATCGAAATATAAGGTGTCCGAAAGGCTAAAGACTGTGCAGCTTCTCCTCGAACAAAGCGCTCTCTGGAGGCCTGACGACAAGTACCAACTGACAGAGGCACGGCGAGGGTTGTTTGAGTGCGAACCGGACGTGACGTGGGAGTTAGTCGAACAAATGATCAAGCACGGGGCATGTGATGAAGGCATGATTCATAACCTTCTACGAACGCCGGCGATGAAGAAACACCTAGCACCCGTGAGTCGAAACTTCGCTCGTTTAGGATTCGATGTTCGAACCAATGAACAGATAGCAGAGGAGGAACAGCTGGAAGAGGCGCATCGCAAATGGATCCTCCGTGATCTTATGTCCAGGTACAATCGTGAAAAGATCTATGAGGAGATCTGGGCGGAACCCATCCTGCATGTTGCGAAAAGATATAGCATGTCCGACGTTGGCCTCGGAAAGATCTGCAAGAAGCTTAAGATTCCCAGGCCAGGACTCGGTTACTGGGCCAAAAAGGCAGCCGGTAAGCCGATACCGAAACGGCCCCCGCTTCCGGATTTATTGACGTGAGGAATCAAACTCTGCGTGCAAGGATCGAGGCCGTATCAACCGTCTGGCTGTTCGTGATAAAGTTCAGCGCAGCAAGCGCAAGTCGAGTTGACGATGCTGTGAAAAGGTCTCACCAGTTAACAGTTTGTCTGGTGTCCAAATAGTGACCAACTGCGTGCCGAAAGTTTACTCGGCGGACTCAGTGCGGAAGCGAGAGTTGATGAAATCAGGAGAGTTTTCAATTTTCCTGAGTAAGATGAGAGAAGGGAATCAATCGCTCCAAGCCCCCCTTCGGCACCACCCATCTAAAACCCATACTATCAAGAGCTTAGCCGCATTTCTTGGGACCAGCAAAAAGACCATCGTTCGGAGCTCATTTTGAACCTCAAATCAAATTGGGGTATCTCAGCCGAGGGCGTTCGAGTTCCAGCTTCGGCACCCTTCCTTTAACTGCACAAAAAACGTTCAACTATCAAGGCGCACTTCTGAAAGACGAGCATGAGGTGGTCCAAAGCTGACGTGGGTTAAGACACTGCCCCAATCAATCGCAAGGAGCTTCGTAGATTAAGCGGACGGCCGCGGCAGTCGCAGACTCAACAATCAACGGATCGATGCAACTCTGGGGACCTTTACATGAGATCTCACCCGCTCACCTCTATTTACTATCTTCTAACAGTTGTCTGCGTCTTCTTGTTGTGGAACAGGCAGGCGACGCGATTAAGGGACTCAATAAGACTCATCAACGACTCTCAAAAAGGAAATAAGGTGAACTGGACTCTTCTCGACCTATGACATTACAACTTTTGAGTTGCTGCCATTACTGACCAAACGTAACTGACTCCTGTTGTCTGGGTTGGCCGACGCGAGCGCGTTAACGAATACGCCATACTGAAAAATGAATTCACAAGGAACAGCAGAACTGTTAATAGTATTACGCTCCAATTCAACTCTGCTGTGCTGCTGGGCACTTCTCGTTCACAATGAGGCATAACAAAGTAAGTACTCCTTCAAAGCCACTCCATTGTCTTATTCTTATTTTCCTGTGCCTCAAGGTTTCATCGGCGCAGGAGTCGCTCCCAAATTTGGTGCAGGACTCGCGCGGCTAGCATGGCCATCAGAACATCGAAGCGTAGCGGTTGTCGAAAGGCCCTGCTTTTAACCGCATTGCTGCTGACTACGTGGTCCACGGGGCGAGGCGAGCGGCTGCCGCTCAAGGCTTACACCACCGCCAACGGACTGGCGCACAACGTCGTTAACAAGATCGTGAGGGACTCCCGAGGCTTCCTCTGGTTTTGTACAAATGAGGGATTGGCACGCTTCGACGGCTACAGCTTCACCAACTACGGCACAAACGAGGGCCTGCCACATCCAAGCATCAACGACATTGTAGAGACATCGGAGGGCGATTACTGGGTGGCCACCAATGGGGGCCTCTGCAAGTTCAACCCCCGGGGAGTACCCACGAGCAATCTAACCTTGGCGCACAATGGCTCCGAGAGTGCGCCGATGTTCACAGTTATCGCGCCACTGGATAATGATCGCTTCGGCCGGGCTATCAACACGCTGTTGCAAGATCGCACCGGGACGATCTGGTGCGGGACGTCAAGGGGATTGTATCGCGTGGAGAAACTCGGGGAACGTGTCCAATTGCTTTCGGTCGACCTTGGGATTCCGAGTGAGTACGCGGAGCAGAAGTTCATTAATGCGTTATTGGAAGATCGCCACGGAACACTATGGATCGGCGCGGCGAGCGGGCTGTACCGCCGCTGGCCGGACGGCAGCGCAGCGCGTTACGGCAAAAGCGACGGCCTGTCGCCCGCATATAAAGGCGCTAGTTTTGCTAACGAGCAGTTCATTCACTGTCTGCTTGAAGATCGGCGCGGTAATCTGTGGGTAGGCACGGCTTACGGTGGCCTCTTTCGGCTGGAGACTGCAGCCGACCACCGGCCGCCTGTCATCACACGCGCCTATACCGACAAAAACGGCCTCACAACCAACTGGGTCTTCGTGTTGTACGAGTCTACGGACGGCAAGCTTTGGGTGGGCACGAACAAGGAACTCTGTGAGCTTGTGCCGGCCGATGACAAGACCAATAGTTTCTTCCATTTGTACAACCAGCAGAACGGTCTTAGTTATTCAGAAGTGTTATGCATGACCGAAGACCGCGACGGCAATCTCTGGCTGGGCACGAGCATCGGCGCGATGACTCTGGCTCGCAACGGTTTCACCACCTTCGACGCGGGGGACTGGCTGCGTCAGGTTTATTCGATTTTCGAGTCCAGCACGGGCGAGCTTTATGCTTATGGCGACGTGCTAGGCGACCAACGGGACATTGTATTCGAGGAGGCCAAATTAGACTTACTCAATCCGGGTCAACTTAATCACTATCGCCGGTTGGGCCGGTTCGATGGACAGCGGTTCACCTGGCTCATGCCTGAAGCGCTCAAGGGCAATAAAGTTTACCTCGGCTGGAGCGATAAGCCGCTCGCCTTGCAGGCGCGCACGGGCGAGTGGTGGATCGGCACAGGCGGCCATGGGCTTTTCCAGTTCCCGCGCACGAGCAGCTTCGCCGAGCTTAAGACGGCACGCCCCATTGCTGTTTACACGGAGAAAGATGGCTTAGCGGGGGGAGATATTTATTGTCTCTACGAAGACGCGCACGGTGATCTGTGGGTGGCCACAGTCTCTGCCTCAACGGGCAATGGCCTGGCCCGTTGGGACCACGCAACCCGCACTCTCCACGACATGGCCCAGACAGAAGGCTCCACGACATGGCCCAGACGGAAGGGTTGCCGCCGCTAAGGGACAAACTACCCACCGCGTTTCAGGAAGACGGAGCCGGCAATATCTGGGTGGGATTCAATCAGGGCGAGCTGGCGCGTTACCGCGCTGGACGGTTCACGGTTTTTACGAGCGCTGATGGTTTGCCCGCCGGCCGAGTTAACGATCTCTACCTGGACCAGGCGGGGCGGCTCTGGATCGCCGTGACGCGCGGAGGCTTGAGCCGGATTGACGATCCTGCGGCGGAACGTCCGACCTTCACCAATTACACGAACGCCCAAGGACTATCCGGCAATTTCGTATCAGTTATCACCGAAGACACGTATGGGCAGATCTACGTTGGCACGGGCCAGGGCATCGACCGGCTCGATCCGGCGACGGGCCGCTTCAAGCACTACACGACCGCGGACGGTCTCGCACCCGGTTTCGTTGCCGGCGCCTTCAGAGCCCGCGACGGTCAACTCTGGTTCGGCACGGTCCAGGGATTGTCGCGCTTCTGGCCTGAGCCGCCTCAAGCTTCAGCGGCCCCACCGCCGATTTTGGTGACAGCGCTGCGCGTCGCGGGCAGGACGCAGAATGTCTCCGCCAATGGTGAGACGGACCTGCGCCTACCGGACCTCGCACCGGGTGGAAATCAATTGCAAATAGACTTTGTTGGTCTCAGCTTCGCTTCCGGTGAATCGCTCCGCTATCAGTATCGACTGGAGGGGGCTGACGCGGACTGGAGTGCGCCGACCGCGCAGCGCACGATCAATTATGCGAACCTCGCATCCGGTCGTTATCGCTTTCTTGTGCGCGCGTTGACGTCTGAAGGTGGCGTGAGCCCTATACCCGCCACTGTCACATTCAAGGTTCAGCCGCATCTCTGGCAACGTTGGTGGTTTCTGACGCTCGGTGCGCTCTCCGTCTTTGCGCTGGGCTATGCGATCTACCGTTATCGCGTCGCGCGTCTGCTCGAAGTCGTTAGCATGCGCACGCGTATCGCCACGGATCTGCATGACGACATCGGGGCGAACCTCACCAAGATCGCCATCCTCAGCGAAGTCGCTCGACAGCAGCGCGGCAACGGCAACGAAGAGGCAGACAGCCCGCTCTCATCCATCGCGCGCATCTCGCGCGACTCGGTCGCATCTATGAGCGACATCGTTTGGGCAATAAATCCGGAGCGCGACAGCTTACTCGATCTCGTGCGCCGTATGCGCCGGCACGCTGAAGAGATTTTCACTACGCGCGACATCGGGCTGGAGTTTCGCACCCCCGGCGCGGACGATCATTTGAAGCTCGGCGTTGACGTGCGCCGCGACTTCTTCCTAATTTTCAAGGAAGCGGTCAACAATGTCGCACGCCATTCCCGGTGCACGAAGGTGGAGATTGATCTTCGAGCGGACGGCTCGGAACTTTTGTTGCAAGTATCAGACAACGGCGCCGGCTTCGATCCGTCGGAGGAGAGCGAAGGACAGGGATTGATGAGCATGCGTAGGCGCGCGCAGGCTCGGGGTGGCTCGCTGGAAATCGACTCGCGCCCTGGCGGTGGAACGACGACAACGTGTCGTTTGCCAATTGGTCGCCGTCGCGCCCTACAGCGACGCCCCTTGCCAACGCCGCCTATTTGAATGCGTAGGTGACAACTCCAATCGGAACGGATACGGTTGCCACTCAGCTAATGAACACCGTTCATAACATGTCTTCACCGTACGGAAATCTCCATCGCACGGACGCTACTAATTCGGGTGGCGCACCTCTCCGCGTCGTCATCATCGAAGATTTGCGGGAAGTCCGCGAGGGCCTGAAGATGTTGATTAACGGCACTCCCGGATTCACTTGCGCCAGCAGCTACCGCACGATGGAAGACGCGCTCAGCGGCATCAGCGGCGACAGGCCGGATGTAATCTTAACGGATATCGGCTTGCCGGGCATGGACGGTATCGAGGGCACTCGTATCTTGCGTGAGCGTTTTCCTGAGGTGCCAATTGTGGCACTGACCGTTTACGACGACGATGCGCAGATTTTCTCGATTCTGTGTGCCGGTGCTACGGGATATTTGCTGAAGAATACGCAACCGGCGAGGCTGCTCGAATCTCTCAGAGAGGTTGTGGACGGCGGCGCTCCGATGTCCCCTGAAGTGGCCCGCCGCGTGGTAAAACTGTTTCGTCAGCTTCGGCCGCCGGAGCGGGCCTCGTGTAGTCTAACGCCGCAGGAAACTGAACTTCTGAAACTGCTGGTTGAGGGGCATCATTATAAAACCGCCGCCGCCGAGATGGGGATTTCAACCAACACCGTCTCCTTCCACCTGAAAAACATCTATACCAAACTGCAAGTCCATCCGGTGGCCCATCTCCGTCCGGCCTTTCAGCCGACGAGAAGCGTGCGTACGAGCAGCTCGACTTCTTCTACAAGAATGGCCTCGGTTACGCGAACGAGATGGCGCACCGTCCGCAGACGCTGTACGGAATCGCGGATTCACCTGTTGGACTCGCCGCCTGGATGATCGATCACGACGCGGCGAGTCAGGCGCTCATTGCACGCGTCTTCGACGGACAGTCCGAGGGCCTGACGCGCGACGACATTCTCGACAACGTCTCGCTCTATTGGTTATTCATTACAACCGCCTCCCGAAAGGCACGCACTTCGCGGCGTGGGAGCAGCCGCAAGCCTTCACGGAAGAGCTCCGCGCGAGCTTCAAATCGCTGCGCTAGTTTTTACGAAGGCGGCGTGCACCAAGGTGCGTGCCGTCTTTGTGTGGACCATGCGGCAACACCAATTTGGAATTAAATGGAGAGGGGAAAATGTCTACAGAAATCAAATGCCATCGCCGCAGATTTTTTCTCGCTGTTCTGATCATGGCCGGCATTTGCGCCTGCGCTGCCGGGGCTCGCGCCCAGTCCGCCGGTTCGAGTAGCGCGCCGGGAGAAGCCGGAGAGCCATATCCGAAAATGCCGTGGATCGCGCCGATCGGCGTGAGGATCGGCAAATACATGGATGTGCCTGCTTCGGCACAGGGACCAGCCATTGACGCCGGCAAGGGTTATCGTTTGCAGGATCTGGGAAGAGGTCTTTACATGATCACCGACAACGCAATCCAGTCGATGTTTCTTGTTTCGACCGCGCTGTAGTAATGATCGATGACATTTGGGATCAGTGCTACTCAATGGAGCAAACCCTACGCATCGAGTAGCTCCAAACGATTAGAACACGCAAAATGATCCGTGCGCTCGTGGCCCTACTCGCGTCAGCCATCGCATCCGAATTAACCAGAGATGTGCAACAGCTTTTTGGTAAGGAGACACACCATGCAACTCGAAAAACTGCATACCCTAAAACCATCCTATGTTTTGTGCCTTTTCTCCGGGGCCCTGGCAATGCTCGGTTTCGGCACGCTCCGCGAGTCCAACGCACAACCGCCAAGCCACGTTTACGAATTGCGCCTGTACCACGTAAACGAGGGCAAAATGGATGCTCTGATAGCCCGCTTCGGCAATCACACCGACGCGATCTTCCGACGTCACAACATGAAGAGTATTGGTTATTGGTTGCCCGAGGATGCGCCGAGTTCGCAAAACCTGTTCGTCTACATTCTCGAGCATCCCAGCCGCAAGGAAGCGGAGAAGAATTGGGCTGCTTTTCAAGCCGATCCGGAATGGCAGAAGGTAAAAGCCGAATCGGAGGCAAATGGTCCGCTGGTAGACCATATCGACCGGTATTTTATGGATCCGACGACCTATTCAGCGCTCAAGTAGTGAGCGATGGTCCTTCTCCAATCGAAAGCTCATCATCGATTGGACAGATAAGCGACTCTCGGATCGATCCTGACATAGGGGCCGTGCGCTGGCGAGCAGTGAGGTGAAAGGAGATTCAAATTAAAACGACTCTAATCATGGCGATAGCGGTGCTGATCGTCGGAAGCGGTTTGGCGCTGCAAGTGACGCGGGCGCGGCAGTCGGGAACCAAACGAACCGACCTGCAGCGGCACGATCTCAGCGCGCCCGGACGCGAGGTTGTCCAGGTGCGGGTCGATTTCGACCCGGGATATGTCTCCCCGAGGCATACGCATCCTGGCGAAGAGATCATCTACGTGCTCGAAGGCTCGCTGGAGTATCAGGTCGAGGGCAAGCCGCCGATGAGTCTCAAGGCCGGTGACGTCTTGTTCATCCCGGCTGGAACGATCCACGCGGCGAAGAACGTCGGCAGCGACAACGCGGCGGAGCTCGCCACGTACGTCGTCGAAAAAGGGAAACCGCTGATCACGCTGGTGAAGTGAGCGCCAGTGAGCAAGGGACCTCCTCAACGCTAACCGACATACGAGGGCGAAACTTTTGACATGGAGTTTTTGTAAATCCGACCCTTTCAACGAAGGAGAACACACCATGACAAACACAATCACGCAGATCGAAAAAATTCTTTACACCGCCAAGGCGCACACCACAGGCGGCCGGGACGGAGGAGCATCGCGGACTTCTGACGGCCAATTGGACGTTAAGCTTGCGGTTCCTGGCACTCACGGGACGGGTACCAATCCTGAGCAGTTGTTCGCTGTAGGTTGGTCAGCTTGTTTCTTGTCGGCAATTAAACTGGTGGCCGCAAAAATGAAGGTCAGGCTATCAAATGACGTCTCCGTTGACTCCGAAGTGGACTTGGGCACGACGGATGGCCACTACCTCATTCAAGCTCGCCTGAATGTCAGCCTGCCGGGTATCGACCGCGAAACCGCACAGAAGCTGGTGGATGATGCGCACCTGGAGTGTCCGTACTCGAAAGTCACCCACGGCAATATCAACGTTGTGACCACCTTGATTGACACTGGAGCCGCCACAAGCGCAGCGTGATCCCCGAAAGGCTGGAAGATGGCAAATCTGAAAAATGAAATCCGTAGTAACGACGGCGAAGACGCGAGCGTGCGAGAGTCGACATGAAGCTCGAGGCAGTCGTCATTCCCGTCTCGGATGTCGACCGCGCGAACGAGTTCTACGGGAGGCTCGGGTGGCGACTCGACGCCGACTTCCACTTCGATAACGGCTTCCGGGTCGTCCAGTTCACGCCGCCAGGTTCGGGGTGCTCGGTCCAATTCGACACGAACATCACGTCGGCCACGCCGCGACTTCGTTCGGCTCCGCAAGCGACCTGGCCAGCGCGCTTCGGCGTGCGGAGGCCGCCCACGGCCAGCACGAGAAGCGCAGCGGGGCAGCAAGACGCGAATTGGCCGGACTGGTACGCCGAGTACATGGTGCGCGAGCAGTCCGGCGAAGAGCTGCCGCAATAAACGACTACGACGTGATCGTCATCGGCCTCGGTGCGCCCAGCGAGCACTGTACCGACGTTGACAGCTTTCCATCTAGTCGACGCTCGCATTCAACAAATCTGACTTTCGATTTAGGTCAACGAATAGCGGGAAAGAACATGGAAAATCTGAAGTTTGAAAAAGAGATCACCGCACTTATCGTGATCGATCCGTACAACGATTTCATTTCCGAGGCAGGCAAATTCTGGGATCGCCTGAAGACTGTTGCAGAAGCAAATGGTTGTGTGTGACCACAGCTGAGATCGTCGACTCGATCTCTTGAAGAAAAAAAGGAGTGACGTAATGCGACCTAACATTGATCCGGGAGCTACCTTACCCGACTACGAACTTTCCGACCACACAGGGAAACGCCGGAAGCTCTCTGAACTACAAGGACAAGATCCAATGATCGTCATCCTAGGGCGCGGCGGTTACTGCCCCAAGGATCGCCGGCAGGCTGAAGGGCTAGTTCAACTTCATCGCGAGCTCGAGGTTGGCTATTGCCGGCTCGTTACGATTACTACCGACAGTATCACGGAAGCGAATGAGTATCGCACCGGAGTAGGAGCTCACTGGCCTTTCCTGTCCGACACGGGGCGTGTGATTCAGAAGGATCTCGACATCGCCGAATACACTGACCCGGTCCACAATCCCATGATTCCGCACGTCATTGTGCTCGAGCCTGGTCTGGTCATTTACAAGATCTACATGGGCTACTGGTTCTTCGGGCGGCCCACTATGGAAGAGCTTCGCCAAGACCTACGTGCCGTAACCAAGAAATGCCGGCCTGACTGGGACATCACAACACCCGAACACAAAGCGGCGTGGGAGCAAGGCCGCAAGGAACTTTTTTATCCATACGGCAAAACATACGCCCAAACTCTGGCTGAACAGGACTAGGAGCAAATTTATCACAAGCTCATTTGTCGGCCTGAACAATCAAGACACAATAATGAATCTCAACACCGCGGCGCAGCCCACGCCAACGAGCTGGGCCTGCTTTTAACACCGCCTGG
>WNFK01223843.1_pt1 | contig 13619 bp, 13 predicted proteins | sample 5400281 | NCBI WGS metagenome assembly WNFK01 (sample SAMN13153350, study PRJNA577476) | soil metagenome | isolation source: 20 cm soil on Douglas fir-dominated hillslope | place: USA:California | collected 2013-09-17
CGAGGGCACCACGTGCTGCGGGTTGATGCCCACCGCGAAGCGGTCCACCACCTTCATGGTGGCCGGATCGATCACGGTCACGTCGTTGCCCTGCCGGTTCGGCACGTAGATGCGCGGGAGCGCGCCCGCCACCGCGGGGCTGAGCTTGTCCGAGCGGATCTCGCTGTAGAGGTTGGCGGGATCCGGCACCGGCGGCATGCCCGGCACGGTCTCGACCGGGCGCGCGCCCTGCGCGGCGGCGACCCCGGCCCACAGGGCAACGATCGAAGCGATCCAGCGCAGCGTGGCAGCCATACGTGTCGTCTCCTCAGCGATGCGAGATGGATTTTCGGACCGCGTCCACGGTCCGGCTCACGATCAGCTCGACGCCCGGCCGGCCCAGCTCGGCGGTGGCGCGGGTCGGGTCGCCGTCCACCCCGTCGCCGGGGCTCCCGGGGCGCAGGCGATCCGCGCGGACCAGGCGCGCGTCGGTGGCCAGCATCAGCGCGGTGTCGGTGAGCCCGGCGTGCCGGCCGAGCTCGGCTTCGGAGTAGCCGCGCGCGCGGAGCAGCCGCGGCACCTCGGTCTCGGCGGCCCGGTAGTACTCCTCGATCGCGTGCACGCGCGCGCCGCCGGCGGCCCACTCGCGGTTGAGCCGCGCCGCGACCGCCTTCTGTCCCGCCTGGGTGGAGCCGTGGTCGCCGAGCAGGACGATGTTCCGGAAGCCGTGCTGCTTGAAGCTCCGGGCCGCCCACTCCAGCACCTTCTGGAACGCGTCGTCCGGGGTGGTGATGGTGCCGGGATAGCGCATGTGGGCGGTGGGCGGGGTGATCGCGCCTTCCGGCACGTAGGCGATCACCGGCGCGACCAGGGCATCGCCGAGCTGCCGCGCGACATCCTGGGAGAGCGCCTTCACCCGGGCGTTGTGCTTGCCCAGCGCCATGTGCGGGCCGTTCTGCTCGGTGCCGCCGACCGGGATGATGATGGTGGTCTTGCCCGCGCGGACCGCGTCGCGGACCTCCGTCCAGGTGAGCTCCTCGAGGAGCACGCTGTCGGGGGTCTGGGCTCCCGCCCCGGCCGCCGTCGCGAGCACGCCGAGGGCCGCCGCCAGGATGTGCGATCGCATCGGAATGATCATAATCCTTAAACAATTAACCACCTGTCATGTTTCCCGCCCCGGGGGCTCCGCTTGACAGGTGGGGGCCCAGAGCCTAGTGTTCCCCCGTGCAAGTCAGGTCCGAAGGGGTGCTCGGCACGACGACCGTCGCGCCGCACCGGCTTCGATGGAGCCGCCAGCTCCGCCGCGTCACCCACAGCGCCGTGGTCGTCGGCGGCGCGGTCTGCGTGGTCGCCATCGTGCTGGTGGCGGCGTTCGCCGGCTCCATCGCCCCGCGCGACCCGGACGACCAGAACTTCGACCTGATCGAGGCCCGGCCGAGCGCCCAGGCCCTCTTCGGCACCGATCGCTTCGGGCGCGACGTGCTGAGCCGCGTCATCCACGGCACCCGCATCTCGCTCTACGTGGCGGTGACCTCGATCGCGGTGGCGATGGCGCTCGGGGGAATCCTCGGGCTGGCCGCGGGCTACCTGGGCGGGACCTGGGACAACGTCATCAACCGGGTGCTCGACATCTTCTTCAGCATCCCCGGGCTGCTGCTCTCGGTCGGGGTCGCCGCGATGCGCGGACCCGGCGTCAACAGCGCGGTGATCGCGATCGCGGTGGTCTACGTGCCGCTCTTCGCCCGGGTCATGCGCGGGCCGGTGCTCGCCGAGCGGGAGAAGGAGTACGTGGAGGCCATTCGCGCGCTCGGCGCCACCCGCTGGGTGGTCGCGCTGAAGCACGTGCTGCCCAACGTGATCTCGCCCTTCGTCGTCCAGGGCACGGTGGCCCTCTCGCAGGCCATTCTCATCGAAGCGTCGCTGAGCTACCTGGGCCTCTCCGCCCAGCCCCCCACCCCGTCCTGGGGCAACATGCTGAACGAGGGACGGACCTATCTCGAGACCGCGCCGTGGATCTCGGTCTTTCCGGGCATCGCGATCATGATCACGGTCCTCGCCTTCAATCTGCTGGGCGACGGCCTGCGCGACGTCCTCGAGCCCTGCTCCCACCTCAGCCGCCGCCAGCTCCTCAAGGCGGGCGGCCTCACGCTCGGCGCCCTCGCGGTCGGCCGGCGCGCCGCCGCGCAGAGCCCGAAGCCGGGCGGCAGCCTGATCTCGGCGCAGGCCACCGAGGCCACCGGGCTCGACCCGCAGCTCGTCCCCGCGCTCTCGCGCAGCCGGCGCTCGCCCATGATGTACAGCCAGCTCGTGCGCTTTGACGAGAGCATGACCCCGAATCCGGAGCTGGCCGAGTCGTGGGAGACGAGCAAGGACGGCCTCATCTGGACCTTCAAGCTCCGCCAGGGCGTGAAGTTCCACGACGGCCAGGAGCTGACCTCCGCGGACGTGAAGTTCACCTTCGACCGCCTCTTCGAGAAGTCCCCGGGCAAGTCCGACTTCATCGCGGTGGACAAGGTGGAGCCGGCCGGCAAGTACGCGGTGAAGTTCGTGACCAAGGAGCCGTTCGCGGGGCTGCTCGCGGCCCTCGGCGGGTTCTGGGGCTTCATCATCAGCGAGGCGGGCATCAAGAAGCACGGCGACCTCAACAAGGCCGCGCTGGGAACGGGCCCCTTCATGCTCGAGGACTGGAAGGTGGAGCAGCAGCTCGTGCTGAAGAAGAACCCCTACTACTGGAAGAAGGGTCTCCCCTACGTGGACGAGCTGGTGCTCCGCGTCATCCCCGACGAGGCCAACATCGTGGCCGCGCTGCGCACCGGGCAGATCCACCACGCCTTCATCGAGGACAACAAGAACTACAACCTGCTCAAGGACGAGAAGACCCTCACCGGCTACCGCAGCTCGCGCCTCGGCTACGACTACCTCAACATCACCGCGACCCGCGGCCCCCTCAAGGACGTGCGCGTGCGGCAGGCCATCAGCTGGGCGGTGGACCGCAGCCAGGTGCTGCGGGTGGCCGCGGCCGGCTTCGGGCGCCTCACCGCGCCGGCCACCGCGCCGATGAAGCAGTGGCAGCTCCCCGAAGAGGCGTGGATGAAGTACTACAAGCCGGACGTCGAGAAGGCCAAGAAGCTGATGGCGGAGGCGGGCCAGGCGGCCGGCTTCACCGTGAAGTGCATGGTGATCCCGACCTTCCCGACCATGGTGGCGGGGGCGCCGGTCATCGCCAACCAGCTCAAGCGCATCGGCATCACCATGGAGATCGAGCAGGTCGAGTACGCGATCTGGATCAAGCGGTGGCTCGCCAAGGACTTCGACATGACGATGAACACCACTCCGGGCTACGCCGACCCGGACACCGCGTTCTTCCGCGCGCTGCACTCCACCAAGGGCCAGAACTGGAACAGCTGGAGCGTGCCGGACCTGGACGGGCTGCTCGAGGAGGGCCGGCGCACGATGGACCAGAAGAAGCGCAAGGAGATCTACGACCGGGTGCAGATCCAAATTCTGGAAAATGTCCCGCACCTCTGGCTCTTCTCGGCCGAGACCATCGACTTCACCCAGGCGAGCGTCAAGGGCTTCAAGCAGCATCCCACGACGCTCCTCTACGGCTTCGACGGGGCCTGGCTGGATAAAGCCTAGAATGCTTGTTCTGATCTGGGGGGGAGCGGCGCCGCTCCTCCCCCAGACCCCCCCACCACATTCATCCGGGCGCGCGCGCTCGTTTCCGCATTGTGCGCGGACAATCCGGGCGCGCCATCTCGCGTGACGCGATACCTGGTCGTTCGCCTGTACTCGATGGCCCTCACGCTGCTGGGCCTGACGGTGCTGGTGTTCCTGATGCTGCGGCTGATCCCGGGCACGGTGGTCGAGCAGATGATCGGCGCGGACGCCATCGCCAGCCCGGCGATGGTGGCCGAGCTGAAGCGGTTCTTCGGGCTCGACCAGCCGTGGTACCTGCAGTACGGGCGCTGGCTGGGCCGGCTCGTGCAGGGGGACTTCGGCACCTCGTGGCGGACCGGCAAGCCGGTGGTCGCGCTGATCCTGGAGCGGCTGCCGGTCACCCTGGAGCTGACCATGTTCGCGATGGTGTTCGCGCTCCTGCTGGGCGGGACCGCCGGCATCGTTTCCGCGGTCCGCCGCGACCAGGCGGTGGACAACGTCACCCGCGTGGGCACCCTCCTCGGCCTCTCGGTGCCGGTGTTCTGGCAGGGGACGATGCTCATCCTCTTCTTCTCGCTCTACCTGCGCTGGATGCCCCCGGTGATGTGGGTCGACTTCTGGGCCGACCCCCGGCGCAACCTCACCATCATGCTGCTCCCCGCGCTCTGCCTCGGCACCGCGAGCGCGGCCAACATCGCGCGCACCACCCGCGCGTGCATGCTCGACGTGCTCAACTCGGAATACATCCGCACCGCCGCGGCCAAGGGGCTGGCCTCGCGCGTCGTCGTGCTCAAGCACGCCCTGCGCAACGCGCTCATCCCGGTGGTCACGGTGGTGGGGCTCCAGATCGGCATCCTGCTGGGCGGCACCGTGGTGGTGGAGGAGGTCTTCACCCTCCCCGGCATCGGCCGCCTGGTGCTGTGGTCCATCTACCAGCGCGACTACCCGCTGACCCAGTCCACCATCCTCTTCATCGCGGTCCTGTTCATGACCATCAACCTGGCGGTGGATCTGCTCTACAGCTATCTCGATCCGCGGATCCGCTACAGCCGCTGAATCCCACGGAGACATTCATGCGCGCAGCCGTTCTCTTCGAGCAGGGCAAGCCCCAGCGGGTCGAGGAGGTCGCCCTCGAGGCCCCGCGCCAGGGCGAGGTGCTGGTGCGCACGTCCCCCTGCCGATCGTGCTGGGCGACGAGGGCGCCGGCGTGGTGGAGACCCTCGGCCCCGGAGTGACGGAGCTGAAGGTGGGCGATCACGTCATCCTCTCGTGGGCGCCCACGTGCGGGCGCTGCCACTACTGCGTGATCGGCCGGCCCAACCTCTGCGAGCGCCGCCAGCCCGGACGGGGCGTGCTGCCCGACGGGACGACCAGGATGAGTCTTGGCGGCTCGCCGGTCTACCACTACGGTCACGTGGCCACCTACGCCTCGCGCACCGTCGTGCACGAGTCGTGCGCGATCCGCATCGACCCCGCGATGCCGCTCGACCGCGCGGCCCTCATCGGCTGCTCGGTCATGACCGGGGTCGGCGCGGTGATCAACACCGCCGCGGTGCCCCCGGGGGCCAGCGTGGCCGTCTTCGGGGTGGGCGGCGTCGGCCTCAACGTCATCCAGGGCGGCGCGATGGTCGCCGCACATCCGATCATCGCGGTGGATCTCCTCGCATCGAAGCTCGACCTCGCGCGCGCGGTCGGCGCCACCCACGCGATCGACGCATCGAAGGAGGACCCGGCCGCCGCCATCCGCGCCATCACCGGCCGCGGCGCCGACTTCACCTTCGTGGCGGTGGGCGCCACGCGCCCGATCATCCAGGCGGTGGACGCGCTGGCCCCGGGCGGCACCTGCGTGCTGATCGGGGTACCCGAGACCGGGGCCACGATTCCCCTCGACGTGCGCCCTCTGGTCACCGGCGAGCGGGTGATCCGCGGCTCGAGCTACGGTAGCGCGCGCACCCGCGAGGACCTGCCGCGGCTGGTGAGCCTCTACCAGGCCGGCAAGCTCCGCATCGACGAGATGATCACCCACCGCTACGCGCTGGAGGACGCCAACGAGGCGTTCCGCGCGCTCGCCGCCGGCGAGCTCGGCCGCGGCGTGATCGTGTTCTAGCCGTGACGGAGATCGTCTTCGCGCTCGAGTTCCGGGGGCACGGCGGTCCGGTGCCCGGCTCCACCACGAAGCGCCAGGCCCGCACCACCGCGCCGAGCCAGGCGTGGCGCGCGGTGCTGGGGCCGGGCGGCGTGACCGCGGCCATCGAGCCCGTCGCGGGCGAGTCCGCGGTGCTGGAGTCGCGGGTCGAGCGCGACCCAGACGGCACTTTCGTGGAGGACGGGACCATCACGTACGGGGCCGCGGGCTCCGTCACCTTCGACACGGTGGGCCGGGGCCACGTAGGACCGGCGCCGCACGGCCGCGGGAGTCACGGGGTGGTGATGTGGCGGATCACCGGCGGCGAGGGCCGCTTCGCGGGGGCGCGGGGCCTCATCACGTCGAACTTCACGGTGACCCCCGACGGTCTGGTGACCGACGACCACGTCGCCCGGCTCTACCTGCCGGACTGACGCGAAATCCGCCGAGCGCGGCGCCAGGTCACGGGAGGGCGACATGGAAGCTCCCATCAGGTACGCGAAGAGCGGTGACGTTCACATCGCCTACCGCGTGTTCGGCGACGGCCCGCGCGACATCGTGCTGATCCCCGGCACGATCTCGCACGTCGAGCTCCTGTGGGAGCTGCCGATCAACGAGCACCTGCTCAAGCGGCTCACCGCGTTCGCGCGGGTGATCGTGTTCGACAAGCGCGGGCAAGGACTCTCCGACCGGGTCGCGGAGCAGACGCTCGAAGAGCGGAGCGGCGACGTGCGCGCGGTGATGGACGCGGCGGGCTCGGAGCGCGCCACCATCTATGGCTGGTCCGAGGGCGGCCCGATGTGCCTGATGTTCGCGGCCACGTACCCGGAGCGCACGGCCGCCCTCGTGCTCTACGGCACCTTCGCGTCGATGAGCGCCGAACCGTGGGGGGTGACCCGCGAGCGGCTCGATCTGTTCCTCGGCGAGCTGGACAAGCGCTGGGGCCAGGGCGTGCTCGGTCTTCTCAATGTGCCGAGCCGGCGCGGGGACCAGGCCTTTCTCGAGCGGTTTGCCCGGATCGAGCGTGCCGCGGCCAGCCCCGGATCGGTCCTCTCGCTGATCCGGGCCAACTACGAGGTCGACGTCCGCCATCTCCTGCCCGCCATCCGGGTGCCGACCCTGATCCTCCATCGCGCCGGCGATGAGCTCGTTCCGGTCAGGACGGGCCGCTACCTGGCCGAGCACATACCCGGGGCCACCTACGCCGAGATTCCCGGGACCGACCATTTCGTGGTCGATCCGGAGACCCAGGACATCATCGCGGACCAGATCGAGGAATTCATCACCGGCGAGCGGCGTCGGCTGGAGCCGGATCGGGTGCTGGCCACCGTGATGTTCACCGACATCGTCGCGTCGACCCAGCGCGTGGCCGAGATGGGGGATGGGCGATGGCGTGAGCTGCGCGGCAGCTGGCACGCCATGATGCGAAGAGAGCTGGCCGCATTCCGGGGCCGCGAGGTGGACACCGCGGGTGACGGCCTGCTCGCCACCTTCGACGGCCCGGCCCGGGCGATCCGCTGCGCGTGCTCCGTGCGCGAGCGGGTTCACGCCCTGGGGCTCCAGGTGCGCACCGGCCTGCACACCGGCGAGTGCGAGCTGGCCGGCGACGGCGTGGTCGGCATCGCGGTGCACATCGGCGCCCGCGTCGCGGCCCTGGCCGGCCCGGACGAGGTACTCGTCTCCAGCACCGTGAGAGATCTGGTCGCGGGCTCCGGCCTCCAGTTCGTCGACCGCGGCACCCACCGCCTCAAGGGCGTCCCCGACGACTGGCGCCTCTTCGTCGTCCAGGAGGGCGGATCGCGATAGACCGCGGGAAGCCTCAGCCCTTGACCGATCCCGCGGTGAGCCCCTGCACCATGTACTTCTGGAAGATCAGCACGAGCAGGACCGCGGGCAACGCGCCCAGGAAGCCGGACGCCGCGATCACCGAGTAGTCCACGTTCACCTGCCCGTTCATGGCCGCGATGACCGGGGGGAGCGTCGTCGTGCCCGGCTTGGTGTTGAGCACCTGGGCCACCACGAACTCGTTCCAGCACAGCATGAACGTGAAGGCCCCGCCCGCCACCAGGCCCGGCCCCGAGACGGGAAGCACCACCCGCCAGTAGGCCTGCAGGCGATTGCAGCCGTCGACGAGCGCGCTCTTGTCGAGGTCGGCCGGGATCGTCTCGAAATAGGCCTTCATGATCCACACCGTGAATGGCAGCGTGAACGAGCAGTAGGCGATCACGAGCCCGGTCAGGGTGTTCTGCAGCCCGAGCGCCCGGAACATCACGAAGAAGGCCGGGATCAGCACGATGGTGGGCAGCATGCGCGTGAACAGCAGCGCGAAGAGCGAGAAGGTCTTGAGCGGGAACCGGAACCGGGCGTAGGCGTACCCGGCGGTGGTGCCGACCACGAGGTTCACGATCGTGACCGCCGAGGCCACGATCAGCGTGTTCAGCATCGACGGCAGGATCTTGGCGGCCTGGCCTTCGGCGTGGAAGCGCACGAGGCCGAAGATCATCCGGTAGTTCTCCAGCGTGACCTCGGGCGGGACGAACGGCAACGGCCGCGCGACCAGGTTCCGCTGGTAGGAGACACTCGTGACGAAGAGCCAGATGAAAGGCCCGATGAGCCAGAGGGCAACCACCGCGATGAGGCCGTAGAGGAGCGCACGGCTCCGGGCGGAGCGCTTCCGGTAGCTACCGCCCCGGTACCGGGGTCTCGCCGCCACCGTCGCCACGCGATCAGGCCTCCGGCTCGAAGCGGGCCAGGATGAGCCGGTGGTAGATGAAGGTCAGGAGCAGGCAGAGCCCGGTGAGCGTGTAGAGGATCGCGGTCCCCGGACCGAACTTGAAGAACGCGAAGCTCGTCTGGAACCCGAGCCAGGAGATCGTGGTGGTCTCGTTCGCGGGCCCGCCCATGGTGAGGATGTAGATCAGATCCAGCATGAGGAAGCCGTTCACGGTGCACAGCACCAGGACCAGGAACAAGATGGGCCGGAGCGCGGACAGGGTCACGTAGCGGAAGCGCTGCCAGTAGCCCGCGCCGTCCACCTCGGCCGCCGCGTAGAGATCCTCGGAGATCGACTGCATGCCGGCCAGGAACAGGAGCGTCGCGAACGGGGCCTGGTTCCACATGTAGACCGACACCAGCACGTTCAGCGCGCTGAAGCCGTCCTTGAAGAAGGCGACCGACCCGGTCAGCAGGCCGAGCCGCTGCATGTACCCGTTGAAGGCGCCGAACTCGAAGTCGAGGATGCCGATCCAGAGCAGCCCCACCACGATGCGCGACAGCGACCAGGGAACGAGCAGGAGGCTCCGCATCAGGGGACGGCCCGGGAAGCGCTCGTTCAGCACCAGGGCGACCCCGAGACCGACCAGGGTCGCCTCGATCACGAAGGCCCCCACGAAGTAGAGGGTGCGCCAGAGGGAATCCCAGTAGAGCGGGTCGGAGAAGACCTGGAGGTAGTTCTTCAGTCCCACCCAGCGGTACAGCGGCAGTCGCATCCCGAACATCTCGATGGCCGCGCCGCCGCCGCGGAGCAGATTGACGTCGGTGAACGAGAGCCAGAGCGAGTACGCGAGGGGGATCGCGACCACCGCCACGATGGCGAGGATCGCGGGCGCCACGAGGAGCCGGGCGAACGAGGCCTCGGACAGGCGCACCGCCCGCAGCCCGAAGCGGGGCACCGCCATCGGGGTCGGGATCCCCTGCGGGCGGCGGAGATCCGGGACCAACTAGGCCAGCGATTTCTGGAGCGCGACCAGGTCCTTCAGGCCCTTGGGCACCGTCGTGGTGCCGCGGATGATGTTGTGCACCGTGGCGACCGCCTTGGTGTCGTACTCGCCGTACCAGGGCTCCTTGTAGGCGTCGATCCACCGATCGTAGGAGGAGATGATCTCGGGGTGGTCGTACATCTCGGGGTACGGGTTGTCGAGGCCCGAGATCAGGCACCACTGCCGCTGGACGTACCAGTCGCCGTTCAGGTTTCCCCCGAGGAACTTGGTGAGCTTCCACGCGTCCTCGAGGGCCTTGCTCTTGGCGTTCACCACGTAGGAGTCGGTCCACATGTAGGTCTGGCCGGTCCCCGGGTACATCGCCATCTTCGCCTTCTTGGGGGCGAGCTTCGAGTTCTCGGGCTCTCCCGCGATGGTCTTGAGATAGTACGAGTGGTTGGTGTGGTAGGCGTAGCGCCCCGTCCAGAAGATGCGGTGGGTGTCGGTGGACGAGGTCTTGGTGAGGACCTCGGGGTTCACCAGCTCCGCCTTGTAGACCTTCTGCCAGCGCTCCATGGCCCGCGCCGCGCCGGGCTCCTGGTCCACGATGACCCGGTTCTTCGCGTCGAAGACGTTGGCCCCCTCCGAGAAACAGTCGGTCATGAACTGGGGCATGGTCCCCGACGGGCTATTGTTCCAGTTGGGCAGGAACGGGGTGTCGCTGATCTTGTCGCGCTTGAGCTTGGTGCAGTGCTCGACCAGCTCGTCCCAGCTCTTGGCCGGGGCCTTGATGCCGGCCTGCTGCAGCATCGGCTCGTTGTAGATGAGGACGAAGAGACTCGTGAAGTAGGGCAGGCCGAGGAGCTTGCTGCCGTCCTTGCTCTTCAGGCCGTCCAGGTTCGCCGGCGTCATCTTCTTCTTGAGCTCGTCGGTGCCGGGCAGGTCGTCGACCGGGCGGATCAGCCCGTTCTCGTACCAGCGCTCGCGGGTGTTGTGGTTGCAGTACATCACGTCCACGATCTCGCCCGCGAAGGCGCGCGTCTCCATGGTGGGGTGGTAGGCCGTCCACGGGATCGCCTCGTACTTCACCTGCCCGCCGTACTTCTTATTGTAGAACTCGACGTAGTCCTTCACGGTGTCGGGCTTGAAGACCCATCCCGAGAAGTTCAGCGGCTTGTCCGCGCGCGCGCCCCGCAGTCCGCCCTCCGCGAGCACCGCCCCCGCGCCGAGCAATCCTGCGTTCCCCAGAAATCGCCGCCTGCTGATCGTGCTCATGAGTGCGTCCTCCTCTGAAGGTGGTGGCGTCGGCGGTGACGAGCGATCAAGCCGGTGAACGCTGGCGCGATTCTGGGACAGGGCCCCGGCGCTTGTCAAGGCGCCCGCCCCGCCTCGAAGGGGTGCACGAAGAGGCCGCTCAGGAGCTTGGGCTCGAACCACGTGCTCTTGGGCGGCATGACGTGGCCGGCGTCGGAGACAGCCATGAGCTGCTCCACCGTGGGGGGATGGAGCGAGATCCCCAGCGCGGCCTCACCCGAATCCACGCGCGCGGCCAGCGCGCTCGCCCCCCGGATGCCGCCCACGAAGTCGATGCGCTGGTCGGTGCGCTGGTCGGCGATGCCCAGCACCGGCCCCAGCACGCACTCCTGCAGCAGCGAGACGTCGAGGGCGCGGATCGGATCGGACCGGTCGATCGAGTCCTCGGCCAGCTCGAGCCGGTGCCAGCGCCCGCCGAGATAGACGCAGAAGATGGCCGGGCGCGGCGGCACCGGATCGTCGGTGACCGCGAGTCGGCCGACGCGGCCCAGCTCGGCGAGCACCGCCGCCGGGACGCGCCCGGCCAGATCCGTCACCACGCGGTTGTAGGCCAGGATCCGGAGCTGGTCGGCGGGCACCAGCACCGCGGGGAACCAGTTGTACTCCTCCTCGCCCGAATGCCCCGCGTTCCGGGCCCGGAGCTCGCGCGCGGCCCGCCACGCGCTGGCCGAGCGATGGTGCCCGTCGGCCACGTAGGCGCGGGCCACTCCCTCGAAGGCCCGCTCGTACGGCACCGGATCGGCCAGGCGCCACACGGTATGCGCGACCCCGTCCGCGGTGGCGAAGTCGTAGAGGGGCGGCGCGGCCGTGGCGGCCACCACCAGGCGATCCATCTCCGGCCGGCCCCGGTAGAGCAGCAGCACCGGCTCGGCGTGGGCCTCGAGCGCGAGCAGGTGGCGGGTGCGATCGTCCTCCTTGTCGGGGCGGGTCGTCTCGTGCTTGCGGATGACGTCGGCCTCGTAGTCGTCCACGTGCACGCCGCCGACCACGCCGGTCTGCGCACGACCCGCCATGACCTCGCGGTAGAGGTAGAGCGCCCGCCCGTCGCGGCCCAGCGCCCCGTCGGCCACCAGCCGGTCCAGGGCCCGCCGCGCGGCCCGGTACACGCGCGGGTCGTGGGCGTCCACCGTCTCGGGCAGATCGATCTCGGCGCGACCGACGTGGAGAAACGAGAGCGGATTGTCCCGCGCCAGGGCCCCCGCCTCGCTGCGGCTGACGACGTCGTAGGGCGGCGAGGCGACGCGGGACGCCAGGCCGCCGGGAGGACGCAGAGCCGGAAACGGGTGGAGCCGCACGCTAGCCGGCGAGCGCCCGCAGGGCCAGGTCGTGCAGGTGGCCGTTGGTGGCGAGCACCGAGCCACCGTAGATCGTGGGCGTTCCGGAGAAGTCGGTGAGCCGGCCCCCCGCCTCCTCCACCAGGATCTTCACCGGCGCGACATCCCAGGGCTTGAGATCCGTCTCCAGGTAGATCTCGGCCTTGCCGGACGCGACCAGGCCGTAGCCGTAGTAGTCGCCGAAGCCGCGCGAGCGGTCGGCCGCGTCGAGCAGGCGCACGAAGCGGTCCCAGTAGCCGGCCTCGCGCAGGAGATGGAGATCGGAGTGCAGCAGGAAAGCGTCCTTCATCGCGGCGCACGGGGACACGCGGAGGCGCTCACCACCGGACCAGGCGCCGTCGCCCTTGCGCGCCCAGAGCAGCTCGTTGCTGGCCGGATTGAAGACGACGCCCGCGGTCACCTCCCCCGCCTCCTCGAGGCCGATCAGCACCGCCCAGATCGGCACGCGACGGATGAAGTTCCGGGTGCCGTCGATGGGATCGATGATCCATCGCCGGTCCTTGGGCCCCTCCTCGCCGAACTCCTCACCCAGGAACCCGTCGTTGGGAAAGGCCCGCCCCAGCACCCGCTTGATCGCCTGCTCCGCCTCGCGATCGGCCTGGGTGACCGGCGTGTGGTCGGGCTTGATGGTGACCTCGAAGTCGCCGCGATAGTACCGCATCGCGACCTCGCCCGCCGCCTTCGCGGCCGCGATCGCGGCGGTCACCTCCTCGTGCATCGTCACTCCGTCCACTCGCCCCGCTCCTGCAGGACCTCCTTGAATACCTCGAGGGCCTCGACCACCACCGGCATGCCGCCGTAGGTGACCTGCTGGAAGATCACCTCGGCCACCTCCTGGCGGCTCGCCCCCACGTTGAGCGCGGCGTGGATATGGGCGCGCACCTCGTTGCGGCGATTGAGCACGGTCAGCGAGGCCACCGCGCACAGCTCGCGCTGCTTCTGGGAGATGACCTCGCGGCTGTAGAGCGTGCCGGTGAAGAACATGCTGAGCTCGCGCGCGAGCTGCTTGTCGAACTTCTTCCACGTGTCGAATCCCACCCCGCTCTTGATGGAGTGGAACAGCATGTGGGCGGTCTTGCGCGTCTTCTCCTTGAGGGCGTCGTCCATGGGGGTCTCCTAAAACTCCGGCCGTCTCATTCTTAATCGTTCGCGCTATATTAGCCTAAGCATCGAGACTGCATCACCCGTCACCATCACTCATCAGGGGAGATCGCTATGGCCGCCTCCATTCAGCGCTACGCCGCCAAGGGCGTCTGGGATCCGCCGGGTTACTCGCAGGCCGTGAAGGTCACCGGCGCCCAGACCATTCTCTACCTCTCGGGACAGGTCGCCTACGACGACAAGGGTGGGCCGGCGCACAAGGGGGACTTCAAGGCGCAGGCCCGCGCCACCTTCCAGGCGATCAAGGCGCAGGTCGAGGCGGGCGGCGGCACCATGGACAGCATCGTCAAGATCAACACGTATCTCACCGACATCCGGAACCGCCCCGACCTCGCCGCCGTCCGCGAG
>WNFK01198242.1_pt1 | contig 13610 bp, 9 predicted proteins | sample 5400281 | NCBI WGS metagenome assembly WNFK01 (sample SAMN13153350, study PRJNA577476) | soil metagenome | isolation source: 20 cm soil on Douglas fir-dominated hillslope | place: USA:California | collected 2013-09-17
CAATCCTGCTCGTCGTGGGCGCGATTGCCGCCGCGGCCCCGCCGGTGCGCGCGTGGATCCGCGCGCGCTGGGTCGAGCTGCGTGGTGCCACTTCGCACCAGCGTGGGTCAGCACCCCCAACGCCCCAGAACGCGAGACCCACGACCGTACGGTTCGTGCCGCGCGACGCGTCGTTTACCATCGAGCTGACCGGTCCTCAATCCGGCGGCGTGCTTACGGTCGATGTCAGTGAAGACACAATCGCCACCGCGGTTTTGAGCGGCCGCAGTGGGGAAGGCGAAGAGCTGGTCGTGTTGCCGATGGGTCTGAAGATCGTGAATCACACGAGTACGGTGGCCAGCTACGTCGTCCGGCTCCCGCGTACCATCACTGAAGTCACTGTGCATGTCGGTTCCGGACCCGCGCATCGCCTGAGTCGCCTCACCGACCGGCGATGGACGCTGGATCTGAACACGACGATGTCAGAACCTCATTAGGAGGGTTGTATGCGCATGAACGCGAAATGGTTCACTCCGGTCCTGTGGAGTGTCACCCTCGTCGGCGCGGCCATTGCCGCCGCCTGCGGGGATGGATCGGCGTCCCGTTCTATATTCTCGGTTCTCGACAGCACCGGACGAGACAGCGCGCGCGATTCGGTCCCGCATGACACGACGACGCCGCCGCCGCCACCTCCTCCCGGTCACGCCGCCAGTCTCGACGCGGTGCCGGCATCACAACAGGTCGCGGTTGGAGACAGCGGCGTCGTGCGGGCGATCGTGAGGGACTCGGCCGGCAGGGAAATCCAGGTGTCCGGCATTACGTTCACACTGCGGGACACGACCATCGTGCAGAACATCAGCGCCGGGCCGGACTATCGAGTCTTCAGGGCCCGACACGTCGGACGCACGCTGTACGACGTGCGATACAACACGTTGGCGGATACCGCCGTCGTCATTGTGGTTGCGGACTCGGCGCCGCCTCCTCCGCCTCCTCCACCGCCGCCGCCCCCGCCGCCGGACACAGTCCTCGCGCCGCGCATTGTTGTCTCACCGCGGAGTCAACAACTCGTGGTCGGCGACTCGGGCGTGGTCAGCGCGACGGTGTTTGATTCGGCGGGCCATCCGATCAATGCGAATGTCACCTGGAATCTCGGCGACACGAACTCGGTGGTCCGCGTCGGCTCGGTGTCACAGTCGCGAGTGTCCTTCGTCGCGATCGCGCCGGGGCAAGCGGTGCTGATCGCGCGCTATCGCACGCTCGCGGATACCGCCGTGGTCATTGTCGTGCAGTCACCCTCGCCGCCGCCCGATCCGGTAACGCGCATCATCGTGTCGCCGAAGAGCCAGGAACGCGTCGTGGGCGACTCGGGGATCGTGAGTGCGACCCTGCGCGATGCAGCTGGACGAGACGTTTGGCCCGGAGAAATCACGTGGGAGTCGGGTGATACGTCGACGGTCCTGCACATCCGGTATGTCGGAAGCTCGTTCATCGTGTTTGACGCATTGCGAAGCGCGACTGCACGGCTGATAGCGCACCATCGCGACCTGGCGGATACGGCAGTTGTGATCGTCCGATAACTCACGAGCCGCGCGGTGTGGGCTACCTGTTGACTCGGGATTCGTCAGGTCCTGGTCAACACGTAGCCCACATTCCTTTCCACCTCTCCACAGACGAAAACTCATCCCTCGGATTGAGTGACCGCACATACGGTTATGCACCGTCGGAACCACTTTCCACAGGGTCTGTGGATAGTGGACAAACGGGGGAATCCCTACACACCAAATAATTTGTGATGTGGAAAACTGGGTTTATTTGCACCTATTTGCAGGAAACCCTATATTGGCGCGTCGTTTAGGTGGCCTGACGGCGGCTTCGCCTGCCGTTCCCACACCAACGTCGCGTTTCAAGGGGAGTCGCGCATGGCGAGGTCGAATGCCGGCAAGGCGAAGGCGTTTTTCCGCACTACCCCCTCCGGAGCCTTCGACCAATACCTGCAAGACATCCAAAAGCTTCCTCTCATCAAAGATCCCGCTGAAGAACGTCGCCTGGCACGTCGAGTCCAACGAGGCGACGAAAAAGCGGCCGAGCGTTTGGTCACAGCCAATCTCCGATTTGTCATCTCCTACGTAAAAAAATATCAGGGTCACGGTCTCGATCTCTCCGAGCTCGTCGCCATCGGCAATGAAGGACTGCTCAAGGCGGTCAAGAAGTTCGATCCTGATCAGGGCGTCAAATTCATCTCGTACGCGGTGTGGTGGGTTCGCCAGGCGGTGCTGAAGGCGCTGGCGGAGCAGACGCGGAGCGTGCGCATTCCGCTCAATCAGAATTCCCAGCTGATCCGCATGAGCCGGACCGAGACGTACCTGTCACAAGAGCTCGGCCGCGAACCCACCGACAACGAAATCGCCCAGGCACTCGAAGACTCCGTCGAGAACGTCCGCACCGCGCGCCGCATGACGGCCGCGGAGCTGTCGCTCGACGCGCCCGTCGACCGCACCGACAAGGATGCCGCGACGCTCGGCGAGCGCTTCGCGGGTCAGGAAGGCGGCGAGATCGAGGAGCGCACCGACGGCAAGTTGATGCGCGAGTTCATCGATCGGATCTTCCAGAAGTACCTCACGCCGCGCGAACGCAAGATTCTCTATCTCTACTACGGACTCGAAGAGGGCAGCGAAGCGATGACGCTCGAGAAGATCGGCGCGCTCATGGGGGTCACCCGTGAACGCATCCGGCAGATTAGAGAACGGGCATTCGAGAAGCTGCGCGAGTCGCCCGACGGGAAAGCGCTCAAAGGATTCTGGCGAGCGGCTTAAGCGCGCCAACTTCACGAGATCGAGGGGGTCAGGACAGTCTGTCCTGACCCCTTTTGACTACTATATAGCATGGCCTCCGCCCTGGCTCGTGATCTCGCCGCCATTGTTGGCGAGAAACACGTGCGTGAAGCGCGCGCGGAGCGCGTGACGTACTCGATGGACGGACTGCCCACTCACCGTCGCGTCCCTGATCTCGTCGTTCTCCCCGGCACTCGCGAAGAGTTGATCGCCGTCGTACGGCTGCTCGCGGCACTCGACGTGCCGTTCGTGCCGCGCGGCGCGGGGACGGGCCTGTCGGGCGGCGCGCTGGCGGACGAAGGTTCGGTGCTCGTGGTCCTGACGCGGCTGAATCGGATCCTGCGAATCGACAAGGACAACCGGTACGCGGTCGTCGAGCCCGGCGTCGTGAACGCGAAACTCGGCGCCGCCGCGCGGCCCCACGGCCTGCAGTACGCTCCCGATCCGTCGAGCCAGAGCGCGTGCACCATCGGCGGGAACGTGGCCGAGAATGCCGGCGGACCACATTGCCTCAAGTACGGCGTTACGGCGAACCACATCCTCGCCCTCGAGGTGCTGCTCGCCGATGGCTCGCTCGTGGAAATCGGCAGCCCCGGCGGCGAGCCGTGGGGACCGGACCTGGTCGGTCTGTTCGTCGGCTCCGAGGGCAACTTCGGCATCGCGACCAAAATCACCGTGCGTCTTACCGCCTTGCCGAGCGCGGTGCGAACACTCCTCGCTGACTTCAACGCACTCAGGACCGCGGGAGAAGCGGTCTCCGCCATCATAGCTTCCGGCATCGTGCCCGCGGCACTCGAGATGATGGACCAGTCCTGCATCCGTGCGGTGGAAGATTCGGTCTACGCGGCCGGGTACCCGCGCGACGCGGCGGCAGTGCTCCTCGTCGAAATCGACGGCCGCAACACCGACGCCGTGGTCGCGGAGACAGACGTGGTCACCGAGCTGCTGCGGAAATCGGGGGCGCGATCGGTGCGATCAGCGGCCAGCGAGGCAGAACGCGAGCGACTGTGGCAGGGGCGTAAGAAGGCGTTCGGAGCGATGGGCCGGTTGTCGCGCGATCTCGTCGTCCAGGACGCCGTCGTCCCCCGCTCCGCGCTCCCTGACGTGCTGGAAACGATCTCCACGATCGCTGATCACTACGGCCTCGTCGTCAGCAACGTCTTCCATGCCGGCGACGGCAATCTGCATCCCAACATCTCGTTCGACGCGACCAATCCGGAGCTCAAGCGGCGGGTCGAGGCGGCCAGCGCCGAGATCATGCTGGCGTGCATTGCGGCCGGCGGCACGATTACTGGCGAACACGGCGTCGGCATCGACAAGTTGCGGTATATGCCCCTCATCTTCGACGCGGAGTCGCTGGGAGCGATGCACGCCGTGCGGCTCGTGTTTGATCCTGATGAACGCGTGAATCCCGGCAAAGTGGTGCCCGTGCACGCGTGTCGTGAATGGACGTCGGGTCAGCCCATGGCACGGGCGTCATGACGATTCTCGAAAAAGTCACCGCCCTGCTCGGCGAAGGCGCGGTCCTCGAACCCAGCCCCGACCGCGTCCCGCGCATCGCCCCCGGCTCGCCCGACGCCGTCGCGCTGTTGCTCGGCACCGCCCATCAGGAGGGCTGGCGCGTGCGCATCGAGGGCGCCGGCACCTGGCTGCCGAGCGACGCTCCGGCCGACCTCGCGCTCACGACGCGGCGGCTCGACCGCATTCCCGCGATCGAGCCATCCGACCTCACGGCGACCGCCGAAGCCGGAATCGGACTCGATCAGCTGCGGCAGCAGCTCGCCGACCGCGGGGCCTGGCTCGCCATCGATCCGCCCGGTCTCGCGGGCCGCACCCTCGGCTCCGTCGTCTCGACCGCGTCGGCCGGCCCGTTGCGGCACGGCTTCGGCCCGATCAAGGATCATCTGCTGGGTGTGACCTTCGTGACGGGGGACGGCCGCATGGTGCAGAGCGGCGGGCGCGTCATGAAGAACGTGGCGGGCAACGATCTCACCCGGCTGCAGGCGGGCGGATTCGGCGCATTTGGCGTGATCGTGCTCGTGCATCTGCGGCTGCGCACGCTGCCGCGCGCCGACGTGACCTATCTGCTCGAAGGCGCGCGCGAAGACCTGACGCAGGTCGGCGAAGACATCGCGGCCGCGGGACTGACCCCCGCCGCACTGGAGCTCGTCTCACCGGCGCTTGCGCGGCGTGAGCGCTGGGTCTTGGGCGTGCGGCTCGCGGGATCGCCGGCGCTCGTGGCGGCCGACGAGGCGGGACTCGGCGCCGCAAGCGGCGGCGGCCGCTTCACGGCGCTCCGCGCCGAAGAGGCACACGCGTTTTGGATGCGGCTGGCGGAAGGGTTCGCGGTGCGGCCCGTGACATTCCGGATCGCCGGCGTCCCGACCGCGAGCGACGAGCTGCTCGATCTGTTGCAGCATCAACTGGGAGACGAGTGGATCTCCGCATCTCCGGCAGCCGGCGCGATCCGCTGGACTGGTGAGGCGAGCATCGATCGGCTTCAGCGGCTCCGCCGCACGCTCGCCGGACTCGAGGTCCCGCTCACGCTCGAGCGTGCCCCCTGGTCTTTGCGTGGCGCCGTCGGTCACTTCGGAGCGTACCGTGAGGGGGTCGGCCCGCTCGTCGCCGGCCTGCGCCGCACGTTCGATCCCGGAGGTGCTCTCGTCGTCGCCACAGAAGGCTCATGACGGAAGGACGAGGGGGATTCGAAGGCCTCGACGCATGTGTCCATTGTGGGTTCTGCCTTCAAGCGTGTCCGACGTTTCTTGCCACCGGCGACGAAGCCGACTCACCACGCGGCCGCATCGAGCTGATGCGGGGGCTCGAGCGCGGCGACATCGCCGCAACCGACCCTGCCCTCTTCTATCATCTCGACCGCTGCCTGGGCTGCCGGGGCTGCGAACCGGTCTGCCCATCGGGCGTGCAGTACGGCCACGGCCTCGAAGCGGCGCGCGCGCGAATCACCGCGGCACGGGGCGTCTCCCGCCTCGCCCGCCTGGCGCTTTGGACCCTAACGACGCCGGGGGTGAGCGAGGTGGTCTACTGGTTTGCGCGGGCGCTGCGGGCGACTGGACTCCCGCGACTGCTCGCTGGTTGGGGACGGCTGGGGTTTGCGATGGGAATGCTGGCCGCCACAAAGGCGGTCGAAGGCGGACGAGGGCGGGCGAAGGCGGTCCCCGCCCTTGATCGCCCTCGACCGCCCTCGACCGCCCTGTTGTTTCGCGGCTGCGTCATGGAGGGCCTCTTCTCCCATGTTCACGACGCCACGATCCGCACGCTGGCCGTGAATGGGCATGCCGTCCAGGAAGTCAGCGGCCAGGTGTGCTGCGGTGCGTTGCATGCTCATGCCGGCCTGCATGAAGACGCACTCAACCTGGCTCGCGTAAACGTCGCGGCGTTCGGTGACGGCACGGAGCCGATCGTCGTCAACAGCGCCGGCTGTGGGGCCTTGATGAAAGACTACGGGCGCCTCCTCGGAGATGAACGCAGCGAACGGTTCGCCGCTCGTGTGAAGGACGTGACGGAGGTGTTCGCGCCCGCGCCCGCACCCGGCGCGCCGCTCGATCTGCACGTCGCGTACGATCCGCCGTGCCATCTGCTGCACGCCCAGGGCATCGCCGCCGCGCCGCTCAAGCTGTTCGCCGCGATTCCGCTGCTCGAGCTCGTCCCCGTCCCCGGCGCCGCCGAGTGCTGTGGCTCCGCCGGACTGTTCACGCTGCTCGAGCCCGAAATGTCGCGCGCCGTTCTCGCCACGAAGATCGAGCGCCTGCGTGAAGCGGCGCCGCAGGTCGTCGCGACCGGAAACCCGGGCTGCCTCATGCAGCTCGGCGCGGGACTCGCGGCCGCCGGCATTCGCGCGCAGGTACGTCATCCCGTGGAGCTGCTCGACGACGCCTACCGCGCCGCCGGGCGTTACGAATGACCGGGGGCGCGCGGCGGGTCACGACCCCGGACGGCGTCGAGCTGGCACTGCATCGGCTGCGGGCCTTTCGCGACGGCCGTCCGGCGGTGCTGCTCGTCCATGGCGCCTTCACGAACCATCGGTTCTGGCTCCGTTCTTCAGACGGCACGGCGGCCGGGGGCATGGCGCACTTCCTGGGCGCCGCGGGGCTCGACGTCTGGCTCGCCGACCTGCGCCACCACGGGGAAAGCGCGCGCGAACCGCGCCGGGGGGCGTGGACGTTCGAGGACTGGGTGCTCCACGACACGCCCACGTTCGTCGCGCGCGTGCGTGAGGAAACGGACGGCGCGCCGCTCGCCTGGATCGGACATTCCGCCGGCGGGGCCGCGGGGCTGTGCTGGCTCGCGCGCGTGGCGGCGGCGGCGCCGATTCGCGGCATCGTGACGCTGGGCACGCCGGGACCGCGGCGACTCGGGCCCGTGCGGCGCTCCCTCGCCGCCGCGACGATGGCGGTGTCGCGGCTGCTCGGGCGATTCCCCGCGCGCTACCTGCGCTTCGGGAACGAAGACGAGGCCGCGGAGATCATCGCCGAATGGATGGAGTGGAACGTGCGAGGCAGATGGCTCGGGACCGATGGCTTCGACTACTTTGCGGGCCTCGCGGCGCTGAACACGCCGTACCTCGGCGTGGCCGGCGGGTCCGACTGGATATTCGCGCCGCCCAAGGCGTGCCAGCAGGTCGTCGACCGAGTGGGTGCCGCGCGCAAGACCCTTACAATCGCGCCCGGGTTATCACACCGGGACCTGGTGCTGGGCGAACAGGCGCGGACGACGTGCTGGCCGGCTGTCGTAGCATGGCTCAAGGAAACGTTGTGACCGAGGCGGTGTTGTTCGACTTCAACGGCGTACTGGTCGATGATGAGTCGCAGCACTGCGAGGCGCTCCAGCGCGTGCTCGCGGATGAAGGCATCACGCTGACGCGCGAACAGTACTACGCCGATTATCTGGGCTTGGACGATCGCAGCGGCTTTGTCGAGGCATACCGGCGTGCCCAGCGCACGGTGACGTCCGAGCTGCTGAAGTACCTCGTCGCGAAGAAGTCGCAACTTTATCTGGAGCTCGTCGCCACGTCATTGCGGCTGGTCGAAGGCGCCCCCGAATTCGTCCGCGATGCGGGACAACGATTCCGTCTGGGCATCGTGTCCGGTGCATTGCGCCGGGAAATCGATCACGTGCTCGGCAAGACGGGACTCCGCCCGAGCTTCGAGATCATCATCGCGGCGGACGACGTCGCGCGCTGCAAGCCCGATCCCGCCGCCTACCTCGCGGCCCACAAGGCCTTCGATGCCAAGCGCCGCATTGCCGTGGACGCCTGTGTGGTCATCGAGGATTCGTTGCCGGGACTCCAGGCGGCGCGCGCCGCGGGAATGGCGTGCGTGATGCTCACGACGAACCACCCGGCGCGCACGCTCGAAGGCCGGGGTGCCGCGCTCGTCTGGGATTCCTTCGCCGGGCACAGCGCCGGGGAGCTGGCCCGCCTGTGAGCGATGTCTTTCCCAGCGCGCCGGCCGCCATGGTAACGCGGCTCGAGCGGGACGCGGTGCCCGCGGAAATCGTCGATCAGCTGCGCGCCGGCGCAATCGTGGCGCCCGCCGAGGTCGGCACGATTGAGCTCGTGGGAGCGGGACAGGGCGCGATCACCTGCTTTCAGGGCCTGCTCACCAGCGATATCGAGAACCCTGGCGATGGCGCATTCGTCTACGGCGCGCTGCTCACTCCCAAAGGAATGATCGTGGTCGACGGCTGGGCAGCGCGCGCGGGGTCGCGGGTGCGGTTCACCGTGCCGGCGGAGGGTCGTGAGCGCGCGATGCTGATCTTGCAGCGCTCGGTCCCGCCGCGGCTCGCGCGCGCCACCGATCGCACGGACGAAACCGCGGTGCTGCGTGTCGCGGGGGCGCACGCCGTTGCGGTGATGGGCGCGGCAGGCATCCCGATCCCGCAGGGGCCGAACCACGCCATCGAAGGATCGGTGGGTGGTGTGACGATCGAGGTCGCGCGGACGAGCGATGCGACCGAGCCGCCCTTCGTCTTTCAGCTCACACTCGCAACGGACCAGCGCGACGCGATGCGGGCACGGCTGCGTGCGGCCGGCGCGCACGACGCCACGTCGCAAGCGCTGGAGCTGGCGCGCATCCTTGCGGGGTGGCCGCGGCTCAGCTCGGAGGTCGACGAGAAAACTATTCCGCAGGAAGTGCGCTTCGACGAAATCGGCGGCGTGTCGTATACCAAGGGCTGCTATACCGGCCAGGAGACGGTGAGCCGCCTGCATTTCCGGGGTCATGCCAACCGCCAGCTGCGCGGCCTGCTGTTCGAGGCCGATCCCCCCGCGGCGCCGGCGACGGGGTGGAGCGCGGTAACGTACGAGGAGAACGAGGTAGGGCGCGTTACCAGCATCGCCTGGCTGCCTGACGGCGGCGGATCGGTGCTCGGGCGCTGGGTCGGCCTCGCCATCGTGCGGCGCGAGGTGCCGGTTGGCGCGTCGGTGCGGGCGGCTGGGCGCGAGGCCCGGGTGGTGGCCCTGCCCTTCGACGCGCCGCACGTCGGCCCCGCGTGAAGGTTCTCGTCACCGGTGCGGCCGGGCTCGTCGGCACCCATGTGCTCGACGCGCTGCGGTCACGGCGTGCGCAGCCTCCCGCGCGGGCGCTGGTGCGGGAACGCTCCCGGGCAGTCGTCGAAGCCTTCGGCGCCGAAGCGATCGTAGGCGACGTCACCGACTCGAATACATGGCAGCGTGCGGCGCAGGGCGTGGACGCGATCATCCACGCCGCGGCACTCGTGGCCTCGCACGACTCGTTCGACGAATTCGCGCGTGTGAACGTCGGTGGCACGCGCCTCGCGATAGAGGCCGCCCGGCGGACGGGGGCGCGCCTCATTCACATCTCGACCGTCGCGGTGTACGGCCGCGCGCAGGTCTACGAGGCGGGAGCACGAGGCGTCACCGAGGACTATCCGTTTCAGCCCCTTCCCAGCTCCGACTTCTACGCGCGCACCAAGCGCGCCGCCGAACAGCTGGTGCAAGCGGAAGCCGCACAGGGCGGACTGTCCGTCATTGCGATCCGGCCCAACGTCATCTATGGCGAGCGCGACGTGCTTTTCACCCGCCGCCTGATTGGGAATCTGCGGCGCGGATTCCTGCCGCAGATCGGGCCCGGAACGAATCACTTGTCGTGCGTGTATGCGGGCAACGTGGCCTCCGCCATTCTCGCCGCGCTCGACCGGCCCGCCGCACCGGGATTCCGCGCTTACAACATCACGCGCGACGCCGCGCCACTGCTCACCCAACGTGAATTCTTCGCGGCGTTCGCCGAGGCGTTGGGGCTCAGACCGCTCAAGATTCCCGTGCCCGTAGCGGTGATCCGGATCGGCGTGAAAGTCTGGAGCATGGTGATGCGGCTGGTGCTGCCAGGTCGTTACACGGCGCTCGGGAATTCGGCGATGTCATTCATTCTCGGCGAGAACCCGTACTCCGTCGAACGCATCGGCAGCGAGCTGGGCTGGATGCCGCCGCTCGACACGCGCACCGCGATCGTGCAGTCGGTGCGGGAAACAAAAAGCCCGGGCGGCGCCCGGGCTTGAGTCCTTCTACAATCTTCGTGACGCTACGGACGACGCCGCGTCGCGGGCTTCGCCGCGGGCTTCGCCGGAGCCGCAGCCGGGGGCGGAGTCGGCGCCGCCATGTGTGCCTTCGACGTGTCCGCCATCATGTGCGTCGTATCAGCGGGTGCCATCTTCATCGAATCCGCCATTTTCATCGACGAGCTATCGGCGGCGGCATTGCTGTTCTGCGCCTTCTTGCACGCTCCTGCAGCCATGACGACGACCGCCACAGCCAAAGCGATGCGCTTCATGCGAGCTCCTGTTTAGGTACGGGGGTCTTGAACGACGGCGAAACGTACATAGGGGACCTGTGCAGTCAAGCTGCGCTAAGTTATAGGAATTATGCTGCCTTCTGATCGTCGCACATTCCTCGGCCACCTGTCCACGCTCGCCGGATGGCTGACACTCGGGGGGCGCAGGGACCAGCAGCCGGTCGTCGAGGCGCGGCCGACGGCGCTGTTCCAGCAGCCGGAGGGCCGCAAGAACCTGGTCCGTATCACCGTGTCCGGACTCAGCGCGCCCGCCGCGCGCGCGCGCGTGACGGACCGGCGCGGCGCGCTCGTCGGCACGGCGGGGTTGCTGCCGACGCCGCAGGGCGTCGCGTTGAGCGGCGAAGTCTGGGTCCCGCTCTCGGAGCCATCCGATTTTCAAATCGACGTCGAGGTGGGACGGGATCGCGCGGCGCGGCGCAAGCTGCGCCTCACACCGGCGAAGCGCTGGACGCTGTACTGGCTCCCGTCGATCCACACCGACGTCGGCTACACCGACCTGCAGGAGCGCGCGCTCGAAATCCATCGCAAGAATCTCGACGCGGCACTCGCGTGGACCTCCACGCATCGGGATTTTCACTTCACCGCCGAGTGCGCGCTGCAGGTGCTGTCGTACCTCGAGGACCGCTCGCCGGAAGCGGGCGACGCGCTGGTGCAGGCGATCCGTGACGGCAAGATCGGATGGCAGGCGCTGTTCGCGAACATGCTCAGCGGCATTCTCGATCATGAGACCTTCGCCCGGCTCGTGTGGCCCGCGGGCAAGCTCGCGCGCGAACGCGGTCTGAACTTTGCCTCCGCGCAAATCACCGACGTGCCCGGGCAAACGCTGACGTTCCCGATGCTGCTCGCCGCGAGCGGCGTAAAGTACCTGGCCAGTGGTCCAAACCCCGAGCGCGCCGTGCCCCTGCTGCCCGCTTCCGGGACTGAAGGCACGCCGTACCCGCAGCTCTACTACTGGGAAGGACCCGACGGCAGCCGCGTCCTCCACTGGCGCGCGCACCACTACGGCGACGGCACGCGCTTCGGCTTCGATGTCGGGCCCGACGAAATGGGCCACCGCCTGTCGGACTGGCTCCTCAATCAGCCTGCATTTCTGGCCCAGAATTGGCCGTATGATACCGCGCTGCTATACGGCGCCGACTGGCAGGACAACGCTCCTATGAAGGAGGCCATCGTCGCCAACGTGCAGGAGTTTGCCCGCCGGTTCACGTGGCCACGCATCGTCACCGGCCGCCCGGACGACTTCTTCCGCGACATCGAGCGGCGGTACGGCAGCAAGATTCCCGTGCGGCGCGGCGACACCGGTCTCTACTGGGAGGACGGCGCAGCCTCAACCGCGGCGGAGCTGGCGGAATTCCGATCGGCGCAGCTCGCGGCCCGCGCATCGGAGATCGTCGCGCTGTGGGACGACCGGATCGAGCCGCGCGACGATGATGCACCGACGCGCCGCCGTAGCCGCGCCGATGCCCGCGCCGCGATGTGGCGGGACCTCCTGCTGTTCGGCGAGCACACCTGGGGCGCGGACGAAAGCGTCAGCGCCCCGACATCGCGCCAGACCGTGGCGCAGTGGGCGTACAAGAAGCGTTTCATCGACTCGAGCGCCGCCGCGGCGCGTGATTACCTCAGCGATGGCCTGCTGCGGCTCGGTCGCGCGTCGCGCACCGGCCGGGGCCGCCTGGTCTTCAATGCGGGCACATGGGATCGCACCGACGTCGCGCGCGTAGCGGGCGGCGCCGGCAAATCGCTCAGCTTCGATGGCAAGGAGCTCGCGTCCGTGGATCTCGACGACGGCGATGCGCTCGTGCTGTTCCGCGAAGTCCCCCCGCTCGGCTACCTCGCGCTCACCGAGTCGGACCGTGGCTCCGCTCGCCCGCCCGCGGCCGACGGCGAGGCGCTCGATGCCAAGGCGGGAGGGTTCACGGTCCAACTCGATCCCGCGACTGGAGCGATTCACTCGCTCACCGGTCCCGACGGCAAAGAGCGCGTGAAACCGTCGGATTGGTCCGGTCTGAACCAGCTCGTCTACGCGCGCGGCGGTGAGCACAGCGCGCTCTGGACCTCCGGCAATCGCGACGAGCTGAAGAATCCCCCGCAACTCCAGCTGACGCAGGCCAAGTTCGTGCGATGCCGCCGAGAGCGTCTGCCCGGCATCGGCGTGCGGCTCGTGATCGAGCGCGCGCTCGACGGCTTCCCCGCCATCACCTCGATTGTGACGCTGTACGATGAGCTGCCCTGGGTCGACATCGAGAATCGCATCGTCAAGACCGCGACGCTCACGAAAGAAGCGCTGTACGTCGCGTTTCCTTTCGCGTTCCTCAAGCCCGCCGTCGACGTCGAAGTCCCGCTCGGCAGGATGACGGTCGACAAGGATCAGCAACCGGGGAGCTGCCGCGACTGGTACTGTCACGCGCACTGGGTCTGGCTGCACGAGGCAACCGACGGCGTGCTCTGGAGCGGCCCCGATACGCCGCTGTTCACGCTGAACGATCTGTTCCGCGGCGCATGGCGACGCGCCATCGTGCCCGACGGCACGTTGTTCGCCTACGCGATGAACAATTACTGGCATACGAACTACGCGGCGTCCCAGGGCGGCGCCTGTACGTTCCGGTTCAGGATCTCGCTGCTCGCGCCCGGAGACGCGGCGGAACCGGTCCGCCGCGGCTGGGCCGCCTGTGAGCCGCTGTACGTCAGCCCATCGTACACGAACGACACGCCCGGCCCGTTGATCGCAAAGGACCGCGCGGTCTTCTACGCCGACAAGGGTGTGATGGTGGTCGGCGCAAAACCTGCAGACGACGGTGAGGGCGTCATCGTGAAGCTGCTCGATGTCACGGGACAGCCGCACACCGTCGGCATGTGGCCCGCAGGGTACGCGTTCAAGCTCGCGCGTCACACGACGCTCGTTGAGCAGAACGGCGATCCGATTGCGGTAAGCGGTGACGGTCGAGCATCGGTCGATCTCCCCGCATGGGGG
>WNFK01243350.1_pt1 | contig 13610 bp, 11 predicted proteins | sample 5400281 | NCBI WGS metagenome assembly WNFK01 (sample SAMN13153350, study PRJNA577476) | soil metagenome | isolation source: 20 cm soil on Douglas fir-dominated hillslope | place: USA:California | collected 2013-09-17
CAGGAAGTGCTAAGGATGGGTCCTTGGGGCTGTGCTCTCAAGGAACTGCAATTAGAGCTGGACAGCCCATCGATTGCAAACTTCTTCTATACTAAAAGCTATCAATTGCCACCTGACTACGTGCGCGTGTGGGCAACATCGTTTGACAAACAGTGGGGTGGCAGCGATGAACCTTGGTCAATTCAAGGTCGTGCGCTAGTTTCTGACTTCTCACCAGTCAAGATCCTGTATGTGCACCGCGTTTCTGATGTAACGCTGTTCGATACGCTTCTAGAGAAGGCATTAGCATACGATATGGCATCGAAACTGGCATATCCAGTGAAGCAACTTCAAGATGTGCAGACAAGTTTTGAGGGATTTCGTGATCGTGCAGCAAAACAAGCGCTTGCAATCATGAGTCAGGAGAAGCGAAAGCTCAAATTCCGTAGTGACACACTTATAGCTGTCAGATAAATGCCCCCACAGCGCATAAATGTAACAAATTTATCAAAAGGCGAGCTTACGGAGCTCGTACAGGGTAGGACTGACCTTGATCAGTATTACAATGGAGCACGCACACTCGAAAATGTGATTGTTTTAGAGCAAGGTGCTGTCACAAGACGGCCTGGTACACGATTTGTTGCAGAAGTTAAGACTTCTCTCTTGAAAACCATCATCAGACGCTTCGTAGCATCGAAAACTGACTCATTTGCCATCGAAATGGGAGAGGGATATGCTAGATTCTACAAAAATAGTGCTAGAATCGAAATCGGTGGTGTTCCCGTTGAAATTGCCACGCCGTATGTTGCAGGTGACCTGGATACCCTTGTTTTCTCTCAGCTTAACGACGTTCTCTTTATCACTTCCCTCTTCTACCAGCAAAGACGCATAGAACACTTCAGTGATACAGTCTGGAGATTACGCACAGAACCAATAGATGTACCTCCAAGCTTCGAATATGGCACACGACCAGGTGCAACACTCACGCCTGGCGCCGTATCTGGACTTGGCGTCACATTTACAGCATCAGTGGCGCAGTTTGAGACTAGCGACGTCGGGCGTGAGATTCTTGTCTTCACTGGTCCCAATGTTGGTGGTCGTGCTACTATCGTAGGCTTCACATCTACTACTGTGGTCACAGCTGACATCACACAGACATTTCCTAGTGTGTCTGCTACAGCAGCGACTGATTGGAAGATCACAGAGTCCTATAAGACTAGCGTGACACCATCGGCTAAGAGTCCGGTTGGTGTAGATATCACGCTTACAACGCCTGTAGGTGCATGGCGTGTAGGTGATGTCGGTAAGTTCATACAGCTTAATGGTGGCATCGTTGAGATAACCAGTATCACCAGCAATCTGATTGTGCATGGCACGATTCGTTCTGAACTTAATGCAGTAACAGCCGCTTCTAGCGGTGCATGGACCCGTGAGGAATCTAGCTGGAGTGCTGTCAATGGATTCCCAGCTTGTGATGAATTCCGTGATCAACGTCACTATTATGGTGGCACGATCGTACAACCACAGACTGGATGGGGTTCCAAGGTTGCAGATATTGATAACTTCGCTGTAGGTGTGCTAGCTGACGATGCTGTTGAGTTTCCAATTTCCAACAGTCAATTCAATCCGATTGTGTGGCTACGAAGCATCAAGCATCTGATAGCTGGAGGCACGAATGGCGAGTTCCGTGTATTTGGATCACAAGATCAAGTCATCACGCCAACTAACGTCACAGTTGATCCTCAGACGCCAAATGGATCTACCGATGACGTCCAGCCTATTACTGTGGGCTCGGTTATCCTCTATGTCACAGCTTCCACACGTCGTCTCAGAGAAGAAGTCTTTAGTTATGTAATTGATGGTTACCAATCCACTGACATCTTGGTGTTGGCACAGCATCTAACTAGGAGCTTTGGAATTACAGAAGTTGGCTATCAACGTGAGCCCACATCGTTACTCTGGGCACCGCGTGATGATGGCACGATGCTTACGTGCACATATATTCGCGATCAGAACGTAATTGCATGGGTGCGTCAGATCACAGGCACACCAGTTATTGATCCAGACAATGACTTTCATCATTCTCCTAGTGATGGCTTCTTCCAAAGTCATTGTGTGATCCAGCATCCTAATCAGGATCGTGACCAGGTGTGGATCATTGCACAGAGGATGATCAATGGCAATACCAAGCGTTACGTGGAGTTCTTCGACGATGCACGCTTCTATTATCGTCAAATCCACACTGATTCTGCCATCACGTATGATGGCACAGGTACGGCAGCTATTACATTGTCGGGAGTTACTGGTGCAGGAGTATCCATTGCAACCGACAGTCCATTCTTTGTGGCGAGCGATGTTGGCAGAGAAGTTCGCCTCATTGGTAGTCCATCCAGGGCGGTTATCACAAGTTTCCTTACCGCTTCGCTGGTCGTCGGCACAATCACAGAGAATTTCCACAGTATTGGGCCATTCGCTGCCGGAACATGGGGAGTAGCACGTTCTGACTATCTAGTTCCGCACCTAGAAGGTGTGACAGTGGATCTAGTTGGTGATGGAGCTCCCCAAGAACCTACGAAGGTGGTTGGTGGTATTCTAACTTCACCTTTTAAAGCAATCAAGATGGAGATAGGCATTGATTTTGTTAGCACTGTTGAGCCTGTGCGTCCTGAGTACAATGGCCCGACTGGAAGCGTGCAAGGTGTGCCTAAGTCCATCCCCGAAGTCACACTACGTCTATTTGAAACGTTAGGCTTCTCCATTAATGACAATGCAATCGAAGACTTTCGTATTGAGGGAGATATATCCGATCAGCCACCTAAGGCACGTAGTGGAGATTACAAAATAGATTCGCTTCTAGGTGTGGATACAGATGGCGTTATAACCATCCAACAGAAACAGCCATTGCCCTTCACAGTGACGCTAATCAACACTGTGATATCGAGCGGTGTATGAGAAACTATCAAGTGAGGCCATTTGAGACACATCATTACTTGATGCTTATGGATGATATTAACTCTACATTTGGCATGCGAGATGTACAGATCGATTTCGAGAAGATTGCTGCTAACTTTGCTAACAATGGAAATTACGGCAGAAGTGGTTTTTGTGATGGTGAGTTGTTAGTGAGTGCTGGCATAATGTGCCCTTGGCCTGGGCTTGGTGTGGCTTGGGCTATCATATCTGGCAATGGACGTAAGCACAATTATTTCGTACATAAGGCCGTGCTTGAAGGTTTGCAATACTTTAGTGATAGACTTAAGTTACGTAGGATAGAAGCAAATGTTTGTGATGATATAGAAATAGCCAAACTGTGGGTACTGCATCTTGGTTTCTGTGAGGAGAGCGTAATGCCTAAGTATGGCCCACGTGGTGAGACCTTTAGAAAGTATGTGATTCTAAAATGATGCAGCGTGGACATAGGCATGCTGGTGGCTTTCTTTGGAATGACTCTTTTACACGGCGCCACTGGGGCACAGAAGTTGCCATCATTGCTGTTACTGCGGTGGCAGCTGCTGCAAGCACATATGCTGCATATGCATCCAGTGAGCAGCAGGCTGAAGCTGCTGGCTATAACAAGAAGCTGGCACAAAACAATGCTGAGCTTGCAACACAGCAAGCTGATATTGATGCAGAGAATCTTAAAGAGAAGAACAAGCGTATTATGTCTTTGGAGCTTACTGAGCAAGCTGGAATGGGCGTCGATCCTAATGAAGGTAGTCCATTGCTGGTTCGTGCAGACACAGCACGTCAGATGCAGCGTGATGTATATCTGACGAAGTATGGAGGCTATGTGCGATCACAAGGCTTCGAGCAGCAAGCTGGCTTACAAGGCATGTATCAGCATAGCTATGAGAATGCTGCTGCTATTGGGGCTGGCGTTTCGCTGTTGTCAAGTGGTGCACAAATATATGGTCAGACTGCCTATGGTAGATATGGCGGCTATGCTGCTTCACGATATGCGAGGGGCTAATGCCTAGAGTTCCAGGCAGCGATTACGTATCTCAGCAGCAAGTACCTGGAAGTGGCAATTTTGAACAGGCTTCTGGAGCAGCATTAGCAGCACCTTATCAAGTGCTGGAGCAAGGTGCCAAGCAGATTGAAGCTACTGGCATGCTTGCACAGAGGCATTTGCAGTATATCGAAGCAGAGAAGCAGCGTATGGATGATTCGAATACTGCATTAAGAAATACCAATGCAGCTATCATCCAATATGGACAGCTTGAGGATAGATTAAAGAATGGCTATACTGATCCAGCAACAGGCCAGAAAGTCGATGCTGTAAGTGCTAAGAATTATGTGCAAAGCGTGCAAGATGGTGGCAAGGAGATTCAAGATAATCTTCTAAGTCAGATCGAAGATCCAGCTCTAAAGACCTTTATTAGGAATCATCTGCTTCAGCTACACGATTCCAGATTGATTCAAGCACAGCACTATAGCACATCGCTTGCAATACAAGAGAATCAGCAAGCAGATATCATAAATGTGCAAGAGTCTGCTGCCAATGCTGCTAACGCTGACAATGCGATTGATCGTAACAGAGTAATTAACGATACTAAGGCGCAGATTGATTTCAAATATGGTAGTAGTCAGCCCAAATATGCACAGATTCTCAAAGACAAATTTGATGTATCTGCCAACACGGCATATATGCAGAAGGTATTGCATGATGATCCTGTGATGTTTGGAGTCATGAATGATCGTGGTGACTTCAATAAGGTGCCCTACGATACACGCACACATCTGCTTAATCAATGGCGTGAGGCTAGGGCACGTAAGGTTGCTGATGCTAAGGCAATCTATGATGTTAACAAAGTCATCTTTGAAAATGATTTCTATGCAGGTTTGAATCTTGGCACGGTCACGCCTGATACGATGGCACGCATAGCTGCAGGTAGGCACGATTACATTACATCTAAGGAATATCCACATATCTTGCAACTCTACAATAATCCTCCAGATGGACGTGGCAATCAAGAGGCTGGTGCATTACGAGATGAGTATCTAAAGAACCTAACTAGCATACCCACGATTGCATATATAAATGAATATAGCAAGCGTGCTGCTAGATTGTCAGATCAGCTAGGTGTGCAGAATAAGGGCATAACCGCATTTCTAGAGGAATTGAAGCACGATAGAGTAACAGCATCTGCTGGCAATACCAAAGCAGTTAATCTGGAGCTCAATAAGTTTGAAGCTGGTCTAAAACAAATCAAGCAAGGTACGATCGGCTTATCATTCTACGATCATCAGATTCGTAGTCAACTAGAGAATGCCGATGGCTTTGGGCGTGGCATGATCTACGGTGGTAATGGTACTATCAAATCAGAAGAGGCTTTGAAGGAAGTGCAGAAGCAATATGAGAACGTTACTAAGAAAAAGCAAGAAACACCAGCAGGCAGGATGGATAGGATAAGGATACCTGACTAATGGATGAAGAATCCAAGCAGATTCTACGTGAGACGTCTGTTGAAGAAATCAATCAGGGGTATCGTGACCATCAGATGTCAGTGGCACGTCGTAATGCATTATTAAGGGAGAAAGCTAAGCTAAATATAGAAGAAGTACAGATTGGTAAGCCTGGTGCTGAGAATGATTTTGCACATACGTGGCTGAAGCTTTCGACGGAAAACATGATTCATGGTTGGGATAATGTGAAAGAAGCCGCTGTTGGGGTTACTTCAGATCCTAAGAAGCGTGGCACATTACAAGGTGAGGCATGGCATCAGTTCTATTATGCTGGCCTTGGTCTAGTTGGTGCCATGCAAGCTGGCTTCGCACCGCTTAATGCCTATTTACAGCTCACTGGTGAGACAATTAGACGGATGGCTGTAAACTTTGGTGCACCTCCAGGATTGGCACACTTTCTAGGTATGTCTGCTGAGATTGCTGCGTCAATCCCTCTCACGGGTGGTGCTAATCAGATTGCTGCTAAAGGCGTACAGATGGGTGCCAAGGCTGGCGTGCTTGGCAAGAATCTATATGAGATTGCCACACAAGCTGGTAAGGGTGCTAAGCAGCTAGAGATGACAGGATTTGGTAATAAGCTAGCTGGTGAGTTAATAAAGCCAGGAGCCACTAAAGCATCTGCTATGGAAGCTGCTTTCGAAGCTATGCAAGCAGACAAGACAGCAGTGAAAGCTGCTGATGAATTTGCATTACAGATGCAGCATAGTCAGATGGAGCTTCCATTCAGGAACATCATCGAAGGATTGGCACAGGATGGTGTGGAAGTTGCACCTGAGATTGCCCAAGCTGTAAAAGCTGAAACTGCTTTTACTGCTGGATCAAAAGTACAACTTTTGCACGATCCAGCACGACAAGGCGTGATAACTGGTGTAGAGAAGACAAATAGCGCTGGTACTAGATACTTACAAATCAAAGAGCCTCATGGTGGATCTACTGGATATATTAATTCATTTGTTCCAGAAGATCAACTAGTATCCGTAGCACAAAAGGTAGTTAAAGCTACTAGTGGTGAGAGCTTCTCATTGGAAGTAGCACGGCACGCTAAGGGCATCACTATTGATGAAGCTAAGGGTGAAGTTCCTAAGCTAGCTGCACGACTTGGCATTGATCTTAGCAGCCTAAAGAATGTAACCCCAGGTGGCAGACTAGATCCTAGGAACGATTGGTATGAGAATCCAAAGAAGATGTATGGATATCTCAAAGCATTAGAAGGCAGAGTAGATCAGATTGGGCCTTTGGCGAAGCAAGCATTAGAAGGTAACGAAGCTGATAAGATGGCATTTGCCAAGTATGTATCAGAGCTCTTCACTGGCCCACAGGAGGGCAATCCACAATATACACAAGGCTTCATGAAGATGCTTATGCATTGGGACCCAGAGAACATTGGTAAAGGCGACGTGCCACAGGCATTGAACACCTTTGCTTATGATATGTGGTATGCACATGAGGAGCTTGGTAAGAAGAGTGTTGCCAGTATCATTACTGGTAGCCAAGGCTCTGCTGACCTTAATCTGGTATATAGGACAGCACGCACCCTGTATCTCAATGCATTGCTACCATTCTCAGTAACCTCTGCATTCGTAGGCAATAGCTATGCGATGGGAATGGCAGTAGCGGAACGTGCTACTGGCGCACTTTTCTCTTTGGATAAAAGCAGTGGTTATGTGCCACGTGAAGCATTGCAAATGACTAAGGGTATGGTCTGGTCTACGATGGATGCTGTTAAGGCATACGCTGATGCCTATCGTCGAGTTAATGGTCTAAGACCCAGGGATATGGGAAGATTCTCTGATCTAACTGATCTTAACACTGCTGGTAGGATCATTAACATTCCTATGGATACTGTCATGGGAATGGACAATTTCTTCAATGTATGGGCCACTCGTGCCTCACATTATGCTACTGCTCTTAGGAATGCGGAGCATGCTGCTATTCCCAAGAATCAGATGGGTGCATATGTTAAGTATTATGTGGAGCATCCTACGACAGAGATGCTGACTGAAGCCAAGACGCTTGCAGAGAAGATCACGTTTCAGACTCAGATGGGAGAGTATGCCAGTCAGATAGCAAACGTGCTACAACGTGGTCCTGGCATCCTCTATTTCCCATTCATGCGTTCTGCGATCAATCTCAACAAATACTCCTGGGAACGCACGCCTGGCTTACAGTTGATTTCACGTCAATTATACAAGGACATAGCTGCAGGTGGGCCAGCCGCTGACGCTGCCATCGGGCGATTGATCCTTAGTCAGCTAATGGCACAGACATACTTAGAGCTTGCTAAGGAAGGCTTAATTACTGGTAGTGGTCCAGTAGATCCTGCCGTGCTACGTAGCTGGAAGGGCAAGTACGAGCCTTATAGTGCAGCTGGCAAGACTGGTTGGGTTCCATTAAATAACATAGAACCTGCTAACACCACACCTGGGATCATTGCAGATATAGCTTCGATCATGGATAATCTAGATGATCCATCCTCCGAACAGGCATTTATGGCAATTAGCTTTGCCATCATGAAGAACATGGCTAGCAACACATGGTGGCAATCTGCTGATCGTATCTTTGATGTGGTACAGCACATTGAGAAAGGCGAGCCTATCACTGAAGCTGGTTGGAAGACTGCAAGGAGTCCTATTACTGGTGCTCTTAGTGGTGTAGCACGTATCACTCGTGCTATTGATCCAATCTCTAGAGAGGCACGTAATTTTGCTGATGAGCTTCGTGGTAAGTTCCCTTGGAGCTCTAAAGATGTACCACCAGTGGTAGATTCATGGGGCGATCCTCGCGTGCCACCACAAGCATTCGGTGGACCTTGGTTTGGATTGTTACGTCCTGCTGTGCCAGCCTTTAGGCCATATGAGACTGATCGCCTTAAGAAAGAGGCAGCCAGGTTGGGTGTAAAGATGCCTGCTTTCACAGATCATCTCAATGGGCATTATGATCCATCTGGACAGATAACGGCACCTCGTGGAGAGCAACATACTGGCATCTTATTAGATCCAAAACAAGTATACGAGCGTACCCAAATCTATAGGAATTTGATTCGTAGCCCTAAGTATGGAATCGAAGCTGGATTGTTTGACAATCCTAATATGAATTACAATAGTGCAGGCGTCAGTGATGAATTCAGACGTGCAGAGCAGGAGCAGCGGTATCAACAGATGTGGGACGCTTCTGGACAGGCTTTGATGATTAAGCATCCTGATCTTGGAGAACGGGTCATGCGTAGTAACTTCGATGCTATCGAACAGATTTTGGATTACGACAAGCGAGAAGAAGCACGCTCTCGGATGGAAGAGGGAATTAAGAACTTTAATCAAATGGCACCAGAAGCACAAAGGAATCTAGAGCGTTGGGGCATCCTTGGTAACGATCTACCTGACAATGTGACCTATGGCACGCCGCTAGGTCCGTTGATCAACATTAAAGAAGTACCAAAGGGCACACCTGGTGCTACTCCAGAGGGAGGTCCTAAGTGACGATCACAGCAGTATCGCCTCGTAAGGCTTACGTAGCAAGTGGTGCCAGTGCCGTATTCACCATTCCATTTAAGTTCGCCAACGCCAGCGATGTGCTAGTCTATTACAATAGCACGCCCATTGTCATAGGCTTCTCTATCACTGGTGCTGGTGATATCAATGGCGGAGTGTGCACATTCACAGCTATTCCGCCTAATGGTACCACCATTCTGTTTCTACGTGCAACGGCACGTGCCCAGACTACGGCTTGGAATCCGAATGATCCTGACCCTGCTGAAGCAAAAGAGAATGCTTTTGATAAGTCAATGAGCATTGACCAAGAAGAAGATGAAACATTTGCCAGGACTCCACACTATAGGCCACAATTCAATGGTGGTGGATCACAGATCGATGATCCTGTTACTGGACAATTCCTAAGACACAAAGACAATCTTGGAAATGTAGATAGTGCTGTGCCCGCTTTGGGAGCTGGCCTTAGCAACCCGGTTAGCTTTGCACAAGGTGGTACCAGTGGTAATTATGGGAATGCAAGCGCATTGGCTGCAGGACTGGCATTAGCACGTTGGGCATCAATGGGCACGCTCACACCAGTAGCAGGTGTGCTCACAATTCCAAATCCAATTACAGGTAATCGCTTTGATGTAGGTGCTGGTGCTATCTCTTCCATCACAAATACCGGCGTGCCTGTTGGTGCTGTTCTCTACTTACGCTATCATACTGGTGGTAACGTCATCACAAGTAGTGCTGCACTATTGATGTTGGGAGCCATTGACTTCACAACAAGCGTGGATGATCTATCGATCTTCCAATATGATGGCACGAACTGGAATGAGATTGATCGTATCATTGCTACTGTTGCATTTAATGCTGGTAGGTTCAGGAGAGGAGATGGTAACTTAGCAAGTCCAAACCTGTCACGAGTGATGGGCCTTATTGGTGTTAACAACGCTGGCACACCTAATAGTCAGTATGATCTAAGTGCTGCTGGTATCGTGTTCTACAATCCTAGTGATGGTGCAGTGTTTGTCAAGAACAATCAAACAGTGCTTACCAACAATGTGCTAACAGCAGGACCAGCAGCGAACGGACGTGACCAAGCAGGCGTGTTTGGCACTAACGTATGGATTCACGAATACTTCATTATCAAGCGTGATGGCACGGTTGCAACACTATCCAGCTTAATCCCACCGCCTGTCGGTCCTACACTTCCTGCGACCTACATAGCATGGGCCTATTGTGGTGCCGTGCGATACAATGTCACTCCAGTCCTCGTTAAGACGCATATGCGTGGTGCACAAGCATTCTATGAAGCTGTCCAAGGAGTATTGATCACTGGCGCTGCAGTTGTTGAGACTGCAGTTAGTGTCGCAGCATTTGTACCACCGAATGCCTTGAAATATACTATCGTCAACGAGCCAACTGGTGGTATAACATTTCAAGCGGACGGTGCAGGACTCCTTGATGTGTCGCTAAAATTACGTATTGTAACTGGTGCGGATTGGCGTGTCATTCGAGGTTTTCATAATGGTGCGGGAATTAGTAAATTCGTTATTTGGCCATTACAAGATATTGTAATGCCAAATATCGGACAACAGTTCTTTTATTTGATTGTTATTGTCAATGCGACCTCAGCAATCACGAATTTGGCGTGTGCTGGATACACAATGCCAAATGGTGGCGAATGATAATAGTTAGGATCAAAGCTGGTGTTAGTCTTGATAAAGTGCATCCAAAGGTGTTCTTTGCGATAGCCTTAGCAGGCACCGCATGGGAGCAGCTAGGTGCTGCAGAGCTGTGGATCACCGCAGGCAATGAAGCTGGTCACACTACCAACCCTGATCCATTGAGGCAATTCCATAGATTGCCAGATGGAAGCTGTCAGGCTATCGATCTAAGAGTGCACCAATTCACCGGCACTAACAAGCATGAAGCTAGACGGATACTAGCAAGCATGCTTGGTGTCAATTACGATGTGATCCTTGAAAAAGAAGGGTTGCCTGATGAGCACATTCATGTGCAATGGGACCCAGATAGACCAGGCACAGTCTTGTAAAGGAGTGATAGTGGATTTCGATTGGAATAAGGGAGCAGCAACCAAGAATAGGAACATAACTAGAGCAACACAAATAGGGCAGCATACTATCGGCAGGAGAGTCGATGAAGTAAAAGACACGGTAGTACAGGTGCATGGCATGATTAATGGTCAACGAGAGAAGCTAGTTGACGAATTAAAGATCGTTAGAGAGGAGGTTAATAACCTCAAAGAACAGATTGGTGGCTTGAAGCAAGAAGTATTACAACTCAAGCATAAAGGAGACAAGCCATAAAGCGATGGTATATGTCGAGAACGATCTGGGTTAATGTTGTGGCGGCGATCTGCTTAGCGCTGCAAGATAAGTGGGGATTCGTGATCGATGCACAGGCCCAAGCTGCAATCCTGATCGTAGCCAACGTCATTCTCCGAGCGATCACGAAAGAGCAGATTGTTTTGCTTCTCTTGCTACTGCCTTTATCTGGTTGTGCTATATTCAGCCAGTACGGACAGTATGATGGTGAGCTATCATGTAAAGGCAAGGGTAGCATCACAGGTAGTGGTTCTGCGAGTATCGGCGGCGGGTACGGTGGGGCTGGTACGAATGCCTGGACGATCCAGGGCGACTGTGGAGATGGGTTCTCAATCCAACGCCATAGAGAGCGTCAGGAGGTGCCAGCCCCTGTGATTCCAGCCCCAGCGGTGAAGCCTTGACATGGTGGCGATGTCCGAACTGTGGCTGGTTCATGCCTTTTCACAAACGTTCTTGCGACTCAGGACTAGGAGGAGCAAAATGAAATACCGTGCTATCAGCGTCATCCTTACTTTCATGCTCATCGCTGTTTGTGCGCCAGCACAGGCACAGGCTGTGTGTGACACCAGCTTGCAGCCTACGACCAGCGTCTGTGGCCCAAACAACCACATGTTCACGACGCTTCCTACTACAAACACCGATGGATCACCAGTGAACGACTATGCATCCATCGAAGCAACTTTCGGGCCAGTAGCAGGAGTCTGCGGCGCTACTGCTGGTACGACAGTCAAGAATCTTGGTGCTCTAGGTGGTGGTCCAACACCGCTACCGAACCAGACTGTCTCTGCACTCTTGAGTCAGTTTGGATTTGCACAGGGGAAGCAATTTCTTTCCCTGCGTGCTGTAGACCTAATCGGCAACAAATCTGGTTGTTCGACTGAGATTCAATTCACATTTGATAGTGGACCTACTACACCGCCGACTGGTGTACGCATAGGACCCTGATCGATACCCACCCTCATCTGCTACATTGAGTGGGATAGAATCGATGGTATTAGCCAGTACCTAATCATGCGCCATAGTGAGACGAATGTTGCAGGTTGGGTACTGGTTAACGCCGTTGGTGCTGATGTTACGCTAACCACTACACCCTGGAGAATTGGATTCACGGAATACCAGGTGTTCGGTGTGCGTGAGGGTGCAGCGTTCCCCGTTGGGGAGCACAGTGGATACACGTTCAGATGAAACCACTAATGGGCAGCGGCGGGTCGTTTGTTAAGTTAGAGGCAAAGCCTGCTGCTCGCCCATGTTCTCATCTTACGGAAAGAGGATTGGCATGTAAGCGTAATGTACTAATGGGGTATAGATACTGCTTCATGCATGCTCAATTTACATATCTTCGTAGGCGTGCGCGTGCTCTAAAGGATTAGTTACTTCTCAGTTAGCATAATCACAGTCTGTCCTTTGACTTTCTGATCGGGCACGCGCACTGTGCCGTCCTGTAACAATGTATATGTAATCTTATCAAATTCATCAGATTGCACGCCCATGTGCTTTAGGAGCACGGCGCGCGTTGTCACACCCTTGCTATTTATCAAGAAACTAACGTATTTTGCACGGAGAATCTCGAAGTTACTAGAGCCAGACCACATGCCTACGCGTTGCACTTCTGGCAATTGTTGTTCTATTAATGCAATCCCTGCCTTGATATGGTGTATCGAGACTCGTAGACTGTCAGTTTCAGACACAGATTTAAGAATAGCCAATCGTAACGCAGTAGTGTGGCATCGCTGATAGAATGCGTCTGATGTAGGATCTGTGTTGCCTCTATTAGACAGCTCCTGATACCAACTATCATAGAAAGCTTGCGCATCGTCGTCTGTGGTAACTTCCCCTGATAGGTTTGCAATTCTCTGTAAGTCATGGATTAGCATCTCCCTTATCAACTTCCGTCGTATGGCGGACTCACTGTTGCGTTTCCAACCAGGATTATTGTGACGGCGTTCCCGTTCGATAACCCAGATGAGCCTTCCGGTAAGACCACCAACGGCATCTGGTGGCAAAACCTTAAGATTATGCGGGTCAGTGCCTCCGAGGAAAACGGGATAGAGATTATGGAGCCGGACAGTGGAATCGCGTGCCGTTGTGTGATCGTAGATGCCTGGGCAACTATAAGATCGAGTGAGGAAAATGACCATCTGTGACGAGCGTGTCTTGTCATAACTGAAGAGATTAGCAACCTCATCAGCAAAGATCGCCACATCGCTACGAAGCTCTTCCTTAATCTGCCCATGCTCATCTACCACCTGTGTCTTTTTATTGAGTGCCTTTATGAGTCCTTGACTCGTCATACTATCACGCATAATCTTGACTTCGGGACATGCATCAAGCAGCAAGTCACGTC
>WNFK01061625.1_pt3 | contig 13608 bp, 11 predicted proteins | sample 5400281 | NCBI WGS metagenome assembly WNFK01 (sample SAMN13153350, study PRJNA577476) | soil metagenome | isolation source: 20 cm soil on Douglas fir-dominated hillslope | place: USA:California | collected 2013-09-17
GCCGCGGCGCGCATGAGCTTGATCGCGTCGGACTTGTTGCCCTGCGCCTGAGCGGTCCAGGCCTGGGCGGCCAGGACCTGGATCTCGACCTGGCCGGCCCAGTAACCCTGGCCCGCCTTCTCCAGCGCCGCCCGCTGCTCCTTGAGCTTCTCGATGTCCGTCTGGGCGGCCGCGGTGTCGCCGCTGCGCGCGGCGCCCATGGCTCGGGCGAAGTGCGTGATCGCCTCGGCCATCGGGTAGCCGCTGCCGAGCGGCTGCAGCTGCGCGGCGCCCTGCCAGTCCTGGCGCTCCAGCATGTATCGCGCCGGCACCGCCGCGCGCGCCGTCGAGCCCGCCAGGGGCACGCCGATGAGCTTCTTGATCGCCATCGTTTCCGGGATGAGGCCCCGGGCCTTCACGTCCTGGCCCATCTGCAGATAGGCGTAGGCCATGAAGTCGTAGGCGTGCGGGACGCCGCCCAGCGTGCCGTCGAGCTTGGCCTTGGCCGTGTAGTCGTTCGCCACGGCCACCGAGCGCCAGTTCGACTTCACCGACTCTTCCCACATCCCCACCATCGAGTAGATGTGCGAGGGCATGTGCTGGGCGTGGGGCGCCGAGGGCGCGATCTGCGCGTACTTGTTGGCCGCGGGGATGCCCTTCTGGGCGATGGCCGGAAAGTCGTAGCTGTGGATCAGGTAGTGCGTGACGCCCGGGTGGTCCGGGTACTTCTTGTCGATCGGCTCGAGGATCTTGATGGCCCTCAGCAGCGGCTCCATGGACTTGTGGTCGAACGTCTCGTTCAGCGCGAGGGCGTAGAAGATCCTCGCCTCGGCGTCGTCCGGGTACTTGGCGGCGAGCCGCTCCATCGCCTCCGCGTAATTCTTCGTGCGCGTGTCCTGGTCGACCTTGTCGTAGTCCTTGTAGAACTCCTTGAGCGCCGCCAGCCAGTCGCGCTCGCGCTGAGTCTTGGGCCCGATGGCCTCACCCTTCTCGATGGCGTCGAGGCCGCGCTTGAGCGTGGCGGCGTCGAACGGTCCGACGAGCGGATTCGGGCGCTGGCTGATGGCGATGCCCCAGTAGGCGATGGCGCAGTTCGGGTCCGTGGTGGGGATCGCCGTGAAAGCCTTCACCGTCTCGGGAAAGAAGAACGAGTGCAGCATGGCGAGCGCCCGCTCGAATTGCTTCTGTGCTTCCGGGGTGCACGAGGTCTTGAAGTACACCCGGCCGAGCTTCTCGGGCTCTCCGGGGCGGGGTTCGTTGTCTGCCCACACGGGTGTGACGAGACTCAGCGACACGACCGCGGCGATCAGGAAGCTCAGGAGATGGCCCATGATGTCCTCCCTCCGGGCGCGTCTCCAGCGATGCTGGTGGATACGGCTCGGGGCAACGACGGTGTTTTCGGTATTATTCGAACCGGCGCAACGAACCTAGAGCGGACGTGCCGCCGAAGTCAAGGTTTGCTCACACGCTGTCGAGGCCGCTCGACCAGCGCCGGCAAATATGATGCGCGATCGCGACGGGGGCGGGCAGCGACGCCCGCGTCGGATCGTCGGTCCCGGCGGCGGCGCGCGCCACCATCTCGCGAATCTCGTCGCGATGGAACCAGCGCGCCTCGGCGAGCTCCTCGGGGTCAACCGTGATCTCTTCGGTCAGGGCCTCCGCGAGAAATCCCATCATGAGGCTCGACGGGAACGGCCACGGCTGCGCGGCCAGATAGCGCACGCGGCCGCAGCGGATCCCCGACTCCTCGCGAACCTCGCGGCGCACGGCCTCCTCCAGGGTTTCACCGGGCTCGACGAACCCGGCCAGGCACGAGAACCGGGCGCCCGCGCGCCGGCGGTTGCGGCCGAGCAGGGCTCGATCGCCGCGGATGGCGAGCATGATCACGACCGGGTCGGTGCGCGGGAAGTGCGACGCCCGGCACTCCGGGCAGCGCCGTACCCAGCCGGCGGACGCCACCTTCGTCGGCGATGCGCACTGCGCGCAGAAGCGATGGCGGGCGTGCCAGTCGAGCAGGCAGCGGGCCTCGGCGAGGATCGCCGCCTCGCCGGTGGCCAGGGCCGGCGCGAGAGCGCGCACGTCGATCGGCTCGGTGTCGACGGCGGACGTGACACCGGCGCCGGTCGCATCGATCGCGAAGTGCGCGCGTCCGTCGCCGAGGCCGAGAAAGATGAGCTGGGCGCCCGCGTCGATGTGGGCTCGCCACGGCGCAACGGGCTGCCAGTCGAGCGCCGGCGCCGCGGTGGCGCGCGTGAACGGCTTCAGGTCGCGCAGGGCCAGGATGCGCGTCTGTGGGTCGCCGAGCAGCGAGGCGATCCAGTCGCGGTCGTCCCGCCGCTCGCTGACCCGATCGAGCGGGTTGCCGGCGAAGCAGTAGATATCTTCCATCGCGGCGGCCGGATCAGGCGAGCTTCACCGACCGGCCCGTAGCGGAGGACCGCTCGATCGCGTCGATCAGCTTGTGGCGCTGGACCGCGAGGTTGAAGTCGACGTCGAAGGGCCCGCCGCCGCGCAGAGCGTCGGCGGCGCGCGCGTAAGCCTGAGCGACGTTGTAAGACTGGCCGGCCGGCGTGCTTTCGGGAACGACCCTGTACTTGGCCGGCACGGGCATCGGCGCCATGGCCTCCTTGCCCTTGCCCGCGTGCATCTGGTTGGGTCCGAGGCTGAGGGCGCCATTCGCCCGGATGACCAGCGCGCCCTCGCGCCCGTAGATCTCCAGACGATTGCCGCCGGGATTCGAGGGGACGGCGGCCACGTTGACCGATACCTCGGCGCCGCTCGCCATGCGCCCGACGATGTTGATGCTGTCCGGCGCATCGACCGGAACCGGCTTGCCTTCCATCGTGCGCCACTCGGGGATTCGAGTCGACACGCGCGCCGAGATCTCGGCAAACTCGCCGAGCACCGCGCACATCGCGTCGATGGCGTGACCACCGGCGATGGTCAGCGTGTTGGCGCCGTTGGCGCGCACGCCCTGCCAGATGCGGCCGGGGCCCCGCTGCAGCTGGGCCTGGGCCGAGGTGTTCAGGCTCGCCGTGAGCACCTCGCCGATATAGCCTTGCTGGACGAGGTCGCGCGCGTACAGGATCGTCGGGTCGCTGCGTCCCTGCAGGCCGACGATGCTCTTCAACGAGCGCTGGCGGGCGAGCCCGGCCATCTCTTCCGCCTCGGCGAGATTGGCTCCGAGCGGCCACTCGCAGAAGACCGGCTTCCCGGCTTGCAGGCCGGCCATGACCAGCTCCCGGTGCCCGGGCACTCGCACGCAGACGACGATCAGATCGACCTCGGGATGCGCGGCCATGTCGCTGAACCGGTGGAACGCTCGTTCGGCGCCGAACGCCGCGGCCGAGGCCTTGGCGGTGTCCTCACGCGAGGTGCAGACGCCCCTCAGCTCGTAGCCGGGCAACGCCTTCAGGGCGGGCACGTGCGCGTTGGCCCCCCAGTGGCTGCCCCCCTGCGTCACGGTTGCTCCGACGATTCCTACGCGGATTCGGTCTGCCATCTGAACCTCCCGGCCTTGCCCCGTTTGGCGGACACTTCAGTCGGCTGCCGCCCGGTCACCGGCGGCAAGCTTCTCGCGTCTGGAGGGCGCATTGTAGCATCCGGCTCGCGGCCGTGGCCGCCCCGCGGCCCGCGCGGGCTCAGAGGCCCGCAGCGCGCCGGCGGCTCATTACTGGATGAGCTCGTCCGCTCGCACGAGCAGCGGCTCCGGGATCGTCAGGCCGAGCGCCTTGGCGGTCTTCATGTTGATGACGAGCTCGAACTTTGTGGGCTGCTCGATCGGCAGGTCGGCCGGATTCGCGCCCTTGAGGATCTTGTCGATGAAGGCGGCCGACTTTTTGACGAGGTCGGGGATGCTCGGCCCGTAGGACATCAGGCTTCCCCTCTGCGTGAACTCGCGGATGAGCGCGATCGTGGGGAAGCGGTGCTTGATCGCAACCTCGTTGATTCGCGCCGCGTGAGCGAAAAACGCCGATTCAGGCATGACGAGCAGCGCGTCCGCGCGGTGCCGGACGACCGTGGCCAGCGCGTCCTCGATCTGATCGGGCGCGCGCAGATCGACCAGGTCGAGCTTCATGCCCAGCCGCGTGCTGACGATCACGGTCTCTCTCATGACCGGAGTGTTGGCGGGGTTCGCGCTGTTCCAGAGCACGGACACCCGTGAGAGGCGGGGCATCGCTTCTCGGAGCAGCTCGAGCTGCTTGCCGCTCAGCTCCGGGGTGAGCGCGGCGTTGCCGGTGACGTTTCCGCCGGGGCGCGCGAGGCCGGCCACGAGCCCGGCGTGGACCGGGTCGGCGGACGCGATGAGGACGATCGGGATCGTGCTGGTGGCGCGCTTGGCGGCGAGGCCCGGCAATGTGGTCCCGGCCGCGATGACGTCCATACCGAGGCGAACAAGCTCGGCGGCCGCGTCGGGAAGAGCCTCGTGTCGCTCGACCAGCCGAACCTCGAGCTGCAGATTCCGGCCTTCGACGTAGCCGAAGTCGCGGAGACTGTTTCGAAACACCTGGACCAGGCCGCTCACCGCGGGGCCGCCGTGAACCAGGAGCGCCACCCGATAGACCTTTCCCGCCGGCTGCGCCCCGACGGTGAGCGGGATGGCGAGGACACCGCCGCCCGCGAGGGCGATGAACGCTCGTCGGTCAAGCACCGGATGACCGGGTGAGAGAACGGCGGACGTCCGCGGGCCGGATGAGGGGCGTGCGCACCACGGCGAGTCTAGCAGAGCCGCCGAGGCCGCCGCGCCCCCAGTCCGCGACTTCTACTTCTTTCGCCGGTAGGGCACGGTCATGAACTGATGCCAGGCGCCGTCGTCGCCCAGCGCCATCTCCTTGGTCTTGTAGTCATGTGTGACCGACCACTGGGGTCGGCACCTATGAGTCGAACGGGAAGGGCGGGGATCGACACCGGGCGGCCGCTACACTATTCTTCGGACGCCATTCCAGGGGGTGACGTCGTGACAGGAGAGCCCGGCGCACAGGACCGGCCGTTTCGCGTGGACGAGGCGACGATCGAGGAGCTGCACGCCGCCATCCCGGCGGGGCGGACGACGTGCGTCGCGGTCGTCGAGCAGTACATCGACCGCGTGCGCGCCTATAACGGGGTCGCCAGCCTGCTCGTCACCGAAGACGGCGCCCCCGTCCCGGAAGCGAGGGGCGCCGTGCGGGCGATGGCCGCGCTGCCCTTCCCCACCGACACGGTCAAGGCCTCCACGATCTTGCCCGACCTCCACAAATACCAGGGGCCGGCCCTCGAGTACGGGCGCATGGAGGCGACCGCGTCCGATCCCGGCGTGATGCAGCAGTACGGGATGATCGTCGGCAAGCCGGATGCCGGGCAGCTGAATGCCCTCGCGACCCTCAACATTCGCGGCGAGCGATCGGTGACCTGCCGGGGTGACTTCGATCGCCACCCGTCGGCGGGGCCGCTCCCGCCGGGCGCGCCGCCGGTGTGCGAGATGTTCCGCAGGCTCCCCGACGCCCTCGAGCGCGCGGCCGAGCTCGACGCGACGTACGGACGCAATCCCGATCTCGAGAAGATGCCGATGTACGGCGTCGTGTTCTCGTTCAAGGATCCGTTCGACACGAAGGACATGAGAACGACAGCCGGCGGCGACGCCCGCTACGACATCGACTTTCCGGCGCGCGATCACGTGCTGGTCGAGCAGCTCCGCAACAAGGGCGCGATCATCTTCGCCAAGGCGGTCAACACCGAATACAACGGGCGAGCGGGGAACCCCGGCGGCCGCCACGCGCCCGACCAGGTGCTGCCGTCGACCCTGGGCTATCAGCGCAGCACCTGGGGTGGCAACCCGGCGAACCCCTACGACACGACGCGCTCGGCTTCGCTCGGCTCGAGCTCCGGCTCCGGCGTGTCGGTCAGCGCCAACTTCGTCATGGCGAGCCTCGGCGAGGAGACGCGGGCGTCCTGTCGCGGCCCGGCGAACCACAACGCGGTGGCGCTCGTCCTTCCGCACAAGTCGATGCTCGGGTTCAACGGCGGCGCCATCGGCGCCGATATCTACTGCGATCGCAGCGGCATCCTGTGCCGCACGATCGCCGATTGCGCCAGGGTCCTGGACGCGCTCAAGGACGACGTCGAGGGCTACTACGACCCGCGGGACCACTACACGACTGTGCCGCGCTCATCGGTTCTGGGCACCCCGTACGCGAGTCACGCGAAGACGCCGGGGACGCCGGGCGCGCTCGCGGGCATGCGCATCGGCGTCGTCCGCGAGTCGATGGTGCGCGCGCCGGGCTCGAAGACCGAGGAGCCGATCGTCACCGCCGCGGCCAGGGAGATCAAGACGATCCTCGGCGGCCGGCTGGGGGCGACGCTCGTGGAGTCGTCCGATCCGCTATGGAAGCGCGATCCGGACGTCGAGGCCATGACGACGGATTTCCGGCGCGCGCTGGCGCGGCTCGTGCCCCTCATCATGCCCGACGTGCTGTTCAGGCTCGGCCGCGACGGGCGGCCCCTGTTCAAGGAGTTCGCGGCGGCGATCGTGCCGACCGAGTTCATGCCCGGCAAGACCTTCGGCACGGGCGCCATGCAGCCGATCGACTATTGCGTCGCGCTCGCGGAAGGCCGCATCGCGCCGCCGGCGAACCTCGACATCGCGACCGTCCAGGATCAGGAGCTCGCGATGGCGTTCAGGTTCCACGTGCCCCAGTACCTGAGCCGACGCGCCGCCGACTGGAAGGTCCGCGGATTCACCGAGACGCTCGCCGATTTCGCGGCGCTCAACGCGCGCTCGAAGTTCTGGGGCGCCGACGGCCGCGCGGCCTTCAGAAACTGGGAAGAGGTGACCGACCCGCGGAATCCCCTCGGCGGGCGGCAGGGCGTCAACGAGCGCATCATGCTCCGCGAATTGCTGCGCCGGGTGGACATGATGGTCCTGCTCGAGAACCGCCTGGACGCGCTGGTCCGCGTGCACACGCCGTTTCCGCCGGGAAAGATCGGCGGCGCCTACCAGCCGGGCCTGCCCGGGAATTTGCGGCCGGAGACGATGTACGGGCCGAACGCGGGTTTGACGGAGGTCCTGATCCCCGCGGGCTACGTGACGACCGTCTACGACCCGGTCTTCGCGCTGAGTCCGGACGGCAAGCGGTACGTGACGGTCCCATCCGACACGCCGACCACGATTCCAGAGCCGGGGTTGCCCTTCTCGCTGGTGTTCAGGGCGGAGCCGGGCCGCGAGGACGTCGTGCTGAAAATCGCCTCGGCGTACGAAGCCGCCTCGAAGCGCCGCGTTCCGCCGCCCGCGTTCGGTCAGCGCCCCGCAGCGGACCTCCTGCGCCGAGGCTAGGCGCCGCGACCCGCTCGCGCCGCGACGACGAGATCTCCCAGGCGCGGCAAGGTGTCGAGCCGATCGACGAGGCCCTCCACTCGCGCCACCCCGGCGGAGCTCAGCACCATGCCCGCCAGCCCGCGGAATTTCGACCGGATCTCGTCGTCCGTGTACGGATCCTGATAGTCGCCGCGGGCGCTCTCGCGCAGCCGGGTCATCTGGCGCCCGTCGGTCAACGTGACCGTCACGCGCGCCGGCTTGAGTCGAGGCACCTGCGCGCTGAGCTCGGGATCCTCGCGAACCGTGACGCGCCGGCGGAGGGCCGCGATGGCGGGATCGCGGACCACTTCATCGATGAAGGCGTGATACCCCGCATGGCCCCGCAGGGCCAGCGCGGCGGCCGCGTGCGGCAGCGAGTACTTGGCCGCGAAGTAGTTCGGCGGGTCCGGCTCGCGCATGTTCGCGGCGAAGCGGTAGGTCGCCACGTCGATGCGCTCGATGCTGGCGGGATCGGGCCGAAGCTCGGCGAGGATCTCCTCGAGCGCGTCCAGCGCCGAATAGGTCGGGTTGCAGCAGGCGCGCAGGCGGAAGTAGTTGCGGGCGATCTCCCAGCGCTGACCCAGCTCTTCCGTGACGGCCTCCGGCCGAAACCCGTCGCCGACCAGCTGGCCGAAGGCCTCCTCGATGGCGTTCGGCTGCGCGGCGACGCCGGCCAGCGCCAGCTCGGGCGCGAGGGCTCCGGCGAAGCCGCTGATCCCTCCGGCGACGTTCAGCGCCGTCGCGCCCGCCACCGCGTTGGTGTAGCTCGGCGTGAGGACGAGGATCGCGCCGATCCTGAGCGCGAGGCTCATCTGCTCGCCGGTCAGTCCACGCAGCCGGGCGCCCGCCGCGACCGCGCCGAGAAGCGGCGCCTGGCCGTTTTGATGCGCGAGCGGCCGGGCCGTCAGTCCGGCGCCGAGTCGCGCGGCGACCTCGTAGCCGAAGATCAATGCGGCCAGCGTCTCCCGGCCGGAGCGTTCCAGCCATTCGGCGCTGGCCAGCGCCGTCGGCAGGACCTGGACGGCGCCCTGGCAGGAAACGTAGCGATGTCCTTCGCACAGCTCGATCGAGCGCCCCGCCAGGCCGTTGAGCAGAGCGGCCGTGCGCGGGTCGGTCGTTGGAAAGCCCGGCCCGTAGACGGTCGCGCCCTGACCGCCGGTCGCGGTGAGTCGCGCGCGCAGGTCGGCGACCTCGGGCTGGAGGGAACCCGCCAGGATCACGCCCAGCGTGTCCAGCAGCACGAGCTTGGCGTGCTCTTGAATGGCCCTGGGGATTGCATCCCACGGCGTGCCCGCTGCGAAGCGCGCCAGCTCCTCGATTGCCTTGCCCATCACAAGCTCCGTCGTCGAGCGAAGATCTGTTGGCGGGATGATATCGGGTTTCTCGGAATGCGTTAGAGTTTTGCCGGAGGCCCGACATGAGCTTCGTCATCGTCCTGTTCCCCGAGCCGCGCGACGTCTTCATCGACGATCGGCCACAGGGAAGCAGCAAGGCCGCGAGCGGAAGGCCGCGCGCCAACCCCTTTCGCGTCGAGTTCAGGAAGTGCTGAGGCGGGTGGCCGGAGGCCTCGCCGCCGCCGTCGCGCTCGTCGCGATCGCCGGCTGTGCGGGGTCGATGAATCCGCGCCTGACGTCTTACGGCGACGGCGGGTATCGCTACGCGAACGTGCGCGGCGACGGCCAGGAGGAGGAGCTGTTCGTGATCCTTGCCTTCTCAGGCGGCGGCACGCGCGCGGCGGCGTTCTCCTACGGGCTGCTGGAAGCCCTCCAGGCCGTGACGTACCCGCGGGCCGCCGGCCCGGCGCGGTCGCTGCTCGAGGACGTCGACGTGATCTCGTCGGTGTCGGGCGGCAGCTTCACGGCCGCGCACTACGCCCTGTTCGGGACCGCGGGCTTCAAGCAGCTCGAGGAAGATTTCCTCTATCGCAACATCCAGGGGAAGCTCATCTTGAAAGCGCTGGCGCCGTGGAACTGGTTTCGGCTGATGCGGAGCGACTACAGCCGGATCGACATGGCGGCCGAGCTCTACGACGAAGACATCTTCCACGGCGCCACCTTCGCCACGCTGCTGGAGCACGCGCGCGGCCGACCCTACGTGCTGCTCAACGCGACCGACATGACGGCCGGCGCGCGCTTCGAGTTCACGCAGGATCAGTTCGACCTGCTCTGCTCCGATCTGTCCCGGGTGCCGGTGGCGCGCGGAGTGGCCGCGTCGTCCGCGTTTCCGATTCTCCTGAGCCCGATGACGCTCCACAATTACCCGGGCGACCCGGCGGACCCAAGAAACCCGTGCGACAAGTTTCGCCCGCCGACCTGGCTCGCTCAGGCACTCAAGTCTGCCGACCAGCCGCGGCGCCGGGCGCTCGCCCGGAACCGGATCTCGTATCGTGCTGACGTGAAGACCCGGCCCTATATCCACCTGCTCGACGGCGGGCTCGCGGACAACATCGGCCTGCGCGCCGAGCTCGAGAGCTTCAAGGCCTGCGAGGAGCTCGCCAAGGAGCAGTGTCCCGCGTTTCAGATGCCGTTCGAGCCGGCGGCCGAGGTGGAGTTCTACGCGGTCGAGCTGGCGTTCGACAAGGTGACCGACGACCTGCCGCTGCAGCCCTGCCTGGAAGGGCTGGCGACGTCGTTCTCGCTGCCGCGCCCGCAAGTGACGCTGCTGCGCCAGGTCGCGCGGCGGCTCTTGCTCACCTCGCCGGAATTCCTGGCGGCAATGCGCACGATCACGCCGTCCTGGAAGCCTGAGCCGGCGCCGATCGACCCGGCGCTCGTGCGCGACGCTTGCCCGCCGTCCTGAGATCCGCGAGGGCTCGCGAAACGCGCGGGCCCGGCGGCCGGAGATCTCAGCCCCGGTAGTTCGCCGAGGGCCGCTTCATCTCGAAGATCTGGTGGATGTGGCTGTAGAGATTGCCGGTCAGGCGGCCGACCGGACGCAGGCGGTGCATGTCGAGGCGGCCGGTGGCCGCGTCGTAGATGTCGTCGCGGACGTGCCAGTGGACGATCTCGCCGAGGACGAGATGGGCCTTGCCGACGGGCAGGATGCGGGCGACCGTGCACTCCATGCTGATCGGCGCCTCCGCCACGCGCGGCGCCTTGACCTTCACGCCGGGCGCGCCGGTCAGCCCGGTCAGCACGAACTCGTCGACGTCGGGCGCGTAGTCGCCGGAGCTGAGGTTCATCTGCTCGGCGCGCTCGTCGTCCACGACGTTCACGACGAATTCGCCGGTGGCCTCGACGTTGCGCAGCGTGTCCTTCTTGCCGCCCTCGCGCGGCGAGCAGGAGAACGCGATGGTGGGTGGCTCCGCGGTGATCGCCATGAAGTAGCTGAACGGCGCCAGGTTGGCCACGCCGGCTCCGTCGAGGCTCGACACCCAGGCGATCGGGCGCGGCACGACCGAGCTGATCAGGAGCTTGTACACCGCGGTCGGGTCGATGGTCTGCGGATCGATGTGCACGGAGTCCTCCGTCGCCGCTCAGGGCGTCGTCGAAGTATACCGGACGTTGCCGTCGACCGGTTTGATTCCCCGCGCCAGCAGCAAGTCGCGCAGCTCGATGGTGACCGGGAAGATCTCCTGGTTCCAGTCGCCGCCCTGTGTCTCGTACGCGCGCTGCTCGGCCTCCACGGCCATCCGATCCTCGGCGAACACCGACTCCGTGAAATGGCGCAGGACGGGCCAGATCAGCGTGAGCAGGAACGCCATCCGCGGCTTCTTGACGAGCAGGATGCCGAAACTCCGGCTGCGGCGCTCGTGCCGATCGGTCGGCACGTAGGCGGCCCAGAGGGCGAGGCTCGGCACCGAGCCCGTCTTGACCCCGGCGATCCTCAGCGTCTGGTACGGGTACTCGGTGCGGATGGTCATGATCTCGAAATCCGCCTCGTCGGCGCTTCCGCCGATGGTGAGCCAGCTGGCGCCGCGGTGCTTCTTGCCTCCGCCATTTCCGAAGCGAAACTGGGCTTCGACCCAGCCGTCGCCCTTCCCGTGGCTCAGCAATCGGGGCTTCACGCCGCCCATCAGGCGCCGATGCAGGAACTGATGGTTCATGTCCATCAGGTTCTCGTGCATGAACGTGTAGTGGCAGGCGATGTCCCGCTCGAAGGACATGACCTTGTAGTCCTGCGAGTCGAACCACGGCAGCTCTGGAAAGGCCGTCTGCTCCGCCAGCGCGGGATCGCCGGGGAACACGAAGACCAGGCCGTACGCCTCGCGGCACGGATACGCGCGGACGTGACGGGGCGGTCTGACGCCGGTCACCATGTAGGGAATGGTCGTGATCGCTCCGGTCGCGTCGTACCTCCAGGCGTGATAGCCGCACTGGATCTGCTCGCCGCAGACGAGCCCCTTGCTCAGCGGGAATTGCCGGTGCGCGCAGCGGTCCTCGAGCGCGAAGACCTTGTCGGAGTCGGTCCGGACGAGCACGATCGGCTCGCCGGCGAAGGCGACCTCGAGCGTCTTGTTCCGCTTCAGCTTTCGAGATTGCGCGAGGGGATACCAGTAGTCGGGATTGCACGCGATGCGGCGCAGGTCGGGCCTGTTGCTCCCGTGATTCGCCGGGCTCCCCGCCGCCATCCCCGCCTGCACGCGCACTCCTCGTCCTGAGGGTGGATGAATCAGCGCCGCTCGAGCCGCGCCGGGCACTATTGTCACACAGGGGCGAGGACGATTTCTCGGAGCGAGGAATTCACGGCGGTGGGGAATCGAAAAGAGAAGCCGTGCGGCTCACGAGGGCGGGAGAAATCGTGAGCCGCACGGCATGGCCCCGGCGCTGCTCGGGGCGTATCGGTCGGCGCTACCGCTCGGGACTTCCGATCTCGTCCGCAGCGTGGCGCAGTACGGTGATCCTCGAGGGCTGCCCGTCTCTCCGTTCGACCTTGACGATGTCGCCGGAGCTGACGGCTTTCAGCTCGGCCATGGACAAGGCAGTCCAGCGCCGGTGCTCCGCGCACAGGAACTTTCCGGCGCTCCTGTCGACCTGGACGACGGTCATCCGCGAGGTTTGCAGCTGATCGGTCAGGCCCGATGCGATCGCGGCAGACACCGCCAGCGAAACCACCGCCGTCGTGATGGATAGCACCCGAGTCACCATCGCTGCTCTCCTCTCGCTTCGCGCTGTCTGGGTCCGTGTCGTTCGCGCCATCGATCCCGAGACAGAGCAATGGCGATGCCGGGCGGAAAACGCCGAAATCACGCGTCACGCGGCGAAGTGACTCGGGCGGCATGCCCGCGGTCAGGCGCGAGAGCGGCGTTGTGCCCGATGGTCGAAGCGAGGAGCCCGATGGCTGGAGGGTGGAGGTGTCGAGCGCCGGGCGGCACGCGGACGCGCCGCCCGGCTCGGCCGGATCGGGTCAGCGCTTTGTGGCGAGACCCTTCCGCTTGACGTAGGTCCAGAGCTTCTTGGTCATCTCGGCTGGGCCGATCGGCTCGGCGCCGAACAGCGATTCCAGGCTGTCCGTGCGGCCCTGGAAGCTGATCGCGTATCCCCCGAAGGCTGGCTTCTTGTTTCCGGTGCGCTTCTGCATGAGGTCCCCCCTTTGTCCGAGCGAGATTCGGGCACGCTTCAAGCCATGACTACCATGCAGAGCGGCCGCGACCAAGAAAAAGCGCCACATCTGGGGGTAGGGCGACACTGAAGCACCCGCAGAAGCTCCGCACGGAGGGTATTTCTTACGTAGCGGTGCTCGCCCGCGCGAGGGCGTCGGCCGGCTGGCCGAGCCGGTCGGCGAGCCATCTGGCCGCGAGGCCGCCGACGAGCCCGGCCCCGAGAGTCAAGACCAGCGCCGCGGCGGTCGGCCACGGCCCGGGCACCATCGGCTCGAACGCGGGCGTCCGGCCGATCACGCCTCCCATGAACGCGAGCAGGCCCACCGCGTACGCCAGGGTCGCCGGAACCGGCCGGCGCCGCGGATCGATCCCGATCAGGATGAGCACGGGGACGAACGCCAGGATCCGTGTGAGAGTGCCGCCCACCGGGGCGCCCGGCGTGCTGCGGTTCTTCCGCGCGATCTCGAACGACACCGCGACCGGTGAGGTTGGGTCCTTGGCGAGTTCCTCCTCGATGACGGAGACGGGCTGCATGATCTCGAAGCCCACGCGCGCGATGGTCGACCCGATCATGCCGAGCCCGACCACGATGGCCAGCACGGCGATCGGCGCCCAACGCAGACCGGTGAGGCGCGCCGCCGTCACGAGCGCCAGGGGTAGAAGGAGCGCGCCGAGGATCGAGAAGGTGTAGAAGAGGACGCCGCCGTGGGCGTACGCGATCCGGCCCGATTCACGCAGCCCCACCGCGAGCGTGCCG
>WNFK01057851.1_pt1 | contig 13607 bp, 9 predicted proteins | sample 5400281 | NCBI WGS metagenome assembly WNFK01 (sample SAMN13153350, study PRJNA577476) | soil metagenome | isolation source: 20 cm soil on Douglas fir-dominated hillslope | place: USA:California | collected 2013-09-17
GCAGAAGTGCGTGGATGCACGCACGAATGTGCGGACGGTGTGAGGGCTGTAACCGGCTTCGCCAACCGACGCGGCGAAGGCGTCGAGGTGAAGGCCGAGCTCCCCGGAACAGGAGTGACGCAGCGTGAAGGGCGGTTCGAGGCAGGTGCCGAACATGGATCTCCTTGGGCTCGCCAAGTGGCGAGCAGCCAAAGAGCCCCACGATTATGCGGAGTACAGCAAGAGCGAACGCGGTGCGGAAACCCCTGCTTGTCCGAGGGAGCGCGTCACGCGGCAGCAAGCCGCGGCCCGCTCAACTCCGCATAATCGTGGACTCGGCATAATGCACGAAGGTGACCGCGCCTGCGCGGGGACCGACCGCTCCGGCCCGGCGCGCCCTGCGGCGCTGCCAGGCGAAGATCCCGCGCAGAGCGATGTCGAGCGTGCGCGTGATCAGCTGCGGGTCGCGGGCGAGCAGAAAGCGCGCCCAGCGCGGCAGCGACAGGACCCACTGGCGCACCGGCACCTGCGGGATCACGCCCTCCACCAGGTGCGCGGCGATATCGTGCATGCGGCGGCTGGTACAAGAGGGGCAGAAGCCGCGGCCCTTGCAGGAGAAGGCGACAAGCAACTCGTCGCCGCAGGCCGTACAGCGCACCCGGGCGAAGCCGTTGGCGAGCATACCGCACGCGAGATAGCGCTCGAACTCGCCCACCACGAACCGGGGCAGGCTCGCGCCGCCCCGCTCCTCCATCCCGGCGAGGAACGTCTTCCAGTGCTCGCGCACCGTCGCGTGCAAGAGCGTGCGTTCGGGCTCGCGCCGGCGATAGCCGGAGCCGGCCGCGTTCGCGCTTGCACTGACCCCATCGCCGCCCACAGGGTGGCGGCATGATCACGAATCGGGCCAGTCCGCTTTCGCTCTGCGCCCGAGCGCCAAGGCTGTTCCAGAACGCTACCGCCTGGGTCTCGTTTTGCCCTGCGCGGCGCGGGTTGCCCCCCGGCCGCGGTCTGGCACGGTGGGAAGTTGGACGGGGAGGCGGGTGCAAGGCGACCTGACCGGCCTTATACGACCTACGATCATGATCATCTTTGTCCAGCGCAGGCGCAGCCGCCTCCTGAGCGCCCGGTCGGCTGACTCGTCCGAGCGAGCAGCGCCGATGCTGATGATGGAGACCATCGCGGCGGGCGCTCTTGCAGGTCTCAGAGTGGGCCGGTTGACGGTTGAACCAAAATGAGACCCTCCCGTTGCCCGCCCCGGCGGTCTGGTCGGGGAACCTGCGAAGGTTGGCCCGGTTCATGATCATGCCGGCGCCAGATGGGGCGAGGCGGGGGATGGCGCATGCACGGTTTGAGGCGGTGCTTCTCGCGCGCGACGTCGGTCAGACGCCCCAAGGCAACCGAGGTCGCAACCGGGCGCGCTCGCTTGGCTCGCGCGATGGGCCTGAAGCGTCCCCTGGTCGATGGCACCGAGGTGCTGATCAACCCTTGGCCAGCCCGCTCCCGAGATCTGCGCGGCGCTCACCACGAATCCGCTCGGGACTACGCCGCGTTGAGCCACTCCCCGAACGCGTCGAACGAGGCCTCGCGCCCGAGGAATCCCTGCACCAGCGTCGCCGCCGGAGCGCCACCGCCGGGCTCGAGGATCGACCGGCGGTACCGGCTGGCGGGAGCCGGATTGAGGAGCCCTTCGCGGCGGAACACGCCGAAGAGGTCCTTGGCGATCACGAGCGACCACATGTACGTGTAGTAGATCGCCGAGTACCCCTCCAGGTGCCCGAAGCTCTCCTGGAAGTACGTTCCCTCCACGTGGCGGAACGGCGTGTAGCGCTCCTGCATCTGCGCGGACAGCACGGTCGTGTCGAGCCCCGCCGGGTCCCGATCGTGCAGGCGCAGCGAGGTGGCCGCGTAGAACATCTGTTGCCGGACGCGGAGGCCTTTCCCGAACTCGTCCGCCGCCCGCATCCGAGCGACCAGCGCCGCCGGGATCGGCTCGCCGGTCTCGACGTGGCGGGCGAACCGCTGCAGTACCGAGGCGTCCCAGCACCACTCCTCCAGCATCTGCGAGGGCGCCTCGACGAAGTCCCACTCCGTGCGGACGCCGGAGAGGCCCGCCCAGCGGGTGTGGCCGCCGAACAGGTGATGCAGGAGGTGGCCGAACTCGTGGAAGAAGGTGACCACGTCGCCGTGATCGAGCAGGGCCGGCTGGTCTCCGGGCCGCGGGAAGTTGCAGACCAGCGCTCCCTCCGGCAGCGCTCCCTCGAGCACGCCGGAGGCGAGCGTGAACTGCGCCGCGTGCTTGTACTTCCCCTCGCGCGGAAACAGGTCGAGGAAGAAGCGTCCGAGCGTCCTGCCCTGCTCGACGACTTCCCAAGAGGTGACGTCCGGGTGCCAGACCGGCGCGTCCGGCAGGCGGCGGTACTCGATGCCGAACATCCGCGCGGTGGTCTCGAGGATGCCTTCCATCACCCTGCCGAGCTCGAAGTACGGCCGCACCGCTTGCGAATCGAATCCCAGCTGCTCCGCCCGCACCCGCTCCTTGAGGGCCTCCGAGTCCCAGGCGTCGACGCGCTCGGCCCCGGCGTCGTCGCGGCGCTTGCGCGCGAGCAGCGCCTCGTAGTCCTTGCGCGCGCGCCCCTCCGCCGCGCCGGCGATCCGCTCGATGAAATCTTCCGCAGCGCGGGCGCTGCCGATCATCTTGTCCTCGGTGACGTACGCCGCCCAGCTCTGGTAACCCAGGAGCCGCGCCAGCTCGTGCCGCCGCGCCAGCATGCGGTCGAGAACCTCGAGGTTCCTGGGATGCGCGCGCTGCCGGTAGATCTTCCACAGCCGCTCCCTCGCGGAGCTGCTGCGGGCGTAGGTCAGGAACGGAATGTAATCGGGGTTGTCGGTCGTGATCTGGCCCGAGGCGTGCGCGCGGACGTAGTCCGGCGGGAGCCCCTCCAGGTCCGCAGCGGAGACCTGGATGCTGCGCACGTCGTCCCGGATGTTCCGCTGGAACTCCTGCCCGATGCGGACCAGCTCCTCGTTCAAGGCGCGCACCCGCGCGCGCGTCGCCGCGTCCTTGTCGACGCCAGCGCGCCGGAAGTCCCGCAGCACCCGGAAGAGGTACCAGCGGGTCGCGTCGTCTTCGCCCTCGACCGACACCCGCGAGAGTGGCGCATAGACCTCGGGGTCGAGCGCCAGCTCGGTGGAGAGCGCCTCCGACTCCTGCTCGCATTTCTCCCCCGCGTCGCGCATGGCCGGATCCGGGTGCACCGAGCGCAGCAGCGACGCGCGGGCGCTGGCGTCCGAGATGGCCGCCGTCGCCTCGTCCCAGGAGCGCAGCGTCTTCAGCGAGGGAGGGTTGGCCTTCAACCGCTCGACAGCCGCGCGGGCCCGGGAAAGGTCCTGGCTGGACGCGCGCAGGAAGTCCTCGCGCGAGCCGGAGAGGAGTGAAGCCGCGGTCATGCGCTCTTTAAGCAGCGCGCAGCTTCTCGCGCAACCCTTCGTACGCCTTGAGCGGGGCTTGCACGGTCACCTGGTCGCCTTCCTCCACGGTGGAGGCGCCCACCGGGTCGAAGGAGGTTTCGCCGCTGCGCTTGACCAGGTGGATGACCGTCACGCTGCTCTCGTCCCTGAGCTGGGCGACCGTCTTGCCGGCGAGCGGCCCGCGCCCGACCTTCAGCTCCGCCACTACCATCAGGCGGCCGCCCACCTCGAACGAGTTCCGGATGGAGGGGTCGAGCGCGGCCATCGCCAGCGCCGGCGCGGCCAGGGCCGAGGTGGAGAACGCCTGCGCATCGAAGCTCTGCCGCGTCTTCTCCACCAGGTCGTCGTCGAAGAGGCGCATCACCACGATGATGCCCGGCCGCGACTTCCGGGCGTCCAGCGCGATGTTGAGGTTGGCCAGGTCGTCGTCGGTCGCGCAGACGATGGCCCGGGCGCTTCGGATGTTCGCTCGCTCCAAAAAGCCGGTGGCGCGCACGTCGTCGATCTGCACTGGCACGCCCGCGGCGCGGATGGTGGAGATGAAGGGCTTGGACTCGTCGCGATCGATCATCACCATCGGCACGTTGAGCTTGTGGAGCTGCTCGAAGACGCGGAAGCCCACGCGGCCTGCGCCACAGATGATCACATGGTCCTTCAGGGTTTGTGCGAGCACGGCGGACCACTCCTTGTCGTTGCGCTTCCTGGAGAAGAGCAGGTAGGCGAACCGGATTAGACCGTCGGCGACGGTCGTCAGCCCCAGGGGCGGGATCAAGACCACCAGCAGCTCCACCGCCGGATCGTCGGGGATCTCCAGGATGGGCTGCGCGAAGAGCAGGAAGTACGCGGCCACCACCGATCGGAGGAGGCTGGTCGGCCGCCCCGCCCGGGCCAGGAGCACGTGCAGCAGCGCTCCCCCGCCCACGACCAGCACCAGCAGCATCAGGAACGTGAAGCGGAAGCGCCGCACCAGGGCTTTCAGGTACAGGACCTGGGCCTGCAGCGTCCGGCGTTGGGGCAGGAAGTCCAACGCGCCCAGCCTCGCACGCCCCGCCAGGGCTGTCGACGTCAGCGCCGGCGCCCGCGCAGGCGCTGCTCCGCCGCTGCCGCCTCCCGCGCCGAGGGTCCGTCGTTCAGCATGCGCGCCGCGAACGCGAGGACCAGGTCCTCCAAGGCGGCTTCTTCCGCCAGCCGCTCGAGCTCGTCCGGGGGCGCTGCGCCGCGCAGCGTCCGGCGCGCCGCCCTGATCTCCGCGGGCGAGGCGCGCAATCCCAGCTCGCGCGCCCATCCCGCCAGCAGAGCTCGCCGCAGACCGGCTCGAGCTCGCGCAGCGTCCGGCGGCTGGGCCAGCGTGGCGAGCAGCCGCGCCAGCCGGGCTGCCCGGAGGACCCGACGCGCGTCCTCCGCTTTCAAATCGATCAGCCGGAACCGCGCCCGCCGTCGCATGGGAACGAGGTCCAGCACGCGAGGCAAGGATCGGTCCTGATAGAAGACCCTTCCCGACGCTTCGATCAGGGCGGCGGCTTCCTTCGGGGGCAACCACCGCTGCGCGGACCAGCGGACGTTTACCTGGGGCACCGTCAGCGGCAAGAAGCCGTGCTCGGCGTCGCCGTGCAGGACGGCCACCTCGGAATCATCGAGCACCCGGCCGTCGCGATACCACCGGAAGATGCGGCCCACGCCGGTCATCCCGAGAGTGTGGAGCTCCGCGGCGCGGAGCGCGCCCATGCTGCCCCCGCCGATCACCGGGATGCCGGCGTCGAGCGCGTCGAGGATCTCCTGGTGCCAGACGCTTGGCTGGGACTCGAAGACGCCGTCGATCAGGGCGATCGCGCGCGGCCGCAGCTCGATCGCGCGCCAGACGTCACCCTGCCGGGCCGGCGGCAGCAGGCGAAAGCCCTTCGCCTCTTTGGCCGGCAAGGAAGGCCCGAGAAACGCGACGATCACAAGAGCCCCGACAGGCGCAGATCGGGAGCGAAGACCTTCACCACGTGCAGCGGTTCCCGCGCCAGCTCCACCAGCGCGATCCGCAGCCCGCGCAACGCCGGGATTGGATTCCGCCCCGAAGGCATTTGCCCGACGGCGCGCCGGGGCGGCGCGCGCTCGCAAGCGGCGCGAAGGGCCCGCATCGACGCCCGGTGCGGGGGAGCGACGTCTTCGCGGGCGCCGTGGATGTCGGTGAGCCGCGACTGCGCCGCCTCCAGGATCGCGCCCCGGATCGCCGCGCTCGGATCCGGCGCGCAGGCGTATCCCGCGGTCGCGGGGATGGGCCCGTCCTCGAGGTCGATCAGGATCGCGCCGGCCACCGGCAGCGGCCCGGAGAGGTCGAACACGTGCGCTTCGAGATTGACGTCGCGCAGCCGGCGCCAGAGAGGAAAGTGCGAGACGTGCAGCTTCCGGCGGGCGATGGCGCGCGGAGTCCAACCCTGGGGCAGCGCTCGCGCCAGCTGGTCGCGCTCCACCGCCTCGAGGAGCGCGTGGTCGATCGCGCGTCGGCGTACCGGGTGCGCGCCCATCCCGTTGCTGCTCCAGCGGATCGCCGCCGGCCCCAGCGGCGGCCCGCCGCGGGGTGGACAATGCACGGCCTGCGCGGGCACCAGCACCTCGCGGCCGCTGAACAGCTCGCGCGCCCGCCTCCATGCCACGCGCGTCTCGCGCGACCAGAGCCTCGGCGCGACCAGGTCGCGCGGCTCCCAGGCGTTGGAGAAGTCGCGCGCCGCCCCATAGATCAGCTCGCGGGGGTGTTCCGCGGCCCAGAGCTCCGCTGCCTCCGAGAGCGCCGAAGCGCGCGCTTCCTCCCAGCTCTCTCCTTTCCCGTTCGCGACCTGGAGCACGTAGCCGAGCGGGCGCACCGCGCAGGCGACCTCGATGCCGGAGCGGTCCAGGCCGGTCACGCGTGCGACCCGCGTCACCCCGATCGCTCTCTGCAGTGCATTCACCGGTGGCGCAACGTAGCATGTGCGCCATGGGCCCCGGCCGCGATCCAGGGAGATCGGCATGCCCCCGCTGACCAGCGTCGAGTCCGCGGCGCGCATCAACTTGCGTTGGATCGTGCGCCTGCGCTGGGGCGCCGTCGCCGGCCAGGTGATCACGATCCTGGTCGCGCGCCACTTCGCGCGCAGGCCCCTTCCGCTGCTCCCGCTCCTCGGCGTGTGTGCCGCGCTCGCGATCGCCAACGCCGCCGTGCAGATCTGGCTGCAGCGCGGCGGCCGGGCGAGCGACCGCGCCTGCGCCCTCAACCTCATGGGCGACATCGTCGCGCTCACCGCCCTGCTCGGCCTCTCCGGCGGCCAGGAGAACCCGTTCGCGGTGCTCTACCTGGTCCACATCACCATCGGCGCAGTCATCCTGCCGGCGAGATGGAGCGCCGCGCTCGCGTTCGCCAGCGTGATCGCCTTCAGCTCGCTGTCGATCCTGCCCGCGCAGGAGCTGACGCTCGGCGGGGAGGTCCCGGTCCTCTATCTGCGCGGCCGCTGGATCGCCTTCACGGTGGCGGCCGCCTTCATCTCCACCTTCTCGCTGCGGATGAGCCAGTCGCTGCGCCGCCGCGGCGAGGAGCTCGACCGGGCCCGCTCGAATGCGGAGGCGGCCGAGCGCCTGGCCGCGCTGGGTACGCTGGCCGCGGGCACCGCGCACGAGCTGAACACGCCGCTCGGCACCATCCAGATCCTGGCGGGCGAGCTCAGGGCGCAGCTCGAGGGCGATCGGCGCAACGACGCCGAGGAGATCCGGCGGCAGGTGCTGCGCTGCAAGGAGATCATCAGCAGCATGCTGGCCCCGCGCGGCGGCGCGGACGTCGAGGAGCCCAAGGAGTTCGAGGTGGCGCCGGTGCTGGAGGCCGCGGTCCGGCGCTGGCAGGAGGGCCGGCCGGGGCCGCAGCCGGAGCTCTCCGTCGATCCCGCCATCGTCCGCGCCCGGACCCGGCTGCCCGTCCGCGCCTTCGAGCAGGCCATCGCGAACCTGCTCGACAACGCGGCGGAAGCGACCGCGGGGCGCGCGGCGCGCGAAGTCCGCATCTCGCTGGACCGCGCGAGCGACGGGCTGCGCCTGAGCGTGGCCGACAACGGCGTGGGCGTCCCCGAGCCGCTGCTGCGCCGCATCGGCGAGCCGTTCTTCACCACCAAGGAGCCGGGCCTGGGCACCGGCCTGGGCCTCTATCTGGCGCGGCACGTGGTGGAGCGGGAAGGCGGAGAGATGCACGTCCACTCCGACGAGGGAAGCGGAACCCGGGTCACGCTCACCATGCCGGAGGTGTGATCGCGTGTTACAAACAGACCGGACCATGCGCATCCTGATCGTGGACGACGACGAGCCGTTCCGCCTGGCGTTGCGCAACGCCTTCTTGCGGCGCGGCTACGAGGTCTCCCTGGCGGGCTCGCCCGCGGAGGCCGAGACTTCGCTCCGCGAGGCCGCCCCGCAGTACGCCGTCGTCGATCTCCGGATGCCCGGTGGGTCGGGCCTGGACGTGGTCCGCTCGCTGCGCTCTTTGTCCCGCGCGCCGCAGGTGGTGGTGCTCACCGGGTACGGCACCATCGGGACCGCGGTCGAGGCCATCCGGCTGGGGGCGATCAATTACCTCAACAAGCCCGCGGACGCGGATGAGATCGAGGCCGCGCTGCAGGGCAAGCGCCCGCCTCCCACCGACGACGTGCCCTCGCTCGATCGCCAGGAGTGGGAGTACCTGAACCGCATCCTCTCGGACTGCAACGGGAACATCTCGGAGGCCGCGCGGCGGCTGAAGATGCATCGGCGTACGCTGCAGCGGAAGCTGCAGAAACACCCTCCCAAAGTGTAGGGGAGATGACGAGCGGCGAAGCGACTCGTATGTCCGTGCAGGGGACATGACGAGCGGGAAGCCGCGACTCGTATGTCCGTGCAGGGGACATGACGAGCGGGAAGCCGCGACTCGTATGTCCATGTAGGGGACATGACGAGCGGCGAAGCCGCGACTCGTGTCCCCTAGACTTGAAGCGTAGCAAGACCCCGGCCGCTGTGTTATCCCCCGCCCCCCATATGATTCAGGTCCAGGACGTCACCAAGGCATTCGCGGGTAAAAGGCTGTTCGAGAACGTCAGCACGACGTTCCCGCCCGGGCGACGCTACGGCCTGACCGGCCCCAATGGCGCGGGAAAAACCACCTTCATGAAGATCCTGGCCGGCGAGCTCGAGCCGGACACGGGCGTGATCTCGCGGCCGAAGCGGTTCTCGGTGCTCAAGCAGGATCAGTACGCGTACGAGGACAAGAAGGTCCTCGACGTCGTGCTGATGGGCAACATCGCCCTCTGGGACGCCATGCAGGAGAAGGAGCGCCTGCTCGCCAAGCCGCACCTGAGCGATGAGGACGGCGCCCGCCTCGGCGAGCTGGAGGGCGTGATCGCCGAGGAGGACGGCTACTCCGCCGAGGCGCAGGCGGCGACGCTGCTCGAAGGCCTGGGCGTCTACGAGGCGGACCAGCAGCGGCTGATGAAGGAGGTCACCGGCGGCAACAAGGTTCGCGTGCTGCTGGCGCAGGCGCTGTTCGGGAAGCCGACCGCGCTGTTGCTGGACGAGCCTACCAACTCGCTCGACCTCGACTCGATCCACTGGCTGGAGGATTTCCTCATCCAGTACGAGGGGACGCTGATCGTCATCTCCCACGATCGGCATTTCCTCAACGCCATCTCCACCCACGTCGCGGACATCGACTACGAGACCATCATCACGTACGGCGGCAACTACGACGACATGGTGCGCGCCAAGGGGCAGGTGCGCAGCCGGATCGAATCGGAGAACGCCGACAAGATGAAGAAGCGCGAGCAGCTGCAGGAGTTCGTCGCTCGCTTTTCGGCCGGAACGCGCGCGTCCCAGGTGCAGAGCCGGATCAAGCAGCTGGAGAAGCTCTCGCTCGCGGATCTGAAGAAGTCGAACATCGCCCGGCCCTTCATCAAGTTCGAGCAGAAGCGGCCCAGCGGGAAGCAGACGCTGACCCTCGAGGGCTTGACCAAGCGATTCGACCGGACGCTGTTCAGGGATTTCTCGGCGCTGATCACGAAGGGCGAACGGGTGGCGGTAGTCGGCCGCAACGGCGTGGGGAAGACCACGCTGGTCCGGACGCTGATCGGCGAGCTGAAGCCGGACGCGGGGAAGGCGACCTGGGGCCACGAGGCGCAGATCGGATACATGCCGCAGGACGTGAAGCCGATCATCCCCACCAACACCACCTGCTTCGACTACCTGCACGACATCGATCCCAGCGCGGGCAACGAGGAGATCCGCGGGCTGCTCGGGCGGATGTTGTTCCGGGGCGACGAGGGGATGAAGCCCACCAAGGCGCTGAGCGGTGGCGAGGCTGTGCGGCTCCTCTTCTGCAAGCTGATGCTGGTGAAGCCCAACGTGCTGGTGCTGGACGAGCCCACCAACCACCTCGACCTGGAGGCGATCTCGGCGCTGGGCGAGGGTCTCGCGAACTATCCAGGCACGGTGATCTTCGTGGCGCACGACCGGGACCTGATCGACACGGTCGCGACGCGGATCCTCGCCTTCCACCATGGCGGGCTCGAAAACTTCGCGGGCGACTACGAGACCTTCCTCGAAAAGCACGGCGGCTTCATCGACGCCCACTAGATCGCTACAATGGCCGGCGATGCCGGGGTTGGAGCGAATTGCCATCGTCGGGCTGGGGTTGATCGGGGGGTCGCTGGCGCTGGCCTTGAGGCGCTCCCGGCCGGAGCTGAAGATTCTGGGCATCGACCCGGACGCGAGGACCCGGGAGCTCGCTCTCGACGAGCGCGCCGTCGACCATGCGATGATCCTGGAGGATGCCGCGCTGGCCAACTGCGACGCGGTGGTGCTCTGCACGCCGGCGCAGCCTTTGCTGGAAGTCCTGCCCGAGGTGGTCTCGCGCATGCGGCCGGGCGCGCTCTTGACCGACGTGTGCGGCGCGAAGGAGCGGATCTGCGCGGAAGGAGCGGCGCAGGATCGGGTGGTCTTCGTCGGCGGGCACCCGATGGCGGGCAACGAGTTCCGTGGATTCGTGGCCGCAAACCCGGGGCTCTTCACTGGCTGCACGGTGGCGCTCTGTCCTCCCGTGGGAGCCGGGGATGTTGCGGCGCGCCGGGAGGCGATCCGCCGCGTCCGCGAGATCTGGACCGCGGCCGGAGCAGAGAAGCTGCTCGACGTTGCCCCGGACGCGCACGATCGCGCGGTCACGGTGGCGTCGCACCTGCCCTACCTGGCCGCGGCCGCGGTGGCCCAGGCGCTGATCGAGTCGGGAAAGGACGCGGAGCTCGCCCGCGAGCTGGCCGCGGGAGGGTTCCGGGATACGACGCGGCTGGCGGGCGATGGGACCGTCAGCGGCGCGGCGGCGCTGAACCGCTTCGTGCCGGGGGCGGCGCGCTCGCTGGCCGATCGGCTTCGCGCGCTCGCCCAGGAGCTGGAGCAGCGGCCCGAGGCGGCGCTGCAGCAACTCGCCGCGGTCGCCGACGAACGCCGGCGCATGCGCCTTCCGGCGCCTCCCGCGCCCCCGAAACCGGGCCGCACGCGCTGAAACTCCGTCGTTGCGGCGGCTCGCGCTCCTGCTCTACAAAACGGCCCCGATGCGCCTGGCCGCGGTCCTGTGCCTCGTGTCCCTCGCCCGCGCCGCGCTCGCGCAGCCCGTCCCCGATCCGCAGCGCGAGGCGCCTCCAGCGGCTCCCGAAGTCTTCACTCCGCCCAAGCTGATCGCCGAGGGGGCGCCGGCCTATCCGGAGGGAGCGAAAGGCGGCGCGCGCGTCGTGCTCCAGGTGGACATCGACGAGCGCGGGAACCCGGGCAACCTGGTCGTGCTCGGCGATCCGCAGCCCGGCTTCGACGAGGCCGCCCTTGCCGCCGCCGCGCAACTTCGCTTCGAGCCCGCCCGCCGCGGCGAACGGCCGGTCGCGGTGCGCATCCAGTACGCGTTCAATTTCGTCCCGCCCGCTGCGCCCGGACCGCCGCTGCCCGAGGACCTGCCGGTGAACCTCTCGGGCCAGATCCGGGAGCGGGGGACGCGCCGCAAGCTCTCCGGGATCGAGGTGACCGCGAGCGACCGCAGCGCCGTCACCGACGCCGAGGGCCGCTTCGAGATCCGCGGCCTGCCGGAAGGAGAGCCGATCGAGATCGCGATCGCCGTGCCGGGCTACGAGCGATTCTCCACGCGCGAGACCGTTCCTCCCGGACAGAAGCTCGAGGTCGAGTACCGCCTCCAGGCGCTCTTCGTCAGTCCGTTCGAGGCGACGGTGGAAGGCGAGCGCGAACGCACGGAGATCTCGCGCACCACCGTGAGCCGGGAGGAGACCGAGCGCGTGGCGGGCACGGGAGGCGATCCCCTCAAGGTGGTGGAGGACCTGCCGGGGGTCGCGCGCACGAGCCCGATCGGCGGCGGGTTCCTGGTCATCCGCGGCAGCAAGCCGGGCGACTCGCTGGTCTATCTCGACAGCGAGCCGATTCCGCTGCTCTTCCACTTCGCCGCCATCTCCAGCACGGTCAACCCGGACCTGCTCGAGGGCATCGACTACATCCCGGGGAACTTCAGCGCCCGCTACGGCGATCTGACCGGCGGCCTGGTGGAAGTGCGCACGCGCAAGCTGCGCGACGAGTTTCACGGCTACGCGAACATCAACCTGCTCGAGGCGAGCGCGCTGGTCGAGGGCGCCGTGCCCGGAGTCCCGGGGTTGAGCCTCGCGATCGCCGGCCGGCGCAGTTACATTGATTATATCATCCGCGCGGCGGTGTCCGGCAACGAGGACTTCAGCCTCACCGTGGCGCCACGCTACTACGACGCGCAGCTCCGGCTCGACTGGAGGCCGCCGGACAGCAGGCATTCGTTCTCCTTTCTGGCCCTGACCTCCGACGACAAGCTCGGCCTGGTCCTGAACCGGCCTGCGGAGAGCGACCCGAACCTCTCCGGCTCGATCGACGCGGAGACCGGCTTCCAGCAGCTCCGCTTCAAGCACGAGTGGCGCGACGGCCCCGCTTCGGTCTCGACGATCGCCATGTACGAACGGCTGGTGCTGAGCTTCGACGTCGGCATCAACAACCTGCACCTGATGGGCCACAACCTCTTCCTTCGCTCCAGCGCCGCCTGGGACGCCTCGGACCGCGTCGCCTTCGGCGCCGGGTTGGACCTCGCCTACCGGCGCGCGCAGGTCGACGCGGTCTTCCGCCAGTCATTCCTCTTCCGCGAAGGCGAATTCAACCAGCAGGGCCCGCGGCCCGACGACGAAGTGTTCCATTCGCCGCGCGCGACCTACTTCCGGTTCAGCCCCGGCCTGTGGAGCGAGGCGCGAATCCGCCTGCTGCCCGGGCTGTCCCTCACTCCGGGCCTGCGGGCGGACCTCTACCACTACGGCGCCTCCGAGCCGCACACCAACTGGACCCTGAGCCCCCGACTCACCGCGCGCTGGGAGCTCTCGGAGACGGTGGCGCTGAAGGCAGGCATCGGCCTCTACTCGGAGGGCGCCCGCAACGGCGACGCGGCGTATCCGTTTGGGAACCCGGGCGTGGTCCCCGAGCGCGCATGGCAGGCCACGCTGGGCACCGAGCTGCGGCCCCTGCCCGGCCTCTTCCTCAGCGTCGAAGGCTTTTACAAGGGACTGTACGACCTGATCGTCCGGACCGACGCGGTACAAACCGTCAATGGCGTGACCCGCGCGCAGATCCTCGACAACGCGGGCAACGGGCGCGTGTTCGGCCTGGAGTTGCTCTTCCGAAAGGAGCTGACGGAGAGATTCTTCGGCTGGATCGCATACACCCTCTCGCGCAGCGACCGGTTCGATCGGCCCGGGCAGCCGCAACGCCTCTTCGACTTCGACCAGACGCACAACCTCACGATCATCGCTTCCTACAAGCTGGGCCGCGGCTGGCAGATCGGCGGCCGGCTGCGGATCATCAGCGGCAATCCCGACACGCCCGTGCTTGGGGCGCGCTACCTGGCGAACTTCGACGCGTACCTGCCCATCTACGGGCCGACGAACTCGCTGCGGGTGCCGATCTTCCACCAGCTCGACGTCCGGGTGGACAAGGTCTGGACGTACGATTCCTGGATGCTCGACGTCTATCTGGACGTACTCAACGTGTACAACCACCGCTCCATCGAGGGCTCCGCCTACAGCTACGACTTCTCCCAGCACGCGTACTTCGAAGGCCTGCCGGTGGTCCCGACGTTG
>WNFK01101046.1_pt1 | contig 13606 bp, 10 predicted proteins | sample 5400281 | NCBI WGS metagenome assembly WNFK01 (sample SAMN13153350, study PRJNA577476) | soil metagenome | isolation source: 20 cm soil on Douglas fir-dominated hillslope | place: USA:California | collected 2013-09-17
TGGGGCAGGGCCTTCGAGGCGCTGCGCGACAGCCCCATCGCCACCGACGCGATGGGAGTGGGAACCTACCGGCACAAGGTGGCTGCGTTCGCGCTCGGGTCCGCATTGGGCGGGCTGGCGGGCGCGCTCTATGCGTTCAACTTCCAGTACCTGCAGCCCCAATCCTTCACCTACGAGCTCACCGTCATCCTGCTGCTCGGCGTCGTGCTGGGCGGCCGAAAGAGCCTCTGGGGCGCCTTCGTCGGCGCTTCGCTGGTCGCGCTGCTGCCCAATCTTCTCTCGAACCGCTTCCTCTTCGAGGTCATCTCCGCGGTGGGCTTCGCCCTCGCGTTGTTCGCCGGGATCCGCGGCCTGCTGCGCAGGACGCTCGGTCCCTTCCAGGCGATCGCGCCCATCGTCGCCACCGGCATCCTGGTCGTGGGCGGCTTGCTGGTGACCAATACGGAGGACTGGCGGAAGGCGATCTTCTCCTTGATGTTGTTCTCGGTGGTCGTCGGATTGCCCGAGGGCCTGATGGGGTTCGCCTCGAAGTTCCTCTCCAAGCTGTTCCGGATCCCGGAGGCGCCCCGGCCGGCGCCGAGCCCTCTCGACCGGGCGCTGCCCGCCCGAAGCGCGGGGACGGGCGGTCCATTGCTCGAGCTGCGCGATCTGAAGCGCTACTTCGGAGGGGTCAAGGCGGTCGACGGCGTGACCACCACAGTGCGCGCCGGCGAGATCCACGGGTTGATCGGACCGAACGGGTCGGGCAAGAGCACGCTGGTGAACGTGGTCTCCGGGCTCTACACGCCCACCGCGGGCGAGATGCTCTTGCGCGGCCATCCCCTCCCCCGCGGCAGCCTCTACAAGACGGCGCAGGACGGGGTGGCGCGCACGTTCCAGAACCTGCAGCTCTTCACCGGGATGACGGCGATCGAGAACGTGATGGTGGCGCTGAACGGCATCTACCGCAGGTCGCGATCGCTCCCGCTGGTGCTCCTGGGGCTCGGCCGCGGCGAAGAGAAGCGCGCGGAAGCGGACGCGCTGGCGCTGTTGGAGTTCGTCGGCCTTGGCGACCAGGCGCGCACGCCGGCCAAGGACCTCACCTACGGAGCGCAGCGGTTCCTGGAGATCGCCCGAGCCATCGCGCGCAAACCGGAGGTCCTCATCCTGGACGAGCCGGCTGCCGGGCTCTCGCATCCGGACATGCTCCGCCAGATGGAGATCATCGAGCGCGTCCACCAGCGCGGGGTGACCATCCTCATCATCGAGCACCACATGGACGTGATCAGCGAGCTCTGCGACACCGTGACGGTGCTCGACGGCGGCAAGCCCATCGCCGAAGGGCCTCCCGATGAGGTGAAGCGGCACCCCAAGGTCGTGGAGGCGTACCTGGGCGAGGTGGAGGTGGGTGGCGCGTCCGCTGCACCTGCGGCGTCCTGAGGAGAAGCGATGCTGGTCGTCTCCGATCTCCATGCCGGCTACGGATTGAGCGAAGTGCTGGTGGGCACCTCGCTGGAGGTCAAGGCCGGCACCGTCGTCGCGCTCATCGGCGCCAACGGAGCGGGCAAGACCACCACCATGCGCGCCATCTCCGGCCTGATCCGCCCCAGCAAGGGACGGGTCATGCTGGACGGAAAGCCGGTGCAAGGCCTGCCGGCTTCGCGCATCGCGCGCCTCGGTCTCGCGCATTCGCCCGAGGGCCGGAAGATCTTCGGGCCGCTCTCGGTCGAGGACAACCTGCTGCTCGGCGCCTGGCGCCGGCTGCCGCGCTTCTTCGGGTTCCGCGCCCGGGCGGCGCAAGACCTGGAGCGCGTGTACGAGCTGTTCCCCCGGCTGCGGGAGCGGAAGCGGCAGCACGCGGGCACGCTTTCCGGGGGAGAGCAGCAGATGCTGGCCATCGGGCGGGCATTGATGGCGCAGCCCAAGGTGATGCTGCTCGACGAGCCGTCCATGGGACTGGCGCCCGTCATCGTGCAGGAGGTGTTCCGCACCATCCAGCGGCTGAAGCAGCAGGGAATGACGATGCTGCTGGTGGAGCAGTTCGCGAAGACGGCGCTGGAGGTGGCGGACTACGCGTATGTGATGGAGCAGGGGAGGATTGCCATCGAAGGGCCCCCGGCGGAGTTGCGCAAGAACGAGCGGGTGCTGGCGGCGTACCTGGGATAGACCGCTCGGGATTCAGCGCGTGAAGATGTCTTCGGGCAGGAACGCGGACACGAGCATGTTGGGGACGTCGACGAGCTGGCTGATCTTGAGGTCGACGGCCACGCTGCAGATGGCGTAGGCCTGCTGCCGTGACCATCCGCGCTCGGTCAGGTGGTCGATCATGTTGAGGAGCGCGTTGCGGGTCGCGAGCGTGACGTCCTCGGAGTGATCGACGCCGTCCCGGGTGACGGAGATCCCGGTTACGGCGTAGAAGCGGCGCGGTGCAGCGAACTCGGGCGGCAGGTAGTAGTCCTGCCTCGTGAACCGCGGGGAGCGGATCTTCTTCTGCGCAGCCTCGCCCTTCCGCAGGTTGAAGCGCACGTGCAGGGTCGCGTTCATCTCGATCGCGGTGCCGCAGGTCTCGCAGTCGCCCTGCGCGTAATGGGCATCGCCCGCGGAGAACAGCGCGCCCGGGGCGTCGACCGGGATGAGCAGGTGTGCGCCCTTGCTGAGCTGCTTGATGTCCGTGTTCCCACCTTGCTCGCGGGGAGGGATCGTCCGCAGACCGGCAGCGGCGATGCGCGGGTCGGTCGGGACCGCGGACCCGGGAGACGGCGGCAGCACGAAACCGCCGCGGTCGAGCAGCGCCTGTTCCCGGGCGGTCGTGGTGGCGAGCAGCTTGTGCCCAGGGGACAAGCCGATGATGCCCATGAACGGCGCGCCGGGGATGCGGACGCCGGGAAGGTCGGCAGAGGTCGCCCACCCATTGGCGATGTCCCAGTTGACCTTGAACGGTTCGGGGAACTGGTCACGCAAGAAGCCGAACCCCGGCACCTCGGTGGTGTAGCCATACCGGTCGGGCTCGACCTCGAGGATCTCGATGTCGGCCGGTGAGCGGGTGCACCCTGTCCAGGTTCGGCTTGGCCACGACGTCCAGCGAGACATCCGGACCGAACTGCCCATCGAACGCATCCCGGGTTTCGAGGATCACCTCGTCGCCGGGATCGCACCGGATCGCCGGCGGGATGTCCGGGTGCCAGCGGTTGTGTCCGGTCCCTGGCTCCTCGCCCAGCGTCTTCCTCCGGTCGATGCGGATTTCGCGCTTCATGGTCCCCTCCTCGGTGGGACAGAATCCCGCGTCCACTCAGGGCGAGCGGAAGAGATTCACCTTCGCCAGATCCACGATCTCGTCTCCGCGGCCGCTCAGCACCGCCTTGAGCATGAACAGGCTGAACCCTTTCATCTGCTCGAGCGTGATGGTGGGCGGCAACGACAGCTCCTGCCGGCTCACGGGCACCTCGACCAGCGCCGGACCGTCGTGCTCGAGCGCCTGCGCGATCATCGGCCGGACCTGATCCGGCGTCTCGGCCCTGAGCCCGAGCAAACCGGCGGCCCTGGCGATCCCGGCGAAATCCGGATTTTGAAGGTCCGTAGCGAAGTCCAGGACTCCGGCGGCCTTCATCTCCAGCTCGACGAATGCCAGCGCATCGTTCCGGAAGACGACGACCTTCACCGGAGCCTTGAGCTGCTGCAACGAGAGCAGGTCCCCGAGCATCATGGCCAGGCCGCCGTCGCCGGAAAGGGAGATGACCTGCCGCCCGGGATGGCTCATCTGCGCGCCGATGGCCTGGGGAAGCGCGTTGGCCATCGAGCCGTGGCTGAAGGACCCCAGCAGCCGGCGCTGGCCGTTCATCCTCAGATACCGTGCCGCCCAGATGGTCGGCGTGCCGACGTCGCAGGAGAAGATCGCGTCGGCCGCGGCGAGCTCGTCGACGACCTTGGCGACGTATTGCGGGTGTGTCGGCCCCCGCGCGGGCTCCACGGTGGCCAGCTCGTCCAGTGTCCTGCGGACCTTCCGATAATGCTCGATCGACGCCTGGAGGTGCCGGGCGTCCTCCTTCTGTATCAACCTGGGGAGAAGGCCCTGCGCCGTAACCTGGATGTCGCCGATGAATCCGTGATCGACCTTGGTGCGCCGGCCGAGCTGCTCGCCCCGGAGATCGACCTGCACGATGGTCGCGTCCTCGGGAAAGAATTGCCGATAAGGGAAATCCGTCCCCAGCATCAAGAGCAGGTCGCAGTTCATCATCGCGTGGTAACCGGACGAGAACCCCAGGAGCCCGGTCATTCCCACGTCGAACGGGTTGTCGAACTCGATGAATTCCTTCCCGCGCATCGCATGCACGATGGGCGCCTTCAGCTTGCCCGCGAGCTGCATCAGCTCCGCATGCGCACCGGCGCAGCCTGCTCCGCCCAGGATGGTGACCTTCTTCGCTCCGTTGAGGACTTCCGCCAGCTCGGTCAGCTCACCATCCGAGGGACAGACCGTCGGGCGAGGCTCGGGATAGCTCGGGCGAGGCCCTTCGACGGCGCCCATGAGCGCCACGTCTCCCGGCACCACGATGACCGAGACGCCGCGCCTCGAACGCGCGGTCTGGATGGCCACGTCGAGGACGCGCGGCATCTGCTCCGCTTGGGAGACCAGCTCGCAGTAATGGCTGCATTCGGCGAAGAGATGCGCGGGGTGGGTCTCCTGGAAGTAGTTGCTCCCGATCTCAGCGCTGGGGATGTGCGCGGCGATGGCGACCACCGGAACGCGGCTCCGGTGGCAGTCGTAGAGTCCGTTGATCAAATGGAGGTTGCCGGGACCGGCGGACCCCGCGCAGACCGCGAGGCGCCCTGTGAGGTGAGCCTCGGCGCCCGCGGCAAATGCGGCTGCCTCCTCGTGGCGCATGGGCACCCAGCGGACGTGATCGTGACGTCTCAGGGAATCGGTGACCCCGTTGAGGGAGTCGCCGGCAATCCCGTAGATCCGTTGCACTCCCGCTCCCGCCAGGGTCTCGACGATCAGATCCGCGACGCGCTTGGTCGCCATGCTTGCTCCGCTGCCTGCAGACCGCGCGTCAAACGCTGGCGGGCTGCATTGGCGACCGGATCCTCGGCTCTGACGCGGGTTTGTCAAGCCGCCTGAGCAAGGAGAAATCGAGGCAAGGGTGCCCGGGGTTGAAATACGGGAATGTCTCCAACGTAACGGCGTTCCATAGCCCGAAAGGGGGACTTCCATGACCCCGCTCGTATCGCTCTGCTCCGTCGCGCTCCTCGCCGCTGCGCCCGAAGGCGGCACGATCAGCATCACCACCACTTCCCCGGAGGCCGCGGCCGACTACGTCGAGGCCTTCGATCAGCTCTTCGCGGGACATGGCGATCTCGCACGCGCCGCCGCGAAGAAGGCCCTCTCTCGCGATCCGAACCTGCTGCTCGCCCAGGCGCTGCTCTACGCCATCACCCCGGGCACGGAATCGATGCAGAAAGTGGACGCCGCCGCGGAGGCCGGAGCGTCGCTGCCGGAGGCGGAGCGGACCGAGCTGGCCCAATGGGCCGCCAACAAGCATGCCGATTCCGAGAAGGGCCGGGAGCTGCAACTGAAGCTGCTCGAGCTCGCGCCCCGCGACTGGCGCGCCTACGTCTACGTCAGCACGACCGAGTTCTTCCTCGGACACAAGGCGGAAGAAGCCAAGGGGCGCCTCCGCGAGGCGGCAGCGCTGAATCCGAAGGCGATCTCCGTGTGGGCCACGCTGGCGGCCATCGCGATCGAGCAGGGCGACAGGGCCGGCGCCGCCGATGCGCAGAAGAAGGTGGCCGACATGCGGCCCGACGATCCGGCCGCGCAAGCCGACTACGCTTATGCGCTGATCACCGCTGGCAACCTGGACGAGGCCGAGCGGATTGCGCGCAGGGCCGCGGCGCTACCCAACGCGGACGCGAAGCCGCTCGCCGCGCTGGCCAACGTGGAGTACTACCGGTCGCAGTACGCCAATGGCCGCCGGGATCTGGCCAAAGCGCGCTCGCTCTCCAAGGACGACTTCGAGCGGATGGGCCTGATGCTCTTCGAGCTGCTCGGCTATGCCGCCGAAGGAAAGTACCAGGGCGCGATGCAGACGGCGAGCGCGCTGGAGAAGGAGGCGCGGGCCCACAAGAACCCGAATTTCTACGTCACGGCGGCGATGAACCGTTCGTTCGCGGCGAACCTCCTCGGCAAGCATGGCGAAGGCCAGAAGTACGCAGCGGAGGCGCTGGCGCGCATCGAGAAGGAGCCGCTTTCGGACGCCGGCCGCACGGGGCTGAAGCGCGGCGCCTTGATCGCCGCCATGTGGGCCCAGGGCTTCGGAAAGAAGATCGCGGCGGCGGAGAAGACGCTCGCCTTGCTGGAGAAGGACGCGGCGGAGTCGCCCAACAACCTCAACGTCCAGTCGGCGGCGTGGTGGGGCCGTGGAGTCATGAAGCTCGCCACCGGCGACGCGAAGTCGGCGGCCGAAGAGATGCAGAAGTGCGTGCCGACGTTCGACCTCTGCCACTTCCATCAAGCCATCGCCCAGGAGAAGGCCGGCGACAAGGCCGCCGCAGAAACGACGCGGGCGACCTTGCTGGCCCAGCAGCGTTCGCAGGATGCGTTCTTCTTGACGCTGCGAGCGCAGCTGATGAAGAAGCAGGTACGAACGGCCGCCGCCGGGCCGTCCTCAGTCCACCCGAATTGAAGCCTGTGTCATAACGGGTGCCCGCGCGCTACAGTCCCGGGCGCGATGACGCTCGCCGGCGGACCTTCGTCCCTCTGTGCGCTGGCGGCGATCGCGATCGCGATCGCGCTGCAGATCTCCAGCGGCATGTACGAGGCGCGGGCGCTCGCGCTGGTCACGGCTGCTGCGGCCATCGCCGCGGCCGCCGCGATCTGGCTTCGCCGGGGCGCGCCGGAAGAGCCGGGCTTTCAGGTGCAGGCGATCTTCGGCGCGGGCTGCGCGTGGGGACTCGCCTGCCAGCTCTTTGTCAACCCGACCTTCTACGGCGACGTGCGCGCCTTCGCGGGCGGCTTCCGCTGGCTCGCGCTGGCGGGGCTCGCTCTGCTCTCGGCTTACCTCTGCAGGCACCTGCGCGCGTCGCTAGTCCGGGCGCGCTTTCTCCTCCTGCTCGGCTGTTTTGCGGTGATGGGCGTCGCGGTCCTGCGTGCGAGCCCGCGCCCCTGGGTCGACGTCTGGGTGATCCAGCAAGGCGGGGCCGAGGCGCTTCGGCACGGCCTGAACCCTTTCTCGGTGAGCTACCCGAACATCTACGGCGCGCTCACTTCGAAGATGCTCGCCCCTGAGCTGTTCTTGAACGGGCGGATCGCGGCGTATCCCTATCCGCCGCTGACGGCGCTCGTCGATCTGCCGGCGCTCGCGCTCTTCGGCGACGTGCGCTACGCGGGGCTCTCGCTGATGGTCGTCGGCGCGTGGATGCTGGCGCGTGCCGACGGGGGCGTCACGGGCGAGCTCGCGGCGCTCTTCGTCCTCTTTCAGCCGCGCACGTTCTTCGTGCTCGAGCAGGCGTGGACCGAGCCGCTCCTCTTCGCCGCGTTCGCCGCCTGCGCGCTCGCGCTCGCGCGCGGAGAGGGCCCGCTCGTCGCGGGCGCGCTCCTCGGAGTGCTCGCGGCGAGCAAGCAGAGCTCGCCGTTCCTCGTCCTTCCGCTCGCCTTCGCGCTTCCGGCCCAGGGGCGGCGGCGCGCGCTCGTGACTGCGGCGGCGGTCGCGGCCGCGCTGCTGGTGCCGTTTGCGCTTTGGGACCTGCGCGGCTTCGTCCGCGGCGTGGTGCTCTACCAGCTCTGGCAGCCGTTCCGCGCAGACGCGCTCTCGCTGGCTGCCGCGCTCGCGCACCTGCGCCCGGGCGAGTACCCGGCGTTGACCTATGCCGGCCTCGCGCTCGGCGCCGCCATGCTCGCCGTCAGCCTGCGGGCGCGCACGCATCTCGCGCAGGCAGCAGCGGCGGCGGCAGCGGCGTGGCTCGCCCTGCTCCTCCTCAGCAAGCAGGCCTTCTGCAACTACTACTGGCTCGCCGTCGCCCTCCTCTGCGCCGCTGCCGCGCTGCGCGAGAGGAAAGAAGCGTGATCGGCGGCAAGCGCGTCTGCGTGGTGATGCCCGCGTACAACGCCGCGAAGACCATCGCGCGGACCGTGGCGGACCTCGATCGCCAGGTCGCCGACGACGTCATCCTGGTCGACGACCGCTCGCGCGACGACACGGTCCGCATCGCGCGCGACCTGGGGCTGCACGTGCTCGTGCACGAGAAGAACCGCGGCTACGGCGGCAACCAGAAGACCTGCTATGCCGAAGCGCTCGCTCGGGGCGCCGACATCGTCGTGATGATTCACCCCGACTATCAATATTCGCCGAAGCTGATGCCGGCGATGGCGGGCATCGTGGCCAGCGGACACTTCGACGCGGTCCTGGGATCGCGCATCCTCGGGGTCGGCGCGCTCGCGGGCGGGATGCCGATCTGGAGGTACGTAGCCAACCGCTTCCTCACCGCGTTCGAGAACCTCCTGCTCGGCTACAAGCTGGCCGAGTACCATACGGGCTACCGCGCGTTCTCGCGCAAGCTGCTGGAGACGCTGCCGCTCGAGGAGAACTCGGACGACTTCGTCTTCGACAACCAGATCCTGGCGCAGGCGATCTGGTTCGGGTTCGACATCGGCGAAGTGACCTGTCCGACGCGCTACTCCAGCGAGGCGTCGTCGATCGGCTTCGCCCGCAGCGTGAAGTACGGGTTGGGGGTCGTGGCGACCGCGTTGACTTTCCGGCTGGCGAAGCTGGGGCTGGTTCGCCCGCGGCTCCTCTCGGCCGAGGGTCGCCGGCTGCGCGCGCGCTGAGGAGATGGCGCCATCCTTTCCAGGCGGAGAGCCCATGCAGCCGATTCGCACCGAGCAAGAGGCCGCCGCTTTCATGAAGTCGGTCAAGCTCGCGCTGCGCTATGGAGCGGGTCCGTTGCACAGCTTCTACGCCGCGGTCGTGGATCAGCGCCGCGCCATCGAGCTGACCAACGCGCTGCTGGCGCGAGGCGTGGTGATCGAAACCAACCTGATCGGCGACCGGCTTGTGCTGGCGCATCGCGACCTGGTTCCGGCGCTCTGGAAGCTGCGCACGCGCTTCCGCTCGGAGCTGTCGCCCGACGCCGCGCGCGCGCTGGAGCTGATCGCGGCCGAGAACGGCGTCAACGCCGGAGCCGTCCGGCGGCTGCTCGGCGTCCGGAGCGCGAAGCGCCCCGATCGCGCCGACGTGGCGCTGGCGGAGCTGATGCGCGAGCTGCGCGTCGATCGCGGCCCCTCGTCCGTGCCGGAGCGAGGGATCGCGTACCTGAGCAAGGAGGGGTTTCCCTACCGGGTCTTCGAGAAGGCGCATCCGGAGCTGGTGGCGAAAGCGGAGCGGCTGAGCATCGCGCAAGCGGTGGAAACGCTGGTGAAGCCCCTTCGGGGGTTCCCGCCGGGGAAGATTGTCTCGCTGCTCAAGCTCTGCGTTACCAAGGACGAACTGACATTGGCCCGCTGATCCCATCGATTCAGCGGGTTCGCGCCCCGCTTTTCTCGAGCAGCGTCCATCCCCGGGCGCTCCCGACGAGCGTCCACGCGGACGGGACCGCGGTGGAGCCTTCATCCTGGACGAGCGCGACTTCCGCATCGCTCGAGGCGCCCTCGCGGAGGGAGGAGACGGGTTCGGGCTCGAGGTGCCGTTCGGCCGCGAGGCTCGCGAGCATCCGCCACGAGGTGGGATCGGACACGACCAGGATCGGGTCGCCCTTGCCGAGCTGGTCGAGCGCGGCGCGAAATTCCCTGAAGCCGACGCAGGGGTCGCGGTCCACCAGACGACCAATCCACGGCGCGCTCACCACCGCAACGAAGGCTGCCGCGATCGCGACTCGCGCCACGGCGCGCGCACGGCGATCGAACCATGCTCCAAAAGGCGCGAGCGACGAACCCGCAAGCAGGGCGAGCCCCGGGTACACCACGAGCGCGTGGTTCCAGACCTTGCGCCCGGGAATGCAGAGCGCGACCAGCATGACCGCAGAGAAGACGGCCAGCGTGCGTGTTTCACGAGGAATTCCCTGCCGGGCGATCGCCTTGATCGCGAGAGCCGCGATCAGCGCGAGCCCCGGCCAGAATCGGCCTGCGATGGTAGTGAATGGAAACCACCACGCCGACGCCCCGTCGATCCGCATCCCCGTCGCCGAGGCGACGAGCTGGCCTTGCCCGTAGGTCTCCCACCAGCCCGCATGGAGGACAAACCTGTCGAGGAGCAAGAAGGCGCTGACCGGCAGGCAGGCAAGAATTCCGGCGATTCCTGCGCGAACGAGCACCGAGAGCGACCGCTCGTCAACGGCCTTTGCGACGGCAGCCGCAACGAGTGGGACCAGACCGAACGGGCCTTTGACCAGCACGGCGAGCGCCGCGGCCATCCCTGCCGCCACCCAGGGCAGGATTCTCGTCGATGAGAGGAGTGCTGGAACGGCCGCCAGGTTGGCCAGAAGGACCAGCAGCGGATCCAGTCGGGTCTCGGCGCCGTATCGGAAGAAGGATTCGGTGGTGGCCAGCACGGCCATCGCGCCGATCGCCGGCCAGGGGCCCATCAGCCTCTGCCCCACCAGTCCGGTCCCCGCGAGGAGCGCGAGTGACAAGAGCAGCGCGAGAACCCTTGGTCCTTGCTCGCCAACGGCCAATTCGGCCGCCGTGAACGGCCAGAGACCGAACGGCAGATGCTCGCGAAAGTGCGGCGCGAAGTGGTCGAGATACGCAGGGTCGAACCAGGATCGCCGCTGCGCCATCTTGCGGACGACCACTTGATAGAGCTGTGCGTCGGTGTCGTCGAAGTGGCCGAACCAGGGCGCGACCAGCAGAGCGGCGCCGAGCACCAGGACCGCCGCCCACACCAGCCTGACCGCAGCGCCGTCGTGACCGCGCGCACCGGCGACTGCGCCCGTCGCACGAGGCAAGAGCGGCGCAGCTTCACGCGTCTTCAGCACTGGTCGTCGTGAGCCTTCTCACGATCTCCTCGAAGAGTCTAGACGAGGCCGTGGCCAGGCCTAGCCCCTGCGTCGAGTATCGGTAGACGGCGGACTCCCGTCGCTTGACGGGCGGGTCGGCCCACGCTCAAGTGCCGCCTCCTTTGGGAGGGATCCGCATGAGCCCCGTGCCACCGCTGACCATCGGTTCCGCCAATACCGCGACGGCGGACCCGACGGTGCCTCGCCCGAGGACGACGCCCTGCCGCGTCCCGCTGTTCACCGACCTGCAGTTCGCGGACTTCTCGCCGAAGCTCTTCGCCTATGCGCCGCCTGCGGCGTGTCCGGGCCCGTGGCAGAAGGTGGTCCTCGAAGCGGATTACTCGGTCGAGGCGGGCCGTCAGTTCGACCGGACGGCGACGCTGTGGATCGGCGGCGTCAACGTGTACTTCGGAACGACGGCTGAGCCTTCGCGTACGGTCGCGCGCGCGTGGCACATCGAGCGTGATCTGACCGAGTACAGCCAGCTCCTGCAAATGCCGTCGCAAGGAAGGGCGGAGCTCGGCAACCTCGTCAACGGCACGTTCACGAGCTCGCTCTGGGGGACCGCTCAAATCGCCTTCTATCCGCGCCGCTCCAAGGACGCGGACGAAGGGACAGCCGCGATCGCCGATCTGGTCTTGCCGCTCTCGGCCAGCNNNNCGCGCCTCCCTCGACGTCATCCTGCAGCACCAGGGGGCGAACGACGAGTTCTGGTACGCGTGCGTTCCCACCAACCTTGCGGGTGAGCTGCAGAGCTGCATCGGGACTGCGTTCCGCGAGGGGCAGCTCAGCATCGATGGTCAGCCGGCGGGAGTCGTGCCGATCTTTCCCTGGATCTTCACGGGCGGAGTGGACCCGCTCTTCTGGCGTCCGATCCCCGCGCCTCAAGCCCTCAACTTCGTCCCCTATCGCGTCGACGTGACCCCGTTCGCGGGCGTGCTGAGCGATGGCCAGCCGCACCGGCTCGCGATCAAGGTGACGAACAACAGTCAGTACTTCTCCACCACCGCGACGCTGCTCCTCTATCTCGATCACGGATCAACCCAGGTGACCGGCGCGGTCACCCAGAACACGATCGGGACGCCGTCGCCAACCGTGAACCCGGTCTTGAATACGGATCCGGCGACCGGAACAGTCACCGGCACCGTGACCACCACCTCCTCCCGTCGATTCGTCCTCGCCGGCTGGGTGAAGACGTCCCACGGCCGCATCCGGACGGAGATCGCGCAGACCATCGACTTTTCCAACCTGCAGCAATTCGTCTCCCCTCAGTCCCTCCCCGAGACCTTCGTTCAGAACATCCGGCAATCCACCGCGATCTCCTCGACCACCAGGGTCCGGGGCGGCAGCCGGTCCGGCGAGACCACCGTCCGGCTGTCCTGGCCTCTGGAGATGGATCTGACCGTCAACATCGACCAATCCGGCGGGTTCGTGTCCCAGATCGGCAAGGTGAAGCAAGCGTACAACCGCGTCGATTCGAATGGCGATGACTCCAGTCTCGTCTCCAACTCCGGCGAGTGGGCCGACACGTTCCCGACCGGGGAGGGACAATCCGGATCGCAGCGGTTCTTCTCGGGCTCGGACGATCATTGCTTCAGCCGCGCGCTGTCCGCGTCCGGCGGCGTGCTCACGTCCATCGTCGACGGCAAGGGCTGCGACGACGACTGAGCGCGACGAAGCTGCTCCAAGAACTTCGCCGACATGTTGCACGCGTCCTCGGACCGGCCAGCCCGGTGTTCCGCGGGCCTCGAGAGTGCGCCCGGGCTCTCCCGCTTGGGAGCAACGCACGATGACTTGACTTCACGATCGCGCTGGACCTAGCGCCACCGGCTCAGGCGGGTTGCACATTCGCGCGATCGCCCTCGCGCAAGCCGACACGGCAGGAGAAAAAACCATGACCTCACCCCGACGTACGCCATTCATCGGGTCGTGCTGCGAGGGCCTCTTCACCAGGCGCGGCGTCCTCAAGCAGATGCTCGCCGGAGGAGCGCTCGCGGCGACCAGCACGGTGCTGCCACCCAGCGCGGCCGCCGATCATCCGAAGCCGCCGCGGGAACCTGAGTTCTCGGAAGACGCGAGCACGAGTCTCGTTCCCGCCGCAGCGGGCGGTCCGATGCTCAAGGACCCGCACACCATCTCGCTGCGCTGGCTGGGCTGCTCGTGCTACGAGCTGGTCCACCGCGGCAAGGTCTACCTGCTCGACGCCTGGTTCGACCGCGGCCCGCGGACGAGGCCGGTCGGAATCCTGCCCCAGGACGTGGTCCGCGCCGAGGCGATCTTCGTCGGGCACGCCCACTTCGATCACATCGCGGACGCGCCGCCCATCGCCGCACGGACCGGCGCCGTCATCTACGGTGCGCCAATCTCGACCAGGTACGCGGCATCCGCCGGAACGCCGGCGAGTCGGCTCCGCACGGTCACGGGTCTCGGCGGCGAGGTCTTCGAGTTCGATGGCTTCACGGTCGAAGCGATCCTCGCGCACCACGCCGTCGGACCGACGCGCACCAATGCCAAGGGCGAGACCGTCGGGGCGGCCCTTCTCGACGTCTACAACGCGGCGCTGGATCCGTTCACGGCCGCCGAGAATGCGCAGCTGGCGGCGATGCTCACGCGCGGCTCCTTCGATCCACTCATCATCACG
>WNFK01240566.1_pt2 | contig 13604 bp, 13 predicted proteins | sample 5400281 | NCBI WGS metagenome assembly WNFK01 (sample SAMN13153350, study PRJNA577476) | soil metagenome | isolation source: 20 cm soil on Douglas fir-dominated hillslope | place: USA:California | collected 2013-09-17
CGTGGGGTGCGGGGGTGAACGCGCTCTCGACCGCGGCCAGCGCCGTATCGAGCTCCGCTGCCGGGTGCGGCGGGTCGCTCCGGGTCGAGTCTGCGAGTCCCTCGAGGCTCCGAGCTACGGCGTCCTCGAGCTCACGGGTGGACGCGGGCAAACTCACGGAGAGCGTCCCGGCCACGCGGCGTTGATAGGCGATGGACAGGAGCACAAGAAAGATGACCTGGGCGTCGCCCAGACGACGCTGGAATGCATCGAGCTCTCCCACTTGGAGCTCGAACTTCGACTCCTCGAGCAGGCGCTGCGTCTCCGCCAGAGCCTGGGCGATCCGGCGGCGGAGGTCGTCGAGCTCGGGATCCGGAATCGGACCCGCATCGCTGCGGTCCCGCCCGCCGAGGCGCGCCAGGCCGGCGAGCAAGCGTAGGACGTCGGCAAAGTGCTGCTGCCGCCGATCGCTGGCGCGGACCGGCCACAGGTAGTGCTCGAGCAGGCCGAATACCACGAGGCCGAAGGCAACGCCGACCAGGCGATCCCGCGCGACCTTGAGGTCGGTCACGGGACCCCAGCCCTGCAGGATCACCTTGTAGAACGCGAGCCCGATCTGATACCCGCCGTACGAGACGCGTGGACTGCCGAAGTTCACCCATGCCGCCACCGCCGTGCCAGCGGCGAAGACCGCCCAGAATCCTCCCAGGGTCTCCACGTGGGGCAGGACGTACATCAACGCGACGATCCCCATCCCGCCGCCGACCGCCGCGCCGCCGAACCGGAGAATCCCCTTCTGCGTGCTGGCGCCCACCGTGGACAGGGACACCACAAACGCGGTGATCACCGAGGTGTAGATGCCGGGATAGTTGAATCCGACGAAGAGCAGGTCGCAGATGAAGCAGGCCAGCCCGCCGCGCACGGCAAACCGGACGTATTCCGGGTTGCTGAATGCATCCGGCAGGAGCAGCGAGGCCTTTGGCGCTGACGCCGCGACGAGCGGTCGGGCGTCCGTCGAGGCTCGACCCGGCATCGCAATTGCGATCTCGCCGAGCGCGTGCTCCATTGCCGTGAGTGCGGGGACGGTCGCCGCGCGCGAGGCGAGAGACGGTTCCACCCGGCTCGACTCGTCGGCCTGCGGCATGGATGGGCTCGCAAGCGCTCGGGCCATGCTCGCGCAGGCGACGGCCACCCGTTCCAGCCGCTCGCGAGTGTCTCCGGCGAGCGCCGGCGGGCCCGCAGCCTCGAACGCCGCCCCGGCCGTGACCAGCTGGTCGACGAGGCTGATGAGGGCGCCAAGCTCCGCACGGTGTCTCCGCGCCCACGCGTGACGGAGCGCGGCCGTCTCGAGCAGCTTCAACATCTCCGAGGCCCCGGCCACGGTGAGCTCGGTGAGCGATGGCCGGGGAGGACGTGACCCCGTGTGGACACGCCCCCCGAGCGACCGCACGGCATCTTCGACCGCACGGAAGCGCTCGACGAGCGTCCGACGGAGGAGGACCAGCGGGTCACCAGGCGACAGCAGGAGCTGCACACCGAGGTTGACGGCGAGGCCGAGCGCGGCGCACCACCAGAGCCACAGCACGAACTCCGTCATCGCCTCCGGGTCCGGCACGGGTAGCATGTCCGGCAGCACCATCGTCATGGACGCCATCACGCCGAAGGCGCTCCCGATGCCGGGAATCACCAGGATCCGGTTCATGTAGAGCCCCGCCGCGGCGAACAGAAAGACGAAGGCGAGCCGCCATGCAGTCTCGAGAGCGAACTGCCACGCGAGCAGCGCGACCACGAAGCCGGCGGTAATGCCGAGGAGGGCCAGGACCGAGCCCAGCAGTGTGGCCGTCGTGTCCTCTTTGGTGATCAGGTACATAACGACCATGACCACGAGGCCATGCGGGATGTGGTGAATCATGATCGGCACCGTGGCCGCGGTGCACGCCAGGGTGAGGCGGAGCGTCGCGCCGAGCCGGCCGGGGGTGGGAGCCAGCTCCCGCCAGAGGAACTCTGCCAACGGAGAGCGACTCGCTCGCCCCGCTGGAGGCAGGCCCGGCCTGCTCATGGGTTCAGCCTCCCGCGCCCGACCGCGTACTCTTACCGCCGACGGCCACTACCGCCGACGCGCCGATCCGGAAGGACTCGTCCGGATCCTCGACCTTGATGCGCACGGGGAAGCGCGTGGCGAGCCGCACCCAGTCGATCGACTTCTCCACGCGCGGAAGCCCCATCACGCTCGTCCCGTCCTCGGGCAGCACGGCCCAGCCCAGGCCTACCACCGTGCCTCGGAAGCGCTTCCCCGGCTGCGACTGGAGGTAGATGTCGGCCGGCGCCCCCGCGGAGATGTTGCGGAGCTGTGTCTCCCGGAAATTTGCCATCACGTACCAGGTGCTGGTATCGACGAGCGTGAAGACGTCGGCGCCCGCCCGAGCGAACGCGCCCACCGAGATGTTGAGATTCACCACACGCCCGCTGAAGGGCGCGGTCACCCGGCAATATGCGAGATCCAGCCGCGCCGCCTCCAGGGCTGCCTCCGCCGCGGCCACGCGCTCGTTCACCGTGCCGACCTGCCCGAGTGTGTCCTGGGAGCGGGCGTGCTCGGACTTCGCCTGGGCGAGGGCGGCCGTCGATGCGACATGCTGCGCTCTCGTGCCGCGCGTGCGGCGTCGACTGAGGTGCGTGCCTGCTCCTGGGCCGTGGCGGCGGCTACGCGATTGGTGCGGAGCTCCTCCACCTTGTCCTTGGTCACAAAGCCCTCGGAAAGGAGCGGCTCCACCCGCTTCAGGTGATCCTCGGCATGCGTCAGCTCGGCCGAGGCTCGTCGCAAGGCTGCCTCCGATGACACCCGCTGGGCCTCGAACCGTGCGATCTCGGCGTCGGCGGCGACGGGATCGGTCTCGCGGCGGGTCACATCGGCCGCCGAGGCAGCCAGCTGTGCCGCCGCCCGCTTCATACCCGCGTCGGCCGTCGACACCGCGTTGCCGAAAGCGTCGACCTCCTTCCGCGTGAGGGAGAGCGCCGCGCGGGCCCGCTCCACGGCGATCTCGTAGGGCCGTGGGTCGACCAGGAAGAGAAGATCGCCCTGCTTCACCTGCTGATTGTCGCGGATGGGAAGCTCGGTAATGTGCCCGCTCACCTTGGGAGCGATGCCGACAAAGTTGGCGCGGACGGTGGCGGCATCGGTCTCCGGGCGGCTCTCCCATCGCCAGACGGTGAACACTATGGCGATGACGGCGCTCACGAGTATGATCGCCCCCACCAGGCGGCCCAGGACCTGACGCCGCTCGGTGGAAGCCTCCTCGGGGGGAGCGCTCGGCTCAGCCACGGAACACACCTTGCCAGATGACCAGAGTGATGAGAATGGCCAGAGCCACATATACGATAGCGCGCGGCCCGAGGTAGGGATCGATCCCGAGGTGCGTGAAGAGCCGCCAGCACAGCATCGTTCCGAGAATGCCGAGAACGAGAGAGGCCATCCAGGAAGGAAAGTACGAGCCGGCCACAGTGATGTCCGGGCCCGGCCGGCAGCCCGAGAGCAGCACACCGGCGGTCGCCGTCAAGGTGCCACGGAGCCCGTGCGAATCCGCGGTCCTCATCGCGCTATCGGTCGCTACCGCGAGAAGGCGAAGGCGGAACCTCACCCGTGTTGAACGCAAGGGTCACCGAGGCATCGAGGAGCTGGACCTTCGTCTCCACCTCCTGGAAGTGCGCGCGGCTCAGCTCTCGACGCGCGCCGAGGAGATCGACGAGGGTGCCGAGCTCCAGGCGATAGGAGCGGAGGACGGCCTCGTAGGAGCTCTCCGAGGCCTTGACGAGGGCGCGGGCCACGTCGAGCCGCCGGAAGCCCAGCCGTACGTCCGTGTATGCCTTCCAGATCTCGCTGATGGCCTGATCGCGAGCCGCCGTGACCTCCTCCTCGGCGGCTCGCCGCTCGGACTCCGCCAGCTCCACCTTGCGCTCGCGCGCTCCGCCCTCGAAGAGCTGCCACTCGAAGCGCAACCCGCCCCCGTACGTGGGTTCCCCCACGTTGAAGTAGTCACCGCTGCGGCCCGACGCGCTGAACCGTGCCCGCGACAGCTCACCTCCCACGTCTCCGACCAGTGAGAGGGTGGGGAAGTAGTCGGCGCGGGCCCGCCGGGCTACCGCCTCCTTCTCGCGCACGAGGGCGACCTTGGCGATCAGATCGGGGCGCTGCTCCAGCGCCCGGTCTATGATCTGCTCGACCGAGTCCTCGAGCGCGGAGGGCAAGGGGAGGGCAGCGAAATCGACCACCTGGATCGGCGTCGTGGGTGGGATGCCCATGCTCTGAGCGAGCGTGACCTGTGCATCACGCTCCCTGGCCGTGAACTCTACCAGCTCGAACTCCGCCTGCACGGCCTGCTGCCGGGCGAGCAGGACGTTGGGCACCGTCTCGAGCCCGTTTGCGAAGCGCGACTCTGCGGCTCCCTGCACGGCCCGCGCGGCATCGAGCCCGGCCTGGGCCACGGTGATCCGGGCCCGGACGCTCGTCAGGGCGTAGAAGGCGCGCTGCACTCGGAACGCGAGAGCCTGGTGGCTGCGGTTGAACCCGAGGTTCGACGCCAGCAGCCGCTCCTTGGCGGCATCCATGGTCGTCCCGCGCCTCCCGAAGTCGAGCAGCAGCCACTTGAGCCCGAGACCCGGCAGGAAGCGGGCCACGTCGATACGGAAGAATCCCTCGGGGATGACGTTCTGGGGCGCCGGAAGCGGCAGACTCTGGAAGCCCCCGAAAGCGGCCAGCGTCAGCATGGGAAAGTACTCGCTGTCGACGAGCCCAACGCCGATGGCCGCCTGGCGCGCCCGCTGCCAGGCAATCCGCGTCTCGGGGTTCGCACGCTCCGCCACGTCAATCAGTTCTAGGAGGTCGTACGGGCGGGCCGGATCGATGGGGATCTTCTCCGTCGGCTTGAGTGCGCTGGAATACCCACGGAGATCTGGTGCGCGCCAGGTCGCCGTCGGTTCGGGGGCGACCTGCGTGCGCAGCCGTTCGGGGAGGTCGTGTCCGTTCTGGGCTTGAGGGCGCTCTGTCGCACACGAGACGAGCGCAGAGCAGGAGATCGCGAGCAGGCCGACGAGGACTCGGCGTGCCAGCCGATTCAGGATGCCTTGATCGCCGGCCCCGTGAGGAACGAGTGGGGGATCAGCTCTCCAGGCATCAGCTTTCCTATGACCACAGGCCATGGCGCCTCCCGCAGCGTCGCATCGGTCGGCTGATCCGGGGTAGGATACACTCTGTCTACATCTGTTCCAGCGTCTTTCCTCGTGTTTCGCGCACGGTCGCCCATACGAAGGGCAGGGAGACCATCGCGGCCAGAGCGTAGAGTGCGTAGGCGCCGGCGAGACCGGCCACGCCCAACAACGGCAGGAAGGTGACGGTGATGGTGAAGTTCGCCACCCAGTTGGTGGCGCCGGATACCGCCAGCGCTGCGCCGCGCATCCGGTTGGGGAACATCTCACCCAGCAGGACCCACATCACCGGCCCCCACGACATGGCGAAGGCGACGATGTAGAGGTTGGCGGCGGCGAGGCCCGTCACCGCCGCGGCCTGAGTGAGGAGCGGCTTCCCATCGGCTCCGATTCCCGCCGTGGCGAAGACGGCGGCGAGGGCGCCCAGGGTCACCGCCATGCCCGCCGAGCCCGCGAGGAGCAGCGGTTTGCGACCCGCGCGATCAACGAGCGCGATGGCGGGGATGGTGGCAAGAATGTTGACAAGGCCGGTGAGGAGATTGATACGCAGGGCCCACTGCTCCGTGGCTCCCGCTGACTTCCACAGCACCTCACCGTAGTAGAAGATGATGTTGATGCCGACGAACTGCTGGAAGGCGGCCAGCCCCATTCCGATCCAGACGACGGGGGCGAGGTTCGCGGTGCCGCGCTCGATCAAGTCTGACAGTCGAGGCCGGTGCTCGCCCCGCAAGCTCTGCTCGACCTGCCGGACCAGGGCTTCTGCGTTGCCGCCGATGCGGGCGAAGATCTGGCGAGCGGCGTCCCGCCTGCCATGGGCGACGAGAAAGCGTGGCGACTCGGGGATGAGCAGCACCCCGGCCAGAAATGCGAGGGAGGGCACCGCCTCCATCCAGAACATCCAGCGCCAGGCCGGCACTCCCAGCCAAAAGGTGGCGGCGGCTCCGCCGGCGAGCCGGGCCAGGATATCGTTGCTCAGGAAGGCGCAGAACAGCCCCAGCACGATGGCCAGCTGCTGCAGCGAGGCGAGTCGGCCGCGTAGCTGCGGTGGGGCAACCTCCGAGATATACATCGGGGCGAGCACGCTGGCTCCGCCGATAGCCAGGCCGCCCACGAGCCGCGACGCCATGAAGAACGCGGCCGAGCCGGCCAGGCCGGTGGCGACGGCGCTGGCGAGGAACAGAGCGCCGTCGAGCAGCATCGTCATCCGTCGGCCAAGACGGTCAGCAATCGTCCCCGCGACGAATGCGCCCACAGCGCAGCCGAGGAGCACGGCTGCCACGGCGAAGCCTGTGGTGGCCGCCCGGGTCCCGAAGGCGTGCCCCAGCGCGTCGACCGTTCCATTGATGACGCCACTGTCGAAGCCGAAGAGAAAGCCGCCGACGGCGGCCACGGAACTCAGAGCGACGACGTAGGTGGAGCGGGCCGGGATGTCGTGGACCGTCGCGTCCGGCGGCACCGATCCGGTGCCTGCTGCGTCAGGCTCGACTCCTCTTGCCGGTTCCCTCACAGGCGGTTCCTCGTGAGACAACGGGTGTGCGCGTCAGAAATTGATCCCAGTCTGGAATCCGGCCACGAACGCGTCGCCGATCTGGCCCGTTCCGCCGGGCCGGATGATGCACTGGAGATCGGGCTGGAAGAATACGGCATTGTCGCGGAAGCGCAACCGATATGTCAGCTCGAGCGCCATCTCATACCGTTGCACGCCCACCGCCGCGCGGCGCTGGGAGTCTTGCAGGTCATTGCTGAAGTGACCGTACACGACGCCGAAGCCCCCTACGTCCGTGGGGCGCGACGGGAAGAGGCCGCGCACGAGGAAGCCGGCGGTGGAAAAGAATGGCATCTGGCTGATCGACCGGTCGGGAGAGACGAGAACCGAGCCGTCCATAGAGGCCCCAGTTCCCCCGAGAGACCTGGGGAGTAACGCCACGGGCCACGGTGTTGAAGTCGGTGTACTGGCTGTCGTCGTACCAGAACCCCGCCTTGTAGTTGCCGATGAGCCCCCGATCACCGGGACGTCCGTTCACCTGATACGCGACCTCGGCCATCGCGAACAGCGGCCCGGCCATGGACCAGTCCGCTCCGTGATGATCGTTGTCGCGGATGGAGGGGTCGCCGTTGTACAGGCCGGCCATCACATACGTCCGCTCGGTCGGCCGCACCTTGACGAGGCCACCCCAGGTGGCGTTGGGGTAGGCGGTCATGCCGGGAGCGTTGAAGAAGACGCCGACCGGATTTCCATCGAAAGCATTCTGGACGAACACGTAGTCGTAGGGAGACACGAGAAAGTCGTCGCCGGCGGCGATGCGGCCGACTCGGAGCTCCAATCGGTCTCCCCACAGTTGTTGGCGGTAGGCCACGTCGACGAGTCGGTACGTCTCGCCGCCGAACACCTGCTGCACGCTGAAGACGTTCCCGATGGAACGAGCCGCCCACCAGCCCGAAGAGCTTTTCGAGATCGACGAGCAGGTCGAGGCCGAGGTTGCTGGCCCCTCGGAAGCCCTGCCGCATGCCGCCTGTGGGATTAGCGAGGGCGTCGGTGACGAACGTGACGGTGGGGGTGACACCGTGCTCCTCGAGCCAGGCCCGCGCGCCGAACCAGTCTCCCAGCAGGTGCTCGCTGGGCAGGACGAGCTGGAAGGGCGTATCCGCCAAGGAGCGGGTGCCGGCCGGGGCCTTTGGCGTGTCCTCGGCCGAGGCGACCGCCACCCAGCCAAGGATCACCAGGCTGGCGGCCGCGACGCGGCCTCGACTCATGAGTGGGCCCAGTGATCCACCTCGGGATCTCCAAGCCTCCCAAGCGCCTACGCCATCCGCGGAGGGAGCCTGCATCGCGAGTCGATGAAGCTGCATCAGGCCGTCTCGGGGACAGAGGGAGCGCGGGTGACGGGCTCCACCGGGAAGCCGGCTCGGCGCCAGCCCTCGAGCCCGCCGCTCAGAGGGTGCACGTTCTTGAAGCCGATGGCGGCACCGCGAAGGGCCAGCCGGGCGCTGGTGGCCTCGTTCGATTCCGCGCAGTAGAAGACCACTTCGCAGTCACGTGGAATGAGATGGTGGGGATGTGTCAGCTCCTCGGGATCGATGAGGTACGCTCCTGGGATCTTGTAGGGAGTCACCTCGATGTCGAGCGCCGTTCTCAGATCGACGACCACGAGGTGGTCGCCCGCCTCCAGTCGTTGTTGGAGTTCCAGTGGTGTGATCCGCGCTTTCCGTAGATGACGGAGAAACTGACGCCGTCTGACGTGCTTGGACACGAGATACACGATCAGCGCGGCGGCTATGAGGATGGACAGCGGCTTCCCGCCGCGGGCAGCCCGGGTCACCAGAAAAGCTATGACATCCGAGCAGGCATAGCCGAGGCCGATCCAGGCGCCGGCCCAGAGCAAGGCGCCGGCGGCAGCGTAGAGGAGGAATTGTTCGGGCCGGATGGCGACGACCCCGGCCAGTCCGGCGGCGAGCGGGTTCAGACCAGGCAGAAACTTCGCCAGGACCAGATACCGCGCCCGATGCGCGAGGAAACGCTCCTTGGCGCTCCGGATGACGGAGTCCGGGTCGAGGGAGAACCGGCACACGGTCCCGAGGACCCGGGCGCCCAATGAACGGCCCAGCGCGTACCAGAGCGCGTCGGCACCGACGGTGGCGATCATCGCTGCGGACACTGCGAGCGCGAGGTTCATGTGGCCCGAGCCGGACAGGGCGCCGGCCCCGAGCAGCATGGGGACGGCCGGCACTGGTAGCCCAGCCTGTACGGCAAATGCCCAGACGAAGATCACCGCCACGCCGTACTGAACGAGGAGGTCGGGCATCAGTCTTCTGTGTCCGCCGACGGGCGCTGGCCGGTCTGCCTAATCTGGGCGACGTGCCGATAGCGGACCAGTCGCATCACGACGGTCACGATGACGGCCGTCGACCAGCCAAAGCCAAGCGTGCCATTCGCGGCTTCCAGCGGCCCCAGCAGGCGCCAGCGCGGCGACATGACGATATCGCCATGTCCACCGTCGTGTAGTTGACCGCGGCCTACCAGCACCACGATTGCCATCGTGATAGTGGGCTCCCGCCAGCGTCTTTGGGAGGCGCCGGCCACAATCACATCTCAACGACCCCTGGACCGCCGTAGGGCACAAGGATCATGCGCCAGAATCCGAGCGCGGCATAGAGGCTTTCGAGCGAGATCGCCGATACCTGACCTGCCCGGAGGCCCGGCAGCCTCTTTTCGCGCCCGGTGGACATCGCCTGGCCCCTGGGTGTATACGAACCCACTGGATGGCGGGCTTGTCAGATCCCGCTGCACGTCCCGCTGGGCTCACGAGCTTGAAGAGGCGGCAAGGTGGGTGAATCAGAAAAGCAAGGCTTCCTAGACGCGGTCGCCACCGCATTCCTGCGGAGGCGGCTCCACAGTCGGCGCCTGCGTGCCGCGGCCGTGCGCGGGGTCAGGACCGTCTCGGCCGGGGCCGATGGTGCTCTGAAGATCGACTTCGACCACGCCGCGCGCTGCTTCGCCCACGCTCCTTCCTGGCTCACTGCACACACGAGCGACGTCGCGGCCGCTCCCGGCCCGCCCACCGAGGCGCCCCAGGCTCCACCCATGTCCATCGTGATCATGGTGGTGGGCTCCCGAGGGGACGTGCAGCCGTTCATTCCGATCGGGCGTCGCCTCGCGGAGCGCCACCGGGTGCGCATTGCGACGCACCGCGAGTTCCGACCGATGGTCGAGAAGGCCGGGCTGGAGTTCTACCCGCTCGGGGGCAACCCGCACGAGATGATGGAGTACATCGTCAAGACCGGCGGCAGCATCGTTCCCACGCGGCTCGACCAGCTCTGGGAGGATGTGCCGAAGAAGCGGGCAATGATCGCCGAGATCCTCGCCTCGACCTGGCGGGCCTGTACGGAAGCCGATCCCGAGCAGCCCGGGGCGCGGCCGTTCCGTGCCGACCTCATCGTCGCCAACCCCCCGAGCTACGGCCACATTCACTGCGCCGAGGCGCTGCACATCCCGCTTCACATGATCTTCACCATGCCGTGGAGCGCCACGCGGAGTTACCCTCATCCCTTCGCCCAGATCGATCCCAGCGTGCATCGCCCCGTGGAGAACTTCTTCTCCTACGGCGTCATCGATCTGATCGTCTGGACCGGCATCAGCGATCTGGTGGACGAGTTTCGCAAGGAGATCTTGAAGCTGCCGCCCCTCACCCTCACCGACGGCGCGGCGCTGCTGGACGACCACGAGGTTCCCTTCACCTACCTCTGGCCGGAGAGCCTGGTGCCTAAGCCAGAGGACTGGGGCCCGCACATCGACCTCGCCAACTTCATCCAGTACGAGCAGGCACAGACCTATGAGCCGCCGCCAGCCTTGCGCGATTTCCTGGCGGCCGGCGAGCCACCGATCTACGTCGGGTTCGGCTCGGTGGTCGCCCAGGATCCCGTTGCCCTCACCCGGACCATCTTCACCGCGCTGGAGAGAGCGGGTGCGCGGGGCATCGTGGCCGAAGGCTGGGCCCACCTGGGCGGAGGCGCTCTCCCGCCGAACGTCTACCTGATCGGCGACTGTCCCCACGACTGGCTGTTCCCACGCTGCCGGGCCGTCTGCCATCATGGCGGGGCGGGGACCACGTCCGCCGGGCTACGCGCCGGTCTTCCGACCATCGTGGTGCCCTTCTTCGGCGATCAGTTCTTCTGGGGCCGCATTGTCGCGAAGGCGGGCGCGGGGCCGGAGCCGATTCCCATCCGTCGCCTCGACACCGAGTCGCTCACGGCGGCTTTCGACGCCTGTCGGCGCCCACAGATCCGCGAGCGGGCGAGCGAGCTCGGTGCCCATTTGCGAGCGACCGACGGCGTGGAGCTCGCCGTGCAATCGATCGAGCGTCACCTCCCCGCGCCCGTCATGTGCTGCTCGCGCGACCCGGATCATCTGGCCGTGCTCTATTGCGACACGTGTCGCATCCACCTCTGCGAGAACTGTTGCCACGCGGAGCATTCAGGGCACTCGGTATACCCCTATCGTTATGTCGACTGGAGCGAGCCGTCGCCCCACGGGCTCGTTGCCGATCTCGGCGAGCTCATCGGAGATGCCGCCCACGCCCTCCAGGCGGGCCTGGCGGAGCTCGTGCCGGGCGCGAAGCGGAGACCGGAGGGGGTGGTCTTCAGCGACAAGGACGAGTCGGCGAGCCCCGGCCGCGAGGGACCCGTCCGCAAGCTCCGGCGCTGGCTCCGCCTGTCGTAGCCGGGGAGGCAGTCCCGCGTGCTGCGGCGGGCTCCCGCCGCCGCGGACGGAGGGTGAAGGCGGTCACGATGACCGTCAAGGCGAGCAGCTCGCAGAAGACCATGCTCCAGTGCTGGGCACGGTCCACCCAGCCCCCGGTCCAGAGCGCGGGCGCGAGCCCGGCGCAGAGGGAGAGCGCGATCACCAGGAGGTAGGGGCGGGGGACGCCGAGCGTCCAGGCGCGAAACCACCAGATCTGGCCTTTGCGGAACCGGCCCACGCCGAAGTGCCTGTTGCACGCGAACCAGAGAAAATCCCAGGTGACGGTCAGGAGGAAGAACATCGCGAGCAGGTCTGCCTCGCGCTCCCAGGAAGGCGTATAGAGCTGAGGCACGTGCACGAACAGGAGGATCAGCGTCACCAGGCAGAGGTGGTAGCCCGTCACGGGCTTCCCGAACCAGCGCCGGACGCCGCGACTGTCCCAGCGCCATGTGGGGAGCTTTTCCGCCCACCCGTGGGGACCCTCGATCTGGATCTCGAGGTGGGCGAGGATGAACGCGATCAGGAAGAAGTACGCTCCGATCGCGAGGGACATCACGTTCCTCCGAAGCGCTTTCGCAAGTACTGCTCGAAGGCGCTCCCGATCTGCGGATGGCGAAGGCCGAGCTCCACGTTGGCCATCAAGTAGCCGAGCTTGTCGCCGGCGTCGAATCGTTGACCCTCGATCACGGTGGCCAGCATGCCCTCACGGCGCGCCAGGCTGGTCATGGCGTCGGTCAACTGGATCTCGCCTCCGCGCCCGGGCCGCGTCCGGCGCAGATCGTCGAAGATGCCGCCCGTGAAAACATAGCGGCCGGGGAGGGCGAGGCGGCTCGGCGCTTGCCCGATCTCCGGCTTCTCGACCACATCGTGCACCGACCACAAGTTGGGTCCCTTTTCGCTGACCTTGACGATCCCGTACTTGCCGACGTCGCGGTCGGCCACCTCCATCACCGCCACCGTCGACAGTTGCGTCTCTTCGTAGATCCGCGCCAGCTGCGCAATGCCCGACGGACGGCCCGGGGAGGTGATCAAGATCTCGTCGCCCAGCAACACGGCGAAAGGGTCGCGGCCGATGGCCGGCTCCGCGCACAGCACCGCGTGACCCAGGCCCAGGGCCACGTGCTGACGAATGCTGATCACCCTCAGCTTCTTGACGATCTCGTGCACCGGCTTCAGGAGCTCCGTGCGCCCGGCCTTTTCCAGCGTGTCTTCCACCTCGTAGGAGGTGTCGAAGAAATCCTCGATGGCGCTCTTGCCGCGGCCGGCGATCAGCACCACGTGGGAGATGTCGGCAGCGACGATCTCCTCCATGATGTACAGGAGCGTCGGCTTGTCGACGATGGGGAGCATCTCCTTGGGCACGGTCTTCGTGGCGGGCAAGAAGCGTCACAGGTGTGAGTGGGCTGACAAGGCCTCGACTAGAAAAGCAGCAACCACGGGAAGCTTCATCGCTCCTTCGCGCGCTCTCGAAGATTCAGGTACGGGGGATTCGTCGGCTATCCTCTCGATCCCACAGGGGGTATACCCCTATCCCACAGGCTATCCCCCTCTGGTATCCCGACCCCTGATATACGGTTCGGGTCGTCGCGGATTCGATCCTCTCTAGTTTTGAGTCTAGGCAGGCCCTGGTCTCGATGAAGGCCGCGGGAGAGCATTGGCATCAGCGCGGAGCCTTTCAGATGAGTCTCAACCTCGAAGACCAGGCAGTTCGATTTCGATGATCGCGGCTCCGTGATTTGAACCAGCGGTGCCGCCTACTCGGTGCAGGGGACTGAAAGTCGCGTTTCATTCCGCATTTCCTGCAGGAGAGTCGTTCGGTTAGTTTGAGAAAGTCCGGGTGTGGTGGACACGAAAAAGGGGGACAATGCTCCCCTTGGAAGCTGGTCGCATGGAAGTGCTTCCGCGTTTCTCACCAAGGACTCCATGAGTAGACTCGCCACGTCGATTGGTCTTGCATTTGCTCTGGCGTTGGGGCTGGGGAGCAGAGAAGTCGCTGCGCCAGCCCAGCCGGACGGTCAACTGACCATTGCCTTCGATGTCTCGATCGCCCTCACGTTTCTCGATCCCGCCGAGACCCCCGGCATCGGCGTGCCGTTCGCGTTTCTGTATGCGCTGCATGACGCGCTGATCAAGCCGCTGCCCGGCAACGACATGGCGCCCTGTCTGGCCGAGTCCTGGAAGGAGAGCG
>WNFK01006108.1_pt1 | contig 13599 bp, 13 predicted proteins | sample 5400281 | NCBI WGS metagenome assembly WNFK01 (sample SAMN13153350, study PRJNA577476) | soil metagenome | isolation source: 20 cm soil on Douglas fir-dominated hillslope | place: USA:California | collected 2013-09-17
GAGGACGTAGATGCCGGCGTTGACCGGGTACTCCTTGCGGGGCTTCTCGGCGACGTCCACGACGCGCTCGCCCTGCAGGGTGAACTCGCCGTAGGGAATGTCCACCTGGTGCAGGGACACCGCCACCGTGAGCGCGGCGGCACGCTCGCGATGAAACTCGGCCATCGCGCGAAAATCGCACTTGGTGAGAATGTCGCCGTTCAGCACGAAGAACGGTCCCCGCATCGGCGGCGCGATCAGGGTGAGCGCGCCGATCGTCCCGAGCGGGACCGGCTCTTCCACGTAGTCGATCGCGACGCCGAACTGCTCGCCGTTCCCGAAGTGATCGCGGATCATCTGCGACTTGTGACGCACCGCCAAGATGATGCTGCTCACGCCCGAGGCGCGCAGCCGGTCGACGAGAATCTCGACCAGGGGGCGGCCGCCGACGGTGAGCAGAGGCTTGGGGGTCGTTTCCGTGAACGGCCGCAGGCGTCGGCCCTCACCTCCGGCCATGATGACCGCGGGGCAGTCGAGCGGCGGCGGCGCGAGCAGGTCGTCGAGGAACCACAGATTCACGAGGCGCCCGTCCGCGTCGACGACCGGCAGCTGACGGATCGCGCGCCGGCGCATCAGGGCCAGCGCGGCCTCGCGCGAGGTCTCGACGCCGACGGTGATGGGCTTGCCGTTCATCGCCCCGGAGACAGGCTCGTCCAGGGCGACACCGCGCAGGATCGCCTTGCGCAAATCGCCGTCCGTGACGAGCCCGAGCAGACGGCGCTCCGCATCGGCGACCGCTGCGGCCTGCCGACTCGGCACGGACGATATTCTATCCGCCTCCCCCGGTGCGCGCCAACCTTGACACGCTCACCGGCGATTTGTTCAAATGTTGAACGCCAGGGAATGGAACGTCAAGCCGAGCGCGAGCTCGAGATCCTGATCGCCATCGGTGAGGGAAAGCCGCTGACCCAGCGGGCGCTCGCGCAGCGCCTGGGGGTCGCCGTCGGGCTGACCAACCTCTACCTGCGCCGGTTGATGCGCAAGGGCTACGTCAAAGTAGGCGGTTTTCCGCGCAAGCCGGCCGTCCGCAAGCGGCTCCGCTATCTCCTGACCGGCAAGGGCATCACGGAAAAGTCGCGTCTGACCTATGAGTACATGACGCACTCGCTCCGTCTCTATCGCCGGGCTCGCGCGCACCTGCGCGAAGCGATGGCCGGGCTTCCCAACCGTGACGCGCGCAAGGTCGCCCTCTACGGGGCCGACGATGCCGCGGAGCTCGCCTATCTGACGCTCTGCGAACTGGGGCTGGAGCCTATCGCGGTGTTCGACGGCCACCCCGGGCGAAGGTTTCTGGGGTTCGAGGTGCGCGACGTCCGCGAGCTCGGCCCGACAGAATTCGACGCCATCGTGGTGGCGACGTTCGACAAGCCCGACGCGCACGTCGCCGCGCTGACGGCCCAGGGCGTGCCGCGCGACCGCCTGGTGACCTTGCGCCAGTGAGCGACTTCCGCCGCCTCCTGCTCCTTCTGCGCACGTACGTGCGGCCGCACTGGCGGGCCGTCGCGGTGCTCCTCGTCCTGAGCTACGTGGCGACGGCACTGACCGGGCTGCTGCCGTTGATCATGGCGCCGATTCTCGACTTGGCGCTCGGCGGACTCGCGGCCAGGCCCACCCCGCCGCGCGTGGGTCTCGGCAACCTGGACCTCGGAACGCTCGGTACCGCGGTCTTCCAGTGGCTCGGCGTCAGCGGCCACGCGAGCCCGCAGCGCGCCATCGTCCTGCTGGCCGTCGCCTACGTGCTCGTGGGGTTGCTCAAGAGCGCCGTCGACTTCGGCAATTACCTGCTCGGGCTCTGGATCCGCGTGCGCACGAGCGCGTCCATCCAGGCGCGACTGTTCGAGCACCTCTTGAGCCTCTCCCTCGGATTCTTCAAGCGGCATCGCACGGGCGAGCTGGTGTCGCGACTGGAGGCGGACGCGTCATCGATGGCGGCGCCGCTCGAGGTCGTCATCATCAGTCTGGTCACCGCCCCTGTCCTGGTCGTGGTCTACGGCCTTCTCCTGGTGCGAACCAGTCCCTATCTGGTGCTGGCCGCCGTCGGCGCAGGCCTCGCGCACTACGCGATCACCCGCTTCGTCAAGGGCCCGGTCCGCCGGCTCGCTCGCGAGGACCTCTCGATGCTCGGGCGCCTGCTCGCGCACTTTCACGAAGTGCTGGCGAACATCCGCGAGGTCAAGGCGCTCGGGATCGAGGCGCTCGAGGCCGGGAAGGCTCGGCGTACGCTTCGCGATCTGGTTCGAGTCCGCGTGCGCTTCGGCCTCTACAAGCACATCGACGAGCCGGCGCGCAACGCGGCGAACTACATGGTCGAGGCGGCGATCGTCCTCGTGGGCGCGTGGGAGCTCCTGGCCGGCCGGATGGGGGCGCCCGCCTTCGTCCTGTTCATGTACGTCGGCCGCGTCATTCTCTTGCAGATCGGCCGGCTCGGTACCGCGTGGGTGGAGATCCAGGCACTCCTGGCCAGCTCGAGCCGCGTCACGGAGCTGCTCGAGGTGCAGCCCGACGTGCCCGACGGCGCCGAGGCGATCGACGACTTCCGGGACCGCCTGGCGCTGCGGGGTGTCACGTTCGGCTATGGCGACGACGAGGTCGTGCTCGACGACATCGACCTCGAGATCCGGCGCGGGGAGATCGTCGCGGTCGTCGGACCGAGCGGCATCGGCAAGTCGACGCTCGCCGACCTGGTGCTGAGATTCTACGATCCCCAGCAGGGCGTCGTGACGATCGACGGACGGGACATCCGCCGGCTCCGCCAGTCGAGCTATCGCGCGCTGTTCGGTGTCGTGTCGCAAGACGCCGTGCTCTTCAACATGACGATCCGCGAGAACATCGCCCACGGCCGGGAACGCCTGACGGACGCGGACATCGTCGCCGCGGCGCGGACCGCCAACGCCCACGACTTCATCTCCGAGTTTCCGCAAGGCTACGACACCGTCGTCGCGGAGCGCGGGGTTCGGCTGTCCGGCGGCCAGCGCCAGCGGATCGCGATCGCGCGTGCGATCGTCGGGCGACCGCGGATCCTCATCCTGGACGAGGCGACGAGCTCGCTCGACAGCGAGTCCGAGCGGCTCGTGCAGGACGCGATCGACCGGGTGATCGTCGGCTCGACGTCGATCGTCATCGCCCATCGCCTCTCGACCGTGCTGCACGCGGATCGGATCGTGGTACTGAACGAGCGCCGCATCGAGGCCGTCGCGCCGCACGCCCAGCTCCTGGAGTCGAGCCCCACGTACTCCCGGCTCTATCACCTGCAGTTCGAGGCGTCGCGATGACCGAGAGTGTGCGACATTGCAGTGCGATGACGAATCGCCTCGGGATCGTGCGATGCGCGTCGTGATCCTCGGCGCCGGCGCCCACGGGCGCGCGATCGCCGATCTCCTTGGCGAGGGCTCCGGCCTCACCCTGGTCGGCTTCACCGATACCGATTCGACGCTCGCCGGCCAGACCGTGCTCGGCGTGCCCGTCCTCGGCGACGACGGCGCCGTCGTGCAGGCCGTACGCGGTGGGCGGTGTGACGGGGCACTCGTCGGCGTCGGCAATACCGCGATGGCGGCTCGCCGCGCCCTCGGTGGCCTGCTCAGCTCCGCTGCGATACCGTCCCCGGTGGTAGCCCACCCGCGGGCCACGGTCGCGGCGTCGGTGTCGGTCGGGGCTGGCACCGTCGTCTTCGCGGGCGCGGTCCTCGGCGCGCGGGTCCGCTGCGGCGCGAACGTGGTCGTCTACAGCGGCGCGATCGTGGAGCACGACTCGGTCCTCGAAGATCACGCCTACCTCGGCCCCGGCGCGTTGCTCGCGGGCAACGTCATCATCCGCGAGGGCGCCTTCGTCGGTGTCGGCGCGGTCGTGCTGCCCAGGATCGAGGTCGGCCGGGACGCGATCGTCGCCGCCGGTGCCGTCGTGACGAGCCCCGTCGAGCCTGGAACGACCGTCGCCGGAGTGCCGGCGCGCGTCTTGCCCCGGTGAGGCCCACGGCCATGGCCGCAGCGGCGACCGTCGGGCGTGTGTTCGTGATCGCCGAGGCCGGCGTGAATCACAACGGCGACGTCGGGCTCGCTCGCGCACTGGTCGACCTCGCCGCCGAGGCGGGCGCCGACGCGGTGAAGTTTCAGACTTTCTCCACCGCTCGTCTGGTGTCGAGGCGCGCGCCCACCGCGGAGTATCAACGCCGCGCCACCGGCGGGGAGCAGAGCCAGTACTCCATGCTATCGGCACTGGAGCTTTCGCCGGCGGCGCACGAGACGCTTATCGCCCACTGCGCCGCGCGCCGGATCGAGTTCATGTCGGCGCCCCATGACCTCGAGAGCGCGCGTTTCCTGAAGCGTCTGGGCGTCCGGCGCCTCAAGATCCCGTCGGGCGACGTCACGAACCTTCCGATGCTCGACGTCGTCGGCGGGCTCGGGCTGCCGGTGATCCTCTCGACCGGCATGGCCGACCTGGCCGAGGTCGATGCGGCGGTCACCACCCTGCGACGCGCCGGGCTGACCGACCTTGTCTTGCTCCAGTGCGTGAGCGACTATCCAGCCAGTCCGGCCGGAATGAACCTCCGCGTGATGGACACGTATCAGCGCCGCTTCGGCGTGCCCGTCGGGCTCTCCGACCACACACTGGGGATCCACGTCGCCGTGGCGGCCGTCGGCCGCGGCGCGATGTACATCGAGAAGCACTTCACTTTGGACCGCGCGCTCGACGGCCCGGACCACCAGGCGTCTCTCGATCCGGAGCAGCTTCGCGGACTGATCAGGGCGATCCGCGACGTCGAGGCCGCGCTGGGCGACGGCGTGAAGGCGCCGACGCCCAACGAGCTGCCCATCCGCAACGTCGCCCGGAAGAGCCTCGTCGCCGCTCGCGACCTGCCGGCCGGGACGATTATCGGCCCCGGCGATATCGTGATCCTCCGGCCGGGTACGGGCCTGGCACCGGGCGCCATGGCGCAGGTGCTCGGACGCAAGACGTCGCGCGCGGTCCAGGCCGACACCCCACTGAGCGAGGACATGTTGCTGTGATCACAGCGTTGATCGTCGGCGGCGGCTCCATTGGGAAGCGGCACCTGAAAAACCTGCTGGCCGGGGGCCACTCCGCTGCCGTGGTCGAGACGCGCGCCGATCGGCGCGCGGAGATCGGCGAGAAATTCGGCGCGGCCAAGCTTTTTACCAGCCTCGACGAGGCCATCGCCGCCGAGCGCTACCGGACCGCGTTCATCTGCGTACCCACGGCGTACCACGTCCAACCGGCGCTCCGGCTCGTGCGTGAGGGCGTCCACATCCTCATCGAGAAACCCGTCTCGCACAACCTGGAGGGGGTGCTCGAACTCGTCGAGGCGATCGAGCGCGCGACGCTCGTGGGGATGATCGGTTTCTGCATGCGGTTCTTCAAGCCGCTGATGCGCGCCAAGGAGCTCATCGACGCCGGGCGCGTCGGGCGGATCGTCACCGCGCGAAGCTTCACCGGGGTGCACCTGCCGTTGTGGCATCCGTGGGAGGACTATCGCACGTTCTACATGGCCAAGAAGGAGCAGGGCGGCGGCGTGTTGCTCGACGAATGCCACGCGTTCGACTGGATGCAGTGGCTGTGCGGTCCGATCACGGGCGTCTTCTCCGTCGTCGGCACGTTCAGTGACCTCGAGGTGAGCACGGACGATGTGTGTGAGGTGATCGCGCGGTTCGGCGCGAGCACGGTCGGCTCGATCCATCTCGACATGGTCGACCGCTCGGCGCGGAGCGAGGTGGAGATCATCGGCACCGAGAGCACCTTGCTCATCGACCTCGAGGGCCACACGGTTCGCCTCTACGACACGCGGGCCAATCGCTGGGACACCCAGACGTTCGAGCCGTCTTACGACCAGATGTACGTGGACGAGATCGAGCATTTCTTCGCGTGCGTCGATGGCCGCGAGCGTCCCCGCGTGGATCTCCGAGCGGGCTATAACGTCCAGCGCATCCTCGACGCCTGCAACCGCTCGAGCGCGACGGGCCGCTGGGTCGCACTCGACTGAAAATGCCGACGCCGCGACTCATCGCCCGCCTCGACGTCAAGGCGCCGAACCTCGTGAAGGGCATCCACCTCGAGGGGCTGCGCGTCATGGGGGATCCGCAGACCTTCGCGCATCGCTATTTCGCGGACGGCATCGACGAGATTCTCTACGTGGACATCGTGGCCAGCCTCTACGGGCGCAACAACATTTTCGATGTGGTCCGCCGGGCGGCCGAAGACGTGTTCATCCCGCTGACCGTCGCGGGCGGCCTGCGCTCGGTGGAAGACGTCAGGGACGCGCTGCGGAGCGGCGCCGACAAAGTCGCCATCAACACGGCTGCGGTCGCCGACCCCGAACTGATCCGCCGAGTCGCGGAAGCGTTCGGCAGCCAGTGCGTCGTCGTCGAGGTTCAGACGAAGAGGGTCGGGCCCGAGCGGTGGGAGGCGTACACCGACAACGGCCGCGAGCGCTCAGGACTCGACGCGCTCGAATGGGCCCGGCGCGCGGTCGAGCTCGGCGCCGGCGAGCTGCTGGTGACCTCGGTCGACCGCGAGGGCACGCGCAAGGGCTTCGAGCTCGATTTCCTCCGTCAGGTGACGCGCGTCGTGAGTGTGCCGGTGATCGCGTGCGGCGGCGCCGGCGGCGCCGCCGATATCCAGCGGGCGATCGTGGAAGGTGGCGCCGACGCGGTCGCCGTCGCCTCGATCCTCCACTACAGCACGTGCTCCGTCGGGGCGATCAAGGCCGCGCTCTCCGAGGCCGGCGTGGCCGTGCGGCGGGCGGCGTGAGCGCGCGCCCCGAGGTCGTCGTCGTCGATTACGGCCGCGGTAACCTCTTCAGTGTCGGCCAAGCGGTATCGAAGGTCGGCGGCACGCCGCGCCTGTCCGCCGACCCCGAGGTGGTGGCCAGCGCGTCGCGCCTGATCCTTCCGGGGGTCGGCGCCTTCGGCGACGCGATGGCCGGGCTCAACGCGCTCGGGCTTGGGGAGGCGGTGAAGGCGTTTGCGGCCACGGGACGGCCGCTGCTCGGCATCTGCCTGGGTATGGAGCTCTTGCTCGATGAGTCGAGCGAGTTCGGTCGACACGCGGGACTCGGCCTCATCCCGGGGCGCGTCGATCGCCTCCCGTCGCCCCAGACCGGCAGCCGGGAGAAGATCCCCAACGTCGGCTGGTGTCCCCTGGAGGAGCCCAGACAAGGAGCGACGTGGAGCGGCACGATCCTCGCCGACGTCAAGGTCGGGGACTTCGTTTACTTCGTCCACTCGTACGCCGCCTATCCGGCCGATCCCGGTCATCGTCTCGCCGACATCACGTTCGCGGGCATCGGCGTCACCGCGGCGGTGGCGCGCGAGAACGTGACGGGCTGTCAGTTCCATCCCGAGAAGAGCGGTCCGGTCGGCCTTGCGATGCTCAGCGCCTTCGTCCGCGACGCCGTCCGGGCAGACCTGTGAGCGCGCCGTCACCGCTCGAGGTGAAGTTCGGCCTGCCGCGTGAAGTGCGCTTCTGCACGCGGTGCGTGATCTCCAACCAGCGCCCATCGTCGGCCGTCGAGTACGAGCACACGTCGGAATCGAAGAAAGAGACGATCCACTTCGACGCCGACGAGGTGTGCGACGCGTGCCGCTTCTCGGAATGGAAAGACAGCCGGGCCGACTGGGCCGAGCGGGAGCGGGAGCTGCGCGATCTGCTGACTCGCCACCGGCGCACCGACGGCGGCTACGATGTGCTGGTGCCGGGCAGCGGAGGGAAGGACTCCGTCTACGCCGCGCACGTCCTCAAGTACAAGTACGGGATGAATCCGCTCACCGTGACGTGGGCGCCGCACATCTATACCGAGGTGGGCTGGCGAAACTTCCAGTCGTGGCTCCATGCCGGCTTCGACAACTTTCTGTGTACGCCCAACGGCCGGGTTCATCGGACGCTGACGCGCCTGGCCTTCGAGAACCTCCTGCACCCGTTCCAGCCGTTCATCTTCGGCCAGAAGAGTCTCGCGCCCAAGATGGCGGCGATCCACGACATCCCGCTCGTCATCTATGGCGAGAACGAGGTGGAGTACGGTAACCCGGTCGCGGAAGCAGCCTCGGCGCAGCGGGACCCGCGGTACTACACGCAGCAGCAGCGGCTCGACGACCTCTACCTCGGCGGCGTGCGCGTGCCCGAGCTGGCCCAGCATGGCGTGACCGCCAAGGATCTGGCTCCCTACCTGCCGGCCGATCCCAACGTGCTCGCCGAGAAGAAGATCGAGGTGCACTACCTCGGCTACTACCTCAAGTGGATACCGCAGGAGTGCTACTACTACGCGGTCGAGCACGCCGGCTTCGAGGCGAACACCGAGCGGACAGAGGGCACCTATTCGAAGTACAACTCGATCGACGACCGGATGGACGGCTTCCATTACTACACCACCTTCATCAAGTTCGGGCTCGGGCGGGCGTCGTACGATGCGGCTCAGGAGATCCGCAACCACCACCTCACGCGTGAGGAGGGCGTCGCGCTGGTGCACCGCTTCGACGGCGAGTTCCCGCGCAAGTACTTCACAGAAAATCTCGAGTACATGGGGCTGAGCGAGGCGCGGTTCTGTGAGATCGTCGACCGGTTCCGTTCCCCCCACCTCTGGAAGCACGAAGGCGACGCGTGGGTTCTGCGTCACCGCGTCTCCTGATCCTGGTGCCGGCGCGGGCCGGCTCGAAGGGCGTACCCGGCAAGAACGTGAAGCTCCTCGGCGGCATTCCCCTCCTCGGCTGGACGGCGCGAACCATCCGGAGCTCGGGAGTCCAGGCGCGCGCGGTACTGTCCACCGACGATCCGGCGATCGCTGAGGTCGGCCGAGCCGAAGGCCTGGAAGCGCCGTTCCTGCGCCCGGCCCAGCTGGCCGGAGATCGCGTCGACATGATCCACGTCGTCGAGCACGCGGTAACGTGGCTCGAGTCCGAGGAACGCTGGCGACCGGCCGCGATCATGGTGCTTCAGCCGACTTGCCCATTCCGGCGCGCCGGGCGCCTCGCCGAGGCGCTGGCCCTGCTCGCGCACCCCGGTACCGAGGGCGTCGTCGGGGTCGCCCGGCTCGATCGCACGCCTGCCTTCCTCTATCGGCAGGACGCCGACGGCTTGCTCGTCGCGCTGGCCGAGTGGGACGCCGCGACGCTCCGCCAGGACGCACGGCCCACGTTCACGCCGAATGGGACGCTCTACCTGACCACGCGCGAGAGCCTGGGCCGGCACCGCCGCCTCTTTCCGCCGCGGCTCCGGGGCCTGCCGACGACGTCGCTCGAGGGTGTCGACATCGACAGCCCGGAGGACTGGGCGCTGGCCGAGGCGATCGTCGTTGCCGGACTCGCGGCACCATGACGCGCCTCCGCGTCCTGCTCTCGGCGCGCGATCCGGGCGGCGCGGCGTCGATCAGAGCGCTGCTGCCCGCCCTGCGCGCCGACCCCCGCGCCGAGGCGACCGTCGCGGCGAGTGGCGCCGCGTTCGATATGCTGACGACGGCCGGTGCAGCCCCGCTGCGGTTCGCGCTCGCGGACGGCACGACCCACGTCCCGAGGGGCGGCCAGGTCGAGCCTCTGCTCGGAGCGACGCGCCGGCTGCTGGCGCGGCTCGAGCCCGACGTCATCGTCGTCGGCGTCTCGTCGCTCGGCGTCGGTCTCGACGAGGCGCTGCTCGCGTGCGCAGGCCGCGTGCCCACGTTCGCGCTGCAGGACTACCCCGGCGACGCGAACGCGATCGGGGGCAAGTTCGCGGGGCTCTACTTCGTGCGGGACGACGCGGCGGCGCGGCTGACGCGCGCGCGTCACGGCGTGGCGGCGCTGCCGGTCGGCTCGCTTCGCCATAGCCCTTATGTGTCGCTCGATGTCGGAGAGCTCCGCTCCCAGACGCGAGCCCGACTGAGCGCCGGCGATCGTTCGGTCGTCGGCTTCTTCGGCCAGCCGGCCGAGATCCCCGGCCAGGAGCAGGGGTTCCGCGATCTCGTGAGCGCGCTGGCGCGCCGCTCGCCGGCGGTGCTCGTGATCCTGCGCGAGCACCCCAAGTCGCCGGAGCTCCGGACGGCGCATCGCGCCGCGCTCGAGGCGGCGGGACTGGACGCCGTCGATGCGACCGGCCTGGACCCGATGGAGCCCTGGCTCGCGGCGTGCGATCTCGTCACGACGTGCTTTTCGCACTGCGCGATGGACTACGCGTTCCTCGACGCGGCGAGCGCGGAGCCGCTCGGCGCGACGCTCTTCCTGCTCACGACACCCGAGGTGCGTGACTTCCTGCGGGACCAGTCGGGCGAGATGCTCCCGGACGGCGTCGCGCGGGGCCTGGGGGAGGTCGCCGAGACGGCGACAGACGTGTCGCGGCTCCTCGACGCGCTGCTGAGGCCCGAGGCGCGGCGACGCTACCACGACGCGAGCCGGCGGCTCCCGCGGCACGCCGATCTCTCCTCCATCGTCGAGGCGCTCCTCGACCGGGCGCCGGCGCCGCGCGTGGCACGGTGAGCACCCCGCGCGTGCTGGGGCTCGTGGCCGCGCGGGGCGGCTCGGTCGGCCTGCCGCGCAAGAACGTCCTCCCGCTGTGCGGAAAGCCGCTGATCGTCCACACCCTCGAGGCGGCGAACGCCGCGCGGGCGCTCACGCGCACGATCCTTTCCAGCGACGACGCCGAGATCATTGCGATCGCGCGGGATGCCGGCTGCGCGGTGCCTTTCACACGCCCCGCGGAGCTGGCGGGCGATCGGAGCTCGACGGTCGACGTCACGCTCCATGCGCTCGACTGGCTCGAACGCCACGAGGAATGGCGCGCCGAGGTCGTCGTGATGCTGCCGGCCACCGCGCCGCTTCGGCGCGCCGAGCACATCGACGGCGCGGTCAGGCTCTTGCTCTCGATCGACGAAGGACGACTCCGGTGGATCTTTCCCGACGGCGGACGCGTCGACCACCGGCAGCAGCTACCCAGAGCCTACCGCCCGAACGGCAGCATCTACGCGATCAAGGTGACGGCGCTGCGCGCCGAGCGGACGTTCTATCCGGTCCACACCGCGCCGTTCGTCATGGCGCGCGAGGACTCCGTCAACATCGACGCCGCGCTGGATCTCCGGCTCGCGGAGCTCTTCATGCGCGGCGGGACGAGCTGAGCGCTCGCTCGATCGCGGTCAGCACGCGGACGCTGCTGCCGGTGTCCGCAAAGCCCAGGAACTTGTCGACGTAGCGCCGGTGCGCGTCGGCGTCGATCCGAAAGTCGCCGAGCGAGGCGCCGCGGAGTCGGTCGATTGCGCCCGTCGGATCAGCGCGCCAGACAACGCCCGGAAAGTTCTGGAGCGAGCCCGGCCGGCCGCCGTAGACCTCGTTGAAGCTCGAGTATTGGCGAAGGTGCTCCTGTGATACCGCGATGCTCAGCGACGGCACGCCCACGAACGCCGCCTCGAGGACCGCGCCACTCTGGAAGTGGACACAGAGGTCTGCGATCGACATCAGCTCGATGGACGTATAGGGATAGACCGCCTCGTCGTACAGGAACACGTCGGCGATACGACGCAGGAAACGGGGATCCGCGTTCTTCTCGCGCGACTTGACCACCAGCGCCGCGCCCGTCCGTTTGCAGAATCCGGCGAGCGCCGCGCCGAGGGCCGCATAGCCGTTGCCGCGCAGGATCTCGGGCACCCAGCGCCCATGGCCCGTCGCGAGCGCCTTCAGCGCCCGCCAGCCACGCGCGCCCGGGCCCCATAACAACTGGCGCCACGTGTCGGGCACCGCCATCTTGAGCGACATGAAGAGCACGACCGGCTGATCTGGTCCGATGCCGTAGCGCTTCCGGATCGCCGGCCGATCGACGACCGCCAGCTGATCGAGCATGGTCGAGCCGGAGATAACGCTTCGCGACGCGAGCTCGATCTCCGAGCCCAACCCGGCGAATTCAGCCGCGAAGAGCCGGTGGTGGAGCTCGCGCTGGAATTCGCTCATGTAGAAGGTAATGTCGATGACTCGATAGCCTTCGGGGGCGCTGGTGACCGTCTCGAACACGTAGTCGACGGAGTAGAGACCGATTCCCGCTCGGCGGATCTCTGCGATGCCCTCGTCGCGCACACTGGCTTTCAGGACGTAGTGAAGCGAGGGAGCAATCAGCGCCTCGATCGTCGCGGCCTGGAGCAGCGGCAGCAGCGGCTGTCGGCGCGCCCACCGGAGCCGTGTGGCGCGAGGCCAGGCGCTGAGATCGGCCTCGGTCACCGCCTCGCCGGGCTTGGGCTCGACGGGATCCCAGATGAGCACAGCCTCGTGGCCGCGCTCGAGAGCTGCCTGGATGGTGGCGCCGATCACCTTGAGAAAGCCCTTGCGGAGGACCAGGAACCCGAGCGTCAACCGACCGACCCGACATCGGTGAAGCGCTTGCGGATGAGCCGAGGTCCGAGCTCGAGCTCGCGGAGCACCCGCACGATCCGGGGAGCCGCGTGTCCGTCGCCGTATGGATTGGCGAGGCCCGCAAGCCCGCGCCGGAAGGCCGGGTCGAGGGCCTGGACGAGGCCGGCGGCGATCTCGTCGCGAGCATGGCCGACGTCGATGACGTTGCCGGCGCGCACACGCCCGCGCTGCCGATCGCCGACGTTCACCACGGGCAGCGCGAAGGACGGCGCCTCGATGAGGCCGCTCGACGAATTCCCGACCATCGCGTCGACTTCTTTCAGGAGGGAGGCGTAGACCTCGTCTCCCAGCGAGGAGACGAACCGGGCCCGCGCCCGCCGCTCGGCGAAGGCGTTGAGCCGCTCGACGATCCGGAGGCTGTCGACTTCCAGTCCCGGCGATGTCAGCACGACGTCGGCATCGACCGATTCGAGCGCGGCGAGCAATTCGGTCACGTGGCCCTCGGTCTCGCCGGGCGTCAGCGTCACGGGATGGAAGGTGACGAGGAGGGTCGGGTGCCCGAGGGGAATTCCGAGCCGCGATGCGAGCTGATCTCGCGACAGGAACGCCATCGCGCCGAAGCGATCGAGCCCCGGCGCGCCACACACGTGGATACGCCACGGTTCCTCGCCCATCTGGCGCAGGCGACGGGCGTACGGCTCCGCCGCGGGGAAGTGCACGTGCGCCAGCTTCGTGACCGCGTGGCGGATCTGCTCATCGATCACCGCCTCGGTCACTTCGCCGCCGTGCACATGCGCGACCGGAATCATGAGCGGCAGCGCCGCGACCGCCGCGCTCAGCATCTCGAAGCGGTCGCCCAGGACGACGAGCACGGCCGGACGAGTACGCGACAGCGCTTCGGCGAAGCCCACGGTTCCGACGCCGATCGCCCGAGCGATCACGTCCGGAGCGTCGGAATCCAGTTGCATCTCGACGAGCTCGTCGATCTTCCAGCCCGCGTCCTCGATGAACGTCACGGTGCGGCCGAAGCGAGGCGCCAGGTGGCTGCCGGCGACGAACAAGGCGAGATCGAGATCTGGCGAGGCGCGAATCTCGTGCAGCAGCGGGAGGAGGTGCCCCCAGTCAGAGCGGGCCACCGTGACGATCCCGATGGTCCTCCGCATCGAGGCGCATTGTAGCATCCTTCTCGTGCCAGACTTTACGGCGTCCTGGCGTACGATTGGGCCCTGAAGCTGTGAACCGCTACGACGACTTT
>WNFK01052852.1_pt1 | contig 13593 bp, 20 predicted proteins | sample 5400281 | NCBI WGS metagenome assembly WNFK01 (sample SAMN13153350, study PRJNA577476) | soil metagenome | isolation source: 20 cm soil on Douglas fir-dominated hillslope | place: USA:California | collected 2013-09-17
TCGCCATGTTGTTCAGCGTCGCCTTCTTGTGGCTCGACGTGCGCGAGAGCTGGCGGCCTTTGGCGCGGTGACGCATTTACTCGTCCTCGCCGCCCGTCAGCTGTGCCTGCGGTACCATGCCGGCGTCGAGGATGCGAATCTCGCCCTCGACCTCTTCGAACCGCATGCCGAAGTTCAAGCCTTCGCGGCGCAGCAGCTCGGCGATCTCGCCCAGGGCCTTCTCGCCCACGTTCTTGACCTTGAGCAGGTCCTCTTCCTTGTACTGCACGAGGTCGCCCAGGGTGCGGATGTTGGAGTTCTTGAGCGAATTGATCGACCGCACCGACAGACCGGCGTCGTCGATCGCGCGGCCCAGCACGTCGCGCAGATGCCCGGCCTGGGTCCCACCGTTCCCCGTCGGCTCCGCGGCGATCATCGGGACCTTGCCGAAGTCCACGAAGAAGCGGAAGTGCTCCTGCGCCAACGCCGCGGCGTACGCGACGGCGTCTTCAGGAGAGATCGTGCCGTTCGTCTCGACGGTCAGCGTGAGCCGGTCGTAGTCGGTGCGCTGGCCCACGCGCGTTTCCGCCACCGTGAAGTTGGCGCGCCGGACCGGGTTGTAGATCGAGTCGATGCGCACCACATCCACCGGCATCGTCCGGTCGACGGGGTGCTGCTCGGCTTCGACGTAGCCGCGGCCCTTGTTCACGTACAGCTCGGCGGAGATGTCCCGCTCGTCCTGGACCGTGAAGAGCAGCTGCTCCGGATTCTGGATCGTGACCGAGCCGTGCGCCTCGAGGTCGCGCGCGTACACCGGGCCCGCTTTCTCGACCTTGAGGCGCAGCACGGCCTCGTCGACTTCCGGCGCGAGCACCAGCGTGAGCTGTTTCAGGCGTTGGATGATCTGATGGACGTCTTCGACGACGCCCGGGATCGTCTGGTGCTCGTGCACCACGCCGTCGACGCGGAACGCCCAGACGGCGGCGCCGCGCAGCGACGACAGCAACAGCCGGCGCAGCGAGTTGCCGAGCGTGTAGCCGTAGCCCCGCTCGAGCGGCTGCAGCCGGAACTCGGCGGCATTCGGGTTGTCCTCGCGCTTGGTCATCTCGACCAGGTGCGGCCGGACCAACCCCGCGTCGCGGGTCGGCCGTTCCGTCATCTTGCCCAGCGCTTTGTCAGTGTCCACCTGGATCCACGAAACCGGCTGGCCGCGGCCGAACTGCTCGAGCGCCAGCTTGATCTGCACCTGCTCGCGGCTCGCGTCCGCGACCTTCACTTCTTCCCCGATACGCACGCGATAGGACGGAATATCCAGCACGCGGCCGTTGACGAGGATGTGCCGGTGACGCACCAACTGCCGCGCCTGCTTGCGCGACGTCGCGAAGCCCATCCGATACACGAGATTGTCGAGCCGGCTCTCGAGGGCCACGAGCAATGCTTCGCCCGTCACACCCGGCTCCTTGATGGCGCGCTCGAACAGGTTACGGAACTGCCGCTCCGACAGCCCGTAAATCCGTTTGACCTTCTGTTTTTCGCGCAGCTGCTTCGCGTACTCCGACGCTTTGCGACGACGGCCGGTCGACTGGCCGTGCTGACCCGGAGCGTACGCGCGCCGCTCCACCGCGCACTTCTCGGTGAGGCAGCGTGTCCCCTTGAGGAACAGCTTCGTGCCTTCGCGGCGACACAACCGGCAAACGGGACCTGTGTAGCGTGCCATGGCCTAGACCCGCCGCTTCTTGGGAGGCCGACACCCGTTGTGCGGGATCGGCGTCACGTCGCGGATCGAGCGGATCTGCAGTCCGGCGCTCGCGAGCGCCTGGATCGCCGATTCGCGGCCCGAGCCGGGGCCCTGCACGCGCACATGCACGCGCTTCACGCCCAGGTTCAGCGCCTCTCGCGCTGCCTGCTCAGCGGCCACCGTCGCCGCGAACGGCGTCGACTTCTTGGACCCCTTGAACCCCGCCTTGCCCGAGGAGCCCCAGGTGACGGCGTTCCCCTGCAGGTCGGTGATCGTGATCAGGGTGTTGTTGAACGTCGCCGTGATGTGGGCGATGCCCTCCGCCTCGACGACCTTCTTGGCGCGCTTGGCGCCCGTCGGCTTCGCTTGTGCCATTTACTCTACTTTTTGAGCAGGGGCTTCTTCTTGCCCGCGATCGCGCGACGAGGACCCTTCTTGGTGCGCGCATTGGTGTGCGTGCGCTGGCCGCGCACCGGCAAATTCTTGCGATGACGGCCGCCCCGATACGTCCCGATGTCCATCAATCGCTTGATGTTCATCGCGATTTCGGTGCGCAGCGCTCCTTCGACCTTGTAGTCCCGCTCGATCACCTGACGCAGCCGCGCCACCTCGGCGTCGCGCAGGTCGCGCACGCGCGCGTCCGGGCTGACACCCGTCTCCGCGAGGATTTTCTTCGCGTTGCTGGGGCCGATGCCGAAGATGTATGGGAGTGCGTACTGAATCTTCTTGTCGCGCGGCAGGTCCACGCCTGCAATTCGTGCCATAGGCTAACCCTGCCGCTGTTTGTGCTTGGGGTTGCGCTTGCAAATCACGCGGATCACACCCCGTCGCGTGATGACTTTGCAATGCTCGCAGATGGGCTTGACGCTCGTGCGTACCTTCAACGGGCCCTCGCCGGGAAAAAAATTCCTACTGAGCCGCGAAGTATAGACGGGCTCGTAAGTCCACGCAAGGGGCCAGATTACGATGAGTTGCGACGACCTACGGCGCGCTGCGCAGCTCCGCCAACGCCCAACGCTCGCCGTCCAGACGGAACCCGAGAAACAGCGTCTCCCGCCGCAACTCCGTCGTCCCAGCAACCACGTAGCGGCGCGTCAACTCCACGAACCCCTTCCCCGGCTCGACCTCGCGGACCACCGTGACATCGAGGCCCCGCTCCTCCACCGGCCGCATGTAGCGCCGCAGCAGCTCGACCGCCTGCGCGCGTCCGAGCGGCGACGAGGGGTCCGCGCCCGGGATCTGAAGCACGATGCTAGGGCTTTGCCCGACAAGCGCTTGAGGGTCATGGGCCAGCCAAGCCTGTTTGGCGCGCTGCGCCGCCTCGGGCAGGGTGCCCTGGGCGGCCGCCGGCGCCGCGATGCTAATGCACGCAATAGCGAGAAGACCGAAGTGCCCGTTCATGGGCCCCCTCATACCCCTGAGGCGGTGGCTTCGGCCAGCCGTCGATACGCCGCTACGGGATCGCGTGCCGCCGTGATCGGCCGGCCCACGACGAGGTGGGTCGCGCCGCGGCGCACCGCCTCGTCCGGCTCAATCGTGCGAGACTGATCTCCCGCGGCGTCTCCGGGCATCCGGACGCCGGGAACCACGATCCACGGGCCGGGCCCGAGAGCTTCGCGCAGCAGCCCCACCTCTTGTCCCGACGCGACGACGCCACGCAGCCCCGCTTGCACGGCCGCGCGCGCCAGGCGCTCCGACTCGAACCCGATATCCGGCACGCCGCGGCCGAGCACCGACTCGAGATCGGCGGCGTCATGCGACGTCAACACGGTGACCCCGACGAGCGGGAGGTCGGGGCCGGCGGCGCGTGCCGCCGCGTCGAGCATCGCCCGGCCGCCGAGACAGTGCACAGTGGCCATCGCGACGCCGAGCTCCCGCGCCGCGCTGACGGCGGCGACTACGGTGTTCGGGATGTCGTGCCACTTGAGGTCGAGGAACACGCGGATGCCCCGTGCGGCGAACTCGCGCACCAGAGCGGGACCGCCGCCGTCGCGCAGGAAGAGCACGGGGCCGACCTTCGCCCAGGTCAGACCGGGGAGCCGTGCCGCCAGCGCGAGTGCCTCGCGACCGGTGGGCACATCGAAGGCGACAACCATCTCAGCCATGCAGTGGAGCCTCCAACTCCTGGGCGATGCGCTGCGGCAGGCGTGGGTCGGCGAGGGCCGCGGTACCGATCGCGACGAGAGACGCGCCGGCAGTAAGATACTCACGCGCATCGGCGGTCGTTCGCACGCCCCCAACCCCGATCACCCGAATCCCGACCTGCTCCGTGACGCGCCGCGTGGCGAGCACGCCGACCGGCAGGAGTGCGGGTCCGCTCAGCCCACCCATGCCGTTGCCGAGCCGTCCATCGAGCATCGCGGGAATCGTATTCACGAGTGTCACCGCCTGCGCTCCCTCAGCCTGGGCGACGCGCGCCATCGACGGGAGGTCGGGCAGCACCGGCGAGAGTTTGACGCTGAGCGGGCGCGACGAGGCGCGCCGGCACGCGCGCACCAGCTCCGTCAGTCCGCCAGGCTCCGCGCCGAACTCGAGGCCGCCCGCGCTGGTGTTCGGGCACGAGGCGTTGATCTCGAAGGCGGCGATCGCGTCGAGCGGGGTGAGACGCTCGATCACACGCACATAATCGGCGACCGTGGCGCCGGCGACGTTCACGATGATCCGTGTTCCGCTGCGCTCGCAGCGGCGCGCCAGCCAGGGCAGGTCGTGGGTGGCCACCGCCTCCAGTCCAGGGTTGGCGAGGCCCACCGCGTTGAGCATGCCGCCGCGGAATTCCGCGACGCGCGGTCCCGGATGGCCGCGCCGCGGCTCGGGCGTGACGGCCTTTGTGACGATCCCCCCCAGCGCATCGAGATCGATGACGCCGGTCACTTCCCGGCCGAAGCCGGCGGTGCCGGCGGCGAGAAGGATGGGGTTCTGGAACGTGACGTCGAAGAGGCGGACCGCCGTCACAATGAGGCCGGCGGCACGGTGGGGCGCTCCGCGGGCGGGCGGTCGATTGGACGGCGGCCCGGGGCGTTGGGCCGCGGGCGAGGCGGGGCGGGAGCGCCGCGTACCGGCGGGTCGTCCAACCACGGCCCGCGCGGTCCGGTGCGCAGGGCGTTGGCGTGGGCCGCGGCAGCGGGGCCACGCGCGACCTGCACGCCCAGTTCACGGGCCAGCGAGTCCTCGATGGCGGCGTAGGCGGGACTCGCCTCACCGCGCCAGGCGCGCGTGTAGGGAGACGCGGCGTAGCGGCGATCGAGGACGCCTGCGATCGAGTCGTGCCGGTCGGGCAGGAGCGCCAGGGCGGCGACAAGGGCCTTGGGAGCGAACAGCGAACCGGAATCGGTGGCGGCAAGGTCCAAGAACAACTGTCCCGCGAGACGCGGCGCCCCCAAGGAGTCGCGTGCCACCTCGGCGACACGGAAGGCTCCCCCGGGACTCGTCGGCCGCGCCGCGACGCGCGCCACGAGCTGGAGCAACCCCTGCGCCGCCACTGCGCTGCTGCCTCCGACGCCGGCGACGATCTCGCCGCCGCCTCCGGCGGGACGGGCGATGCGCGTCAACTCGAGGACGACCGGTGCGAGGTCGTCCCGGCCTGCGGCGCGTGCGACTGTGACGCGGAGCTCGCGCACGCGCGCCACGCCGGCTTCGCCGACCGGCGCGGCCGCCCCGGCCTGGCGGTAGCGCGCCACGGCACCATCGAAATCCTGTTGCGCGAGCCGGCGGTCGCCGTCGGAAGTCAGGAGCCGTGCGCGATCGGCGAACGACACCCGGGTTCCCACGAGCAAGCGGTCGAGAGCCGCGGAGGCCGCGCCGGTGCCGCCGGCCACGCTCAGCCCGTCGAGCAGGTTCGTCCATTCGTCCGCGTCAAAGCGCCCTCCCGTGAGGGCGAGCGTATCGAGGACGGCGGCTGCTTCCGCGGGCCGGCCGACCGCGAGGAGCGCGCGGGCCCGCGCGGGGAGTGCCTTGGGCTCGCGCGATCGCGCGAAATGCTCGAGCGCGGCGTCGTAGTCGAGCCGGGTGGCGGCGCTTTGACCCGCGAGGAATTCCGCCCGGGAGCGGCGGCTGGCGTCGGTCGACGCCAGCGCTTCGGTGAGGACCCCATCGGCATCGCCTGGTTTGCCGCTGCCCAGCGCGCACTGTGCCGCCGCGAGACCTGCGCGCTCGCGCAGCGCCGCCTCGGTCACCGTGGACAGCGCCTTGGCGATCGGCGCGGCGGCCGTGGCACAGGTGCCCGCGTGCGCGAGCCCCTCCGCCCGGAGAACCAGCGCGTCGTCCGCCCACCGGCTGTGCGGGTGATGGACCATCACCGACTCCGCCTTTACCGCGGCGCGCGCCCACTGCGTCCGCGCCTCGGCGACCTGGCCGCGCGCTTCGAGACGGCGCGCGTCCTTGGCGAAGCGTTCCGCGCTCCACATCGCGTTGTAGTAGGCGCAGCCGGACAGCGCCAGCGCGAGCGTCAGCGCGAGCTTCACCGGCCCGGCCCTCCGACCGCGAGTTTCCGCTCGAACTCGAGCAGGTAGGCGACGATTCCGTCGGCGAGCGCGTTCACGAGCTTGCGTTGCCCCAGCGCCGAGGCGAGGAAGGGACCATCCGCCTGATGCGTGGCGAAACCCGCTTCGACCAGGACCGCCGGCCGCCTTGCGGCGGCGAGCACGAGGAACGGGCCCTGTTGCACCCCGCGGTCGCCGCCGGGGTGCACCGACGCCATCCGCCCCTGTACCAGCTCTGCGAGCCGTGCCGACTCGCGCAGGTATTCGTTCGACTGCAGGTCCTTGAGGATGAAGGCGAGGGGGCCGTCACCGGCGGGCGTCGCGGTCTCGAAACGCATCGCGTCATTCTCCATTTGCGTGACGCGCTTCTGATCCTCCGTCTTCGCGTCGGACACGAAATACGTCTCGACCCCGCTGGCCCTGCCCTGGCGCGGTCCCTTCGGCATCGAATTGATGTGAATGCTCACGAAGAGGTCGCATTGTCGGTCGAGCGGGTCAGCACCACGGTCAGTCCGCGCCGCATCAGCTCGGCTCTGAGCAGGCGCCCGATCGCGAGCGTGACGTCCTTCTCCGCGAGGTGCCCCGGAAAATGGAGGCCGGGATTGCCGGGATCGATGCCGCCGTGGCCGGGATCGACGACGATGGTGTGGGAGAGACGCAGTCCCGTGATCGAATTGGGCGTGCTCACCACGAGCGTTGGCGCGGCCGGGACGGCAGTCGCGGGCGCGGGCGTGAGCGCGACCGCAGGAGGGGGCGCGGCGGCAACCTCGTCGAGCCGGGAGCGCACAGGATCCCAGCGATAGCGCCCCGCCGAGAGGCGCGGCACGTAGTCGGCGAGCCAGTGCAGCGGCAGGAACAGCGTGTCGCGGACGACGTACGGGGCCCCCACCAGCGGGTACGCCGAGTCACCGATCCGCACGAAGGGGGCGCCGAGATCGAATTCGAAGGTGCGGCCGCCGAGCACGACTCGTGCGGCTGTGCCTTCGAGCGACGTCACCAGGCCGAGGGGCTGGGCGAGCCGCGTCGCCGCGACGGCCGCCGCGCCGCGTTCGGTGGTGACCGGCACGCTCGCCAGTCCCCGTGGCGTGGCGATGAGCACTTGCTGCGGCAAGAGCAGCAGCAGGAGCAGCGCCATCATTCCCGCCTGCCCTTCGTCACGCGCGCCATCTCGCGCTCGGCGACGCGCCGCTTCAAGTCTTCCCGCTTGTCATGATCCTTCTTGGCCCTGGCGAGGGCGATCGCGATTTTCGCGAGACCGTCCTTGAAGTAGACTTCCAGGGGCACGATCGTCAGCCCCTTCTGCGTGGTGGCACCCAGGAGCTTGCGGATCTCGCGCTTGTGGAGCAGCAGTTTGCGGGAGCGTGCCGGGGGCGGATTGTTGTAGCTCCCGGGGCCGTAGTGGGAAATCGTCATCCCCTCGAGCCACACCTCGCCGTTACGCACATGCGCGTACGCCTCGCCGAGGCTCGCCTTGCGGTCGCGCAGCGACTTCACCTCTGTGCCCGTCAGCACCAGTCCCGCCTCCCACGTCTCGAGGAGATGGTAGTCGTGCCGGGCCCGCGGGTTCCTGGCGATGGAGACTTTGTCCACGATGTCGAGGGCAAGATACGCGTTGACTTGGGGTTATACAACGATCTAGATTTGCCGTTCCGCGAAATCCGGGCCGAAGTGGTGGAACTGGTAGACGCGCTGGCTTCAGGAGCCAGTGGGCGCAAGCCCGTGGGGGTTCGAGTCCCCCCTTCGGCACTCACAACTAGACGTCTAGGCGCCTAGTAACGCGGTACCTCCGGATCAACGGTGACGCTCCACGCGTCGATCCCGCCTTGCAAGCTTCGCACGTTCGCAAACCCTGCCCCTCGAAGCAGCTCGAGTGCGCGCAGTGAGCGCACCCCGTGGTGGCAGTGCGTGACGATGTCGGCGCGGCCATCGATCTCGGCCAGCCGCCCCGGGAGCTCGCTCAACGGAATGAGTCGAGTCCCTTCGATCCGCGCGATCGTGTACTCGTGCGGCTCCCGCACGTCGATCACGACGAGATCGGGATTGGTCGTCCATTCTTTCTTCAGCTCGGCGGCTTCGATCTCGACCCCCTCCTCCGTCTCTCGTCCTCCGTCCCCCATCCCGCAGAACGCTTCGTAATCGATCAGGGCCGTGACGGTGGGGTGTGTCCCGCAGACGGGGCAGTCCGGGTCCTTGGCAAGCGCAAGCTCGCGGAACTGCATCCGGCGCGCGTCGCACAGCAGGAGCCGTCCCACGAGCGTCTCTCCCACGCCGACGATCAGCTTGATCGCCTCGAGCGCCTGGATCGATCCGATGATGCCGGGCAGCACGCCTAGCACACCACCTTCGGCGCACGACGGGACCAAGTCCGGAGGCGGTGGATCGGCGAAGAGACAGCGATAGCAGGGCCCCACCTGCGCGTCGAACACCGATGCCTGTCCGTCGAACCGGAAGATCGACCCGTACACGTTGGGCTTGCCGAGCAGCACGCAGGCGTCGTTGACGAGGTAGCGGGTGGGGAAGTTGTCCGACCCATCGACGACGATGTCGAAGTTACGGAGGATGTCGAGGGCATTGGTCGATGTCAGCTTTGCGGCGAAGGTCTCGACCTGGACGTGGGGATTGAGGTCGTGCAACCGGGCGCGCGCCGACTCGAGCTTCGCCGTGCCGATCCCCGAGGTGCCGTGCAGGATCTGGCGTTGCAGGTTCGTGACGTCGACGACGTCCCAATCGACGAGGCCGATCGTCCCCACGCCGGCGGCGGTCAGATAGAGCGCCGTCGGCGAGCCGAGGCCGCCGGCACCGACGACGAGGACGCGCGCGGCCTTGAGGCGCTGCTGTCCAACGAGGCCAATGTCGGGGAGAATCAGGTGCCGCGAGTACCGCAGGATTTCCGCTGCCGACAGCTTGGGGAGGGAGGCCACCCGGGTCCTTTACATGCCGGCCGCCACCCCGGCGATCTGGTACACCTCAGGCTCAGCGTGCAGCAGGTCCGCGAGGGTGATGCCGGCGAGCAGGTCGTTGATGCGCCGCTCGAGCAAGCGCCAGACCGGCCGGATGCTGCACGCTGTCCCCGGATCGCAGCGGTCGGCATCGACGCGATGGAGGTCGCAGTTGACCTCGAAGGTCACGTGCTCCGACGCTTCGATCACATCCTTGACGCTGACGGCCTGTGGTTCGCGGGCGAGCAGGTAGCCGCCCTTCGCACCGCGCACCGAATCGACGATGCCGGCGCGCCGCAGCCGCAGCAGGATTTGCTCGACGTAGTCGTGGGGGAGACGTTCGTGCTCGGACAGCTCGCGCGCCGCGACGGGGCCCTGCCCGGCACGCCGAGCGAGGTGGATCGAAACGATCAGCCCATACTCCGCCCAGGTCGTGACGCGCATGGACGGAATATGGGACGACCGCTGTCGGGATTCAATGGGGTGCCCGCTACCGCGAGTGCACAATCTTGAAGTCGACGGAGATGCAGACGAATGTGTCCACCACCCGGCCACCCTTCATCCCGGGCCGAAACCGCGCGTCGTTGAGGTATGACGCGGCCGACACCGCGAACTCCTTAGCGTCCGTGGACACCACAACGAGCCCGTACATCAAGCTGTCGGGCTTCACGACGCCAGCGATCCTCGCACGCCCCTGCACTTCGCGTTGCCGCAGACCGTCCGGATAGGACAACTGGGGTCCGTACAGGACCTCAGCCTTCGTGTCCGTACTATCCTGGTGAACCGGTCGCGTGGCGCCTGGCTCCAAAACTCCTAAGCGCATGTACGCGTCCAGGTCGCACGTTCCAAGCGCCGGCGCCAGTTGCAGATGTCCGGCAGGCCGCGGCGGTCGTGCCTGGAAGGTGGCGCACGCGGCGAGGAACAGCCCGCCACTTGCGAGATACGCCCTCATCGGCTCATGGGCTGAGGCTCGAGTTTTGGACTGAGGCTGACACCGACCTGCATTAGGAACGCATTCTGCCCGCCGCTGCGCTGCAACCAGAGCACGCGCGCGTTCACGTTCCACATCAACGATCCGCCGCCGAAGATGTCCGCGCCCAGCCCACCCTGCGCGCCCTGGGCGATCCCGCGGTCGTTCCCCTGCGACGGGAACCCGGCGAGCAGCGGTCCCAGCTCGCCATACACGCGGCCCCACGTCAGATGCAGCGAGGCCTCGTATCCAGGCGCAAACAGGATCGCATGGGGCTCACAATTGGTCGGGCACTCCGACGGGACCCGCAGCGACGCGTAGTCCACCTGGAGGCTCACGGTGCGCCCCTTCTTGGTGTCGCGCCGGAAGCGGACGCCCCAGGTCGGGCCGCGCGCCTCGAAGGGGCCGCTAATCGGGAACAGCATCCCAATCGCCGGCCCGACCGTACCATTGAGCAGCTCGGTCCGCCGCGGCTTGCCGAAGGCGATCGAGACGTTGGCGCGCCCCTCGAGCCCCTGGATCGCGCTGTTGGGCACCTGGAAGAACCGGCCCTCAAGCAGTGCGGCGACCTGGTTCCCGACATTGAACCGAACGCCGAGCCCGAACCCCAACCCCACCTGGTTGGTCGCGGCCGCGGACGAGCAGACGCCCAGAAGCCCGACGTCCTGATCGATGACGTGCGCCAACCCGAGCGCGGTTGACGCGAATGGGGCGATCCCCTTCGGACCGACGGGATAGTAGTTGGACTCGAGGCCGTAGAACGTCATCTGCCGGACGCAGTTGCTGCTCGAGAGGTCGCTGTAGCGGGAAACGGCGAGACCAACCTCGCCGTCATCGCCCGTGAGGAGCGCGAACACGCCGCCGAATGACGAATACGAATGACCGGTGCCCGAACCGTCCTCGATCGAAATCGTCGAGACGATCGGGCCGATGCGCGCGCGGCCCTGGGCCGCGGCGTGCCCGGCCAGCGTCACCGCGGCCAGGCCCAACAGGATGGGTCGCATGAAGATAGTTCTATGCCAACCCGGGGGCCGGTGCCGTGATTCCGGTCACCGGCCCACGAGGAGCGCGCTTACTTGATCAGCAAGCCGACCACGAGCCCGGCGGCGAGCATCCGCACGAGCCAGGCCCAGCACGTCGCGTTGAACAGCGGCTTCACCTTCGCGTACCACACCCCACCCCCGATCGTCTCGAGACAGATCGTCGGCAGCCACAACACCGCCGCGAACTCCATCCCGGCAAGCGGACCGCCACCCGCGACCCAGAGACTGGGCATGAACTGTCTGTAGAACAACGCGAGCAGGAGACCGAACGCGAGGGAGAGGACCGCCGACTTGGCGAGCATGGGCCCCATGTTGAGCGGCTGTCCCGGGGCGGGGGCGTTGACGAAGGCGTCCATCCCCTTGTTGAAGACGTAGCTCCACATGATCCAGTCCGAGACGTATGCCACGACACCCGCGATGAGTCCCGCGACGATCCAACTCATACGTGCTCCTCCTGAAAAAGAGTGGGACTACTTCCGCTCCCCGGGCACCCCCAGCTCCGTCATGGCCCGCAGGTCCAGCACTTCATCGAGCTCCTTGCCCTTGAGCAGTCCCTTCTCGATCACGAGCTGGCGCACCGTGACGTTCTTGGCCACGGCTTCCTTGGCGAGTTTGGCGGCCTCGGCATAACCGATCTTCGGCGCCAACGCCGTCACGAGCGCGGGACTGCGCTCGAGCCAGTGCGCGCACTGCGCCGCATCCGCCTCTATCCCCTCGACGCACCGCTCGGCCAGGACCCGCGTCGCGTTGCCGAGGATCAGCATCGAGGCGAGCACGTTGTGCGCGATGACCGGCATCATCACGTTCAGCTCGAGCTGCCCCGCCTCGGCGGCCGTTGCGACCGTGACGTCGTTTCCGATCGCCTGGAAACACACCATGTTCACCATCTCGGGGATCGAGGGATTCACCTTGCCCGGCATGATGCTCGACCCGGGCTGCACCGCCGGCAGCATGATCTCGGCAAACCCCGTGCGCGGCCCCGAGGCGAGCAGACGCAAATCGCTCGCGATCTTTCCCAGGTCCGCGGCGTAGGTGCGCAGGGCTCCCGAGAACGCCGCCGCATCGCCCATCGACTGCATCAGCTGCACGCGATCCTTCCCCTCGCGCAGCTCCGCACCCGTGATTGCCTTGAGGTGCTTCAGCATCAGGCCCGGATAGCGCGGCTCGGCGTTGAGCCCCGTCCCCACCGCCGTCCCGCCGATGCCCAGATCGCGCAGGTCGTCCGCCGCGCGAACGATGCGTTCCCGGTTGCGCTCGATCGTGTGTCCGTACGCGGTGAACTCCTGCCCCAGCCGGATCGGTGTCGCGTCCTGGAGGTGCGTGCGGCCCGACTTCACGATCCCGTCGAACGCCTTTCCCTTCGCGAGGAAGGCGCGGGCGAGGCGGTCCAGCGCCTCGACCAGACCGCGCAGCTCGGCAAGCGCGGCGAGGCGAATAGCCGTGGGGATCACGTCATTCGTGGACTGCGCCATGTTGACGTGATCGTTCGGGTGCACCGGCTTGTATTCGCCCCGTTTACCGCCCAGCAGCTCGTTGGCGCGGTTCGCCAGCACCTCGTTCGCGTTCATGTTGTGCGAGGTCCCGGCGCCGGCCTGGTAGGGATCGACCACGAACTGATCGCGGTGCTCCCCCCCGAGGATCTCGTCGGCGGCCCGGATGATGGCGTCGGCGAGCTTGGCGTCCAAGCGACGGGTCTCTTTGTGGGTGAGGGCGGCGGCTTTTTTGATGCGGACGACCGCGTCGACGAACGGGGCGAGGGGGCGCAGATTGGAGATGGGGAAGTTGAGCCGCGCCCGCTCGGTCTGAATGCCCCAGAGGGCCGCGGCGGGGACGGGCAGGTCGCCCAGAGGATCGCGTTCGACGCGCGTTGCGCTCATCGCCTCATTCCGTTCCGTCCGACTGCCGTTCGTCTCGAGCCAGGAATCGCCCATGCATCTTCCCGATCGCGCGGTCTTCAGCGCCGCCAAGATGACCAAGGTCGACTGCTTCCGGTCCGAACGCTTGCTCGTGGGTCTCAACTGCTTCGAGCCGGGACAGGCTCAAGCGGTCCACGCGCACGCCGGCGCCGACAAATTCTATGTGGTGCTGACCGGAAAGGCCAATTTCGTCGTCGGAGAGCGCACCGTTTCGGCCGGTCCCGGCGACCTGATCCTCGCGCCCGCGGGGGTGCCGCACGGGGTGGAGCGCGCCGAGACCCGAACGGTGGTCCTCGTCGCGATCGCTCCGGCGCCCTAGCTGCGGCGTTTGAACCAGCCGACGGTGAATAGCTCCTTGGCGGCCTCGGCGCCGTGCGTACGCACCAACAAGTAGACGCCGAGGACGGTGAGGAGGACCGCCGTGTAGAAGCGCCACAGCAGCAGCAGGATCACGCTTTGTCCGGGCGGAAAGTCTCCCGCGAATCCCGAGAGGAATGCGAGCTCGATGCCGCCCCCGCCCGACGGCAACG
>WNFK01161582.1_pt1 | contig 13579 bp, 13 predicted proteins | sample 5400281 | NCBI WGS metagenome assembly WNFK01 (sample SAMN13153350, study PRJNA577476) | soil metagenome | isolation source: 20 cm soil on Douglas fir-dominated hillslope | place: USA:California | collected 2013-09-17
ACGTTCGCGAAAGACGAATACCCGCGCGCCGGCACCACGCTCGAGAGTGTGGCGAAACTCAAGCCCGCGTTCAAGAAGGACGGGACGGTGACCGCCGCGACGTCGAGCGGGATCAATGACGGCGCTGCCGCGCTGCTCGTCACATCGAACGCGAAGAGGCCCTTGGCGCGAATCGTGGCCACGGCGGTCGCCGGTGTGGATCCCAGCTGCATGGGGTTGGGACCGATTCCCGCCACGCAGAAGGTGCTGAAACGCGCCGGTCTCAAGATCGACCAGATCGATCTCATCGAGCTGAACGAGGCGTTCGCGGCCCAGGCGATCGCCTGCATCCGCGAACTCAAACTCGATCCGACCAAGGTCAACATCTACGGCGGCGGCATCGCCCTCGGTCACCCGCTGGGGTGCACGGGCGCCAAGATTCTCACGACGTTGGTCCACGCCTTGCATCGTACGAAGTCTTCGTACGGTTTGGTAACCATGTGCATCGGCGTCGGTCAGGGGATCGCCCTGATCGTGGAGCGCGTCTGATGGCCGCCTACGAGCGCGTGCTCGTCGAGATCACCGGCGGGATCGGGACGGTCACGATGAACCGGCCCGAGAAGCTCAACGCCTTCGACCTGAGCGCCTGCACCGACCTGATCGAGTCGCTGCGGATGCTGGCGGGCGCGGACGCGGTGCGCGTCATCGTGCTGACGGGGGCAGGGCGCGCGTTCTGCGCCGGGGCCGATCTCTCGGTGCTGGGCAAAGATGGCCCGCAGCTCGTCGCCGCCGGGAAGGACATCGCGCTCATCATTCGCGACGCCCCGAAGCCGGTCCTCGCCGTCGTCAACGGACCGGCCGCGGGCGGAGGCGCGAACCTCGCCCTCGCCTGCGACTACCGCTTGGCGTCGGATCAAGCGTCGATCGGCCAGGTATTCCACAAGCTCGGCCTCGTCCCCGACTGGGGTGGGAGCTTCTTCCTGCCCCGGCTGGTCGGCATTTCGAAAGCGGCCGAGTTGGTGTGGAGCGCCCGCATGGTCCCGGCCGCCGAAGCCGCCCAGCTCGGTCTCTTCGACCGCGTCGTCCCGCACGCGGCTCTCGCGGCGGAAACGAAGCAGCTCGCCGAGACGTGGGCGGGAATGGCGCCGCTCGCGGTGCGCAAGGCGAAAGCAGCGCTCTATCGTTCGGAACGGAGCACGCTGACCGAGATGCTGGACCTGGAAATCGCCGATCAGAACATGCTGTTCCAAAGGAGCCGCTGAATGGTTCGCAAGCTGGGCAACTTCGACGACTGGATCGACTACTTCCGGTACTGGCAGGAGTCGATCGGCTTGCCGCAGGGTGAGCTCCGCACCTTCACGTTCGACGCGAAGTTCGGCGACGCCGAGGTGCCGCACATCGAGTTCGGGCACTACAAGGGCCAACGCAAGTGGCCCACCGTGATGCACATCCCGGATCAGCGCATCCGCGATGCCCTGCTCAACCTGATTGTCTATCAGGGCGACACGGAGTTCGCCTCGGTCGAGCAGCAACGGAACCTGCTGCACCACGCGCCCTCGGACTACGACCTGCTGTCGTTGCAGCGCGTGATGACCGAGGAGATGCGTCACGGCTGGCAGATGTCGTACCTCTTGTGCACCTATTTCGGGGACGAGGGCAAGCGCGAGGCCGCCAAGCTGCTCGACCGCCGCGCCGACGAGGGCGAACGCCTGCTCGGTTCGTTCAACGAGATCGTGGACAACTGGCTCGACTTCTTCACGTACACGCAGTTCATCGACCGCGACGGCAAGTTCCAGCTCAAGATGCTCTCGGTGTCGGCCTTCGATCCGTTGGCGCGCTCGATGGGCCCGATGCTCAAGGAGGAGTCGTTCCACCTGGGCACCGGTAACAACGGCCTGCTGCGCATCGTGAAGGCGGGCAAGATGCCCCCCGAGGTGATCCAGCGCTTCTTCTATAAGTGGATCCCCACCGCGTTCGACCTGTTCGGCACCGACAACTCCTCGTCGGCGCACTGGGCCTACGTGTGGGGCCTCAAAGGCCGCTACGACGAGCGCGAGAGCACGGGGGAGCCCGACAAGGCCAAGCTGAACGAGTACGCCCGCGGTCTCTATCGCCAGGAAATCGTGAAGCTGGTCGAGCGGCTCAACATGTTCATCCCGGAGCGCGAGCGGCAGCTCAAGGTCCCGGACCTGAAGTTCAACCGCCGCATCGGTCTGTACGCGCACCAGCACTTCACGGTGGACGGCGAGCCGCTCGACGCGGCGAAATACCCGGCGTATCTCACGTCAGTGCTGCCGCGGCCCGAGGACATCGCCGTCGTGCACGCCATTGAGAAGGAGCCGGACTGGATCGAGGCGAAGAAGGCCGACAGCCTGACGTGAGGCCGCTCGTCATCGCCCACCGCGGCGCATCGAGCATCGAGCTCGAGAATTCCCTGGCGGCGTTCCGGGCCGCCGCACCGCAGGGTGCCGACGGCGTCGAGCTCGACATCCATGCCACGGCGGACGGCGAGCTGATCGTGCATCACGATGAGACGATCGACGGGGTGCACATCGTCCAATCGACCGCGCAGGCGATCGCCGACCTGCGTCTCAAGAACGGCGAGCCGGTCCCCACCCTGTCGCAGGCGCTCGCCACCATTGCGACGCGACTCCAGGTGTTCATCGAAGTGAAGGGTCTCGACCCCCGCTGGGATGCGCGCCTGTTCGAGACGATGGACCGCGGACCGAACGCCGCCGGATACGCCGTCCACAGCTTCGACCATCGCATCATCCGGCGGCTCACGGAAAAGCGACGGGCCTTACGGTGTGGTGTGCTGTCGAGCTCCTATCCTGTCCGGCCGCTGGCCGCGCTGCATGATGCTGGCGCGGCGATCCTGTGGCAGGAGCGCACGGTGGCGGACGAGATGCTGGTGCGCACCCTCCACAATGCGGAGCTGAGCGTGTTCGTCTGGACGGTGGACGAGCCGGCGGATCTCGCCAGGTTCGTCGCGTTGGGAGTCGATGGGATCTGCACCAACTTCCCCGCCCGTGCGCGCCAGGCGGCCGACGCGTGAGCCTTCCCCGGCTTGCCGTGGTCGGCGCCGGGACGATGGGTCACGGCATCGCCTACGTCGCCGCACTCGCCGGCTGTGAAGTCGCCCTCAGCGACACGCGGGCCGACGCCCTGCCGCAGGCCCGAGCGAAGATCGACGAGCTGCTCGCGGGGGCCGTGAAACGCGGCAAGCTGACGGAGGAGACGCGCTTGCTCGTCTCCAGCCGGTTGCACGTCGAACGAGTGCTCACCGATGCCGTCCGCGGCGCCGGCCTCGTGATCGAGGCGGTGGTCGAGGATCTCGCCGTCAAGCAGCGTCTCCTCGCCGAGATCGAGCGGGCGGCACCGCCGGGCGCGCTGCTCGCGTCGAACACTTCGTCGTTCTCGATCGGGCAGATTGCCGCTGCCCTGGCACAGCCGGGCCGCCTGGTGGGGATGCACTTCTTCAATCCAGTGCACGTGATGAAGCTGGTGGAGGTCGTCACGCACGGCCGCAACGAGCCGAGCGTCACCGATCGGGCGGTGACATTCGTGCTGCAGCTGGGCAAGGAGCCGATCGTCGTCAAGGACTCCCCCGGCTTCGCGTCGAGCCGGCTCGGCGTCGTGCTGGGGCTCGAGGCGATGCGGATGCTCGAGCAGGGCGTAGCGAGCGCGGAGGACATCGACAAGGCGATGGAGCTGGGCTACAACCACCCGATGGGCCCGCTCAAGCTGACGGATCTGGTGGGCCTCGACGTGCGGCTCGCGATCGCGGAGTACCTGCACGCGACGCTGAAGCTGCCGCACTACGAACCGCCGCGGATCCTGCGCGACAAGGTGCAGAAGGGTGAATTGGGGCGGAAGACGGGAAAGGGGTTTTACTCCTGGAGCGATTGACCCGGATCACCGACGTCCACATCCACATTCAGCCCTGGCGCGATCTCAAGCCTCGGGTCCAAGACGCCATGCGCAAGGGTAAGGAAGCCCATTGGGACTTCCTGCTCGCACTCATGGATGACCCCAAGGCACTCCTCGAGGTCATGGACCGCTCGGGCGTGTGGCGTGTGGGCCTCGTGAACTACCCGAGCCCCGACGTGATGGGGTTCGACGACTCGACCAACACGTTCGCCGCCACGTATGCCCAGGCGAACCCCGAGCGGTTGCTCCCGTACGGGGGCGTGCACGCGCGCTTCACCAAGGACCCGGCGGGCGATGTCGACCGGCTGGTGGACCTCGGCATTCGGCTCCTCAAGATCCACCCGCCCCACCAGTGCTTCGCCGCCAACGCGTACACAGAAGGGCTCGGGGCCCTGGGCAAGATCTATCGCCGCTGTGAGGAACGGGGACTCCCGGTGATGGTCCACACGGGCACGTCGATCTTCCCGGGTGCCCGGTCGAAGTACGGGAATCCGATGGAGCTCGACGACGTCGCCATCGATTTCCCCGACTTGCACCTCGTGATGGCCCACGGCGGCCGGCCGTTGTACATGGAGGAAGCGTTTTTCATTCTGCGACGTCACGGAAAGGTCAGGCTCGACGTGTCGGGCATTCCGCCCGCCAAGCTGCTGGAGTACTTTCCTCGCCTTGCCGAGATTGCGGACCGGGTGCTGTGGGGCACGGATTGGCCCAGCCCGGGCGTGAAGGATCTGCGGCAGAACATCGATCAGTTCCTGGCGCTCCCGCTCTCCGACGCGCACCGGAAGGCGATCCTCGAGACGAATGCCCTGGCTCTGTTTCCTGCTCGTTAGCTCCGCGGTCCAGACGGCGAAGCCGCTTCGGTTCGACCTGACCGCCCTGCCGGCCGCCCGGGATTCTTTCGTCTTCTATCTGAACGGCGAGGAGCGGGGCCAGGCGGTGTGGCAGTACGAGATCCAGGGGGATCAGCTCGTCTTCACCGCGACATCGGAATTGCGCCCGGCCGACGCCGAGACCCTGCGGGTCGTGATGGACCGCCGCAGCGGCGCGCCGCTGTCGAGCTTCCATCGGATCAGCGTCTTCAATCCGCAATCCGACACCGTCCTCGTCGAGCACGACCTGACCGTACGACAAGGACACGTCGTAGGGACGCGGCGCGTGGGGCTGCGCGACGGGAAGGTGACGACGCATCCGGTCCGCAAGGCGCTCCCGGCGGGGGTGGTGTGGTCGGACTACAGTCTCCTCGCGGCGGCGGCGGCCACCGTCGCGCCGGGCGACGTCGTGCAGGGACGTGCCTACAGCGAGTTCGGCGACTCCCTCATCACGCTGACCCTGGTCGCTGAGGCGCCGGTCACGATCAATGTGACGCGAGCGGCGCCGCGGCGCGTCGTGAAAGGTGAATCGTTCGACGGAGCTTTCAAATTTGAGCTGGTCACGCACTGACATGGAGTCGTACATGCGAAAGTTGCTGTTGCTCGCGTTGCTCCCTACTGCGGCGGCCGCGCAGGCGGGCCAGGTAGCCTTCGAGCAGTTCACGCTGCCCAACGGGCTGCGCGTCATCTACTCGGAGGACCACTCGACCCCGGTCGTGTCGGTGGACGTGTGGTACTCGGTGGGGTCGCGGAACGAACGGGCCGGGCGCTCCGGGTTCGCGCACCTCTTCGAGCATATGATGTTCCAGGGCTCCGCCAACGTGAAAAAGGCGGAGCATTTCCAGTTGGTGCAACGGGCGGGCGGGTCGCTCAACGGCAGCACGCAGGAAGATCGCACCAACTACTTCGAGACGATCCCGTCGAACCGGATGAACCTCGCGCTCTGGCTCGAGGCCGACCGGATGCGCTCGCTGGCGATTACACAGGAGAACTTCGAGAACCAGCGCGAGACGGTGAAGGAAGAACGGCGCCTCGGCGTGGATAACCGGCCCTACGCGGCGGCGTTCTCGGACGGCCTAGCCTGGCCCTACGACAGTTCCAGCTGTTTCGCCTATGCGCATACGGTCATTGGCTCGATGGACGACTTGAACGCCGCCAAGCTCCCCGACGTCCAGGCCTTCTTCGACACCTACTACGCGCCCAACAACGCGACACTCGTCGTCGTGGGCGACTTCAGCGCCGCCGAGCTGCGGCGCCTCGTCAACGCGTATTTCGCGGGCATCCCCAGTCACGCGGCCCCCGAATCCGTCCGCTGCGACTGGCGCGTCGGTCCGGGCGGCAAGCGGCGTGAGGTGCACGATGCCCAGGCGAATCTCGATGCGGCGTTGCGCTTCTACCGGGTCCCCGAGCACCGCAGCGCCGACACTCCCGCCCTCGAATTGCTGAACCTGATCCTCGGCTCGGGCGAGAGCTCCCGGCTCAACGTCGCCGTCGTGCGGCGCGAGAAGGCCGCGCTCGGCACCGGCACCTTCGTGAGCCCGGGGGGCTCGCGCAACGGTCCGGGCGTGTGGGTTGCCTTCGGCATCGTGAACCAGGGCGTGAGCGTCGACCACTTGGATAGCCTCATCGGCCAGCAGCTCGACAGCGTGCGCGCCAACGGCGTCACCCCCGAAGAGCTCGAGAAGGCCAAGAACATCCTCCGGGCCGGCTTCATCGACAATCGCGAGACGACGCTCGGTAAAGCCGAGGAGCTGCATCACTACCTGTTGTTTCATGAGACCCTGGATGAGATTAATACCGACTTGGGCCGCATCCTGGCTGTGACCTCCGACGACCTGAAGCGCGTGGCCAACACGTATCTCGATCCGGCGAACCTCCTGCTCGTGATCGTGCGTGCGGGACCGACACCGCCGTCGGGAGGTGGACAATGAAGCGGGGGAACGTTGGAACGATGGAACGTTGGACAGGAATGGTGGTGATGGGTCTGTCCATCATTCCATCTTTCCATCTGTCCGCTCAGACCCCCTTCCCCACCCGTCCTCCTGCGCCCGCGCCGTTGCGCCCCGCGCAGTTCCCGCCGTTTCAGGAGGCCGCGCTGCCGAACGGGATGACGCTGTTGCTCGTCGAGAACCACGAGCAGCCCTCGCTCTCGGTGACCCTCAGCTTCCGCGCCGGAACCGCGTACGATCCGCCGGGCAAGGAAGGCCTGTCGGCGATCGTCGCGGAGCTGCTCACGAAAGGCACTCCCACCCGCAGCGCCGAGCAGATCGCCGCCACCATCGAAGGCGTCGGCGGGTCGCTCAGCGCCGGCGGGGGCGACGATTTCTTCACCGTCTCGACCGACATCCTGAGCGACCACGCCGACCTGGCGTTCGAGCTGTTGGGCGACGTGACGCGCCGCGCCACCTTCCCGGCCGAGGAGCTCGAGCTGGCCCGCACGCGCTACCTGTCGGCGCTCGAGGTGGAGATGGGCCAGCCCGAAAACGTGGCGGCCCGTGTGTTTGCCAAGGAGATGTACGGGCGCCATCCATACGGCCGCAGCGCGACGCCCGCGTCCTACAAGGCGATTACGCATGACGACGTCGTGGGCTTCGCCGGCCGCCGGCTGCGGCCCGCGGGCGCCTTGCTCGTGGTAGCCGGCGACATGACGCTGGCGCGCGCGCGGGCGCTCGCGCTGCAGGCGTTCGGGACCTGGCGCGGGACGCCTCCGGCGACCCCGCCGCCTCCGGCCGTGCCGGTCAAGCGCGGCACCGACATCGTGCTCGTCCACCGGCCCGGGTCGGTCCAGTCGAACATCGTGATGGGGAACACGACGTTCCTGCCGACTGACACCGGCTACTACGCCGCGCGCATCGCTACCCAGGTCTTGGGGGGCGGCGCCGACGCCCGGCTCTTCCTGATCCTGCGAGAGCAGAAGAGCTGGACGTACGGCTCGTACGCGAGCATGAACCGGAACCGGGGCATCGGACACTGGGAGGCGACCTTCGAGGGCCGGACCGCGGTCACCGACAGCGCGCTCCAGGAGATGCTCCACCAGGTCGAGCGGATCCGGACCGAGCTGATTCCGAGCACCGAGCTCGTCGCCGCCAAGGGGTTTCTCGTCGGGTCGTTCCCGTTGACCATCGAGACGCCCCGTCAGATCGCGCGCGTCGTCACGACGGCGCGCCTGCTTGGCCTGGGCCCCGACTACCTGCGCACCTACCGGCAGCGGCTCGACGGCGTGAGCGCGCTGCGCGCCCGCGCCGCGGCGCGCCGTACCTACCGGCGCGACGCGCTCACGATCGTGGTCGTCGGTGACGCGAAGGAGATCTACGACAAGCTCAAGGCGATTGCGCCGGTACGCCTCGTGGATGTCGATGGGAACGCGATGAATCCCGCCGACTTGAACCCCGTGGGGGCGCCGGTCGCCTTCGACCGCAACCAGATCGTGGCGCGCCGCGACAGTTTCGAGGCGGTGTACCAGGGGAATCCGTTCGGAGCGCAGGTCACGAACGTCCAAATGGCCGGCGACTCCATCGTCTTCACTGAGGCCACAACGATCGGTCCCGGGCCCGCGGTCGAGCAGAATACCACCGTGGTGCTCTCCGCGGCGGATTTCGCGATGCGTCGCGCCGATCAGACGGGCCGCGTGCAGACTCAGCAGTCAAAGATTCACCTGGAGTACGCGGGTGGGCGCGTCAAAGGGAGCGCGGTCGTGCCCCAAGGCACAGGCACCCCGAAGACCGTCGCCGTCGATACGACGGTCCCGGCCGGCGCCGTCGACGACAATGCGTTGAGCTTGATGGTCGCGGCGCTGCCGCTCGCGGAAGGCAAGAGCTTCAGCCTGAACGTGTTTTCGTCCGGTGATGGCGTGACGAAAGTCGCGACCGTCAAAGTGGCGGGCGTGGAGAATGTGACGGTCCCGGCTGGAACGTTCTCGGCCTACCGGCTCGAGATCGCCGGGATGCAACTGCCCATCGTGATGCACGTGAGCACGGAGTCGCCGCGCCGGCTGCTGCGGGTCGCGCCGGTCGGGGCTCCGCTCGTGTTCCAACTCGTGAAATGATCAAAAAGGCGGCGGTCAAGATGAAAAAGCGACGGTCAAGAAGCAACGGCGGCGGTCAACTGATGCTGGCAGCGCTTTCCGCTGCCGTTCTCGCGGCGGGTTGCGCGTCCGCGCGCGCGGCGCAGGCCCCTGCCGCCTCCCCCGCCCCGGCGCAGGCGCCGGCGGTGCGAGCCGCGTCGCAGGACACGATGACGAGCGCCGACCGGCCGCAGTACCCCTCGACCTATCAACGCCACCCCAATCCCCCGGTGGTGATCCGCAACGCCACGATCATGACGGCGACGGGTCAGGAGATTCAGGGCGGGTCGATCGTGTTCCGCGATGGCCGCATCGTCGCCGTGGGCAAGACCGTCGATGCCCCCGCCGATGCCGTCGTGGTGGACGGCACGGGCAAATGGGTGACCCCCGGCGTCATCGACACACACTCCCACCTCGGCGTCTACGCCGCGCCCTCGACGCAGGCGGAGTCGGACGGCAACGAGGCGACGAACCCCGTGACGGCCGAGGTGTGGGCCGAGCACTCGGTATGGCCGCAGGATCCGCAGATTCCGCTCGCCATCGCGGGCGGGGTCACGACGATCGAGGTCCTGCCCGGGTCCGCCAATCTGATCGGCGGCCGCAGCGCCATCCTGAAGCTCGTGCCGGCGCGCTCGGTGCAGGAGATGAAGTTCCCCGGCGCGCATTACGGGCTGAAGATGGCGTGCGGCGAGAATCCGAAGCGCGTGTATGGCCAGCGCGGCGGACCCTCCACGCGCATGGGCAACATGGCGGGGTACCGCGCGGCGTTCATCGCGGCGGAGGCCTATCGCCGGCGCTGGGACAAGTGGAACAAGGATCACCAGGGCGATCCGCCGGAGCGCAATCTGCGCAACGAGTCCCTCGCCGAGGTCCTGCGCGGCAACATCTACGTGCAGAACCACTGCTATCGCGCCGACGAGATGGTGCAGATGCTCGACTTGGCGCACGAGTTCGGCTTCAAGATCCGCTCGTTCCACCACGCGGTGGAGGCCTACAAGATCGCCGACGTGCTGGCGCGTGAAGGCACGGCGGTGTCGATCTGGTCGGACTGGTGGGGCTTCAAGGAGGAGGCGATGGACGGGATTTACGAGAACGCGGCGCTCGTGCAGCAGGCGGGAGGCCGTGTCGTGATCCACTCCGACGACCCGTCGGGGATCCAGCGACTCAATCAGGAGGCGGCCAAGGCGATGTATCACGGCCGGCGCGCCGGGGTTCCCATTACGCGTGACCAAGCCGTGCGCTGGTTTACGGCGAACCCGGCGTGGGTGCTGGGCCTCGATTCGATCGTCGGTACGCTCGAGCCCGGGAAGATGGCCGACGTCGTGGTCTGGTCGGCCGATCCGCTGTCGGTATATGCCCGCGCCATTCAAGTCTACAACGATGGCTGGCTCGTCTATGATCGCAACGATCCTGCACACCAGCCCAAAACCGATTTCACGTTGGGGCAGCCATGATTGCCTTCCTGCTGGCCCAGACGATCGCCATCACGGGCGGCACGGTGTACCCCGTCTCGGGCCCGAAGATCGACAACGCCACGGTCCTGATTCGGGACGGCCGGATCGTGGCGGTCGGAACGAACGTCGCGGTGCCAGCCGGTGCGACCCGCATCGACGCCTCAGGGAAGTGGGTCACGCCAGGGTTGATCGACGGCGCGGGCCAGATGGGGTTGCGGGAGATTGGAGCGGTCCAGGGCACCAGCGAGTACACGCAGCGCGGTACCGACGTCGCGGCCAGTTTCAACGTGTCAGAGGGCATCAATCCCGCCTCCACCCTCATCGCAGTGAACCGGATGGAAGGCGTGACAACCACGCTGGCTGTTCCTGGATCGTTGGGCGTCCCGCCGAGCGGCGGACTGATCTGGGGCCAAGCGGCACTCATCGATCTCGACGGGGCCACGATCGAAGCAATGCAGGTCAAATCGCCGGCCGCGATGGTCGCCAACTTGAGCGAGTCTTCTAAGGACGCCGGCGGAGGATCGCGCGCGGCGGTCGCCCAACGATTGCGCCGCGTGTTGAACGACGCACGCGAGTATGCCACGCGACGGGCTGATTACCGGCGGAGGCAGATCCAGGATCTCAGCGCCAGTGCCGGGGACCTCCAGGCGCTGCAGCCGTTGCTGCGTGGTGAGTTGCCGCTGCTGGTGGTGGCGAACCGCCGCAGCGACATCGAAACCGCGCTGCGCATCGCGAAAGAGTACAAGCTGCGCCTGATTCTCGCCGGAGCGGCCGAAGGATGGATGATTCCGAACGTGATCGCGGCCGCCGGCGTGCCGGTGCTCGTGGAGCCGATGGACAATATCCCGACCTACGACGCGCTCGGCATCCGGTATGAGAACGCCGGGCTGCTCGCCAAGGCAGGCGTGAAGGTCGCGCTCATGGAGACCCAGACGGAGAACTCGCGCAACCTGCGCCAGGAGGCGGGGAATGCGGTGGCGTACGGGATGACGTGGGAGCAGGCGCTGCGCGCCGTCACGCTGTCGCCCGCTGAGGCGTTCGGCGTCGGCGGTCAGTACGGCTCGTTGGAGGTGGGCAAGGTGGCGAACGTGGTGGTGTGGACGGGCGATCCGTTCGAGTTTTCCACGGGAGTCGAGCACGTGTTCATTCGCGGCAAGGAGATTCCCCTGCGGAGCCGGCAGACGGAGCTGATGGAGCGGTACAAGACCCTGCCTCCCAAATACTAGGACGGCAACGGACGGTAACGGACGGCAGGGCCTTCACGGGTCCTGACGTCCTTTCTGTATTGCGCGATAGAGTTTCCATGTCAGGATTCCGGCATGGTTTCGCATGCGCTCCAGTTCGGTCCAGCATTCCGGGCTGAGGTAGGCCCGATCGCGTGCCAAGCGGAGGGCCACCTGAAGTTCGGTCATTGAGCCGAGCGCGATGTCCAAGTAACGCCGGAACTCACGTGCTCCCTTCTTTGCCGATCCCTCCGCAATGTTCGCCACCACAGAGAATGCTGCCCGGCGTGTCTGTGACGTCAGCCCGAAGCGCTCGTGGGAGGGAAACGTGTCCGTGCATTCATAGACCCTGAGCACGAGGTCATATGAGCGGCGCCACGCCGCGAGGCGTTCATGGGGTGACATGTTGGGAATGTCACGAGGGCGCACGCGGAGAGGTAACCAAGAGCCCGCAGGGAGGGCACAAAAAAAACTGCGGCATGGGTCTGGGCCATGCCGCCTATTGCCGCCTATTGCCGTCTGTTGCCGCCCGTTGCCGTCCTAGTTCTTTACCGCCGCCTTCACTGCCGCCGGATACACGCTGATCTGCTGCCGCTTCTTGTCCTTGTGCTCGAACTTCACGTGACCGTCGATCACGGAGAAGAGGCTGTCGTTGGACGCGCGGCGCACGTTCTTACCCGGATGGAACTTGGTGCCGCGCTGGATGACGATGATGCTTCCCGCCGTCACGAACTCCCCCCCCTTCACGCCGAGGTATTTCGGATTCGAGTCGCGGCCGTTGCGCGAAGAGCCGACGCCTTTCTTATGAGCCATGCGTGCCTCAGCCGACCTTCACGTCGGCAATCTTCACTTCGGTGAAATCCTGGCGATGCCCGGCCTTACGGCGATACCCGGTGCGGCGGGCGAAGCGGAAGATGCGGACCTTCTTCCCCTTGCCGTGCCGCACGACTTCGGCGGTGACCTTCGCGCCCTTGATGGTCGGCTTGCCCGTCTCGATGTTCTTGCCGTCCGAGGCCAGGAGGACGCGGTCGAAGGTGACCTTGCTCCCGGGCTCCGCGGCGAGGAGAGGCACCTTGATGGTGACCCCTTCTTCGGCGCGGAACTGCTGGCCGCCGGTCGTGAAAATGGCGTACGTCATAGGGCGCGGAACCTAAACAGGCGCAAGTGGTTAGTCAAGCGACGGCGTAGAGCTCGGTGACGTCCCGGCCCGCCGGTTTGGCCATCATCCGGAACTCGTCGAGGCGCATCATCGGGTCGTCGCGCACCTCGAGCTCGAGCCCGGTTTGCTTCTCCAACTGTCGTAAGAAGTTAGGCTCCTGCTCGACGAGGTACAGCGCGACTTCGGGATGCAGCCGCACTGCGAGCTGGCGCTCCTTGTGATCGGCGCCCGCCCGCTTCAAGGAGCGCTCCATCCGGCGCACGACCACTTCGGGCCGGAAGACGCGGCCCGTCCCGTTGCACGTCGGACAGTCGGAAGTCATCGATTGCCACAGCGACGGCCGGACGCGCTGGCGCGTCATCTCGATCAGCCCGAGCTCCGAGACCGCGAACGCCTTGGTGCGCGCGCGGTCGCGGCCCAAATGGGTGCGCAGCTCCTGGAGCACCTTGTCGCGGTTGCCGCGGGTCTCCATGTCGATGAAGTCGACCACGATGATCCCGCCGATGTCGCGCAGCCGAAGCTGCCGCGGCACCTCGTGCGCGGCTTCCATGTTCGTGCGGAAGATCGTCTCTTCCTGGTTCTTCTTGCCGGTGAAGCGGCCGGTGTTGACGTCGATCGCCACGAGCGCCTCGGCGTGGTCGATACAGATGTATCCGCCCTTCTTCATCCACACCTTGCGCTCGAACGTCTTCTCGATGTGCTGCTCGATCCCGAACGCGTCGAAGATCGGATCGGTCCCCTTGTACAGCTTCACGCGATCGCGCAGCTCGGGCGACACCTGCTTCAAGTAGGCCTGGATCTCCGCGAACGAATCCTTGTCGTCGATCTGGACTTCCTCGACGTCGTCGGTGAACAGGTCGCGGATCATCCCCGCGGTCATCTCCAGCTCGCGGTGCACCAGA
>WNFK01259019.1_pt1 | contig 13577 bp, 7 predicted proteins | sample 5400281 | NCBI WGS metagenome assembly WNFK01 (sample SAMN13153350, study PRJNA577476) | soil metagenome | isolation source: 20 cm soil on Douglas fir-dominated hillslope | place: USA:California | collected 2013-09-17
CATCGCCGCAAACACTACGATCTTCAGCACTGTTGACGCTCTACTCCTCCCTCCCTTTTCCTTTCCCAATCAGGAGCGTCTCCTCGTCTTGTGGGAACAGAATCCGGCGGTCGGCACCGTGCGCGGCTCGGTGGCCCCGGGAAACTTCACCGATTGGCGGGAACAAAATCAAACGTGCGAGCAACTGGTCGCGATTGACCAGCTTTCTTTCGACCTCTCCGACGGCGCACATCCGGAACGATTTCCAGGATACGGTGTAACGCAGGGGTTTTTCGATGCGCTTGGCGTGAAGGCTGCCCAGGGACGTACGTTCTTACCGGAAGAAAGTGAACCTGGACGCGAACAGGTAGTAGTACTCAAAAACAGTTTCTGGCAGGAACGTTTCGGGGGTGATCCGAAGATCGTCGGCCAGACGATTACGCTAAACCGCAAACCCTTCACAGTTGTTGGCGTGATGCCGCCAGACTTCAACTATCCCTACAACGCGGGCGTGATGTGGACACCTCTCGTCTTCGATCGAGAAGAGCAACACGATCGACAGAGCCACTACCTCAGAATCATAGGTCTGCTGAAGCCGGGGGCCACGATTGGTCAGGCGCAGGCCGAGCTGCATGCGGTTGCTAAACGGGCGCAGGAACAATTTCCCGAAACTAATAGTGGTCGCGACGTTGGCGTCGTGACACTTACGGATGACGCCGTGAGAGGCGCGCGTACTGGCGTGCCAATTCTCATGGGTGCGGTCGTGTTTGTGCTCCTCATCGCCTGTGCCAATGTTGCGAACCTGCTGCTGGTGCGCGCGGTTGCAAGACAGCGTGAGACTGCAGTGCGACTGGCACTCGGAGCGAGCCGCGCGCATTTAATCCGGCAGGCGCTAACTGAAAGCGCAATTCTGGGAATACTCGGCGGCACGATAGGCCTGGTTATTTCAGTGTGGGCTATCCAGGCGTTGGCACGCGGTATTCCTGAAGACTTTTCAAAGTTCATTCCCGGTTGGAATCGACTGGGTATCAATCTCAACGTCCTGTTCTTTACTTTCGCTGTATCGATGCTGGCCGGCATGGTTGCGGGTTTGGCGCCCATCTGGCACTCAACGCGGACGAATTTGAATGAGGCACTTAAGGCCGGCGGCAGAGGCGACTCCGGCAGAGGCGGGCACAGCCGGTTACGAAGCACCCTTGTTATTGCAGAAGTTGCCCTTTCGCTGGTGCTGCTCGTCGGCGCTGGTTTGATGGTTAGAAGTTTTATCGCAATGCAGCGCGCAGACCTCGGGATCAAACCCGAGAACGTACTCGCAATGCAGATTTCGTTACCGCGCGATAGTTACGAGGACAAAGATAAGCGGCGTAACTTCTATCAACAGCTTCTGGGCCGTGTTGAAACCATGCCTGGTGTTATGAAAGCCGGCATCATCAATATCGTCCCATTCAGCTCATCGTATACCAGCAGAAATTTCCAAATCGTAGGCCAGCCACCCTCAGCGAAAGGCGAGGAACCATACGTTGAAATACGCGCAGCTACGCCTGGTTACTTTGACGCCATCGGCACTTCCTTGCGTCGCGGCCGTTTGTTTACAGCACAGGATGATGCGAACGCGGGTCGCGTAATTCTGGTCAACGAAGAGTTTTCCAGAAGGTTCCTGCCGGGACTGCAGGCGATCGGGCAGCGACTGGAACTCGACGGCGATCCAAAAGAGATCCTTGAAATTATCGGCGTGGTTGCTGACGTAAAGAACGATGATCTCGATGAGGCGCCCGATCCTGCTGTTTATTTACCCTATTCGCAGAATCCATATCTAACAATGAGTCTCATTATTCGCGGAACGCAGGATCCGACGCGGATGGTCTCAGGCGTTCGCAGCGAGGTTCAGGCGCTCGACGCGGCTTTGCCAGTCTCCAACATCAAGACTATTAGCCAGATGATCTACGAGAGAGTCTCGCCCAAGCGGCTGATGACTTACATCCTGGCGGTCTTTGCGCTCTGCGCCTTGCTGTTAGCGTCGGTGGGAATTTACGGCGTGATGTCCTACGCCGTGTCACAACGTACGCAGGAGATTGGAATCCGCATGGCCCTCGGGGCCCGGACTGCTGACGTCCTGAAGTTAGTTGTTAGCAACGGAATGAAATTGACTCTTATCGGGGTGGTGATCGGACTGGCCGGCGCGTTCGCGTTGACTCGTTTTCTTGAGAACCTGCTGTTTCACGTAACGCCGACGGACAAGGTTACGTTCGTTGCCGTCGCGATGTCCCTAATCGTCGTGGCGTTGTTGGCGAGTTATGTTCCAGCTCGCCGGGCAACAAAAGTCGATCCGTTGGTAGCACTTAGAGACGAATAATTTTTGGAGTGCGGTGACCTGTCGCCGCTTTCGTCGGTCGCGACCTGTCGCGACCAGCGTTGGACTGACAATTACTGAAAGATGTGGGGCGTCAAGCCGCCCACGACCAAAGCGGTGACAGGTCACCGCACTCCAAAGGGTCGTCGCCGGGATAGGGGAGGCTTTCATGGAAGGATTACTAAAAGACATCCGCTACGGTGTGCGCAGCTTGCTCAAGAATCCCGGATTTACGGCGATCGTTGTGGTCACGCTTGCCATCGGCATAGGCGCGAGCTCCGCAATATTCAGCGTTGTCAACACAGTCTTGCTACGGCCCCTGCCTTACGCTCGCGCTGAACGCATCGTCGCTATCCAGGCGCTCGGACGCGACGGCAAGCGAGTCCAGATTAGTCCTGCTAACTTCCTGGATTGGCGCGCCCAGAACACTGTCTTTGAACACCTGGCGGCGATACTCACGCGTCCGGCTAATCTCGCGTTGGCCGATCAGGCAGAGCGCCTGAATTTGGCGATGACTTCCGCCGACTTTTTTTCGGTGTTTGGAACGGAACCTGAACGCGGCCGGTTCTTCATCACCTCGGACGAACAGGCAGGCCACGCTCCGGTTGTCGTCTTGAGTCATGGACTCTGGCAGCGGCGTTTTGGTGGTGATGAGTCGCTCGTGGGCAAACCAATCACCCTCGATGGCAATAGCTACACGGTGGTGGGGATTGCGCCGCCCGGCTTTCAATATCCTGACAAGATTGATGTGTGGCTCCCGCCCTTTAGACTCGCGCCGACAATGAGTGAACGACAGGATCCCACCCAGGTGCGCGGGTTTGGGATGCTTGCCGCCGTCGCGTTACTTAAACCCGGCGTATCCTGTCGTTTCTTTGCATACGCATCTGGTCGGAGAAACGCGTCCGATGCTATTGCTGTTGTTTGGCGCGGTCAGCTTTGTCTTGCTGATCGCCTGCGCGAATGTAGCGAACTTACTGCTGGTAAGTGCAGCCTCGCGTCAGAAAGAAATGGCCATTCGAACCGCTCTGGGCGCATCGCGAATGCGCGTGATGCGACAACTCCTCACCGAGAGCCTGATACTCGCGTTTGCCGGTGGCGCCATCGGATTGTTGCTGGCCCTGTGGGGCGTAGCTTTGATGACGAAGTTGTTGCCACAGGACTTTCCGCGCGTAGGCGACATCAATCTGGATTGGCGCGTGCTCGCGTTTACGCTGTTCGCTTCCGTACTCACCGGAATTCTTTTCGGACTCGCGCCAGCAATACAAACTTCAAAGACCGACGTTCAGGAGTCGCTGAAAGAAAGCGGGCGCGGCTCATCCGGCAGCCGGCGACACAACCGTTTGCGCAACCTGCTCATCGTCGGCGAAGTCGCGTTGTCAGTTGTGTTGTTGGCTGGCGCCGGTCTTTTGTTTCGCAGCTTCCTGCGATTGCAATCGGTCAACACTGGTTTCACTTCGCAACAGGTGCTGACAGTCCAGTTATCACCGGCCGGCAGCAACTATCGCCGCGACGCCGACTACATATCGTTCTACAGTCAGGCCATTCAGCGCGTCAGTGCTATTCCAGGCGTCGAGGCCGTGGGCGCGATAAATACGTTACCACTCGGTAAAGGTCCCACCGCCGGGTTCAGAATCGAAGGTCGCCCGCCGCTAACAATAGACAAGTGGCCCGGAGGAAATTATCGGACTGTGAGCACGGATTATTTTCACGCGATGAATATTCCGGTGGTGCAAGGGCGTGCGTTCAACGAACGCGACACGGAAACGGCCCCGCTCGTGATGATCATAAATCAAGCGCTTGCGAAAAGAGATTTTCCAAACGAAAACCCGGTTGGCAAACGAATCAACCTTGGGAATCTGGATCCAAAAGGACAGCCAGTGTGGTGGGAGATCGTCGGAGTCGCCGCCGATGTCAGAAGTCTCGAGCTTCGTGAAGAGGCGGTGCCTGAGTTTTATCTCTCAGACTTGCAAGACTCGTTTGCCAACATGTTCCTGGTGGTCCGCACGTCGGTCGAGCCAACCAGTGTGGCCGCTTCAATCCGTCGTGCGGCAGCAGAGGTGGACAAGTCGGCAGCTGTATCCGACGTCAAGACCATGGAAAACATTGTCAGCCAAGCAGTCACGCAACCGCGCTTCAACCTGTTCCTTTTGGGTCTCTTTAGCTGCATTGCGTTACTGCTCTCGGCTGCCGGGATTTACGGCGTCACTGCTTACAGCGTCGCGCAACGCACGCATGAATTTGGTATTCGCATGGCGTTGGGGGCCCAGGTCGGCGACGTATTGAGGATGATTATCAGGCAGGGCATGTTGCTGATTTCGGTGGGGGTAGCGGTTGGTTTAGCGGCGTCGTTTGCGCTGACGCGATTGCTTCGAACCCTCCTCTTTGGAGTTAGTGTGACTGACCCGCTGACCTTCGTCGCGATCACGGTCTTGTTGACACTGGTGGCGTTGGTTGCCTGCTACGTCCCGGCGAGACGCGCAACGAAGGTCGATCCTTTAACGGCGCTTCGTTACGAATGAATTTTGGAGTGCGGTGACCTGTCACCGCTTTCACCGGTCGCGACCAGTCGCGACCACCGTTGACCTAAAGCGACGAAAGACTTGGGCGACACGCCGCCCAAGACGAAAGCGGTGACAGCTCACCGCACTCCAAAGCAGTTGTCTCTCTTGAAAGAAAGCTAGTAGGTAGCTAATGAAGACACTATTGCAGGACTTGCGTTTCGGATTGCGGATGCTTTCGAAGTCGCCCGCATTCACTCTCGTGGCCGTGGTGTCACTGGCTCTCGGTATCGGACTCAACACGGCGATCTTCAGTGTCGTGAATGTTCTTCTGATTCGACCCGTGCCAATGGTTAAAGAGCAGGAACGCATCATGTGGCTGCGCGCGTCCATCTCCTACCCGGACTATGTCGACTACGCTGCCCAGACAAAGAGTTTTGCCGGGATGGCAGCCGCGACCGGTACGAGCGAATTCTGTCTCTCGACGAACGGCGAACCGGAAATCATCAAGGGCGAATACGTCACTGGGAACTACTTCGACGTGCTCGGCGTCGGCGCCTTCAAGGGACGCACTTTCGACAAGGCGGAGGGACAGATTCCAACGCCTGTCGTTGTCCTCAGCGAACACTTGTGGCGCACGCGCTTTTATTCGGACCCGAGCATCATTGGGCGGCAGATTTCCATAAACGGTCTCGGCTTCACCGTGGTCGGCGTCACACCAAAAAATTTCATTGGTACTGAAGCCGGACTTAACCGGGAACTCTGGGTGCCGCTTTCAATGCAACCCGTGCTCAACCCACCCGAAGCCAGCAGAGCAGCGGACCCGGTCGCTAGCAGATTCACCGAACGGGACAGTCACTGGCTATCGGTCTTTGCGCGTTTGAACCCTGGCGTCTCACGCGAGCAGGCCGGAACAGAACTTAGCACGGTAGCGCGTCATGTTGCCGAGACTTACCGCGGCAAGGTCGATGCCGAGACGCTGCGCAGCGTGCAACTTCTGGGCATGAGCGGCGGCATGGATCCGCGCGATCAACAGGAAGCATTGCCGCTGGCGGGATCGCGTGCGCAAATATTGCCAGCCTGTTGCTGGCGCGCGCAGCCGTCAGGCGACGTGAAACTGCTGTTCGCCAGGCGCTCGGCGCAACTCGCTCCCGACTCGTTCGACAGTGGTTGACGGAAAGCGTGCTGCTTGGCGTTGCGGGCGGCGCCGTCGGCTTGCTGCTGGCATGGTGGGCGAATCAGTTATTGATCTCTTACCTGCGGACGACGCCGCTGGCTTCGCTTGATCTGGGATTAGATTACCGAGTCCTGGCCTTCACGTTCCTCGTTTCAATCGCAACCGGCATCATCTTCGGACTCGCCCCGGCGCTCCAGGCGTCGCGACTCGACATCATCACAACCCTGAAAAGTGAAGGCGCCTGGCAGTACACCGGGCGCTCTCGCCTGCGCGCATTGTTTGTCACCGCGCAGCTGACTCTTTCGGTAGTCCTGCTGATTTGCGCCGGACTTTTCATTCGCTCGCTGCAAAGCGCGAACCGGATTGATCCAGGCTTTCGCGTCGATCGGGCGCTCACCGTGCCGCTCAATCTCGGATTATTGCGCTACAAAGAAACGGAAGGCAGCAACTTCTACCGCAATCTACTCAGCCGCATCCAGGAGCAGCCGGGCGTCGAGCGCGCGAGCCTGGTGAGGTTTCAGCAACTCGGTTTTTCATTCGCGCAATACCAGGTCATGGCCGAAGGCAGTGGAGCTGGACCAACCGATGAAGGTGTCAGCGTTGGCTTCAATGTAGTGGGCCCAAATTATTTCAAGACGATGGAAACACCGCTTCTGAGAGGGCGAGATTTCGCCGACACAGATCGTAAAGGTGCGCCCGAGATCGTAGTGATTAACGAAACGCTGGCTGGGATGCTTTGGCCGCATGCGGACGCGCTGGGCAAACGCTTGAGCCTCGGCGGGCCGGAAGGGCCATTTCTCGAAGTCGTCGGCATCGCGCGTGACGGCAAGTACCGTTCGCTCGGCGAGGAACCTAAGCCATATGTCTACCAACCAGTGATGCAGTCATACGATCCGAAGATGACACTGGTGGTGCGAACGACCGGCGAGCCGCAAGCTCTCGCACCCGCGGTGCGTGAACAGATACGTGTGCTTGACGCAAAACTCCCCGTCGCGGACGCGAAGACGCTGCGCGATCAATTGGACCTGTCGTTGTTTCCGTCACGCGTAGCCGCATGGACCCTCGGCGGTTTTGGTGTGCTCGCACTATTGCTTGCCGCGATCGGAATTTATGGCGTCGTTTCTTATTCGGTCGCGCAACGCACGCGAGAAATCGGCGTGCGCATGGCGTTGGGCGCCAAAGAAAAAGATGTATTAAGACTCGTCCTTGGCCAGGGACTGTTCGTCATCGCCATCGGGCTCGCCATGGGTTTGTCGCTCGCGTTTGCTGTGACGCGCCTGATAGCGGGATTTCTCTATGGCGTGGAGGCAACGGATCTGTTGACGTTTGGCGGCGTGACGCTGCTGTTGGGCATTGTGGCGCTGGGGGCTTCTTACCTACCGGCACGACGGGCTACTAAGGTCGATCCGCTTGTCGCCCTGCGCTATGAGTAACTTTGAGATTCGAGATCTGAAACTTGAGATCTCAAAACGAAAACGGTTCTGACAAGAGGTCAGTCATGGAAACATTGCTTAGAGACATTCGCTACGGTGTTCGCAGTTTACTGAAGCGCCCGGGCTTCACCGCGATAGCGCTCGTTGCTCTGGCATTAGGCATTGGCGCTAACACGGCGATCTTTAGCGTCGTGAGTGCCGTGCTGTTGCGACCATTGCCTTATCCGGAACCGGAACGTTTGATGCAAATAGGGCGTTCATATGGCGGCAATGAAGTCTATCCTGCGAGTGAACCTAAGTTCATATTCTGGAGCGAGAACAATCAAAGCTTTGAAGCGATGGCGGCAACGCAGGGCTTTGGTTCCGGCGTCAACGTCTCCGGAGGCAGTGAGCCCGAATACGTGGAAGGGTTGCGAGTCTCTTCAGAGTTCTTTCACGTCTTGGGTGTCTTTCCCGCCACCGGTCGGATTTTTACTAAAGAGGAAGATAGCCAGAGCGGTGAGCGCGTCGTGATACTCACTGACGGTCTATGGCGGCGGCGATATGGCGCGGATGAGAGGATGATCGGCAAGACGGTGACGCTCAACGGTGTGAATCATGTCGTAGTTGGAATTCTGCCACTGAGCTTTCAATATACTTCACCCACAGATCTGTTTATACCCTTACGTTTGAACCCTGCCAGTCGGGAGGGCGGACACAACCTTACTGTGATCGGCAGGCTCAAGCGCGGTGTAACCCAAGCACAAGCTTTGGCGGAAATGCGCCTCGTGGGCGAGAAGTTCCGTGCGACCTTCCAGCAGATGATGTCAGAGGATGAGAGCGTCAACCTGGTGAGCACGCAGGAGAGTCTGGTGCAGTCGAGCCGGCTATCGCTGTTGATCTTGCTTGGCGCGGTCGCTTTCCTTCTCCTAATAGCGTGCGCCAATGTCGCAAACCTCCAACTTACGAGAGCGGCGGCGAGGCAAAAGGAGATGGCTATTCGCTTGGCGCTCGGCGCAGGATGGGGAAGAGTAGTACGTCAGCTACTGGCTGAAGGAATGGTCTTGGCTCTTAGCGGCGGCGCTGCTGGGCTGCTACTCGCGCTGTGGGCAACACACTCACTGATGGCGCTGATTCCTGCTGGCATGGTTCAACGACGCGACGAGCTCAGTTTTGACTGGCGTGTACTGTTCTTCACGCTATCTATCGCTATTCTGACCGGCATCGTTTTTGGTTTGGCCCCTGTGCTCCAGGCGAGGTTGGTGGACGTTTCTCACGCGCTCAAGCAAGGGTCCGGCAGATCAAGCGCGATACATGGTCGCTTGCGAAACACACTGGTCGTGACCGAGGTGGCTGTGACACTGGTGCTGCTGATTGGCGCCGCGTTACTTATCCGCACCTTCGCCAATCTGCGGGGGGTTGGGCCAGGCTTTGATTCACAACATGTCTTGACCTTTCAAGTTGCCCTGAGTGGCCCTCAATACGACACGACAGCGAAGGTCGCCGACTTCTATCGGCGCGCGCTGGAACGATTCGCGAGCGTTCCGGGAGTGGAGGCTGCCGCTGTGACAAGCAGTTTGCCCCTTATGGGGCAATTCAATTTACCTTATGCCTTGCCCGGTGACTCCGAGCCTAAAGCCTCAGTTCAATACCGGATGATTTCGCCCGATTACTTCCGCGTCATGAAAATAACGCTGCGCCAGGGAAGAGTTTTCTCCGCGAGCGACGGCGCCGGATCGGCAGCCGTGGTCATAATCAATGAAGCTTTCGCGCGGCAGAACTTTTTCAATACCGATCCCCTCGGACAGCAGTTATGCGTCGGTTGCAGTTACGGCGACCCGGCCATGAGAAGCGTTGTTGGGGTGGTGAGCGATACCAAGCAATCCAGTCTAAGTACGCCTGGTCCGCCCACGGTCTTTGTCCCTTTCGCACAGGTTCCGGATGCGCTTAACGTGCGGTTGAAGCAGTTCGTGGCCTCGAACTTTGTCATCCGCACTATCGGCGATCCTATGCAGCTCGCCTCGACAGCACGGCAGGAAGTGCAGCGCTTGGATGCGGCGTTACCTGTCAGAAATCTGCGTCCGATGGAGGAGGTGTTGTCGCGATCTATCGCCCAGGAACGGTTCAACATGTCGTTGCTCGGTTTATTCGCAACGATCGGCCTTACTCTGGCCGCAATCGGAATCTACGGCGTGATGTCATACGCGGTTACTCAACGCACGCGTGAGATCGGCGTGCGCATGGCCCTGGGCGCGCAGCGCCTGGATGTAATGAGGCTGGTCGTCCGGCAGGGAATGACCCTGGTGATCATCGGTGTGGTACTGGGCCTCGCCGGTGCATTTGCGCTCACCCGTCTGATGGCGTCGTTGCTCTTTGAGGTCACCGCGAAAGATCCGTTTACCTTTGTGGCGGTCTCAGCTTTATTGACCTTGGTTGCTTTCGTCGCCTGCTATCTGCCTGCGCGTCGAGCAACGAAAGTCGATCCATTGGTGGCACTGCGTTACGAGTAACCCTGAGATTTGAGATCTGAAATTTGAGATCTCAAAACGCAGCAACAAGAGGTCGGTTATGGAAACATTGCTTAGGGACATTCGCTACGGTGTTCGAAGTTTGCTGAAGCGCCCAGGCTTCACCGTGATAGCGCTCGTTGCGCTGGCACTAGGCATTGGCGCGAACACGGCGATCTTCAGTTTGGTGAATCGGCGCTAACACCGCGCTGTTCAGTGTAGTCAACGCTGTGCTGCTGCGTTCGTTGCCTTATAGCGACGGTGATCGATTGGCAGTAGTTTGGGAACACCGAAAGAGCGGCGCCGGCAATCCGCAGAACGTAATCAACCTCGGAAACTTCTACGATTGGAAAGATCAGAACACGGTTTTTTCAGACATGGCGGCGTTTTTTGATCGCAACGTCAACCTCACCAGCGATGGTGAGCCCGAGGAAGTGCCCGGACAAATAGCCACCACAAATCTTTTTTCTTTATTGGGGGTGAATGCTTTCCAGGGCCGAACCTTCGACGTTAATGACGGAACACCGGGGCAACCAAACGTCGTTGTTATCAGCTACAGCCTTTGGCAGCGGCGCTTCGGTGGCGGCCAAGTGGTGGGTCGAAAGATCATTCTAAACAATCGGGAGAACACAATCATCGGGGTTCTGCCGGCGGATGTTGGTTGGTACGTTCAAAAAGGCTCGATGATCAATAAGGCGCCGGAGATCTGGTCGCCCTGGCAAGTTTCAAATGAACTACGGCAACGCCAGGGACGATTTGCACGAGCAGTCGCGAGACTAAAAGCCGGCGTCACGTTTGAGCAGGCGCAGAACGAAATGAACGTCATTGCTGCCAGGCTGGAGCAGCAATACCCCGAGTTCGACACCAAGTGGGGCGTGAATGTTGTTCCGCTGCGCACACAGTTTACAGGCGAAATCCGCAAACCGTTGTTCATCCTGTTGGGTGCGGTGGGTTTTGTATTGCTCATCGCCTGCGCGAATGTTGCCAACCTTTTGCTCGCCCGCGCTTCCTCGCGGAAAAAAGAGATTGCAGTGCGCGCAGGGCTTGGCGCCGGTCGCTGGCGTATTGCGCGACAACTGCTGACGGAGAGCTTGCTGTTGTCTCTGATCGGCGGAGCACTCGGATTGTTGCTGGCGTGGTGGGGGACCAAAGCACTTATAGCTTTGAGTCCCCCGGGGCTGATGGATCTGCGCAATGTTGCAGTCAACCTTCCGGTGTTGGGGTTCACCTTCGCACTCACTCTGCTCACGGGAATCGTTTTTGGTCTGGTGCCCGCCCTCGAGGCCACGCGTTTTGATCTTAACGACTCACTAAAAGAGGGTGGCAAGAATATTGGTGGCGGTTCGCGAACGCAGCGATTGCGAAGCCTTTTCGTTGTGACGCAGGTGGCCCTGGCGCTGGTGCTGCTCGTGGGCGCCGGGTTGTTCATGAAGAGCCTTAGCCGGTTGCGGGCAGTTGATCCAGGATTCAATCCTAAAAACCTCTTGACCATGCGAGTCAACTTGCCGGAGCGCAAGTATGACACTGACCCGAAGCTGATGGAGTTTTTCAATAGCGCTCTCGCCCAGATGCGTGCGATTCCCGGTGTTGAGTCGGCGGGAGCAATCAATACGCTTCCGTTTACCGGTCCACATTCCGGCACACGAATCCAAATTGAAGGTGAACCCGTGCGGCCGCCCGGCCAGGAGTTGAGCACGGGAATATGCGTCACCGATGCCGACTATTTCAAGGCAATGCAAATCCCACTGAAGCGTGGCCGCTTGTTCACTGAACAGGAAGCAAAAGAAATGCGGCACGTCGTGGTTGTCAATGAGGAATTCGTGCGCACCAACCTTGCCGGACAAGAACCGCTCGGCAAACGTGTGACGATTAACATGAAGGATGAAAACGTGCCGACCGAAATCATCGGCGTCGTTGGCGACACAAAACACCTTGGGCTCGATACCGAAAACGAAGCAATGGCCTACTGGCCACATCCGGAACTGGTTTATTCGTCCATGACCATGGTCATTCGGACCAGGGGCGAGGCGACCAGCATTGCCCCCGCTGCCCGCGGCGTAATTCGCAGCATCGATCCTGAGCAACCAATAGGTGAAGTCAACACCATGGAAAGGTTGCTGGCGACCTCGGTTGCTCGTTCAAGGTTCAACACAATTCTGCTTGCCGTCTTTTCCCTGGTGGCCCTGGTAATGGCGGCCGTCGGAATTTATGGCGTGATGTCGTATTCCGTGCAGCAACGGACACACGAAATTGGGTTGCGCATGGCGCTTGGCGCGCAACAGAGAGACGTGCTGCGCCTCGTCATCAAGCAAGGAATCATTCTGGGATTGATTGGCGTGGCATCAGGCCTGCTCGTTTCATTTGGATTAACGCGGCTGATAGTCAGTCTGTTGTTTGAAGTGCGCGCAACTGACAGCAAAACATTCGCAGCGGTCGCCACCGGCCTGTTTCTGATAACGCTGATTGCTTGTTACATACCCGCGCGCCGGGCGACGAAGGTCGATCCGCTGGTGGCGCTGCGCTACGAATAACTTTGAGATCTGAGATCTTAAAAGAGGGTTGATCATGGAAACACTACTAAAGGACATTCGCTACGGTGTTCGCAGCCTGGTGAAGCGGCCCGCGTTTACGGCGGTCGCGGTGATTACGCTTGCTCTCGGCATCGGGCTGAATACGGCGATCTTCAGCGTAATCAACGCCGTCTTGTTACGGCCATTGGCCTACGCCGAACCAGTGCGGCTCGTTACTTTTCGCTCGAACCAGTCTGCTCCGGACCTGGCGGACGTCCAGGCACAGAGTCACACATTCAGTAGTTTCGGTGGTGAAGTTAAGCAACCGCTGGACTATACCGCCGGCGGCGAGCCGGTGCAGTTTCAGATTGGTCAGGTAACCGGCGGCTACTTCGAAACGTTCGGCGTGAAGCCGGAACTGGGCCGCGCGATCACGGCTGAGGACGATAAGAACGGCGCTCCTTTTGTCGTCGTTCTAAGTCACACATTGTGGCGGAACCAGTTTGGCGGTGACCAGCAAATCCTCGGCAAGACAATTCCGCTGAGCGGCAACGTCTACACAATTGTTGGTGTCATGCCGGCGGGCTTCGCTTCTCCACGCGACAACATTGAAGCCTGGACTGCCGTTCACGTTTCCAATCCGGTGGCTGCGAATTTCCGCGGCGTTCATTTTCTGCGGACCTATGGCCGGTTGGCACCGGGCGTCAGCCTAGAACAGGCGCGAGCTGAAATGCAGGTGATTGACAAGACACTCGCCGCGCAATACCCAGCGGACAATAAGAACCGCGCCAGCGTTCTGATTCCTTTGCATGAACGCATCGTTGGTCAGTCGCGGCAATCCCTGCTCGTATTGTTTGCCGCTGTAAGTTTGGTCCTGCTGATTGCCTGCGCGAATTTTGCAAATCTGCTGTTGGCGCGGGCTGCCGAACGTGAACGCGAGTTTGTGATTCGCACTGCTTTGGGCGCTGGGCGTTGGCGATTAATTCGACAACTCCTGACTGAAAGTGTGCTGGTTTCATTGGCCGGCGGCGCCATCGCCGTGTTGCTGGCCATCTGGGCGACCAATCTGCTGGTTGCAATTCAGCCGGAAAATTTACCGCGCTTGCAGGAGCTCGGCGTTGACGGGCGTGTGCTCGCGTTTACG
>WNFK01021430.1_pt2 | contig 13566 bp, 15 predicted proteins | sample 5400281 | NCBI WGS metagenome assembly WNFK01 (sample SAMN13153350, study PRJNA577476) | soil metagenome | isolation source: 20 cm soil on Douglas fir-dominated hillslope | place: USA:California | collected 2013-09-17
GTGCGCGAGCCCGCCGCTCGCGAGGACGTGCAGGCCGACAAGGATGGCTGGTGGGACCTGCACCGCGGCGCGTACGTCATCACCTATCAGGAAAAGGTGAATCTGCCGACGGACATCATGGCGCTCGCGCGGCCGCGCTCGACGCTGCTGCGCTCGGGCGTCGCGATCCACGCCGCGGTCTGGGACGCCGGGTATTCGGGACGCGGTGAGGGTCTGCTGTCGGTGCTGAACGCGCGCGGCTATCGCCTCCAGCGCGGCGCGCGCGTCCTGCAGCTCGTGTTCTTCCGGCTCGCGTCGCCGGCGGCCGAGGGATACAAGGGCCGCTACCACGGGGAGAACGCGGGATGACCGGACCGTCCATCCGGGTGGAGCCGAACGGGCCCTACATCGTCACTGGCCCGATCACGATCGCCGACGCCGACGGCAACGAGATCCACGTCGCGGGTGGGCGCACGGTGAAGCTGTGCCGCTGTGGACACTCCGGCACGAAGCCGTACTGCGACGACTCGCACCGGCGCGTGGACTTCGTGTCGCGGCCGTCGTTTGAGCCGGAGCCAGCCACCCGGCGCTAGGTATCAGTGCTGAATATGCCTTGACAGATATATTCCTCTAGAGGTATGTTAAACGCATGAACGCCACGCTGACAGCCCTCGCCGAACCAAACCGCCTCCGCATCGTCGAGCTTCTCCGTGATCAGCCACGCCCGGTAGGGGAGATCGCCAAGCGCCTCCGGCTGCGTCAACCCCAGGTGTCGAAGCACCTCCGCGTGCTCAGCGACGCCGGTCTGGTGGACGTGCGACCGGTCGCGCAGCAGCGCATCTATGAGCTGCGGGCGGAGCCGTTCAACGAGCTCGACAAGTGGCTGGAGACGTTCCGGCGGTCGATGAGCGACCGGATGGATCGGTTGGAGGAGCTGGTCGGCGAGCGGAAGGCAAAGAAAGAACGGGAGAAAGATCATGGCCACTAAGACGAAGTACGAGACCACGCTCACCCTGCCGTCGGATCGGGACCTCATCCCGAAGTGGTGGGGCTTCGCCCGGGACGCGACCGAGGTCAAGAAGATGGACGTGCGCAAGGGCGGCCAGTGGCAATTCATCACGCACACGTCCGGCGGCGAAGTCGTCGACTTCCACGGCACGTACCGCGAGGTCGTGGCCCCGGAGAAGCTCGTCTACAGCTTCCTCTTCGGCGACATGCCGGAGGGAGACGGGTTCGTGGAGATCACGCTCGTCGAGCGCGAGGGCGTGACGGAGCTGAGGGATCGAGCTGTCTTCAACTCCAAAGAGGAGCGCGATGCCGTGATCGCCACGGGCATGGAGTCCGGCGCCCGTGAGACCTACGAGCGTCTCTCGGAGCTCGTCGCGACCCTGACCGCTTAGCTCGCTATCGCTCGAGGCTCGGCAGGTCGATCCCGCTGCGCTTTGCGAAGTCCGTCGCCTCGTCGTAACCGGCATCGGCGTGACGCATCACGCCGGTGCCGGGGTCGGTTGTAAGGACTCGGCGCAGCTTCTCGCGACCCAGCGCAGTGCCATCCGCGACGGCGACCATCCCGGCGTGGATCGAGTTGCCGATGCCGACACCGCCGCCGTGATGCACCGACACCCACGTCGCGCCGGCCGAGGCGTTCACGAGCGCGTTCAGGATCGGCCAGTCCGCGATCGCGTCACTGCCGTCCTTCATCCCCTCGGTCTCGCGGAACGGCGATGCCACCGAGCCCGAATCGAGATGGTCGCGCCCGATGACGATCGGCGCCTTGATCTCGCCGCGCTCCACGGCGTGCCGGCAGACCCTGGAACGGCACGCGCTCCTGCGCGAGCCGGATCCAGCGCGCGAGCGACTCGTTGTCGGGAAAGAGCTCGAGCACGAGCCGGTCGGTCCGATGGATGTCGGCGGCGTCACCGGAGAGCGCGACCCAGCGAAACGGTCCGCGTCCCTCCGCGAACAGCGGGCGGATGTATTCAGGCACGAAGCCGGGATAGCTGAACGCGTCGGCGAATCCGGCCTCCTTCGCTTCACCGCGCAGGTTGTTCCCGTAGTCGAACGCGACGGCGCCGCGCTTCGCCAGCGAGACGATCGCCTCGCAGTGCCGCGCCATCGACTCCCGCGATCGGCGGACGTAGCCCTGCGGATCGCGCGCGCGCAGCCCCGCGAGATCCTCGACACCCGCGGGGACGTAACCGTCGAGTGGGTCGTGCGCGCTCGTCTGATCCGTGACGACATCGACCCGCACGCCACGGCGCGCGAGCTCGGGCAGTACATCGGCGGCGTTCGCGACGAGCCCGATGCTCAGCGGAGTCCGGTCGCGCAGCGAGCGCTGCGCGATCTGGAGCGCGTCGTCGAGCGTCGGCGCGATCTCGTCGAGGAAGCCCTGACGGCGGCGTCGCGCGCCGCCCATCCCGCCGAGCCCGGCCGTGACGACGAGTCGACCGGCCAGCGTTCCGCCGAAGTGCTTGCGCGCGACGGCGGCGAACGTCTCGTACGTACCCTGCAGGATCCCCTGCGTGCCGATGTAGATCCAGGAGCCCGCGGTCATCTGCCCGTACATCGTCAGACCCGCTGCCTCGAGCTCACGCAACTTCTCCCACGTCGCCCATTTCGGAACGAGGAGCGCGTTCGCGATGAGCACGCGCGGCGCCCATTCGTGTGTCTTGAACACGCCGACGGGCTTGCCCGATTGCACGAGCAGCGTTTCGTCGTTCTTAAGACGGCGCAGCGTCGAGAGGATGCGATCGAACGCCTCCCACGAGCGCGCCGCGCGGCCGGTGCCGCCATAGACGATGAGCTCGTCGGGATGCTCCGCGACCTCAGGATCGAGGTTGTTCTGGATCATGCGGAATGCCGCTTCCTGCGGCCAGTCACGGCAGGTGAGCGTGGTGCCGCGCCGGGCACGGACTGCGCGTGCCGTGACCGTCCTAGCCTCGATTGTCCACCCAAGCCCTGCCGGTCGAGGAATCCCTGCACCGCGGCGTTCCACGCCGGCGCCGCCTCGCGCGGCGCGGCGTGATGCGCGCCCGGCAGGATCAGGAACTCCGCGCCGGGGATCCAGGACGCCCATTCGCGCGACCCCTCGATCGTGGAGCGCGGCTCCCGCTCGCCGACGATCACGAGCGTCGGCACGTTGATCTTCGCGAGGTCGGCCCGCCGGGGTCGCTGGTCCCAGTCGCGCAGGACCGCGATGGCGCGCGCGATGTCGTTCGGAGTGCGGCCGAGGCCGGTGCCGGTCGTCGCGATCATCCTGCCGAGCGGCGACGCTGCGAAGACGGGGTCGGTCGTCGGCGGCTCGGTCCCGCCCGCGGTATCTGCGGGCTGTCGCGCGATGACCGGACGACCCGTGCGCGCGTCTGCCACCTGTTTCTCGAGCCAGGCGCGTCCGATGTCCTCGAGGTAGGGGACGGTGTGCCCGATGACGAGCGCGAGCGCGCGCTCCGGATGATCGACGGCGAACTGCGCGGCGATCACGCCGCCGAGCGATGAGCCTCCGACGATGGCGCGCTCGATCGCCAGCGCGTCCAGGAACCTCACGAGATCGTTCGCGAGGTCGCCGGCGCTCCAGTCGCCATCCGGGCTCGACGAGCGCCCGGTCCCGCGGCGGTCGTAGACCAGCACGCGGTAGCGCTGCGAGAACACCGGCGCCTGTCCGAACAACCAGGGCGTGTGGTCGTGGCCCTGGAGCACGAGCGGCGTGCCCTCGCCGAGCGACTCGTAGTACAGCTCGACGTCTCCAGCCATCACTCGTGGCATCGGCGCATCATCTTAGGAGCGCGGGAGGGACAGGATGCCGGTCGAGCTGCAGGTCGGGTTGGCGTTGATCTCAACGAGCACGGTGCTCGGCGGGTTCGTCTTCGCCGCGTACCAGTTCATCGCCTTCGTGCGTCAGCGGCGCCAGGAGACGGCGCTGACGCTCATGAAGACCACGCAGCCGCCCGAGCTGTTCTCGCGTTCGGTACGCAAGATCTTCGAGCTTCCCGACTCCGCACCGGCGGAGGCGATCCACGCGCTGGGGCCCGAGCTCGAGCAGGCGCTCATCGAGACGTTCGTGAAGTTCGAGAACCTCGGCTACCTCGTGTACTCGCGCGCGATCCCGCTGCACATGGCGGACGATCTCATCGGCGGTATGGTGCGGCTCACGTGGCGGAAGTGCCGCGGGTACATCGGTCAGTTCCGTGCAGTCGCTCCGACAGCGTTCGAATGGTTCGAGTGGCTCTATGACCGGATGGAGCAATATCCCGCCGCGGCGGACTCGAACGTCGGCGCTCAGATCTCGAGCTCGACTCGATCCTTGTTTCGTCCCGCCGCACGTTTCATCTCGATCAGGTCTGCGAGTGACGTCACCCAGACCTTGAGGACATCGACATCGATGAGCTCGGCGCCCGCCTTCAGGTCGTCGTATCCACCCGTCCCAGTCGGCGTGCCGAGGCAATCCAAGTCGCCAACGTCACTCTTGAATGTGAAGCTATCGCCAGCCGCGAGCGTGTGCGCATCGAGACGGAACGGAACATCGTCTTTCACGCCGCGCAGCTTCGCGTGCACCTCCTGCAAAGCTGCGGCGAGCCGCTCGAAATTGGCTGGCGCGCGGGCGTAGCAGATGTCGAGGTCGCGCGTGACCGTCGGCGATCCCCAGATGCGTGCCGCGATACCGCCAATGACGACGAAGTCCACCCCATGCGCGGTGAGGACCTGTAGAGCCGCCACCGGGTCGAATCCGCGCTCGCTCACGTCTTCGTTGTTCGGAGTAGGCGCTCCAGCCCGCGCGCGTCCTGAGCTGCAAGTCGAAGGCGCTGGCCTGGACTAAGGCGTAGTAGCTCGCGGATCTGAGTGCGATCCACGCCTTGCCCGGGTCGTGGCAGCGCGGTCACTTCCCGCCCGCAGCTCTCCACCAGCGAGCGCAGCGTCTCGAATCGCGGGTCTTGGCGCCCGGTCTCGATCGCTGCGATCGTTGGTTGCGGGATTCTGCTGCGGCGCGCCAGTGCTCGCTGCGTCAGCCCGGCGCTGCGCCTGGCACGTCTCACGAGTCCACCAGCGGCCACGCCTTGCTTGATCATGAATTCATTATCATCCTACTCGTCGCCCGGAGGAAGCGATCGTGGCTCGACTCGACCGGCGAAGCGACAGATGTCGTCGAGCTAGTCGCTGACGCTGGGGATCCGCGGGTCGAGCGCGTCGCGGACGGCGTCCCCGAGCAGGTTGACGCTGAGCACGACGGTGACGATCGCGAGGCCGGGGAACACCGAGAGCCACCACGCGACGCGCAGGTACTTGCGCGCCTCCGACAGCATCAGGCCCCACTCCGCCGTGGGCGGCTGCGCGCCGAGACCGAGGAATGAGAGCGACGCGATCGAAAGGATCGCTGTCGCGAGGCCGAACGTCGCGATCGTGATAGCGGGACCCAGCACCTGCGGGACGAGGTGCACGAACATGATCCGCAGGTCGGCCGCGCCGATGCTGCGCGCGGCCTCGACGTACAGCTCGTTCTTTGTGTTCAGGACCGAGCCGCGCACGACGCGCGCAAAGCGCGGGATGCCGCCGATGCCGACGGCGATCATCACCTTCTCCAGTCCAGTCCCGAGAACGGTGACGATCACGAGCGCGAGCAGGATGCCTGGGAACGCGAGCTTCACGTCGATGAGTCGCATGAGGATGCGATCCGTCCAGCCCCCGAAGTAGCCCGAGACCAGGCCGATGAGGCCACCGATCGACGCGGAGATGACCACCGCGAAGATGCCGACTGACAACGACACGCGCCCGCCATCGATGAGACGAAGGAGCACGTCACGACCGAAGTGGTCGGTGCCTAAGGCATGTCCGGCCGTGCCTGGTGGCAGCAGCGAATCACGCAGGCTCTGCTGATACGGATCGATCGCGATGAGCAGCGGCACGACGTACGCAACGACGACGAGCAGCGCGAGCATCAGGAACGCCAGCATCGCGATGCGATCGCGGCGCAGCCGCCACCACGCGCGTCGATACGGCCCGGCGGGCGTCGACAATTTCGGCAGCCGTCGCTGGTCGGCGATGACCGCCGAAACGATCGGCGCGCGCGCGATGTCAGGAGGCGGTACGGATCCGGGGGTTGAGGAAGCCATACGACACGTCCACGAGCAGATTCGCGAACACGTAGGTGATGGCGGTGAGCAGGATGATCCCCTGCACCAGCGGATAGTCCTTCGAAAGGATCGCGTCGACCGCGAGCTGCCCGACGCCCTGTCGTGCGAAGACGGTCTCGACGATCACGCTCCCGGCGAGGAGGCGGCCCAGCTGCAGGCCGACCACGGTCACGACCGGGATGAGCGCATTGCGCATCGCGTGGCCGAGCACCACGGAGCGCCGCGGCAGCCCCTTTGCGCGCGCGGTGCGGATGTACTCGCGTGACAGCACCTCGAGCAGCGACGCGCGCGTGAGGCGCGCGATGAGCGCCGCGCCCTCGTACCCGAGCACGATCGCTGGAAGGATGAGCCGGTCGAACCCGCCAGAGCCGGTCGCAGGCACGAGGTTCAGCGACACAGAGAAGACGAGGATGAGGATCATCGCCGACCAGAAGCTCGGCATCGACACGCCGGCGAGGGACACGAGCATCACGGCGCTATCGACCGGTGTGTTGCGGCGGAGGGCGGCGATGATGCCGGCGCTGACCCCGATCACGACGCTGATGAGCAGCGCCGCCACAGCGAGCTCGATCGTGCTAGGCAGGCGCGCCGCGATGAGCTCGGTCACGGGTGCGTGCCGGATGAACGACTCGCCGAGGTCGAGGCGTACCGCGCCGAAGAGCCAGCGCACGTATTGCTGCCAGAGAGGATCGTCGAGGCCGAGCTGCGTGCGGATCTGCACCACGAGCTTCTGATGTTCGACGGGGTCGCCCACACCGAACGCGGCGGCTCCGAGCATCGCGTCGATCGGATCGCCCGGGATGAGGTGCAGGATCGCGAAGACGAGCAGCGACGACAGGAGGAGGACCGGGATCGTCTCGACGAGTCGTGTCAGGACGAACTTCGCCAACGTCTTCTCCTATGCCGCGTCGCGGCTTCGCTTCCTCCGCTCGATCTCTTCGGGCGGATGGACATTGCGGAACGTGAGGTACACGAGACCGTCGTACAGGATCTTCAGGCCGCCCGCGACGAAGAACGGAAGCCCGAATGACGCCGCGGACAGCGCCATGCCGGCGAACGTCGGTGAGATCGCGCTGGCGGTGGTCCGGGCAACGTTGGTGATGCCGGCGGTCGCGGTGCGCTCGTCAGGATCGACCACGGCCATCGTGTACGACTGCCGCGTCGGGACATCCATCTGCGACACGGTCTGGCGCAACAGGAAGAACGCGACGGCGAGCCACGCGGTGGGCGCAAGCGGCACGAGGATGAGCAGCACGTTGGACGGTAGGTGGCTGAACACCATCGTGTTCAACAGGCCGATGCGCTGGGCCAGCCATCCCGCGGCCAGGAGCGACAGCCCCGAGATGATCCCGACCCAGAAGAAGACGACGGCGAGCTCGCCGATCGACAGCCCCCAGCGTAGGTAGAACCAGTAGGATACGACGGACTGCACGACGAGGCCGCCGGCGAACGCGTCGATCGCGAACAGACCCGACAGCCGCGCGACCGTGCCGCCGCTGCGATGGATGCCAAAGAATCGCCGCTCGCCGGCGACGTGCACGAGCTCGACCTTGGGGCTGAGTGTGACGAAGATGAGGAGGTTCGCGAGCCCGACGAGCGCGTAGAGGACGAACAGCGGGCGGTACGCGTCGGCGCCCTGCAGCCCGAGCGAGGTGAAGAACGCGACGCTCGCCGAGAACAACGAGCCGACCGCGCCGGCGAAGTAGGCCGCGGTGTTGTAGATCGAGAAGAGCCATGTGCGTTTGTTATCGGGGGCTGTCTGCGGGAGCACCGCCTGCTCCACCGTCTGGAATACCCCGACCTCGGAGCTCGTCGCGCTGATGGTCCCTGTGAACGCGCCGATGAGCAGGATCCAAAAGTTGTCGGTCAGCGCGAACACGAGGCCGCCGAGCGCCATGAGCGCGGCCATGATCGCAACGGTCTTCCGGCGTCCGACACGGTCGGCCACGAGTGACCAGAACACGGTCATCACCGCCGAGCCCGCGATCGCCGCGGTGAACACGACGCCGATCTGCGTCGGATCCATGCCGAGCCGATCGAGGTACAGACCGAGAACGACCGCGAGGTACCCGTACGCGAACGTGCGGAGGATCCGAGTGGCGAGGAGCTTCTTGCCGTCGAGGCTGAGCCAGTCGAACACCTTGCCTCCTAATCGCGCGCCGGCGGCGCGAAGCCCTTCTTCGTCAGGTACGCGCGCGTGCTCTCACGGAGCTCGGTGATCTTCGCGAGCGAGACCGGCGTCCGCCTGATCTTTGAGAGCGGCCGCACCGGCCCCGTTACCGCGCTCGCGTTAACCGGTGTCTCGCCGAACATCCGCGCGAGGAGCGTCTGCGTGTCGGCCGACAGCAGGAAGTCGATGAACGCCTGACCCGCTTGTTGGTTCTTCGCGTTCTTGACCAGCGCGACCACGTGCGCTTCGACGTGCGTACCCAGGCCCCCTTCGTCCTGGTCCAGCCACGCCTCGCCTACGGGATTGCCCTCCATCAGGAACACGTGGTAGTTGGACGAGTTCACGAGGGCGACCGCGTTCCGGTCGTTGATGAGGGCCTCGCGTGTCAGCTTGTTCGAGCCGTACGTCCGTAGGCCGTTGGCCAGCAGACGATCGATGAGATCCCAGGCGTACGCGTCGCCCTTTGCGGCTCGGATCGAGCTGATCTGTGAGACCGTCGTCTCCTCGTTCGTCGTCGCCGTCGAGATCTTGCCCCGGAAGCGTTCGGTCGTGAGGTCTTCCAGGCTGCGTGGCCACGAGGTCGGGTCCGGAAGCACGCGGCGATTGATCATGGCGGTGCGCGGCCAGGCCGTGAACGACAACCAGGAATAGTCAGGTGCGCGCAGCCACTCGTCGTACCCGCGCGCGACCTCGGCTCGGTAGGGCTCGAAGATGCCCGTGCCGCGAACGGCCTCGACCGCGACCTGGCTGTTGGTGACGAGCACGTCGGCCTGCGGATCGCCGCGCTCCAGGGTGAGGCGCCGCTCGACATCGAGGTGGTAGATCATCTCGACGGCGACCTTCGTGTCGGTGAGGCCCTCGAAGAGCCGATAGATCGGCGTCAGGTCCGGACGATTCCGCCCGGAGTAAACGTGCAGGGACCCGCCCATCAGGCGCGGCTGGCGGTGGTCTCGAGGTCGGGCGCGCGCTCGGTCGCCCCGTCGTAAATGTTCCAGACGCGCTTGTACGGACCTTGGCATGGTGGTCCAGCCGCGAGCCAGTAGTCCCCGTTCGTCAGGTCGACGATGCTCGACGCGATCGTGTGGTAGCGATCGCCGGTCCCGAGACGCCCATCATCGTGCTTGCACAGCGAGTTCGGATATCCGAAGTGATCCCGCAGCGCCAGGACGATCGCCTGGAAGACCTCGCCGGAATTGCCAGCGGCACGGACGGCTTCGAGCCCGCGCTTCAGACGATCGAGGCGCCACAGCGAGTTGACTGAGAACGGCCGGTACGTGGCGGCGATCTGCTCGGGGACGAACGAGATGAAGTGGTTCGTGTGCACGAGGATCCCGTCGGTCGCGTACATCCAACCGTGGCGACCCGGCGTCGTCTCCAGGTCGATCGTGAAGCCGTCGCGGTGCGTGATCACGAGGTTCGTGGAAACAGACTGCGTCGAGTCGAACACTGCCTTCAGCGCGCTCTGCATGTCGGCGGATTCGAGGATCCTGCGGCGGATGAATGGCTGGGGGATCGCGACGCCCTTACCGAAGCGCGATCCGAGCCCATTCGCGTTGAGCGCGATGCCGGCGGAGTTCGCGCCGTGCCGGCCGATCTGACCTGCCTCGGTCTGCATGAAGACGGTCGGCTTTCCCGGCTGCGTGATCTTCAGGAGGACGATTGTGTCTCCGGTCTGGGCGAGCCAGTCCCAGTTCTGTCCCGCATAGACGTGACGGTCGCCCGACGCCTCGGGAAGGATCGCGTACGAAGAGCATCCCTCGGGCTCTTCTTCGGACTCTGCGAACGGATTGCCGTGCGACAGCTCGCCGCGCGCGTTCAGAGCGAGCACCTCCTCGAAACGGATGCCCGCACCCTCGGCGATGCCGCGGAGCTCGTCGGAGATGCCCGGCAGGAAGTCCTCGACGATGGGCGTCCAGCGCGGGGCCTGCTCGAGGATCTCGTTCCAGTTCAGGCCCGAGGCACGCTTGAAGCTCTGCTGGTAGAAGGCGATGGAGCTGCGGATCTGCGTGCGGGCCGCCTCACCGTGCTGGCGCCCGATCTCCCGACGATCCCCGCTGACCTCGATTACCGGTAGCTCCATCGCACCGACCCCCTTGAAAAGTGCCCGCAGCATACACTACAGTCCGCCAATGCCCATAGCAGCGAACGCTACTACGAGCAGCCGGCGGCGCGCGGAGCCAAATGCCTCCCTCGACGAGCGCATCGCCGCCACGCAGCCGACTCTCAGCCCCGCCGAAGAGCGTGTCGCATCGTTCTTCGCGCAGCACCGCGAGGAGGCGGTCTTTCTCTCCGCCGCCGACATCGCACGGCAGCTGGATACCAGCGACGCGACGGTGATCCGCGCGGTGCAGTCGCTCGGATATAGCGGGCTGCCCGCGCTCAAGTCCGAGCTGCAGGAGGCACTGCGCTCGCGCGCGACACCGACGCTCCGTCTCGGGCGGAGCATCGAGGACCACGGCGACGATCCAACTGTCGTGCTCGAGCACGTGCTCGCGACCGAGATGCAGCTCCTGCAGGCCGCGCGCGAGACCCTACGTGGTGGCGATTTCGCGCGGGCACTGGGCCTCCTCGCCCCTGCGCAGCGCGTCGTGATCCAGGGCCTCGGGCCCAACGCGCCGCTCGGTGAGTACTTCGCTGCGCGTCTACGACGAATGCGGCGACCGGCCGTCGCATTCGGCGCGCGCGGCCAGGCGCTCGCGGACGCGCTCATCGACATGCGGAGAGGCGACGTCGTCATCGTCCTGGCGTACGACCGCTCGAGCCTCGAGGCCGAGCTGACGCTGGAGCGGGCGCGCGACCTCAAACTGCCGTCGATCCTCATCACCGATACGCTGGGCCTCGCGCTGGCGGGTCAGTTCACGGTCGCGCTATCGGCGCGCCGCGCGGGCGGGGGAATGTTCCATCTGTCGGCGATGACGGTCGTCGTCCTGGACGCTCTGCTGTTCGGTCTCGCGGGTCAGGATCGCGTGGCGGCGCTCGCGGCCGCCGACGAGCTTCAAGAATTGCGCGCACGGATCGACAAGCGCGCTTTGGGGAGAGTGGAATGACGCTTACAAAAGACGGCCGAACGAGGGGGGTTGCAGGGGGTTCTCCCCCTGCGATGAAGCGGGGGGTTGCAGGGGGTTCTCCCCCTGCGATGAGCAGCTCAGAGATTCGCCAACTGCGGGACCAGTACGTGCCAAAGGGTCTGCACGTCGGGACGCCGGTCGTCGTGGCACGTGCGGCAGGCGCCGAGGTCTTCGATCCCGAGGGCAAGCGATACCTGGATTTCGTGGCCGGCATCGGCGCGCTGAACCTCGGGCACCAGCACCCCGAGATCATCGCGGCCGTCCGCGAGCAACTCGACCGATACGCGCACGTTTCCGCGCAGGTCGTGACGTACGAGCCGTACGTCCGTCTCGCGCAGGAGCTCGACCGGATCTATCCCCGTGCGGAAGGGTCGAGCGTCAAAACGAAGAGCGTCTTCGCCAACAGCGGCGCGGAAGCCGTTGAGAACGCGATCAAGATCGCGCGGGTCGCAACCGGTCGTGAGTGGGTCATCGCGTTCCAGAACTCGTTCCATGGCCGCACCTACACAGCGATGACCGCGACCGGCAAGACGAAGAACTCGCGCATGGCGTTCATGCGTTCGACCACACCGAACATCGCGCACCTGCCGTATCCCTATCCGTATCGCCCGATCGCGAACGTCAGCGAGGAGGAGCTTGCCGAGCTGCACGTGCGGCTGTTCGAGCAGGCGCTAGAGACCAATCTCGCGCCTGAGCATGTCGCCGCGGTGATCATCGAGCCGATCCAGGGCGAGGGCGGATTTGTGGTGCCCCCGGCTCGATTCCTGAAGCGCATCGCCGCGATCTGCCGGCGGCACGAGATCCTCTTCATCGCCGACGAGATCCAGACCGGCATGGCGCGGACCGGCCGGATGTTCGCGATCGAGCACGCCGGCTTCACGCCCGACCTTCTCATCACTTCGAAGTCGCTTGGCGCCGGCTTCCCGATCGGTGCCGTCACCGGCCGCGCGGAGCTGTTCGACGCGCTCGGGCCGGGAACCCTTGGCAGCACGTTCGGCGGTCATCCCATCGCGTGCGTCGCAGCGCTCAAGACGATCGAGATCATCGAGCGCGACCACATCGCCGAGCGCGCGACGGCGATCGGCACGACGCTCCGTGCGCGCTTCGAGGCCATCGCCTCGCGCAACGCGAATATCGGGGAGGTCCGCGGCATCGGCGCGATGCAGGCGATCGAGCTCGTCCGCGACCGCGCCACCAAGAAGCCGGCGCCGGAGCTCGTCGAGGCCGCGATCAAGCGCGCCTGCGAACGCGGCCTCCTGCTCCTGCGCGCCGGTCTGTACAGCAACGTCATCCGCACGCTCGTGCCGCTCACGATCACGGACACACAGCTCGGGGAGGGGCTAGACATCTTGGAGGGATCGCTCGATGGCTGATCGCAGCGTGCTCTACCGCCGTGAATTTCTGCGTCGGTCCGCGCTGGCGGCGGCCAGCGTCGCCGTCGTTGCGTGCACGCCACAGGGCGTGACCACGGCGTCGCCGACGGTGAAGCCATCGGCATCGCCTGCACGTGGCGGCACCCTCACGTTCGGTCAGTGGGACAAGATCGACTCGATTGACCCCGCCCTCACGACGGGCGCGGCAGCCGGGGAGGTCGCGCAGAACATCCTCGACACGCTGGTCACGATGGACGCGGACCAGAAGTTCTATCCGGCACTTGCGACCAAGTGGACGATCGAGGACAGCGGAAAGAAGTTCACGTTCACGCTCCGCGACGGCGTGAAGACGCACGACGGAGGCACGATCACCGCGGACGCGGTGAAGCGTTCCTTCGAGCGGATCCTCGACCCGAAGCTGAAGGCGGGCGCGGTGACGTCGCTCATCGGGCCGCTTGACACGATCACGGCGCCGGACGCGAAGACCGTGGTGTTCACCTTCAAGCAGTCGTACTACGCCTTCATGCTGCAGATCTGGCGCTACTTCTTCGGCATCCTGTCGCCGAAGTACCTCGACTCGCTCAAGCCGGGTGACTCAGCGGTCGCGCCGGTCGGGTCGGGACCATTCAAGTTCGTGAGCCGCTCGGCCGACGGCGTCGTCACGCTCGAACAGTTCGCCGACTACAACTGGGGCAACGACCTCACCGTGAACAAGGCCGTCCCGTACCTGCAGACCGTGAAGTTCCGTGCCATCACCGACGCGTCGACCCGCGTCGCGACGCTCGAGTCGGGCGAGAACCTGCTGATCGACGAGGTCACGGAGGCCGACTACGCGCGCCTCAAGGCCGACA
>WNFK01258786.1_pt1 | contig 13566 bp, 15 predicted proteins | sample 5400281 | NCBI WGS metagenome assembly WNFK01 (sample SAMN13153350, study PRJNA577476) | soil metagenome | isolation source: 20 cm soil on Douglas fir-dominated hillslope | place: USA:California | collected 2013-09-17
CAGGCGCGTGGCCGCCTCGGCCCCACTCTCGGCTGGCGCCGGGCCGGCCGCGGCGAGGTCCAGGCAGGCGGCAAGGACGGCGGCGAGAGTCACCGCGGCGCGCGAAGCCCGCATCGCGGGCGCTCTCAGCGACTCGCCGTGAGACTGGTCGGGCAGGCGACGCCGGTGCCACCGATGCCGCAATAGCCCGAGGGATTCTTGGCGAGGTACTGCTGGTGATAGTCCTCCGCATAGTAGAAGGGCGGCGCGGGCAGTATCTCGGTGGTGATGCGCCCATAGCGCGCCTTGGCGAGCTCCTTCTGGTACCGGTCGCGCGATGCCTCGGCCGCGCGCTGCTGCTCCGGGCCATGGGTGTAGATCGCGGAGCGATACTGGGTGCCCGCGTCATTGCCCTGGCGCATGCCCTGGGTGGGATCGTGGCCTTCCCAGAACACGCGCAGCAGCGCGTCATAGGACACCACCTTGGGATCGAAGACCACCAGCACCACCTCGGTGTGGCCGGTCATGCCGGAGCACACTTCCTCGTAGGTGGGGTTCGGCGTGTGGCCGCCCGCGTAACCCACCGCGGTGGTGTACACGCCCGGCGTCTTCCAGAAGATGCGCTCGGCACCCCAGAAGCAGCCCAGCCCGACCACCATCTGCTCGGTACCAGCGGGGAAGGGCGGCTCGAGCCGCGCGCCGTTGACGAAGTGCGCGTCGGGCACCGGCATCTTCGCGGCGCGCCCCGGCAGCGCCTCGTCCGGCTTGACCAGTGAGAGCAGCTTCTTGAAACCCAGCATGATAATCCTCCCCGGCGCGCCGGGCGCCGCTAGACGACGACCTTCTCGTCGGTGTGCTCCCCCCGCAGCGGCGCGGCCCGCCGCACCCCCGGGCTCATGCGCGAGAAGCGGAGCGGAGTGCCGACCACCGGGATCTCGCCCAGCTTGCGATGGCGCACCCGCTGGACGATGCCGCGCTCGGCCGTCTGCGGATCGTTCATGACCTGGTCCACGGTATTGACGGGGGTCGCCGGCACATCGGCCTCCTCCAGGATCTTGAGGAGGGGCTCCCGGTCCCGCTGCGCGATCGCCCGCTCCAGGATGCCTTCCAGCTCCGCGCGGTTCTTCACCCGCTCCTGATTCTTGGCGAAGCGCGGGTCCTCGGCCATGTCAGGGAGCTCGATGGCGCGGGCGAGCTTGCCCCAGAAGCGGTCATTGGCGGCGGCGATGAAGATCCACTGGCCGTCGCGGCACTTGAAGTTCCGGTAGGGGGACAGCGATGGATGCCCGGAGCCCAGCGCCGTCGGGACGGCTCCCGTCAGGAGATAGCCCTCGGCGTGGAAGGCGAGCAGGCTCACCGCGGTCTCGAGCAGCGAGGCGTCCACCCGCTGGCCGAGCCCGGTGCGCTGGCGCTGGAGCAACGCGGCGGAGACACCCAGCGCGCAGAGAATGCCGGTGGAGAGATCGAGGAAGGAGACGCCCGCGCGTACCGGCTGTCCTCCCGGCTCACCGGTGATGGACATGATGCCGCTGAAGGCCTGCATGAGCGCCTCGTACCCCGGCGCGTCCTTGCGGGGTCCGGTGCGCCCGAAGGCGGAGACCGAGCAGTAGATGAGCTTGGGATTGAGCTCGGAGAGGACCTCGTAGCCGACCCCGAAGCTCTCCATGGTGCCGGTGCGAAAGTTCTCGATGACGACGTCCGCCCCCTTCACGAGGGTCTTCACCACCTCCACGCCCTCGGGCGCCTTGAGGTCCAGCGTCATGGCGCGCTTGTTGCGGTTGAAGAGGAGGTAGGCGGCGGCCTCCCCGTCCTTGTAAGGCGGCCAGGTGCGCGACTCGTCGCCGGTGCCGGTGTCCTCGACCTTGATGACGTCGGCGCCGAGGTCGGACAGGAGCGCGCCGCACCACGGGCCGGCGATGACGCGCGAGAGATCCACCACACGGATACCGTCGAGGGCGAGAGGGAAGGGGGTCATGGCGGCTATGATACCGCGTCCCGGCTCAGATTTGCCGGGCGAGGAAGGCGGCCTTGTCCATACGATTCAGGATGCTCACCACTCGGCGCTGATACGCGGGCGACGTCGCGCCGGGATGCCAGGAGCGCGGCTTGGGCAGGCCGGCGGCCAGCGCGGCCGCCTCGCGCGGCTCCAGATCGGCGGCGGCCTTGCCGAAGTAACGCTGGCTCGCCGCGCCCGCGCCATAGATGCCGGGGCCGAACTCCGCCACGTTGAGGTAGAGCTCGAGGATGCGCCGTTTGGGCAGCGCGCGCTCGAGCTGCCGGGTGAGCACGGCCTCCCGGATCTTCCGCAGCGGACTGCGCGACGATGAGAGCCACAGGTTCTTGGCGAGCTGCTGGGTGATGGTGGAGGCGCCCCGGGGCATGCCGCCCTCGCGGGAAGCTGATGTCCTCGGCCACGAGCACGGCGCGCTTGAGGTGAGGGGAGATGGCCGCGTAGGGCGTCCACCGCCAGGCTACCGTCTCGGCCTTGCCCTCGGCGCGCAGGCGCGCCCGATAGTCCTCGATGAAGGCGGTGGTGACGGGGCGCTCGCGGGCGAGGCGCGCCACGTCGGGCCAGGTCCAGTACTCCCAGCCCGCCCAGCCGAGCATGGCCAGCAGGACGAGGGCCAGGACTCGAAGTCCCCAGCGGGGTCGCCGCTTGCTCCGGGCCGCCATTTCCTCTATGTTCTCCGGGACCCGCGCCCCACACCCTCAGAATAAGGAGACTCCGCGATGCCCCCCGTCGACCCCAACGAGCCCATGATGACCGGTGAGAACTCCTTCATCCGGCTGAGCCCGGATGGCGGCAAGAACATGTCGGACCGCGCCAGCCACTGGCGCGTGCTCTGGTGCCCCGTGGGCGCCGGCCACACGCTGTTCCTCCAGAGCACGCTCACCGACAACAAAGTCCGCATCTACTCGGACAATATCGCGGTGGCCCGCTGGCTCCAGAAGAACATCGAGTCGCTGCTCTTCCCCGCCTTCGCGGACACCGCGCTGCCGGTGAGCTCCGCGGAGTTCGCGCGCGCGGGGGGGCCGCGCTCGGCGGCGACGGAGACCGTCGTCTCCTCCGACTCGCGGATCACCATGTCCTGGTACGACTGCATCGACCCCTTCGTGCTCCACGCGCCGCCCGGATTCAACAACCGCCCCATCGGGGTCTTCAGCACGTTCTTCCCCGCGCGGTCGGCCCAGCTCGAGATCAACGGCAAGGTGGCGACGGGTAGCGTGTGGCCCGAGATGCGGGGCGACCGGCAAGGCTCGAGCGCCTGCCTCGCGTGGTCGGAAACCTGGGTGAAGCCGCGCGCGTAGCCTGGGGGTCGCGCCCGACGCTGCGCGCGACACCGTCCATACTACCGGACGTGCGACGCGGTTGCGACTAGTCGCGAGGCGCCGCCGGCGGCGCGGGCGCGGGGCAGCAGCCCGCGTAGCACTCGTCGGGTGCGGGACCGCGGCGTCCCAGGGTGAGGCGCGGCCCGCCCGCGGTCCGCTCGAGCACAAGGTCGCGGATCATGGCCACGAAGCCCGGATGCGTGCCGACGGTGGCGGCGCGACTGAGACGCATGCCGAGCTCGCGGGCGCGCGCGGCCGCCTCGTGGTCGAGGTCCCACTGGACCTCGAGGTGATCGGACACGAAGCCGATGGGCACGAGGACCACCTCGGTGACGCCCTGCGCCCGGAGCGCGGCCAGGTGAGCGCGGATGTCCGGCTCGAGCCAGGGCTGAGACGGGTTCCCGCTGCGGCTCTGGAAGACGAGCGTCCACGGGTGCCGGCTCCGCAGCCGCGCCGCCACCAGACCGCTGGCCTCCTCGAGCTGGGCCACGTAGGCGCTCGTATCCGCCATGACCCGTGGCACGCTGTGCGCGGTGAAGGCCAGGTGCGCTCCCCCCCGCGCATCGTCGGGGAGCGCGGCCAGCGCCGCCTCGGCGTGCTCCACCATCGGCTCGATGAAGCCCGGGTGATCCCAGTACAGTCGTAGCTTGTCGATGACGGGCGCGCGGGCGCCCACCTCCGCGCGGGCGCGCGCGATGTCGTCCAGATACTGCCGGCACGACGAGTACGAGGCGAAGGCGGAGGTGACGAAGGCCAGCGCGCGGCGGATGCCGTCGTCCGCCATCCGCGCGACGGTCTCGGTGAGCAATGGCCGCCAGTTGCGGTTGCCCCAGTACAGCGGCAGGGCGGGGCCGCGGGCGTCCAGGAGCGCCCGCAGCGCCGTCAGCAGCGCGCGATTCTGCGCGTTGAGGGGGCTGACGCCGTCGAAGTGGTAATAGTGCTCCGCCACCTCGAGCAGGCGCTGGCGGGGAACGCCGCGGCCGCGCGTGACGTTCTCGAGGAATGGCATCACGTCGTCGCGGTTCTCGGGACCGCCGAAGGACACGAGCAGAATCGCGTCGTAGGGAATGGTCGAGCCCATGCCGAACAAGTGTAAGGCTTACACTCTGGCTGTGTAATTCCTCCATTTTTGTTCCCCACTAAGAATTCTCGCGCGGCGCGCGTGAAGGAGAAAGCCCTTGCTGCGCGCCACCTTACGACGCATGCTCCGCAGTCTCTCCGGGCATAGGGGTTGCCGGTGAACTCTTCCGTCGGCAGGGCGGTTAGGACTAGCGAAGGGATCGATAGCGGCGACGGGCGGCCGAACGATCATCGCGCCCTCGTCGAACCACTCAACCAGGAGGAACATTCGATGAGCAGGATTCGCATCGTAGCGATGTTCGTGGCCGCCGCGTTCTCGGTATGGACCGTGGGTTCCGCCGTGGCGCAGGCGCCCGCGCCGGCCGCCAAGCCGGCGGAGACCAAGCCCGCGGACCCGGCGAAGCCGGCCATGGAGACCAAGCCGGCCGACAAGCCCGCGGAGAAGTCGGCCACCAAGGAAGAGGGCAAGGTGAAGGACCCCAAGGCCGCCAAGGGCAAGGTCAAGGGCGAGGAGAAGATGACGAAGTCCGGTGACAAGCCGGCCGAGAAGTCGGCGGCTACTCCTGGCGTGTCGGCCACGCCGGCGGTGCCGGCCACGCCGGGCGACAAGGGGGCGGCCACGCCGGCGGCACCGGCCAAGCCCGCCGAGCCCGCGAAGCCTGCCGCGAAGAACTAGCTTTCGAACGCGCTGTTCCCCGGGGCGCCGCCCAGACGGGTGGCGCCCCGGTCGCGCTCCGGGGCCCTTGATTCAGGTGCTAATCTAGATACTGTCATGCGGGCCATGGTTGGCGGGACGGCGTCGTTTTTTGTGCTCATCGCGGCCGCGATCCTCGCCCTCACTGTGCTACCGGCCTCGGCCGGCTGGCTCGAGGAGTCGGGCCTGTCCTTCATCGATTCCCCGAAGGCCGCGGAGGCCTCGTCCTCGCCCTTCAGCTACCTCGATATCTCGGTGGTGCGCGATGGCACGGAGAGCGCGCTGCGCATGCCGCTGGCGCTCGGTGAAGACGTGCGGGAACCGGCGCGCTTCGGCCGTTTCGTGCCCTATCTATCGGTGGGAGCCAACCTGCTCGGCCTCGACAGCGGCCGGGATGCCACCGGCCCGCTGTTCGAGGACGCAAGGAATCCGCGCAAGGGCATGGAGGTCGGCGCGGGAGTCGCGTGGAGACTCTTCGAGCGCGTGGAGCTCTTCGGCGAGTACCGCTTCCTGCACGTGAATCCCGATCCCGCCGAGAGCGCGGGAGCGTTCCGCCGTGACCTCGATGGGCCGACCCTCAAGGGCGGCATCAACATCCGCCTGCCCTAGCCGCCTCGCTCGGCACTCTGCCAGTAAGTGTGCCCAACGAAGAAGGGTCCCAAGCGCTCGATGTACTCCGAGGTCTGTATCGTCCGGCGCATGGCCTGGATCAGGTGCGAGAGCGGATGGAGCTCGGGGCCGACCAGGCCGATGACGAAGTCGTTGTCGTTGGTATCGAGCCCGTAGCAGGCCAGTCGGATGTCATGCGCCAGGTCGGCCTCACCATAGGCGCGCCCGATGGTGGCGTGCTCCCGTAGGATCTTCCCCTGGTCTTCCCGCGAGAGCTTGGCAAACGCTCCCGTGCGGCGCAAGGGATACCAGATGGCCCAGGGCCAGGCCGGATTCAGCGCGGTCCGCCGGGGTCGCCGGAGGAGCCACTCCTCGAGATCGGGCTCGAACCCGGAGGCATAGCTCCGGCCGAGCATGGTCAGCGCCGGCCGCTGGCTGAGGGCGTCGAAGGGCTCGGCGGCCAGAATCTCGCGGAGGCGCGTGACGAAGAACGCGGGGTCCTCGTGCATCCCGAGCACGCCCACGCCGCGGGGATCATTGACGTCGCGGTAGAGCGCCGCCTCCACGCCCGCCTTTTCCAGCGCGGCCGCGAGCGGGTTGGGGTCCGCGCAGCCGCCAAAGACCTGGAGCTGCATGAAGAGCCGCCGGTCCAGCGCCTGGCCGCCGGCCCCGCGCTCCTGGCAGTCGATCTTGATCGCTCCTGGCTTGATCTCTCCAGGCTTGGTCACTCCCGGCTTGAGCTCTCCTGGCTCGCTCATGGCTCGCTCCACCCCGAGGCTACCAGCGCCCGGGGGGCAAGACAACCGGCGGGCGCGGCGCTAGAATGCGGCCCATGCGGCGCTACGACGTGGTCATTCTCGGCGGGGCCTTCTCGGGCGCCTCCGCGGCCATCCTGCTCCGGCGCGAGCAGCCCGAGCTGTCTGTCCTCATCATCGAGCGCGCTCCGGCCTTCGACGCCAAGGTGGGTGAGGCCACCACCGAGATGTCGGCCATGTTCCTCACCCGGCGCCTGGCCATGTGGAATCACTTGGAGGTCGAGCAGCTCCCCAAGGAAGGTCTCCGCTACTGGTTCTCCAATGAAAAGGTGCGGGGCCATGCCGACGCCTCCGAGACGGGCGGCTTCCTCCGCAGCGCGGTGCCGTCCTTCCAGCTCCGGCGGGACGCGCTCGACGAGCACCTCCTCGCCACCGCGGTGGCGGAGGGGGCGACGCTGGTGCGGCCGGCGCGGGTGGGGGACGTGGCGCTGGGGGACTTCGACCATCAGGTGACCTTCGAGCACGAAGGCCGGGCGGAGACGGTAGCCTGCCGCTGGGTGCTGGATGCCACCGGGAAGGCGACCTTCCTCGGCAAGCGCCTCGGCCTCATCGACAAGAACGAGCAGCATCCGACGGCGGCCATCTGGTGCCGCTGGAAGAACGTGCGGCACATCGACGACCTCGCCGCGCGAAGCGGCGGCGGCCTGGCCCATCGCGGGCTCGGCTCGCGCCGGCTCTCCACCAACCACTACATGGGCTTCGGCTACTGGATCTGGGTGATCCCCCTGGGGCACGGCGAGACCAGCATCGGGGTAGTCTACGACACGCGGCTGATCAACTTGAGTGAGAGTCGCGACCGCATGCGGGACTTCTGCGAGTTCCTGCGCGCGATCCCCGCGCTGGCCGAGCTGCTCGAGGGCGCGGAGCCGCGAGGCGAGGACCTGCGCTTCTACGCGCATCTGCCCTATGTCACGCGCCAGTACATGGGGCGCGGGTGGGCGCTGCTCGGGGACGCCGCCGCGTTCCTCGATCCCTACTACTCGCCCGGGCTCGATCACGCCGCGTTCAGCGTGGAGGCCACCGTCGCCATCATCAAGGCCGACCGGGCGGGGGAGCCGCTGGACGCGCGCATCGCCGAGCACAACGCCGTCTTCGTGCGCTCCTACCATCGCTTCTTCCAGGCCGTCTATCGCGACAAGTACTACTACATGGGCGAGCAGGACCTCCTCTCGGCCTCCTTCCTCATGGACACCGCGCAGTACTACATCTTCGTGGTGATTCCGGCCTACCGGGTGTTCAAGCGCTTTCTCTGGATGCCGGTGCTCGGGCCGAAGCAGGCCTTCTTCATCTATCACCTCATGCGCTCCTACAACCGGCGCTTCAAGACCATCGCCCTGGCGCGCCGGCGGCTGGGCGCCGAGGGGCGACGCAATCACGGCCGCCGGCTCAAGCCCTACTTCGCGCTGGACTGGGCGCCGTTCCGCATGACCCTGCGCGGCCTGCGGATGTGGGCGGTGGCGGAGCTGGACCTCCTGCGCCTGCGGGCGCTGTCGCTCATTCGGCCAAGGGGAGCGGCGAGAAGGGCCCAGCTACCAGGCGGCGAGGGTAGCGACGAGCGAAGCGTCCTCGATGTACGGTGAGCGAGGAGAGCCAACTGAGTGACCGTCACCCGGGCCCCAACGCCCCCTTGCGCCGTCACGGACTCTTGAGCCGCATGTCCTCCCACGAGGGGAACATGACCAGCGGCACCAAATTGATCGCGTGGTCGGCCACGCGCGGGCCCACGCCCATGAGCGCGCGCAGGTCCATGATCGGCGCGAACATGACGCGGTCCACCGTCAGCTGCTGGATGCGGTGGAGGAGAGCCTCGCGCTTGCGCCGATCACGCTCGCGCGCCTGCTGCTGGAACAGGTCGTCGATGTCGGGATAGCCCCCGTAGGCGTAGCTACCCTTGGAGTGGATGAACTCCGCCACGCGGCTTGCCGCATTGCCCGAGTTGCCGGACACCGCCATAAACAGCCCGCGCAGCTTCTTCTCTCTCCACGCCGCGTTGAAGGCGGCGCGCTCGATCGGCCGGAGCTTCACGCGGATCCCGACGGCGTTCAGCTCGTTCACCACGCTTTCCGACAGCTGGAAGAACGGGGGAATCGGGACGAAGTCGCCGGCGTCGATGCCGTTTGGATAGCCGGCTTCGGCGAGAAGCTGCCGGGCCTTGTGGGGATCGTAGGACGGCGGCTCCACCGGCAGTGCGAAGTCCATGACGCGGGGGACGATGACCCCGGTCGGCGGGCAGTATCCGAGGCAGGCGCTCTCGTTTATTGCTCGGCGGTCCAGCGCGTGGTTGACGGCCAGACGCATACGCCGGTCGTGCCAGAGCGACCTGGGGTCCCACTGGTCGGCGAACTCGATCCACGCGATCGACGCATGCTGGGTGGCCACAAGCTGCAGGCGCCTGTCCCGTCGCGCGCTCTCGGCATCCTCGCCTTCGAGGGCGACCGCGAGGTCGATCTCGCCGGTCTTCAGCATCGCCACGCGCGTGGTGCCTTCCGGCACGCTCTTCATCGTGAGGCGCCTGATGTGAGGCGTCTGGCGCCAGTACTCCCGGTAGGCCTCGAGGATGACCTCGACGCCCGGCTTGTGGCTCACGAACCGGTAGGGTCCTGCGCCGATGGGGTGCTTCTTGAAGCCCTCGTCGCCGACTTGCGTGAGATACCGCTTCGGGACGACGATGCCGGCGGCCGTGGCCGAGGTGCCGTAGAACGTGAGGAAGTCCGGCCAGGGCTCCCTCAAGTGGAAGCGCACGGTGAGCGGATCGATCATTTCCACCTGCTGGACGCGCTCCTGCAACGCCTTGGCACCCGCCCCTTGGTAGCGCTCGAAGCTGAACTTCACGTCCTCGGCGGTTAGTGGGTCGCCGTTGTGGAACCGGAGCCCCCGGCGAAGCTTGAATTCGTAGGTGCGCCCATCCGCGCTCTCCGTCCACGACTCGGCCAGGCTGTTGCCTATCCGCTGCCCGGGTAGCGGCCGGAGCAGCGCATCGTGGACCGCATAGAGCATCCCAAAGGCGGTGATCTGGGGTGGGGCGGTGGACGGGTCGAACCAGCTCGGTGTGAGCGTGACGTGCCAGGCAACGACGGCTTCGCCCTGGGGGGGCTGGGCGGCCGCCGCCGGAGGAAGTGCGAGGCTGGCGACGACGACCCCGAGGCAGGTAAGGATCCGGCGACGCAGCAGCGTTATCATTGTGTCCCTCGGCAGGCGAGGCGGTGGGAGGTATCCGCCCTCAGGTTGGTATTGTGGGCGGCGGTGATCAGCCAGGCGCCTCGGGTCGACGCGACTACCCACGTGAAGCTACCCGAGCGCGCCGAACGTGGCGCGCCGTCGGCGGCGCGCTCACCGGAGATCGTCCATTCCAGGTGAGCGAGGGCGAAGTCCTCGCGAAGCCGACGCACCTCGTACCCGAGGGTCGCCCACGTCGTATCGCGCATCTGCCGTCGGTGGATGTCGCGGTGGTGGCGCAGGAACTCGTCTCGCCCCTTGAGCCAGCGGCCCGCCACGGTGACGAAATCGACGTCGGCGGCCACCAGCGCGGCGGCGCGCTGCATGTCGTGCGCGTTCCAGGCGGCCGCCCACGCCTCGACGAGGACGCCGATGCCGGGCGTCGGGTTGCCGTCCGACCGCGAGATCCGACCGGCTTGATTCGAGGGCTCCATAGCGCGAGAGTACCCGTCGAGGCCGCGCGCACAAAGACGCGCCCGGGAACTTCACTCGTGCCGGTTCGTCAGGAACCGGACAATGCGACACGGGAGCGACCAATGGACAAGTTTCGCGCGCTGACCTTTTTCTCCCGTACGGTGGAAGCGGGCAGCTTCGCCGGGGCGGCGCAGTCGCTTGGGGTGGTCCCTTCGGCACTGAGCAAGACGATCACCGCGCTGGAGCGCGAGCTGGGCTTCACCCTCCTCAACCGATCGACACGCAAGCTCTCGCTGACCGTGGAGGGCGAAGTCTACTTCGCCCGGTGCCGGCAGGCGCTGGCGGAGCTCGAGGACGCCGAGGCGACCGCGCGTGGGGGCAAGGTGGCGCCAAGGGGTGTGCTCCGCGTCGGGATGCACCCAGCCTTGCGATCGATGGCGTTCGCCGAGATCGCTCGCCTCCTCGACCCTCACCCGCACATGAAGATCGAGACGTTCATCACAAACTCCCCGACGGCGCTGCTAGACCGCGGCCTGGACGTGGTGCTGTGCATTGGCCCGCTCGCCGACTCGACGCTGGTTGCTCGACGCCTGGGCTGGGCGCACTTCGTCGTGTGCGCCTCGCCGGACTACGTGCGACGCCGCGGCGAGCCGAAACAGCCCCAGGACCTGGCGCAGCACCGGGCCATCATCTACGCGAGGCCCGACGAGGAGCCAAACACGCGGTGGGAGTTCACCCGAGGGCGGGAGAAGCAGGTCGTCTCGGTCGTTGCCAGCCTGATCTTGCGCGACGGCGTCGGACTGGTCGATGCTGGTGCCGGCGGCGCCGGCGTACTGCGCCCGTACGAGTTCGCGGCGCGGCGCCATGTCGAGGCGGGCGCGCTGAAGGTTCTCATGCCAGGCTGGTCGAGCACGCGGCATCCTGTGTCCGCGGTGCTAGCGAGCAGCCGCTACGTCCCCGCCAAGGTGCGAGTATTCCTCGCGTACGCCGAGTCCCTGCTGTCGGACGGACGCAGGCTCCCGGTCAAGGCGAATCCCTGACGCGATGCTGGACCGCATCACGGTCGCGCGCCGGCCAGTTCTGGCCGAGCCACAGAAACCCCCGCTTCAGCAGGATCTCGCGGCGGTCGAGGGAGTAGCCCTCGCGCTCGGCCAACCCCAGTGCGGCGGCCACGAACCGCTGGCGAGGGGGGAAGGCACGGCCCCGCGCGCGCTGCCAGGCCGCCTCCCAGGCGGCGAAGAAGCGGTCGATGGCGCCGGCGGGCTCCGCGTGATGGATGAAGGCCTTCGGCAGCACCGCGCGAAGCGCTCGCGGCGTGAAGTCCGCCCCGACCCGCGGCGCGAGCACCACGCCCGCGCTCACGAGCGCCCCCGCCTTCCGGAACAGGTTGAAGGCGAGCAACCGGCCATGCGGATCCGAGGTGCCCTCGAGGAGCAGCCCGTCCTCGGTAAGGGCGGCTCCCAGGGCCACCAGCGCCCCCGCCACCGCGGCTTCGTCGTACTGGCGCAGGACATTGAAGGCTCGGATCACGCTCACCCGCTCGCCGCGCGCGAGGGGCAGATCGAAGCCACCGTGACGGAAGGCCAGACCCGGCGCAGCAAACGGTTGCGCTTCCGCCACCCGTACGGGATCGATTTCCACGCCCAGCACGGCCAGTCGCGGGTTCAAGCGCCGCAAGCGGTGCAAGGTCTCCCTTGGAGTCACGGGGTAGGCGCCAAAGCCGAGATCCACGTAGAGGCCGGGCAGGTGGCGGACGAAGGCGGGAAACGCCACCGCCAGGAAGGTGTCCGTCTTCCGGAGGCGATTGGGGGCGGTCTTGCCCCGCGTGGGCTGGCCAAGCGGCTTTCGCATCGGGCTCGATCTTAGTAGAGTCTCGCCCATGGCGGCGGACTCGCTCGGCGATCTTCTCCCCTCTCCCCGCATTTTGCTGGGGCCCGGCCCCACCATGGCGGACCCGCGCGTGCTCCGCGCCATGGCCACCCCGCTGCTGGGCCAGTTCGACCCCGAGTTCACCGGCATCATGAACGAGGTGATGGCGCTCACGCGCTTCGCCTTCGAGACGGCGAACGCGCGAGCGTTTCCGGTGCCCGGCACCGGGCGCGCCGGGCTGGAGGCGGCCATCACTTCCTTCGTGGAGCCGGGCGAGCGCGTGGTGGTGGGCGAGTGCGGGCGCTTCGGCCTCCTGCTGATCGAGATCGCCGAGCGCTGCGGCGCGGAAGTGGTCCCGGTGCGCGGGGAGTGGGGCCGCGCGCTCGAGCCCGACGCCATCGCCGCCGCGCTGCGCGGCGGGAAGACCCGGATGGTCGCCCTCATCCACGGCGAGACGTCCACCGGCGTGCTCCAGCCGCTGGGGGAGATCGCGCGGCTCGCCCACGCGCACGATGCGCTCGTGATGTCCGATGCCGTCGTCACTCTGGGCGGCTGCCCCGTCGAGACCGATGCCTGGGGTGTGGACGTGATGGTGGCGGGCACGCAGAAGTGCCTCTCCTGTCCCTCGGGGCTGGCTCCCGTCACCTACAATGCGCGCGCGGAGGCCGTGCTGGCGGCGCGGCGCACGCGGGTGCAGAGCAACTACCTCGACCTCGGCCAGCTCGCGGACTACTGGGGCCCGCAGCGCTACAACCACCACACCGCGCCGACCTCCATGGTGTACGGCCTCCGCGAGGCCCTGCGCGCCATCCACGCTGGGGCTCGCCCTCTTTGGCGCCGAGCCGCCCGAGCGCCGGCTGCCCTTCATCACGCCGGTGGTGGTGCCCGAGGGTGTGGACGAGCTGCGCGTGCGCCACCGGCTCATCGCGGACTTCGGTATCGAGATCGGCGCCGCCTTCGGCCCGCTCCAGGGCCGCATCTGGCGCATCGGCACCATGGGCTACTCCGCGCGGCGGGAGAATATCCTGCTCTGCCTGGCCGCGCTGGAGAACGTGCTGCGGCGCGAGGGGTGGAAGGCGGAAGCGGGAGCCGGGGTGGAGGCCGCCCTCGCGCACTATGGGGCGTCAGGGGCGGCGGCGGGCGGGGCGAGGGGGCTCGACGTGGACGAGAGCCTGGGAGCGGGTGGGATCGGCCGGATCTGAGCCCGTCTCGCGCACCTTGGACTCCGGCCGCGGGAGCCTCGCCCTACGTCTTGTCGGCCCGTTCGATCTTGGCCCAGGTGTCGCGGAGCCCGACGGTACGGTTGAAGACCAGCCCGCCTGCGCGCGAGTCCGGATCCACGGCGAAATACCCCACACGCTCGAACTGATAGCGGCTCCCCGGCTTGGCGCCGGCGAGGTCGGGTTCGACCCTGGCGTCGGCGATTCGCTCGATCGAGGCCGGATTGAGATGCGCCTTCCAGTCAAGCCCGTCCTTTTCGTCCGAGGGATTTGCCTTGGTGAAGAGGTGGTCGTAGAGGCGCACCTCGGCGGGGACCGCGTGCTGGGCCGACACCCAGTG